>Ga0308171_1000240_pt1 | contig 154641 bp, 135 predicted proteins | sample PhyGR1_FD_202135 | JGI IMG/M metagenome (GOLD analysis project Ga0308171, IMG submission 202135) | Phyllosphere microbial communities from UC Gill Tract Community Farm, Albany, California, United States - DLSLSG.R1 | ecosystem: Host-associated > Plants > Phyllosphere > Unclassified | place... | reverse complement strand
TACAGATCAGAAACCGAACGCACCGCCGCATTCGCACCCTGGCTCCATCACTACAATCACCACCGAACCCACACCGCCATCAACGGCACCCCCGCCTCACGCGTCCCCAACCTCCCCAGCCACAACATCTAGCCTGAGCCCATGACCGCGCCTTCCGGCACCCATCCCGACGAGCCGCACCGCCAGGGCCTGGTCCAACGCCTGAACGGCCTGCGCGCGGGCGTGCTCGGGGCGAACGACGGCATCGTGTCGACCGCCGCGGTGGTCGTCGGTGTCGCGGGGGCGACGAGCGAGGTCGCACCCGTCCTGATCGCCGGAGCGGCGGCCCTCGTGGGAGGGGCGGTGTCGATGGCGCTCGGCGAGTACGTCTCGGTCTCCAGTCAGCGCGACAGCGAGCGGGCGCTCATCCAGAAGGAGCGTCGCGAGCTCGCGGAGGATCCGGATGCCGAGTTCTCCGAGCTCGTGGGCCTGTACGAGGCGCAGGGGCTCTCCCGCGACACCGCGACCCGCGTGGCGACCGAGCTCACGGCATCCGATGCCCTCAAAGCCCACCTCGCGGTCGAGTTGAACATCGACGCCGACGACGTGGTCAGCCCGTGGACGGCGGCGCTGGCCTCGGCGGTGGCGTTCACGATCGGCGCGTTGCTGCCTCTCGCCACGATCCTCTTGGCGCCGGTGGAGATCCGGGTGCCGCTGACGTTCATGGCGGTGTTGCTCGCGCTCGCGATCACGGGGTACGTCGCCGCGTACATCGGCGGGGCGCGGCGAGGGAGGGCGGTGCTGCGCACGGTCATCGGCGGCGCACTCGCGCTCGCGGCGACGTACGCCGTCGGGGCTCTCTTCGGCGTCTCCGCGGGATGACCCCGCGCAGACGCGCTGTTCCTCGCGGGTGAACGCTGTTCCTCGCGGGTGAACGCTGCTCGCGCCGGCCAGGCGGTGCCACCCGCGGCGTGAGCGCGGGCATCATCGATAAACGCCATTCCGGGCGAGAAACGCTGTGTCACCGCGTTTCCCGTGAGGAATGGCGTTTATCGCGGGGTAATAGTCGCAACACCTACCAATTACTAGGGCGTCCAGCTAATCTGGTGGGAGCGACGACGACGTCGCCCCACGAAGGAGAGCCGCATGGACGCCACCCCTGCCCCCGCGCTCGACGCTCGCGCCGCCAGCATCCTGTCGGCCGACGAACGCGAAGCCATCCTCGACGCCGTTCGCGACTTCGCCGCGACCGAGCTGACCCCGCACAGCCTCGAATGGGATGCCGCGAAGCACTTCCCGCGCGACGTCCTCCGTCGCGCCGGCGAGCTGGGTCTCGGCGGGGTGTACGTCCGCGAGGACGTAGGGGGCGCGGGCCTCTCGCGCGCCGACGCCGTGGCGATCTTCGAGGAGCTCGCCTACGGCGACCCCACCGTGACGGCCTACATCACGATCCACAACATGGTCGCGTGGATGATCGACGCGTACGGCACGCCGGCCCAGCGCGAGCGGTGGCTCCCCGGTCTCGTCGCGATGGACGCCCTGGGCGCCTACTGCCTCACCGAGCCGGGGGCCGGGTCGGACGCCGCCGCGATCACGACCTCCGCGATCCGCCATGGTGACACGTACGTGCTCACGGGCGTCAAGCAGTTCATCTCGGGTGCCGGCGAGGCATCCGTGTACGTCGTCATGGCGCGCACGGGCGAGCCGGGTGCGCGCGGTATCAGCGCGTTCCTCGTTCCCGCCGACGCCGAGGGGCTGTCGTTCGGGCCGAACGAGAAGAAGATGGGGTGGAACGCCCAGCCCACCCGCCAGGTCGTGCTGCACGAGGTGCACGTGCCCGCCGAGAACCTCCTCGGCGGCGAGGGGCGGGGGTTCTCGATCGCGATGACAGCCCTCAACGGCGGACGACTCAACATCGCGACGTGTTCGATCGGCGGGGCCCGCTGGGCGCTGGACCGCGCGATCGCGTACGTGCACGAGCGGTTCACCTTCGGCGAGGCGCTCGCCGAGAAGCAGACGGTCGTCTTCGCGGTGGCCGACATGGCGACCGAGCTCGAGGCCGCGCGGCTGCTGGTGCGCGATGCTGCGGCGGCGCTCGACGCGAGAGCACCCGACACCGCGACCCGCTGCGCGATGGCCAAACGCTTCGCGACCGACGTCGGGTTCCGCGTCGCCAACGAGGCGCTGCAGCTGCACGGCGGCTACGGCTATCTCCAGGACTACGGCATCGAGAAGGTCGTGCGCGACCTGCGCGTGCACCAGATCCTCGAGGGGACGAACGAGATCATGCGCCTCATCGTCGGCCGGAGCGTGCTGGCGGCGTGACACCGCGCGGCGCCGTCGTCGCGGCATCCGGTCGCGAGGCCCGCGGCAGGAACCCCCTCGGCGGGACGGCGGGGGAGCGTGCGAGCATGCGAGGGCGGGATCACCCGCGTCGATCGAACGGGAGTGACATGACGGATCAGGATGCCGAGTACGAGACGATCCGCGTCGAGCAGCGCGGCCGCGTCGGGTGGATCACGCTCGATCGTCCGGAGGCGTTGAACGCGCTGGATTCGCGCACGATGCGGGACGTCGTCGCGGCGGCCGAGGCCTTCGACGCCGACGAGGGCATCGGCGCCATCGTGGTGACGGGCAGCGAGAAGGCGTTCGCCGCGGGAGCCGACATCAAGGAGATGGAGGCCAAGTCCGGCGTCGAGATGATGCTGACCGACCATTTCGGGCAGTGGTCGCGGTTCGCCGCGGTGCGCACTCCCGTGATCGCCGCGGTCTCGGGATACGCCCTCGGGGGCGGCTGCGAGCTCGCCCTCATGTGCGACGTGATCCTGGCCTCCGACCGCGCGCGATTCGGTCAGCCCGAGGTGCAGCTCGGGGTCATCCCGGGCATGGGGGGAACCCAGCGTCTCGTGCGGGCGCTGGGGTACTACAAGGCCGCCGAGCTCGTGCTCACCGGTCGCATGATCGACGCCGCCGAGGCCGAGCGGGCGGGACTCGTGTCGCGCATCGTGGCGGGAGCCGATCTGCTCGACGAGGCCCAGTCGGTCGCGGAGACGATCGCGGCGAAGCCGCTCCCCGCGCTGTACGCCGCGAAGGCGGCGCTCGATGCGGCGCTGGAGACCTCGCTCGCGGAGGGGCTGCGCTTCGAGCGTCAGGCCTTCGCGGGACTCTTCGACACCGCCGACCAGAAGGAAGGGATGGCGGCGTTCCGCGAGAAGCGGACCCCGTCGTTCACCCACCGATGACCGGCGCGACGGGGCGGCAGCGCGCGCGGGCGACCGCGCGCCGCCCCGCCGCGCGCCCGCGTCAGAGCGGATCGGGAACGGGTGCCGGGTCGGCGAAGTCCCCCGCACCCTTGCGGAACCGCGCGATGATGCGCACGAGCGCCGTCGCGTCGTCGTGGTCGAGGCCGAGGTCGGCGAACACCGTGTTGAGCGCGTCCGTCGCCTCGTCGACGCGTCGGTGCCCCTCCGGCGTGAGCGCGAGCAGCGCAGCGCGTCCGTCGGTCGGGTGCGGTTCGCGCGCGACGAGCCCGTCGCGGGCCAGACGGTCGACGGTGTTCGTCACGCTGGTCGGGTGCACCTGCAACCGCGCGATGGCGCTGGCCATCGGCATCCGTCCCTCCCGCGTGAAGGCGAGCAGCCGCAGCATCTCGAAGCGCGAGAACGACAGGTCGAAGGGCTTGAGCGCCCGATCGATGGATGCCATGAGCAACTGGTGCGCCCGGATCACCGAGGTCACGACCGTCATGCCGTCGGCGGCCTCGTCCCACCCGTGGGCGAGCCACTGCCGCTTGGCCTCGGCGATCGGGTCGACCGGCAGTCGTCGCGTCATCGGTCCTCCTCGCGTTTCACGGTACCGCCCGGGCGGGTCGAACGCGGGACCGGCCGCCCGGCGCCCGTCGTCCGACCGGACGCCCTCGCGGACGGAGCGACCAGGCGCGTCGTCCTCCTGGCGTGGCGAAACGTCCTCCTGCGCCGCGACCGCGGCATCCGTCCCCTCACCGAAGGAGCCAGGTCGATGAAGATCGTGGTGCTGATCAAGGAAGTTCCCGACACGTGGGGCGAGCGCCGGCTCGACCTCGAGACCGGGCTGACCGATCGCGTCGGCGGCACGCCCGTGCTCGACGAGATCGACGAGCGCGCGGTCGAGGCGGCCCTGTCGTTCGCCGACGCGAACGCGGGGACCGAGGTGGTCGTTCTCACGATGGCGCCCGCGTCGGCGTCGGCGACCGTGCGCAAGGCGCTCGCGATGGGGGCGACCTCGGCCGTCCACGTCGTCGACGATGCGCTGCGGGGCGCCGACCTCGCGCTCACCGCCGACGTGCTGGCAGCGGCGCTGCGGTACACGGGCTTCGACCTCGTCGTCGCCGGCAACCTCTCCACCGACGGCGGAGGCGGCGTGCTGCCCGCGATGGTCGCCGAGAAGCTCGGACTGCCGCAGCTGACGGCCCTGTCGACCCTCGAGATCTCGGCCCGCACCGTGGCGGGCGATCGCGTGAGCGACGCGGGGACGCTTCGCGTGTCGGCATCCCTGCCGGCGATCGTCTCCATCACGGAGGCCCTCCCCGAGGGGCGTTTCACGACCTTCAAGGGGATCATGGCGGCCAAGAAGAAGCCGTACGAGACGATGGATGCCGCCGCGCTCGGCGTCGAGCCCGACGACCCGGCCGAGGCCCGGTACATCATGCTGTCGGTCGCCGAGCGATCGCCCCGCGCGGCGGGGACGAAGATCATCGACGAGGGTGATGCGGGCGAGAAGCTCGCGGCCTTCCTCGTCGCCGAGGGGGTGGCGTGATGGCCGTCGCTCTCGCGCTGCTGGAGGTTCTCCCCGGGGGAGCGCTCGCCGCCTCGTCGGCCGGGCTGCTCGCCGCGGCGAGCCGGGTGGGCGACCCGGTGGCGCTCGTCGTGGGCGCGACGGATGCGGCGGTCGCGGCCGACCTCGGGGCCGTGCGGGTGCTCACCGCCGACGCCGACCCCGAGGCCCTGACCGTGCCCGTCGTCGACGCGCTCGCCGCGGCGGTCGCGCGCGAGCGTCCCGACCTCGTGCTGGCGTCGAACTCCGTGGAGTCGCGTGACGCGGTCGCCCGCCTCGCGGCGCGTCTGCGGCTGCCGCTCGCGGTCGACGTGAACGGGATCGGGCGCGACGACCTCGGCGTCGTGGCGCAGCACTCCGCCTTCGGTGGGGCGTTCACCGTCGAGGGGGCACCGACCTTCGGTCCGCTCGTCGCGACGCTGCGCCCCGGGGCCGTGACCGAACGCCTGAGCGCGCGGCCTCTCGTCGTCGAGGGGCTCGAGGTCGTGGCATCCGGGCTCCCCGCCGCCCGGATCGAGAGCTTCTCCCCCACGGCGGCACCGTCGTCGCGGCCCGAGCTCCGCGGGGCGAGGGTCGTCGTGGCCGGCGGGCGGGGCGTCGGCTCGCGCGAGGACTTCGCCCTCGTCGAGCAGCTCGCCGACAGGCTCGGGGCCGCGGTCGGCGCGTCGCGCGCGGCCGTCGATGCGGGGTACGTGCCGGCCGCGGCGCAGGTCGGGCAGACGGGGGTCACGGTGTCGCCAGAGCTGTATATCGCGCTGGGCATCTCGGGCGCGATCCAGCACCGCGCCGGCATGCAGACCGCTACCACCATCGTCGCCGTCGACAAAGACCCCGGGGCGCCGATCTTCGCCATCGCCGACTTCGGTATCGTCGGAGACCTGTTCACCGTCGTCCCGCAGCTGATCAGCGCGCTCGACGCCCACGAGAACCAGCCCCAAGAGTAGATGGCGTCCACACCCCGCACCCCCCGTCGCGGGCTGCCGCGCGTCCCCGGAGGGGCGCCCTGGCCGCCCACCGCGCCCGACGCCACGGAGGCCGCTGCTCCCGATGCGGCTCCGGCGGGGGACGCCGGCGCGGGCGCGCGCGACGAGGGCGGAGCCGTAGCCGCGGCGCTCCCGCTGCGGCAGGAGTCCTCGGATCGTGCGGCTCCGGGTGCGGGGGCGTCCGCAGATCCGGACATCGTCGGCGGATCCGGACGAATCCCTGACGATGATCCGGATCCAGTGACCGTTTCCGGATCCGCCGCCCCCTCCTCCGCTGCCGCTGCCGCTGCCGCCGCCCCAGCTTCCGCCACGGCTGCCGCCGCCGGGCGCCGCGGCCTGCCGCGCGAGCCGGGCGGAGAGCCGTGGCCGCCGGCAGGGGCGCCGCGGCCCGTCGTGGATCCGGACGGGAGTGCCGGATCCGGATCGGGGGGCGCGGAGGGTCCGAATCCGTCGCGCGTCTCCGATTCTGCGGCTCTCCCCGAACCCGCCGCGCCGGGACCTGATGCGGCGGCGGCCCCGCGCCCCGGCCCCCGCGCGCCGCTCACCGTGCCCCGGACGGTATGGCCGGGCATGGCCGCGTCGGCTCCCCGCGCGCCGAGGGGCGAGCAGCGTCGCCTCGGCCCCTACACACCGCTGCAGTGGCTCGGGTCGATCGCCGTGCTCGGGGTGTTCGCCCTCGCGCTCGCGGGCATCGCGGTGCTGCTCGCCCGGTTCGTGCTCGCGCTCGAGCCGGGGCAGGAGTTCCTCGCGGCCTTCCCGGGCGAGTACGAGCTGCCGGAGGGGGCGCCGGTGGGGCTTCCGGTGTGGCTGAACTGGTCGCACTTCTTGAACAGCTTCTTCCTGCTCTTCATCATCCGCTCGGGCTGGCAGGTGCGGCGAGAGAAGCGTCCCTCGGCGTTCTGGTCTCCGCGCTCCAACCGGAAGCGTCGCATCAGCCTCGCCCTGTGGTTCCACCAGGCGATCGACATCCTGTGGGTCGCCAACGGCGTGATCTTCGTCGTGCTCCTGTTCGCGACGGGGCAGTGGATGCGCATCGTGCCGACATCGTGGGAGGTCTTCCCCAACGCCCTGTCGGCCGCGCTGCAGTACGTCTCGCTCGACTGGCCGACCGAGAACGGGTGGGTCGCCTACAACAGCCTGCAGCAGCTGTCGTACTTCGCGATCACGTTCGTCGCCGCACCGCTCGCCATCGTCAGCGGCGTGCGCCTGTCGGGGGTCTGGCCGAAGGACGCCGAGAGGCTGAACCGCCTGTATCCGGTCGAGTGGGCGCGAAAGATCCACTTCCCCGTGATGCTGTTCTTCGTCGCGTTCATCGTGGTGCACGTCGGGCTCGTGCTCGCGACCGGCGCCCTGCGCAATCTGAACCACATGTACGCCGCGCGGGGCTCGGTCGACCCCGGCGCGTACACGGGCGACCCGACCGGACTGCTGCTCTTCGCGGCATCCCTCCTCGTCATGGCCGTCGGCTGGGCGGCCGCGCGGCCCGCGGTGCTCGTGCCGATCGCGCGCCTCTTCGGCGACGTGAAGCAGCGCTGACGCGGAGGCCGCGCCCGGCGTCCCGGGGCCGTGCCGCGCGCGGCGCCGCGATCGGTCGCCCCGCGCCCCTGGGGCGGTGCCGCGCGCGCGGCACCGCGGTCCGTCGCCCGCCGCGCCCGGGGTCGTGCCGCGCGCGGCGCCGCGATCGGTCGCCCCGCCCCGGAGACGACCCGCGCTGCGCGAGACGACCCGCGCTGCGCGAGATGACCCGCGTGTACCGCCGGTGATGTCGCGAATCGCGGGTGATTCGGCGACGCAGCGGTGCGAGCCGGTGTCAGACCCGGCGGCGCGCCCGCAGGCCGTCGGTGATCAGGGTGAGGCCGAACGCGAAGTCGTCGCCCGAGAGAACCGCCGAGGCACCCGCCGCGTCGTCCGTGCGCGCACCGACGCTGTCGTACTGCAGGCGCTGCTGCTCGTGCCACACGAAGCCGAGCACGTAGTGCAGCACGGTCGTCGCGCCGCGGCGCGCGGTGTCGGCGTCGAACCCGGCCGCGGTGACGGCGTCGGTCAGGCGATCGTGGGCGAGCGACGACCCGAGGCCCAGGGCGAGCGTGCTCGAGACGACCTCGGCGCCGTCGCGATAGGTGAGCAGGGCGTCGCGCAGCGCGTGCGCCTCGGCGACCAGATCGGTGGAGGGCCCGGATGCCATGCGCCCGACGATGCGATCGGAGAGCTCCGCGAGCAGCGTCTGCTTGTTCGGGAAGTGCCAGTACAGCGCGCTCGGCTGCACCTCGAGGGCGGTCGCGAGCCGGCGCATCGTGAGGTCGGGGAGCCCGTGGTCGTCGAGGATGCGCAGGGCGGTGCGGGCGACGTCGTCGGCGGAGTGTCCTCGGGGAGCCATGCCTCTGAGTATAGTGAACACCGTTCAGGTGAACGGTGTTCAGGTAGGGCGTCGACGTCGGCGCCCCGGGTGACCACCGTTCGGACGGCACCCCTCAGGAAGGCTCCCCCATGACCCGCCCCCTCGACGCGACCGACCTCGCGCGCGTGGCCGTGTTCGCCGCGCTCATCGCGGTCCTCGGCCTCCCCGGCAGCTTCCCCGTGTTCGGCGGAGTGCCCATCACTGCGCAGACCCTCGGGGTCATGCTCGCCGGGGCCGTGCTCGGCCCGTGGCTCGGCGCCCTGTCGGTGACGGTGCTCCTCGCGCTCGTCGCCGTCGGCCTGCCGCTGCTCGCCGGCGGACGCGGAGGCTTCGGCATCTTCCTCGGCCCGACCGCCGGCTATGCCCTGGGGTGGATCCTCGGCGCGATCGTGGTCGGGCTCATCGTCCACGCGGGCGGACGCCGACCCGTCGTCTGGCGCACCGCCGTCGGCATGGTCGCGGGCGGGATCGGCGCGATCTACGCCCTCGGCATCCCCGTGCAGAGTCTCGTCACGCGGCTCCCGCTGGGTGAGACCGCCCTGACGAGCCTGGTGTTCCTGCCCGGTGACCTGCTGAAAGCCGCCGTCGCGACGGTCGTGGTGACCACGCTCGTGCGCGCGTACCCCCGCGGCTTCCGGCGCGACTGGCGGGCCGGCGCGCGCGAGCGGACGCCGATCGACGCCCGCGCGTGATCCGTTGCGACGACCTCGCCGTCCGTCTCGGCGACCGGCCCGTGCTCCACGGGGTCACCCTCGACCTCGACGCGCGCACGACCGCCGTCATCGGCGACAACGGGTCGGGCAAGTCGAGCTTCGCGCGGGTCGTCGCGGGGCTCGTGCGTCGGTCGGCGGGCGAGCTCTCGGTGTGCGGCGTGGATCCGGACCGGGATGCCACGGCCCTTCGCCGTCGCGTCGCGCTCGTGCTGAGCAACCCCGACGCGCAGATCGTCATGCCCACCGTCTCGGACGACGTCGCGCTGTCGCTGAAGCCCCTGCGCCTCGCGCGCGCGGAGCGGGATCGACGCGTCTGCATCGCACTCGAGCGCTTCGGGCTCTCCGCGCTCGCCGACCGCCCGGCGCACGACCTCTCGGGCGGGCAGAAGCAGCTGCTCGCGTTGTGCGGCGCTTTCGTCCGCGCCCCCGACCTCGTCGTGGCCGACGAGCCCACCGCCTATCTCGACGCGCGGAACGCGCGCATCGTTGCCGATCATCTCCTGGCCGAGACCGGTCACGCGCTGGTGGTCGTCACGCACGACCTCGCGCTGGCTCGTCGGTGCGAGGGGGCGGTGCTGTTCGACGACGGTCGGGTCGTGGCATCCGGAGCCGCCGCCGACGTCGTCGGGGCGTACGAGGCGGCCCTGGCGTGCTGAGCCTCTCCCGACCGGGAACGGGGTGGCTGCACCGGATGCCGACGGGTCCGAAGCTCGTGGCGCTCTCGCTCGCGACGATCGCGCTCGCGGCGCTGCCGTCGTCGTGGGCGAGCGTCCCGGTGGCCCTCGGCGCTGCGGCGATCCTGTACGCCGTCGCGGGCATGGGCGCGGTCGCGGGGGTGCGCGAGCTGGGACGCCAGGTGTGGGGCCTGCGGTGGCTGCTCGCGGTCACGGCCGCGGGACAGCTGCTGTTCCTGGGGTCCGAGGCCGCCGCTGCGAACACGGCACGGGTGGCGGCGGCCCTGCTGGTGGTCGGGCTTGTTCCCCTGACCACGCCCGTGGCCGCGATGCTCGATGCCCTCGAGCGCGGTCTCCGGGTGCTGCGCCCCGTCGGGGTCGATCCGGCGCGGGCCGCGCTCCTGTGGACGGTGGCGCTCACGACGATCCCGGTGCTCGCGCGTCTCGCGGCCGAGGTGCGCGATGCGCAGAGAGCACGGGGGCTGCGACCGTCGTTCGTCCGCGGGGCCGTGCCCTTCCTCGTCGTCGCGCTGCGGCACGCCGACGACGTGGGTGATGCGCTCGCGGCCCGCGGTATCCGCTGAGCGGAAGGGCGCGGGTGTCCGCGCCGTCGCGTCAGTCGCCCGCCGAGGCCGCGCGTCCCGCGGCGAAGCCCTCGGCGTACGCCTCGTCGGCGCCCTGGCGGAACATGTCGCGTTCGGGGTCGCGCACGATCGAGCGGGCACCGGGCAGGTCGAGGTCGCCGACGAGGTCGGCGCGCCCGCGCACGATCGCGACTGGCCGGCGCGCGGCCTTGCCCTTCACGAGGTCGGTGGCTGCGGCGATCTCATCGGCCACGCAGGGCAGCGTCACCACGAGGGGGCGGCCCTCGGCATCCGTGGTTCCGCGCAGGTCTTCGAAGACATGGATGCCGGCGGCCCCGATCGCGTGATCGGTCTGCCCCTCGCGCCAGGCGCGACCGAGCGTGTCGGTGATGATCACGCCGACCCGGGCGACGGCGCGCAGACCCTCGGCGAGGCGGCGGGCCGAGTCGTCGGGGTCGACCGGCAGCAGCAGCACGGTGCCCTCGGGGGTGTTGCTCGCGTCGACCCCGGCTGCGGCCGACACGATCCCGAGGGGGTTCTCGACGATGCGCGTCACGTGCCCGGCGGGAGAGGTGCGGGATGCCACGAGCCGCACGGTCTCGCGGGTGATGGCGTCTTCGCGGTCGGCGGCCCGGATGATCCGGCCCTCGGCCTTGGAGACGACCTTGCTGGTGACGACGACGATGTCGCCGTCTCGCAGCGCCGCGTGCTCGCCCGGTGTCGCGGCGACGGCATCCAGGATCACCCCGACGAGGTCGTCGCCCGGGGTGATCTCACGGATGCCGTCGAGGGCCCAGACCTGCAGCACGTCAGCGGACGAAGCGCACCTCGGTGAGCTCCTCACCGAGGAAGGGTTCGACGTGCGACGCGCCGTCGAGCGCGAAGCCGTTGCGCGTGTAGAAGCGGTGCGCACGCGGGTTGTCGTCGGCGACCCAGAGGTACGCGCCCTCGCCCTCCTCGACGGCGGCGTCGAAGAGCTGCTGGCCGATGCCGGTGCCGTGGAAGGCGTCGAGCAGGTAGATGAAGTACAGCTCGCGCTCGCGCGGGGCGTCGTCGTCGCGCGCGGGGCCCGAGCCGACGAAGCCGACGATCTCGCCGTCGACGAGCGCGGCGTGCATGCGGTAGCCGTCGCCCTGAGCCGCCCAGTGGGTCCAGAGCTCGGCCATGCGGCGGGGGGAGACGGCCTTGAGCGCCGCCTCGCTGATCAGGTGGTCGTAGGTCTCGTGCCAACAGGTGGCGTGCACGCGGCCCAGGGCTTCGGCATCCACGTCGCGCACCGGACGGACGACGATGTCGGTTCGGGGTTGTGCTGTCATGGCGCGACTCTACGCGGGCGTTCCGCCGGGGAGAAATCGGCGGAGAGACCGCGCCGGATGCGGTAAAGAAGGACTTTGCCAGGCACGCGTGCCAGCATTCGCTCGTGCCGGAACGCCCTTCGTTGACGTCGGTCGAAGCGCGCCTCGACGCCTTCGCGAACCGCCTGCTGGCGCGGGCCCCCGCCACCGGTGTGCGCGCTCGCGCGGTCGAGTTCGCGGTGTTCGTCGTGAAGCAGGCCTGGGCGTGCGTCTTCGGGGCCGCCTTCCTCGCCGTCGTGCTCGCGGCCAAGCTCTGGTACCCCGACGACGCCGTGCTCGCCCGCAACGACGCCCTCACCATCGCCGCCGTGCTGATCCAGCTCGTCATGGTCGTCGCGCGTCTGGAGACCCTGCGCGAGCTGCGCGTGATCGTGACGTTCCACATCGTCGGCACCGTGATGGAGCTGTTCAAGACCGACGTCGGGTCGTGGATGTACGCCGCCGACGGCGTGCTGCGCCTGGGCGGCGTGCCCCTCTACAGCGGCTTCATGTACGCCGCGGTCGGCAGCTACATGGTGCGCGTGTATCGCCTGTTCGACCTGCGCTTCACCCGGTATCCGCGGCGGGCGTCGACGGCGGTCGTCGCCGCGCTGATCTACCTCAACTTCTTCACGCATCACTGGATCGTCGACCTGAGGTGGGTGCTCATCCTGGCGGTCGTCGTGCTGTGGGGCCGCACGATGATGCACTTCCGTTTCTTCCGGGGACGCTTCCGGATGCCGGTCCTCCTCGCCTTCGCGGGGGTCGCGGTCTTCATCTGGCTCGCCGAGAACATCGCCACGTACGCCGGGGCGTGGCTGTACCCCTCGCAGGTGGGCGCGTGGCATCCGGTCGACGCCTCGAAGCTCACCTCGTGGTTCCTGCTCATGATCGTCTCGGTCGTGCTGGTGACCTGGGTGTATCCGCCCCGCGAGCCCGACCCCGTCGAACAAGGCGAAAGCCGCGACATTGTGGGGTGGCGACAACGTCATGGCTGATTCGTCGTGGAATCGCTACGCTCGCCCCTCGTGAACGTCCTCTGGCGCACCCTGCTCGTCCTCTTCCGCGCACGTCGCCGACTGCGTCGCGAAGGACCCATCGACCCCAACACGGTGACCCGCACCCGCATCCGTGTGCTTCCCACCGACATCGACCTGCTGCGCCACCTGAACAACGGCCGCTACCTGTCGCTGTTCGACCTCGGACGCTGGGACCTGCTGACACGCGCGGGGCTCATGGCGGCGATGACGAAGCAGGGGTGGTACGCCGTCGTGGCGGCCGAGACCGTCACCTTCCGCCGCTCGCTCGAGCTCTGGCAGCGCTTCGAGCTCGAGACGCGCATGATCGGGCACGACGATCGCGCCGTGTACCTCGAGCACCGCGCGCTCGTCGGGGGCGAGATCTACGCCCGCGCGATCATCCGCGCGCGCATCCTGCGCCGGTCCGGGGGGACGGTGCCGCACGACGAGCTGTTCGCGGCCGTGGGGCGCCCCGAGGGGTTGCCCGACATCGAGCAGTGGGTGCACGACTGGGCCGACGGATCGGCGCTGCCCTCGACCACGCGCCCGGCGCCGAGCGTGTGGGCGTGAGCGCGGGGGCGTGAGCTCGCGGGCGTGAGCGGGGGGCCGCGGCGCACGGCCCCCGTGGGGTGCCGCGCCGAGGCCCCGTCCGCTCAGGAGCGCCCGAAGCGGGCGTCGAGCCAGGCCACCTGACGCAGCCAATGGCGGTAGCCGCCGCCCTCGTGGCCGTTGTAGGTGTACTCCTCGAGCGCCGCGTCCTCGGAGGCCAGGGCGTGGAAGGCCGCGAACACCCCCGAGGGCAGCACGATGTCGTCCATCAGGGCGACCGAGAAGAGCGCGGGGGCCTGGATGCGCCGGGCGAGGATCGCCCCGTCGACGTAGGAGAGCGTCCGCAGCACGCGGTCGGCGGCGTCGCGGTGGACCGCGAGGAACCGGGTGATCTCGGTGAAGGGCGCCGACGGCGTGCGCACGATCGCGTTCGGGAAGTCGCAGAGGAAGGGCACGTCGGGCATGACGGCGGCCACCGCGTCGCCCGACAGAGCCGCCGCGGCGATCGCGAGTCCGCCGCCCTGGCTGCCACCGGTCACCGCGATGCGCGTCGGGTCGACGCCGGGCAGGGTTCGGACCTCGTCGACCAGGCGCGCGGCGTCCGTGAACAGGCGGCGGTAGTAGTAGTCGCGGGGATCCAGGATGCCGCGGGTCATCACACCCGGGAAGGCGGCGGCGGAACCGTGCGGGTCGGGGGTCTCGCCGACGCTCCACGTCGACCCCTGACCGCGGGTGTCCATGATGACGTGGACGTAGCCCGCGGCGGCCCACGCGATCTTCTCGCCCGCGAGCCCGCGGCCTCCTCCGTACCCGATGAACTCCACGACGGCGGGAAGGACTTCGTCGCCGTGCGGGCGCACGACCCACCCGCGGATCGCGTCGCCGCCGAAGCCGGTGAACGTCAGATCCTGCACCGACAGTGCGCGCAGCGGTCCGTCGACCGGGGTCAGGACGACGGGGCGGGCGGCTGCCCGCGCCTCGGCGAGCGTCTCGTCCCAGAAGGCGTCGAGGTCGTCGGGCGCGGCGAGCTGCGGGCGGTACTCGCGCAGCAGCTCGAGGGGCATGTCGGTGAAGGTCTGGGCCATGCGTGATCTCCATCATCAAGGGGCTGCACCGACAGTAGCGAACGTGACGTGGTCCGGACGCCGTCATGACGGGAGGAGTCACGGGGAGGGGAGGATGCCACGGCGTGCCCGGTCCTCCGCTCGCGGGAACTCCTCCGGTGCGACCGTGGCCCGCAGCATCCGGCGTCCCGGTGGTCCGCGCAGACCGGGGGAGAGTGCTCGAGAGACCCGCGCGCCACCGATCCACGGCTTGCGCGGCGGGCCGCCGGGGCGCCGCGCGCGCGATCCCTAGGCTGGCCGTCATGAGCATCGAAGACCCGCGCACCACCGGTTTCACGCTCTCCTCCGCCGTTCCCGCGCGGGCCGCCGCGCGGGCTGCCTCGTTCGTCCCCGCCCGCGGTGAGTCGCGTCGCATCGAGCTGCCCGTCGACCCCGCCGCGGCGGGCTTCGTCGTCGCGGCGGCCGACGGGGTGCTCCGTCCCGAGGGGGCGACGGCGTCCGCGGCGGCTCTGCACCGCCTGGCGGCCGACCTGCCGGCGAACCTCCCCTGGTTCCTGCGCGGTGCCCTGCAGCTCGGCGGGGCCGTGGCGCCGGTGCTCCCGACCCCGACGGTGCCGCTGGCCCGGCGCGCCCTGCGCGAGCTCGTTTCGACCCTGGCCGTCGATGCGCGGCCCGAACGTCTCGCTCCCGCGCTCACCGCCCTCGCCGAGCGGGGGATCACCCCCGACCTGCGCCTCGTCGGTCCCGCCGTGCTCGGCGAGTCCGCGGCGCGGCGGCGACTCGACGGCATCCGTGCCCTGGTCGCCCGCGACGACGTCGCACGGATCTCGCTCCCCGTGGCCGACGTCGTGGCGGGCCTGTCGCCGTGGGCCTTCGACGCCGACGTCGAGCACGCTGCGGAGCGTATGCTGCCGCTCTTCCTCGACGCCTCCGCGAACGACACGCACGTGACGCTGGTGGTCGAGGGGCGCGACGACCTCGACCTCACCGTGGCCGTGCTGACGCGCGTCCTCGAGGAGCCGCGCCTGCGGAACCTCGCCGCGGGGATCTCGCTGCCGGTCGGGGTCGTCGAGAGCCTCGACGCCGTGCGCGAGCTCGCCGCCTGGGGGCGTCTGCGCGCCGCGGATTCGGGCGTGCGTCTCACCGTGCGCCTGGACGACGCCCGGATTCAGACCGCGGATGCCGCGATCGCGGCGCGCCACGGATGGAGCGCGCCGACGTCGACCGGTCGCGGCGACCTCGACGCGCAGACCGTGCGCCTCCTCGACGAAGCCCTGGGGGAGCGGGGGCGCGAGGGCCTCGCCGTCGAGTTCGCGACCGGCGACCCGGAGCGGGCGGCGCTCGCGCTCGCGATCGCCGACGACCGCGACGTCGCCGTGGCGCTCGTCTTGCCGCCGGCCGCGGCTTGGGCGCCCGACGGACCCCACGTCGTCGCGGTGAACGCCGTGCACCCCGACGACCTCGACACCGTCGCGGTCCGTCTCGCCTCGGCCCACGCGGACGTCGTGGCGGGCGCGCCCGAGCTTCCCGTCACCGCACCTGAGCACGAGGATGCCGCGGTCGCCGCGCAGGAGGACGGCGGCGACACCGTCCCCCTGGACGATCTCGGTGCCGGCCTGCTCCCGCCCGAGACGGTGGCCGTCGCGGCCCGCGCCCGCCGCGCTCTCGCCGCCGCCGCGACTCCCGCGCCGGCCGGCCGGGTCGCGCAGCGCGGATCGGCCCCGGGGCCGGCCATCCTGCGCGACCCCGCCGCGGACGACGCCGACGAGGCCGGGCTCACGCAGGCGGTGCTGGGGATCGCGCGGGAGGCCGCGGCATCCGGTGACACCTCCGCTCTCGGTCCCGACGTGCAGCAGATGCTCTTCGGCGGGCAGGCCTTCGTCGACACCGCGGTGTTCTCGACGCGGGAGAGCGCCGAGCTCGCGGGTGGTGCCCCGGGGTTCCGCAATGTCGCCGACACCGACCCCACGCTCCCCGACGACCGCGCCTGGGCGCTCGCCGCCGTCGCGCGGGCCGACGGGTCGACGGCCGGGGACGCCACCGCGGCCGACGGACGCATCGACGACCAAGCCGGTCTCGATGCGGCGCTGGAGCGCGTGCGCGAGGCCGCCGCGCCGTGGGGCGCGCTGGCCGCGGCCGACCGCGCCACCGTGCTGCAGGCGGCGGCGCGCGCGCTCGAGGACCGCCGCGCCGAACTCATCGAGGTGCTCGCCGCCGAGGGGGGTGCCCTGGTGTCGGAGGCGGACGCCGAGGTGAGCCAGGCCGTGGACGCCGCCGCCTACTACGCCGCGACCGCGAAGGAGCTCGACCGCGTGCCGGGAGCGGTCTTCGTCCCCGATCGGGTGACCGTCGTCGCTCCGCGCTGGAACGCCCCGGTGGGCCTGTGCGCGGCCGAGACGCTCGCCGCCCTCGCCGCCGGTTCCGGCGTCCTGCTCACCCCGTCCCCGCGGGCGCGTCGGGCGGGGGCCGTCGTCGCCGAGGCCCTGTGGGCCGCGGGCGTACCGCGCGACCTGCTCACCTACGCCGACCTGAACGAGGACGCCTCCGGACGCGCCCTCATCGTGCACCCGGGCGTCGACCGCGTGCTTCTCGCGGGTGCCCGCTCGACGGCGGAGCGCTTCGTGGCGTGGCGACCGACGCTGCCGCTGCAGGCGATCACCGCCGGCCGCAACGCCGTGATCGTCGCCCCCTCGGCCGATCTCGACGAGGCTGTCGCCGACATCGTCGACGGAGCCTTCGCCCGTGCCGGGCAAGCGGCCACCGCGGCCTCCCTCGTGATCCTGGTCGGTGCGGTCGCGCGCTCCTCGCGGTTCGCGGAGCAGCTGAAGGACGCCGTCACCTCCCTGCGCGTCGGGCCGGCCGATGACCCGCTCTCCGATGTCGGGCCCCTCCTCGAAGAGCCCACGGGCGAGGTGCGGCGTGCCCTGACGGTGCTGGGCGAGGGCGAACGGTGGCTCGTGCAGCCGCGCGAGCTCGACCTCGGCCCCGACACGGCCGGCCGGTTCTGGACGCCCGGGGTGCGTACGGGCGTCAGCGCGGGTTCGCACCTGACCCGTGCCGCGGTCGCCGCCCCGGTCCTCGGCATCCTGCACGCGCCGACGGTGAGCCGCGCGATCGACCTGCAGAACGCGATCGGCTCGGGATTCGTCGCCGCGCTGCACACGCGCGACGCGGCCGACCTCGACCTGTGGCTCGGCAACGTCGAGGCCGCCGTCCTGCGGGTGAACCGTCCCACGACCGGCGCGGTGGTACAGCGCGAGCCCGTGGGCGGTTGGGGCGATGCCGCCGTCGGCTCCGGTGCGATGTCGGGCGGCCCGAACCGTCTCGTCACCCTCGGGTCGTGGCGCCCGTCGTCGGGCGGGGCGTCGTCGTCGACGCTGCACCTGCGCGGGCTCGACAGCCGCATCACCGCCCTCATCGAGGCCGCCCAGCCGACGCTGTCGTACGAGGCCTTCGACTGGCTCCGCCGCGGCGCCCTCTCGGACGCCGTGGCCTGGGACCGAGAGTTCGGCCGTGTGAAGGACGTCTCGCGCCTCGGCGTCGAGCGGAACCTCTGGCGGTACCGCCCCGCGGCCGTCGCCGTGCGCGCGACCGCCGACGCGGCGTGGCAGGCCGTGCTGCGCGTGCTCGTCGCGGCGGTGCGCTCGGGCTCCCCGTTCAGTCTCAGCACCCCCGTGGGTCTTCCCGCCGCGGTGCGCCACCTGCTCGGGGAGTCGGACGTCTCCGTCTCGGTCGAGAGCGATGCGGAGTGGTTGCAGCGCCTGGCCGGTGGCATCCCGGATGCCGAGGAGCCCGACGCGGCACCGGAGGATGCGCCCGCGAGCCTGGAGCCGATCGCCTTCGCGACGGCGCGGCCGACGCGGGTGCGCCTGGTCGGACCCGCCGAGACGACCACCGCGCTGCGAGCCGCCGTGGCCGAGACGGTCGCCGGCGACGTGTCGCTCACCGTCTACGCCGACGAGGTCACCACGGCCGGGCGGCTGGAGCTGCTGCCGTTCCTGCGCGAGCAGGCGGTGTCGATCGGAGCGCTGCGCCTCGGCCGGAGCGACGCCTGGAGCGCCGAGGTCATCTGACGCCGCCAGGTTTCGAAAACGTTCAGCGAAAGGGCGTGACCGCGCTAGCGTCGAGGCGCCGACCCCTAGGAGCACCGATGACCGCTGCCCATCTGACCCTCGACCCCCGCTTCGCCATCGGGACCGTCCGTCGCCGCCTGTTCGGCGGCTTCGTCGAGCACCTCGGCCGCCACGTCTACGACGGCATCTACGAACCCGGTCACCCCGAGGCCGACGAGCAGGGCTTCCGCCGCGACGTGCTCGAGCTCGTGCGCGAGCTGGGGGTGTCGATGATCCGCTACCCCGGCGGCAACTTCGTGTCCGGCTTCCGCTGGGAGGACAGCGTGGGGCCGCGCGCAGAGCGCCCCCGTCGCCTCGACCTCGCGTGGCACTCCACCGAGACGAACGAGATCGGTCTGCACGAGTTCTCGGACTGGCTCGACAAGGCCGGCAGCGAGCTGATGCTCGCGGTCAACCTCGGCACGCGCGGCACGCTCGAGGCGATCGACCTGCTCGAGTACAGCAACGTCCCCGGGGGCACGACCCTGTCGCAGCAGCGCATCGACAACGGCCGCGCGGAGCCGTTCGGCGTGCAGGTGTGGTGCCTGGGCAACGAGATGGACGGTCCCTGGCAGCTCGGTCACCGTTCGGCCGAGGACTACGGCAAGCTCGCCTCGCGGACGGCGAAGGGCATGCGGCAGCTCGACCCGTCGATCGAGCTCGTCGTCTGCGGCTCCTCGGGTGCCCAGATGCCCACGTTTGGCGAGTGGGAACGCGTCGTGCTCGAGCACACCTACGACGACGTCGACCTGATCTCGTGCCACGCGTACTACCAGGAGCACGACGGCGACGTCGACTCGTTCCTGGCATCCGCCGTCGACATGGACCGCTTCATCGAGGCCGTCGTCGCCACCGCCGACCACGTCGGCGCGGTGCGCGGGAGTACGAGGAAGATCGACATCTCGTTCGACGAGTGGAACATCTGGTACCAGACGCGCTTTCACGACGTCGACCAGATCACCGGGGTCGACAACTGGCCCGTCGCGCCGCGCCTGCTCGAGGACGTGTACTCGGCCCTGGATGCCGTGGTCTTCGGCAGCCTGATGATCTCGCTGCTCACGCACGCCGACCGCGTGGCATCCGCCTCGCTCGCCCAGCTCGTCAACGTGATCGCCCCGATCATGACCGAGCCGGGCGGCCCGAGCTGGCGGCAGACGACGTTCTTCCCGTTCGCGATCACCTCGCGTCTCGCGCGGGGCGAGGCGGTACGACTGCGGGTCGAGGCCCCGACCATCGACACCGAGAAGTACGGCGCCGTGGCGTCGGTGGATGCCGTCGCCACCCACGACGCCGAGACCGGGGCCACCGCCGTGTTCCTCGTCCACCGGGGGCGTGCCGAGGCCGTCGACGTCGCAATCGACGTCCGCGGTCTCGGCGACGTGCGTGTCGTCGAGACGCACCTGCTGCACGACGACGACCCGTACGCGCGCAACACCCTCGACGAGCCCGAGCGCGTGCGACCCGGGACCGTCGACGCCCGTCTCGAGGACGGCATGCTGCACGTGACGCTGCCGCCGATCGCGTGGGCAGCGCTGTCGCTCAGCCGCGTCGACTGACGAACGAGAGATCGCCCCCTCTCCGCGGATCCGTCGGGATCCGCGAGGAAGGGGCGATCTCGCGAGGAACCGGTGTCAGGCCAGCTGTGCGCGACGCTGCGCAAGCTGGTCGAAGGTCGCGAACGACTCGGCGATCGGGCTGCCGGTGAAGTGGCCCACCCAGCCGTCGTCGTCGTGGAAGAAGCGCACGCTCACGTAGTGGGGCGCGGTGCCCATGTCGAACCAGTGGGTCGTGTTGGCGGGCACCGAGATGAGGTCGCCCGCCTCGCAGTACACCGCGTGCACCTTCTCGTCGGCGTGCAGGTAGAACACGCCCGCGCCCTTGGCGAAGTAGCGGTCCTCGTCGTCGTCGTGCTGGTGCTCCGACAGGAACTTCTGCCGCGAGGGAGTCTTCACCTCGTCGTAGTTCTCCTGGGCGGGGTCGAGGGCGACCACGTCGACGAGCGTGTACCCCTCGCGCTCCTTCACCTCGCCGATCTCGTCGGCGTACAGCGCCAAGACCTCGTCCTGCGACGCCCCGGCGGGCACGTCGCGGATCTCCCAGCGCGAGAAGCGGGCGCCGAGCTCGGCCAGCGCCTCGCGGATCTCCGACTCGTCGGTGGTCTCGAGCACGGGCGTGCTCGGGTCGGTTTCTTTCCAGACGGTCAGGAGCGTCACGGCTCCTCCTCTCGGCGCGATGGGGGCGGAATGAGTCGATTGTCTCGCCGATCCGTCCCGCGGGACCACTTCTGCCGCGCGATCGCGCCCGGCCGTGTAACAAAGCGCAACCTTGAATAACCGGCGCATGATCGGTGCTGCTTTACTGCTCGACGGCCGACCGGCACAGCACCCGGACGGACTCCCGCACCCGACTCTTCCACGAAGGGGACTCCGTGTCCGTTCGATCCCACCGCTGGGCGACGCTGTTCGCGACCGCCGGCATCGCCGCCCTCGCCCTCACCGGCTGCGCGCAGCAGAACACCGCGGCCCCGGCCGCCTCCGCGGCCCCCGCGCAGAAGGTCGAGAACCTTCCCGCACCATTCGACGGCGAGCCGCTGAAGGTCGCCCTCGTGCAGCAGTCCGGTGCCGGTGACTTCTTCACCGCGTGGACCGCGGGAGCCAAGGCCCAGGCCGCCGCGATCAACATCGACCTCACCGTCTACGACGCCCGCAACGACAACGCCAAGCAGGCATCCGACCTCGAGCAGGCCATCGCCGCCAAGCCCGACGCGATCATCGTCGACCACGGTCAGACCGACACGATCGAGTCGCACGTGCACGAGGCCGTCGATGCCGGCATCCCCGTCATCGTGTACGACCTCGCCCTCAACGACCCCACCGGTGTCATTGTGACGTCGCAGTCCGACGCGTCGATGGCGCAGGGCGTGCTCGACCAGCTCGTGGCCGACGTGGGCGACGGCGCCCAGGTGGGCCTGGCCAGCACCGACGGCTTCGCGCCGCTCGAGCGCCGGAAGAAGGTCTGGGACGAGGTCGTCGCCGAGCACGACCTCGACCAGGTGTTCTTCACCGGCAAGGTCACCGAGTCGACGGCGACCGACAACATCCCCCTCATCGACGCGGCGCTGAAGGCGAACCCCGGGATCCAGGCGATCTTCGCGCCCTACGACGAGATCACGAAGGGCGTCGTGCAGGCCGTCCAGCAGAACAACCTGCAGGACAAGGTCAAGGTCTACGGCATCGACATCTCCAACGCCGACATCGAGGTCATGACCGCCGACGGCAGCCCCTGGGTGGCCACGAGCGCGACCGACCCCTCCGCGGTCGGCGCGGGCGTCGTCCGCGCCCTCGCCCTCTCGCTCGCGGGTGAGCTCGACGAGACGAGCGTGCAGTTCCCCGCGATCACGATCACGCGCGACTTCCTGCTCGAGAAGGGCATCACCAACGTCGCGCAGCTGCGCGAGGCCGAGCCGTCGCTCCTGCTGAGCGACACCGTGGTGGCCGACTGGCTTCCCGCGATCTCGGGATGACCTCACCTCTCCCCACCGACGCCGCTCCCGCCGACGACGCTCCCGTCGTCCGCGTGAGCGGCGTCGGCGTACGCTTCGGCAGCAACCAGGTGCTGCGCGACGTGTCGCTGTCGCTGCGCGCCGGCACGATCACGGCCCTGCTGGGAACGAACGGGGCGGGGAAGTCGACGCTCATCGGCGCCATCTCGGGCGCCAACGCGGCGTACACGGGGGAGATCGCCGTCGGCGGCTCGGTGCAGCGCCTCGGGTCGCCCGCTCGCGCCCGGCGGGCCGGCATCGAGACGGTGCACCAGCGCATCGCCGACGGGATCGTGCCCGGCCTCAGCGTCGCCGACAACCTCGCGCTCACCGACCTCGCGACCGGCGGCCATCGCCTCGTCCGGCGCGCGGAAGCCGAGCGCATCGCCCGCTCGGCCCTCGACCGCCTCGGTCTGACGTGGAGCGACGAGGTGCTGCGGGCCGACGCCGACCGCCTCGGCACCTCCGACGCGCAGCTGCTCGTTCTGGCGCGCGCCCTGCGGTCGACCCCTCGTCTGCTCATCCTCGACGAGCCGACCTCGGCGCTCACCGCCGCCGAGGCCGATCGCCTGTTCGCCGTGCTGCGGGTTCTGCGCGACGAAGGGCTGGCGATCCTCTTCGTCAGCCACCGCTTCGGCGAGATCGAACGCCTCGCCGATCGCATCGTCGTGCTGCGCGACGGCCGGCTCGAGCTCGACGCCCGGCGGCCGTTCGACTGGCACGCGGCGCTCGAGGCGATGCTCGGGGTGCCCACCGAGCTGCAGCAGCACATCGCCGAGCCCCTCCCGGCCGGTCGCGAGGTGCTCGCCGTCGAGGAGGCCGTGCTGCTGCCCGGCGCCGAGCCGTTGAGCCTGCGGATCGCGGAGGGGCAGGTGACCGGCATCCTGGGTCTGCTCGGTGCCGGCAAGACCGAGCTCGCCGAGCTCGTCGCGGGGGTGCGTCCGGCCGGCGACGCGCGTCTCTCGCTCGACGGCGAGCCGTACCGCCCCGCCTCCCCCGCCGCCGCGATCGCCGCCGGTGTCGTGCTCGTGCCCGAGGATCGCCAGCGGCAGGGCATCCAGCCCGGGTGGTCGATCGCGCACACCGTCGGCCTGCCGGTGCTGCGCGCCCTCTCGCGCGCGGGCGTCATGGCGAGCCGCCGCGAGCACGCGGCCGCCGACGAGGTGATCGACGCCTACGGCGTCGTCGCTCCCTCGGCCGACGCGCGTGTCGACGATCTCTCGGGCGGCAACCAGCAGAAGGTCGTCGTGGGACGGTGGCTGCGCACCGGGCCGCGCCTCGCCGTGCTCGACGAGCCGTTCCGCGGCGTCGACATCGGCGCGCGCCGCCGCATCGGCGACGCCGCTCGCGACCGTGCCGGCCGGGGCGCGGCCGTGCTCGTGCTCTCCAGCGACGTCGACGAGATCCTCGACGTCGCCGACCGCATCATCGTCCTCGTCTCGGGACGCGTCGTACTGGACACCCCCGCCGGCGCGATGGACCGCGCGCGCATCGTCGCCGCTCTCCTGGACGACCCCGGCCACCGGAAGGAATCCGCATGACCTCCGTCTCCGCCCCCGTGCGCCCCCCCGTGCGCCCCCGCGTGGGCTCCCGGATCGTGGATGCCATCGCGAAGTGGGGCTTCGTCGCCGTCACCGTGCTGCTCATCGTGTTCTTCGCCGTCACCCAGCCCGTGTTCGCGACACCCGAGAACCTCGTCGGCATGCTGAAGTACATCGCCCCCATCGGCATCGCCGGTCTCGGAGTGACCCTCGCGATGACCGTCGGCGGTCTCGACCTCTCGGTCGGCGCCAATGCCGGCTTCGCGGTCTCGATCGCCGCGTGGACGATGGTGATCGGCAACCAGGTCGGCGGGATCGCCGTGGGCGTCGTCCTGCTCTCGGGGGCGCTCATCGGCGCGATCAACGCGGCGCTGATCGTCTTCGCCCGCATCCCCGACCTGCTGGCGACGCTGGCGACGATGTTCACCGTCGTGGGACTCAAGCTCATCATCGTCGACGGCAAGTCCATCTCGTCGCAGATGACCCTCGACGACGGCACGACCGCCCCGGGGCGCTTCACCCCCGACTTCCTGTGGTTCGACCGCGGGTTCATCGGCCCGATCTCCGTGCCCGTGGTGCTCTTCCTCGGACTCACGGTCGTGCTGTGGTTCGTGCTGGACCGCACCCGCTGGGGACGCGCGCTCTCGGCCGTGGGATCGAACCCCGAGGCCGCCCGGCTCGCCGGCATCCGCGTGAGGGTGTACCGGGCCGCCGCGTACATCGGCTGCGGCATCCTGGCCTCGATCGCGGGGCTCGTCCTGGCCGCCCGTATCGGTCAGGGCGACGCGACCGCCGGCAACAGCCTGCTGCTCGACGCCGTGGCCGTCGCGCTCGTCGGCGTCTCGGTGCTCGGCATCGGGCGCCCGAACGCGTGGGGGACCGCGCTCGGGGCCGTGCTGATCGCCGTCATGGTCACGGGCTTCTCGATGATGGGATTGCCGTACTACATCCAAGACTTCGGGAAGGGGCTCGTGCTGCTGGTCGCCCTGCTGTTCAGCTTCACGTTCCGCCGCCGCAAGACCACCATCGTCGCCGGGAGCACCACCGCATCATGACTCTTCTCACCGAGCAGTTGACCGTCGAGTCGGTCCCCGCCTACCTCGCTGCGCGCCCGCACCTCGCGGGACCGGTGGACCCGGCATCCATCGTCTCGGTCATCGAGGTCGGCGACGGGAATCTGAACCTCGTCTTCATCGTCAAGGATGCCGCCGGGCGCGGCGTCGTGGTGAAGCAGTCGCTCCCGCACGTGCGGGTCGATCCCTCGTGGCCCCTCACCCGCGAGCGTGCCGCGCGCGAGGCCGTGGTGCTCGGCGCGCACGAGCGCATCGACCCCGCGCACGTGCCGGCGTTCTACGGCTTCGACTCCGACGCCCTCGCGCTGTCGATCGAAGACCTCAGCGACCACGCCGTGTGGCGCGGTGAGCTGATCGCGGGGCGCCTGCACCCCTACGCCGCCGCCGAGCTGGGGCGCTACGTCGGGGCGATCGGCTTCGCGACGAGCGTGTTCGGCACGCCGGGTCCCGAGCGCCGCCGCCGCATCGCCGAGGCGACCAACCCCGAGCTCAGCGAGATCACCGAAGACCTCGTGTTCACCGAGCCCTACGTCGACCACGAGCACAACGGCTGGCTCGCGGCGAACGAGGACGACGTGCGCGAGCTCCGCGCCGACCGGGCGTTCGTGCGCGAGATGGGCCTGGCGAAGCAGCGGTTCCAGGAGAGCACGCAGAGCCTCCTGCACGGCGACCTGCACACCGGTTCGGTGTTCGTGCGCGCCGAGGGCGCGTCGGTCCGCGCGTTCGACTCGGAGTTCGGCACCTACGGCCCGACCGGCTTCGACCTGGGCGCCGTGTGGGCGAACCTCGTCATCGCCGCGGCGCGGGCGCACGTGCTCGGGCGTTCGTCCGACGCCGAGACGCTCCTGCGGCTGCCGGTCGAGCTCGTCGACGCGTTCGAGATCGAGTTCCGTCGCCGCTGGCCCGAGCGGGTCGACCCGCGCGTGTACGGCGACGAGGTGCTCGAGCACACCCTCGCGGTCGTCCGGTCGGATGCCGCGGCCTACGCCGCGGCCAAGGCGGTGCGGCGCATCGTCGGCTTCTCCAAGGTCGCCGACATCCTGACGCTGCCCGAGCCCGAGCGTGCCGTGGCCTCGCGCCTCGTCCTCCGCATCGCGCGCGCCCTCGGCACGGCACGTCTGGATGACGCCGACCCGCGCGCGCTCACCGCGCAGACGGTCTCGCTGCTCGGCTGACGCCGCGGCGTTCGGCATCCGCTCCGCGGCGCGCCGATAAACGCTGATCCTCCTGAGACACGGTGTGCGTCAGCGTGTCTCAGGAGGATTAGCGTTTATCGGTCGCGAAGCGGGGCGTCCCGCCCGGCACCGCGTCAGCGCGTCGCGACGGCGAAGCGCAGCAGCCACTCCGTGATCTCGAGGTGGCGGCGCGCGGCGGCCACGTCGGCGCCCCAGGCGTAGATGCCGTGGCTCGCGACGATCAGCGCCGGGACCTCGGGCACCTCGGCGGTCGCGGGGCGGTACACCTCGTCGAACCATGCGGCTTCGACCGCCATGTCCTGGTGGTTGCGGATGACCGGGACGGTCACGGTCTCGTCGTGCGCGCGGTGGCCGATGCCCTTGAGCATCTCCATGTCGCGGATCTCGACGCCGTCGGGCCAGCGGTGCCCGGCGACGACGGCGTCGAAGGCGTGCACGTGGAACACCGCATTCGCCCCCGTCCGGGCGGCGATGTGGGCGTGCAGACCCGCCTCGGCCGACGGCGGACGGTGGTCGGTGGGGTCGATCGCCGCGCCCGTGCCGTCGATGAGCACGACGTCGCGCTCGGTGAGCTCCGACTTGTCGAGCCCCGACGCGGTCACGGCCAGCACGAGCGGGTCGCGCTCGACGACCACCGAGAGGTTGCCCGAGGTGCCCCGCATCCAGCCGTAGCCCGAGAACCGCAGGGCCTCGGCGGCCAGAGCGGCCCCGGCCGCGCGGACGCGATCGGGGGCCGGCAGCGTCATCGGGCGAGCTCGATCTCGTCGAAGGATGCCACGGTCTCGGTACCGAAGTCCGACCCCGCCCACGGCTCCCCGGCGCGGTCCAGCGCGACGACCTGCCAGCCGGCGGCCCGCGCCGCGGTCACCTCGTCGGGGTGGTCGGTGAGGAAGAGCGCGCGCTCGGGGGCGACGCCCAGGGCGGCCGAGATGCGCTCGTACGACGCGGCCTCCTTCTTGGGGCCGGCGCTGATCGTGTCGAAGAAGTCCTCGACGAGCGGCGTCAGGTCACCCTGCGGGGCGTGACGGAACCACGGCACCTGGGAGGCGACGGAGCCCGACGAGTACACCGCGAGACGGATCCCGGCCTCGTGCCACGCGCGCAGGCGCGGGGGCACGTCGGCGAAGAACTGCGAGTGGATCTCACCCGCGGCGAAACCCTCGGCCCAGATGATGCCCTGCAGCGTCTTCAGCGGCGTCGACTTCACGTCGGATGCCATGAGTCCGCGCAGCGCCTCGGCGATCTCGGCGTCGGTGGCCTCGGCATCCAGGCCTGTCTCGGCGATCGCGGCGGCCCGAGCGGTGCGGACCGTGTCGTCGTCGCGGCCGAGGACCTCGTCGAGGCGCGGCCGGGCGTAGTCGTACAGGTCGCCCAGGATGAACCCGGCCTCGCTGGTGGTGCCCTCGATGTCGAGCACGACCACGTCGGCGGAGAGAGAAGTCATTCGGGGTCCTCGTCGGAGCGGGCGTTCACGGGGCGGAACGCGATGGTCTCGGGCTGGGCGGTGGATGCCACCGGGGCGGGGTTCTCGAGCGACCGGCGCCGACGCAGCGCGGGGGCGGCCGCCTCGGCGAGGTCGGCGTCGGGGTCGGTCGAGAAGTGCTCGCCGACGCGCGCGGGTTCGAACGTGCCCCGGCTGGTCGCGATGCGCGTCACCAGGCGCGGCGGGGTCACGTCGAACGCGGGGTACCAGGCGTCGGTGACCAGCGGGCTGGCGGTGCGCCGCCCCATCACCTCGAGCACCTCGGCCGGATCGCGGTCTTCGATGACCACGTCGTCGCCGGTCGGCGCGCCCGGATCCGGCGCCTCGACCATCGCGTAGAACGGGATGCCGAACGCCGCCGCCGCGGCCGCGTGCGCGAGCGTGCCCACCTTGTTCACGACCGAGCCGTCGAGGGCGACCCGGTCGGCGGCGGTCACGACCGCGTCGATCGGTCCCGATCCGACCCCGCGCGGGGAGGAGAGGGCCGCCGCGGCCATGCCGTCGGTGATGAGCGTGACGCGCTGGTCGAGCTCGCGCAGGGAGTGCGCGGTGAGGCGCGCCCCCTGGAGGTAGGGTCGCGTCTCGGTCGCGACCCACTCGATCTCGCGGCCGGCCTCGCGGGCGGCGGCGACCAGGCCGAACAGGTAGGCGTCGGCCCAGCAGTGCGTGAGGATGCGCGGTGCCTCCGGCAGCAGCGAGAGCGTGGCGCGGCCCAGGCGCAGGCTCGCCGCGCGGTAGTCGCGGTCGACGGCCCCAGCGGTCTCGAGGGTCGCGGCCACGAGGCCGTCGGTGTCGTCGGCGTCTCGGCCGGCCGCGAGGATGCGGGCGACCGCATCGCGCGGGTGCGCGTTCGTGGGGCGAGCGGTGGCGAGGGCGCGACCGGCGCGCCCGAGGGTCGTGCGCGCCTCGCCCAGGGGGAGGTCGCGAACCCGGAGCGCGGCGAGAGCCATTCCCGCCGTGGCCGCGTACAGCGGGCCCGAGCTCTGCGTCACCATGTCGCGGATCGCTGCGGCGACCTCGTCGGGGGTGGTGGCCTCCACCCACTCCACGCGGGCGGGGAAGACGCGGCGATCGAGGATGCGGACGATTCCGGCCGTCTCATCGAGGACGACGGAATGCTCGAGGGTGGCGGTCGTGGAGGACATCGCCCGCCATCTTCCCACGGCCCGGTGCGCACGAGCCGGTGCGTGACGCCGCGCGACGCGGGGCGTCGCTCGCGTCCGATCGCGCGGGCGTGCGAGAATGAGCGCGGCGTGCTCGGACCGACCTTTCCCCGCACGGTGCCACCGCACCGACGGGTCGAAGGGCCACCGGGCCCCAGGACAGCGTCCGCCGCACCTTTTCTCCGAGGAGCAGAGATGTCCGCTACCCCCCACGCCGCCGCCGTCGCATCCGAGACGAACGAGCGCGTCCAGCAGCACCGCCGCTACCTGATGTGCCGCCCCGCGCACTTCACGGTGAGCTACAGCATCAACCCGTGGATGGAGCCGTCGCGCCCCACCGACACCGACCTGGCCCTGAAGCAGTGGCAGTCGCTCTACGACACCTACGAAGAGCTCGGCCACGAGATCGAGCTCATCGACCCGCTCGAGGGCCTGCCCGACATGGTCTACACCGCCAACGGCGGCTTCGTCATCGACGGTGTCGCGTACGGGCCGAAGTTCCGCTTCCGCGAGCGCGCCGCCGAGGCGCCCGCGTTCATCGAGTGGTTCGCCGCGAACGGCTTCGAGGTCGCCGAGCCCGTCGAGGTCAACGAGGGCGAGGGCGACTTCCTGCTGGTCGGCGACACGATCCTCGCCGGCACGGGCTTCCGCTCCACCGGTGACAGCCACCGCGAGGTGGGCGAGGTGTTCTCGCGCGAGGTCGTCTCGCTGACCCTCACCGACCCGCGGTTCTACCACCTCGACACCGCGATCGCCGTGCTCGACCCCGTCGAGGGCCCCGGCGGCGTCGAGAAGGCCAACATCGCCTACCTGCCGAACGCCTTCGACGAGCGCAGCCAGGCGATCCTGCGCGAGCGCTACCCCGACGCGATCCGGGTCTCGGATGCCGACGGCGCGGTGTTCGGCCTGAACTCCGCGAGCGACGGCAAGAACGTCATCATCTCGCCGCGCGCCGTGGGCTTCGAGGCGCAGCTGCGCGAGCGCGGCTACACCCCCGTGAAGGTCGACCTGTCGGAGCTGTTGCTCGGCGGCGGCGGCATCAAGTGCTGCACGCTCGAACTGCGCGGCGGGTCCCGATGAGCACCACCGTCGACGACCTGGGTACCCGCCTCATCGCCGAAGAGGGCCGGCACCTCGCCCACAACTACCACCCGCTGCCCGTCGTGGCCTCGCGCGCCGAGGGGGTGTGGGTCACCGACGTCGAGGGCAAGCGGTACCTCGACCTGCTGTCGGCGTACTCGGCGCTGAACTTCGGCCACGGGCACCCGGCGATCCTCGCCGCCGCGCGTGAGCAGCTCGAGCGCCTGACGCTCACGAGCCGCGCGTTCCACAACGACCGGCTGGGTCCGTTCGCCACCGCCCTGTCGCAGCTGTGCGGGAAAGACCTCGTGCTGCCGATGAACACCGGCGCCGAAGCGGTCGAGACGGGCATCAAGGTCGCGCGGGCCTGGGGCTACCGCACGAAGGGCATCGCCGCGGACGCCGCGACGATCATCGTCGCCAACGGCAACTTCCACGGCCGCACGACCACGATCGTCGGCTTCAGCGACGACCCCACCGCGCACGACGACTTCGGGCCCTACGCGCCCGGCTTCGTGCACGTTCCCTACGGGGACGCGGATGCCATCGCCGCGGCGATCGACGAGAACACCGCCGCGGTGCTGCTCGAGCCGATACAGGGCGAGGCGGGCGTCGTCGTGCCGCCGGACGGTTTCCTCCGGCGCGTCCGCGAGATCTGCACCGAGAACGACGTGCTCTTCATCGCCGACGAGATCCAGTCGGGCCTGGGCCGCGTGGGCGAGACGTTCGCGTGCGATCGCGAGGGCGTCGTCCCCGACGTGTATCTCCTCGGCAAGGCCCTGGGTGGCGGCATCGTCCCGCTGTCGGCCGTGGTCGCGAACGAGGACGTGCTCGGCGTCATCCGTCCCGGTGAGCACGGCTCGACGTTCGGCGGCAATCCGCTCGCCGCGGCCGTGGGGTTGCGGGTCGTCGAGATGCTGGCATCCGGGGAGTTCCAGACCCGCGCGAAGGCGCTGGGCGAGCACCTCGAGGCGGCCCTGCACCCCCTCGTCGGCAATGGCGTCACCGCCGTGCGCATCGCGGGCCTGTGGGCCGGCGTCGACATCGATCCCGCGTACGGCACGGGCCGCGAGATCGCCGAGAGGCTCCTCGCCCGCGGCGTCCTGGTCAAGGACACGCACGGTCAGACGATCCGCGTGGCCCCGCCGCTGACGATCCGCGCGACCGAGCTGGACTGGGCGGTCGAGCAGTTGCGCCACGTCCTGTCGTGATCCCCGCGTGAGGGGTCGGTTCCTGTCGCTTCCGCGCGCTCACGGCGACAGGAAACGACCCCTCACGCGCATCACGCGACGGAGATCGTGATCTCGTCCCAACCGGTCGCGCCGTCGGGGGCGGGAGCGGCGACGTCCGACGTCTGGGTCTGGCCGTCGGCGGAGATCGCGCGGCAGCGCACGATGTGCGAGCCGCTCGTCGCGGTCCACGGCAGACTCCACTGCACCCAGGTGTCGGCCGAGATGGCGCTCGCGAGCGTCGCGGGCTGCCACGGGCCGTCGTCGATCTGCACCTCCACGCCCGCCACGCCCACGTGGGTGTGCCACGCGACACCGGCGATGACGGCGGAGCCGGCGTCGACCCGGGCGCCCGCGCGCGGAACGTCGATGCGCGAGGCGAGCTTCACCGGCCCGCGCTCCGACCATCCGCGCGAGGTCCAGTACCCCTCCGCGTGGTCGTAACGTGTGACCTCGAGCTCGGTCACCCACTTGGTCGCCGAGACGTAGCCATACAGCCCGGGCACGACCATCCGCACCGGGAAGCCGTGCTCGATCGGCAGCGGCTCGCCGTTCATGCCGATCGCCAGGAGGGCGTCGCGGTCGTCGGTGAGGGCTTCGAGGGGACTGGATGCCGTGAACCCGTCGATCGACCGCGACAGCACCATGTCGGCCTCGGCCGTCGGCTGCGCGCGCGCGAGGACGTCGCGCAGCGGAACGCCGAGCCAGCGCGCCGTGCCGATGAACGAGCCGCCCACCTCGTTCGACACGCAGACGAGGGTGGCGACGGTCTCTTTCTGGGGGAGCGCGACGAGGTCGTCCCAGCGCAGCACGACCTCCTGCTCGACCAGGCCGTGCACGCGCAGGGTCCACGTCGCCGGGTCCACCTGCGGCACCACGAGCGCGGTGTCGATCCGGTAGAAGTCGGCCGAGGGCGTGATCACGGGGGAGAGGCCGTCGATGCCGAGATCGGCGGTCGCGGGCACCGAGGTCGTGGTCGAGGGGGTGGGCAGGCGCAGCGCCGCGCGCACCGCGCTGACAGCGCGAGCGCCCCCGCTCAGGGCGACGGAGCCGATCGCGGCGAGGGCGCCGGCGATCACGGCGACCCCCGAGAGGGCGAGGACGCTGCGGCGGGTGGGGCCCGCGTCATCGACGACGGGTCCGGCCCGATCGGCGAGCGGCGGGCCGTCGACCGGGGCCGCGTCGACCGGGGCCGCGTCGACCGGGGCGCGGCGCAGGCGCCCGATCAGCAGAGCGGCGACGACGCCCGCCGCGATCCCCGCGACGAGCGAGGGCACGGGAGAGAGGAGGCCGGCGTCGGCGCGGGTGGTGGAGACGATCGCCCCGACGGCACCGATCCCCGCGAGGACGACCCGGCCCCAGGGTGCGCGCCGACGCTCCCATACGCCGGCGAGCCCCGCGAGCGCGAGCAGGAGCACCGCGATGCCCACGAGGAGGGCGGCCTTGTCGCCGGTGCCGAAGAGGTCGATGGCCAGATCCTTCGCCCACGCGGGGGCGATGTCGATCATGGCGCTCCCGATGACCGCGAACGGGCTCGCGGTCGGGGCGACGACGGCCGCGACGAGCTCGCCGAGGCCGGCGCCGAGCACGGTGGCCGCGATTCCCGCGACGATCGCGGGCAGGTCGCGGGTTCGACGCGGGGCGGAGGTCACTAACGGAGCTTAAGGACCACCGGAACCCCCGGCGCCGTCGACGCGGGAACTCACAGCCAACCGGCATCCCTCCGCTCAGACGAGGTCGGCGACCCCCGCCAGTCGGAGCGAGGCGTCCCACACCCGCGTCGCCTCGTCGAGGTCGCGGAGCGGCCGGTACAGGGCGTGCGTGCCCGGCGCCCCGCCCAGGTGGCCGAGACCGCGCGGGCCGTACAGCACGTCGCTGCGCGGATCGTCGGTCGTCGCGGCGAGCAACGCGGGGAGCCCGGCCGAGGCCACCGTCCCGAGCAGGAGACCGCGCGCCGACATCCACCGGATCACCCGGACTTCCGTCGTATCGGTGGCGCGCCCGATCTCGGGGCGCGCGGCGAGAAGGCTCGTCGGGGCGACGCCGGGGTGCGAGACGACGCTGCGCACGCCCCACCCCTCGCGCCGGGACCGCTCGTCGAGCTCGCGGGCGAACAGCCCGAGGGCGATCTTCGATGCCGCGTACGCGCGCTGGCCGTCGTACTGGCGCTCGCTGTCGAGGTCGTCCCAGGCGATGCGGCCGCGCGCGGCGGCGATGCTCAGCTGCGTGACGATCCGTGCCCTCCCCGCGCGCAGCAACGGCATCAGGTGCCCGACGAGGGCGACGTGGCCCAGGTGGTTCGTCCCGAACTGCAGCTCGTGCCCGTCGGCGGTGGTCTGCCGGGTCGGCGGGGTCATCACCCCGGCGTTGTTCACGAGCAGGTGCACCGGCATCCCCTCCTCCCGCAGGGTCGCGCCGAGAGCCGCCACCGACTCCCGCGACGACAGGTCGAGATCGCGCACCTCGACCCGCGCACCCGGGTGACGATCCCGGATGCCACCGGCCGCCCGCTCTCCCTTCTCGCGGTTGCGCACCGGGAGCACCAGCTCGGCTCCGGCCGCCGCGAGGCGCTCGGCGATCACGAGTCCCATCCCATCGCTGCCGCCGGTGAGCACCGCGCGGCGCCCGCTCAGGGAGGGGAGGGTGATGTCGATGTCACGGGTCATGGGGGTCTCCTCGGTCGTCCGTCGTCTCAGCATCACCCCGTCGATCCCGCGGAGGCAGGGCCTGTCGATCCCCGGCTCGGCGGACCCCGGCGCGAGAGGGGGATCGGCGCACCCTGGTTCGGTGCGCCGCGGGACGGTAGACAGGACGACGTGATCGATCGAGCCGCGCTGGCGGATTTCCTGCGCACCCGTCGCGAGGCGCTGCAGCCCGAAGACGTCGGCCTCCCGCGGGGCGTGCGGCGCCGCACCCGCGGGCTGCGTCGCGAGGAGGCCGCCGCGCTGAGCCACATGTCGACCGACTACTACGCCCGGCTCGAGCGCGAGCGGGGACCCCAGCCGTCGGAGCAGATGCTGGCATCCATCGCCCAGGGCCTGCACCTCTCCCGCGCCGAGCGCGACCACCTGTTCCACCTCGCCGGGCACGTGCCGTCGGACCGCGGTCTCGGCGGCGAGCACATCAGCCCGGGCCTGCTCCGCGTGCTCGATCGTCTCGACGACACTCCCGCGGAGGTCGTGACCGAGCTCGGCGAGACGCTCCGGCAGTCGCGCCTCGGGGTCGCGCTGACCGGCGACGCGGGATCGCGCCGAGGGCCGATGCGCAGCCTCGGCTATCGCTGGTTCGCCGACCCGGCCTCGCGGGCGATCTACGTCTCCGACGAGCACGCGTTCCTCAGCCGGGTCTTCGCGTCGGGACTGCGCGAGATCGTCGGGCGACAGGGGCCGGGATCGCGCGCCGCCGACCTCGCGGACGACCTGCTTGCGCGCAGTGACGAGTTCCGCGAGCTGTGGGCCCGCCACGAGGTGGGGCTGCGCCCGAGAGAGACGAAGCGCTTCTTGCACCCGACGGTGGGCGAGATCGAGGTGCACTGTCAGACGCTCGTCGATCCGGGCACGAGTCATTCGCTCCTCGTCTACACCGCTGCTCCCGGCAGTGAGAGCGCCGAGAAGCTCCGGCTCCTGGCCGTGATCGGTCCCGCCGTCCCCGCCTGAGCGTCGCGGCGCCCCGTCGACCCGGTGCGGGCGGGTAGCGTGCTGGGCATGCGAGAGAACGTCGGTCGAGTGCGTCGCCCCGCCGCGGGCGGAGCCCCCGCGTTCGACCTGACCTACGTCCGCTCCGGACCGCGCGGGGCGACGCCCGTGCTGGTGATCCCCGGCGGGCCGGGGCTCGCATCGCTCCTGCCGTACCGGGGTCTGCGGCGCTGGGCCGCGCGCGGAGGGCTCGACCTCGTCATGGTCGAGCACCGGGGCGTCGGCCGCTCGCGCGACGACCTCGACGGCCACCCCCTCCCGCCCGAGGCCATGCGCGTGACCGCCGTGCTCGACGACCTCGCGGCCGTGCTCGACGCCGAGGGGATCGACCGCGCGGTCATCGTCGGCTCGTCGTACGGGAGCTACCTGGCGATGGCGTTCGGGGCGCGGCATCCCGAGCGCGTGGCCGCGATGCTGCTCGACTCCGCCCTCCAGTCGGCTCACGACATCGACATCGAGCGCGCCCGCCTGCGGGAGTTGTTCTGGGATGCCGACGACGACATGGCGCGCGGCGTGAGACGCCTCGTGGCAGCGGGAGTCTCGGAGCGCGTCGTGCTCGACATCGTGCGGGCCGCGTACGAGCTCGGCGGTGCCGACCTGCTGCGCCCGCTCGTGCGGCACGAGCCCGGTCTCGCCTGGCGCGCGCTGGGCGCCTACGCCACGCGCGACGGCTCGATCGCGCGGATCCCCCGCATCTACGAGTTCGACCTCGTCGGCACGATCGCCTTCCGCGAGCTCGGCTACGGCGGCACCCCCGACGGTCATCCGCTCGACCCCGCGCGGACCTACCTCCCGCTCGCCCCCCGTTACCCCGCGTTCGCCGGAGAGCCCTCCGACCTCGTCCAGGCGGTCCGCTCGTTCACGTGGCCGCTCGTGGTGCTCTCGGGCGACCGCGACCTGCGGACGCCCCCGGCGATCGCCGAGCGCGTCGTGGCGGCGGCCCCGGATGCCACCCTCGTGCGCATCCGCAACGGTCACAGCGCCCTCGACACGCACCCGATGGCGCTGCTGAATGCGGTGCGACGCCTGGTGCGCGGTCAGCAGGACCTCCTGCCCGGCGACGAAGCGGCCCTGGACCGCCTCCCCCGGAAGGGGCTGTCGGCGTCCTTCCCCGCGCTGCTGCTGCACATCGCTCACCTCGACGCCCTGCTGCGACGGCGCGTACGGCGTCGCTGATCCGCGGCGCCGGGGTCTCGGCATCCCTCCGCCGTTCGCCCGTCCGCGGTGCGGCGTGCCGGCCGTCGTGCGGAGTGCGTCGGCGGCGCGCCGTTCTGTGGCGGTGGCGGGCGGCGTGTCGGGGTGGATCTCCGCCGGACGGCCCGGCGTCGGGACGGTCCGCCCCGATCGTGAGGATCACCTCGACGGCGATCTGCGGCTCCGACCTGCACCTCTACGAGCTCTTCGGTCCCTTCATCGACAAGGGCGACGTGCTCGGTCACGAGCCCATGGGCGTCGTCGTCGAGGTGGGCTCGGCCGTGGCGAACCTCGCGGTCGGCGACCGGATCGTCGTGCCGTTCAACATCTCGTGCGGGCACTGCTTCATGTGCCGTCGCGCGCTGCAGTCGCAGTGCGAGACGACGCAGGTGCGCGAGTACGTACGCCCCGGCCTCGACGAGACGTTCCAGTAGAAGGAGGACGGCTGCATCAAGGTCGTACTGGGCCCGTATCCCGCGCGTGAGGGGTCGGTTTCTGTCGCTTCAGCCCACGTCAGGCGACAAAAACTGACCCCTGACGCGAGGGATGCGGCGGACTCAGACGCGGCCGGCGTGCACGGCCTCGAGGGCGGCGGCATCCGCGTCGCTCATGCCCTCGATCGGCTCACCGTTCCAGACGATGTCGTCGCCGAGAGCGGCGAGGATCTCTTTGCGGTCGCCGTGCGAGATCTTGGCGCCGTGCACGATCGTCGCCGGGCTCCAGAGCATCGCGGCGCCGTCCCACCAGCCCGCGCCCACGTCGCGCACGTGCAGCAGGTCGTGCAGGGTCTTCGGCAGGTGCGCGAGCGGCTCGGTGAACGCGTCGGCCAGGACCGCGAGGGTGATCTGGCGCTCGGTGCCCGGGATCGCGACGACGGGCTCGGCGAGTTCGCCCTGGATGGCCTTCGAGACGTCGTCGGCCTCGAGCAGGATGACGCCGTTGGTGGGGCGGGGGTTGCACTCGATGATCTTGTAGTCGGGGGCGGCGTCGGTGCCGTGGTCGACGAAGTCGAAGGAGATCTGGCCCGTGAACCCGGGGTCGAGGGTGTCGACGAGCTGCTGGGTGTAGCGGAGGGTGTCGGTGCTGTCGACCGCGATGAACGCGATCGCCGTCGAGTGCGCCCACTGCTCGGCGGCCTTGTAGGTGGTGTGCGCCTGCACCTTGCCGTCGACGACGACGCTGTACGTGCAGACCATGGGGCCGTCGACGAAGGGCTGCACGAGCCAGGGCTGCTCGGGCGTGGGCACGCACTCCTCGACCGGGATCTTCCCCGCGAGCGGGCCCGTGTTGGTGAGCAGTCCCACGCCGCCGCGCGAGAACGCCGCGCGCGCGAAGTACCGCGGGAAGCCGTCGATCGCGGTGCGCAGCTCCTCGGGGGAGGTGACGACGACCGTCTCGGGGATAGGCACGCCCGCGTCTTGGGCCAGGCGCTGGAAGCTCGCCTTGTCGTGCAGGCGGCCGAGGTCGCCGAAGCTGCCCGCGAACAGGCGCACGCGCGAGGGGAGGTCGGCCGCGCGGGCGGCGAGGTAGAACACCTCCTCGAAGGTGGGGATGATCAGCTCGATGTCGTGCTTCTCGACGTAGTCGCCGATCGACGCGATGAAGGCGTCGGTCTCGAAACGCGGCGACGGCGTCGCGAGGTGGCCGGCCAGGAAGCGCGAGTGGTTGCCGACCGCGCCGTCGTACGTGTCGCTCGCGAAGACCGTGTGGCCGACGCTCCCGAGCTTGCGGATGAGATCGAGAGCGAACGTGTTACGGGAACTGGTGACGAGCACGCGCATGGAGGCACCCTTTGTCGTGGCGGCGGACGTTGGGCGTCACTCTATCGATCGCGTGCGACATCACGGGAGACGGTCGTGGGGAAACCTTCCCGCAACACGACGCTGAGTAGAGTCATCGCATGGGTGACCTGTTCGACGGTTACGGCTCCACGCTGGCGCCGCGCAAAACCGCATCCGGCGTTCCGGCGTACGACGAGATGTTCGGCCATCCGGCGGGTCCGGGCGACGCCGCGCCGTCTCGCGAGGCGTATCGCGAGCTCTACCAGACGCTCGCCGCGATGACGCAGGAGGAGTTGCGCGGGCGCACCGAGTCGCTCGCCAGCTCCTACCTCGCGCAGGGTGTGACCTTCGACTTCGCGGGCGAGGAGCGGCCCTTCCCCCTGGATGCCGTCCCCCGCGTCATCGCGTACGACGAGTGGTCTCGCATCGAGGCCGGCGTCAAGCAGCGCGTGCGCGCGCTCGAGGCGTTCCTCGACGACGCGTACGGCAACCAGCACTGCGTGCGCGACGGCATCCTCCCGGCCGGGCTCATCGCGTCGTCGCAGTACTTCTACCGCCAGGCCGCCGGCATCCGCAGTGCCAACGGCGTGCGCATCCAGGTCTCGGGCATCGACCTCATCCGCGACGAGCACGGCGAGATGCGCGTGCTCGAAGACAACGTCCGCGTGCCCTCGGGTGTCTCGTACGTCATCTCGAACCGGCGCGTGATGGCGCAGACGCTGCCCGAGCTGTTCGTCTCGATGCGCGTGCGCCCCGTCGGCGACTACCCGAACAAGCTGCTGGCGGCGCTGCGCGCGTCGGCCCCGCCCGGGATCGACGAGCCCAACATCGTCGTGCTCACCCCGGGCGTCTACAACTCCGCCTACTTCGAGCACACGCTGCTCGCGCGCCTCATGGGCGTCGAGCTCGTCGAGGGGCGAGACCTGCTGTGCATCGGCGGCAAGGTGTTCATGCGCACCACGCGGGGTCCGCAGCGTGTCGACGTCATCTACCGCCGCGTCGACGACGACTTCCTCGACCCGCTGCAGTTCCGCGCCGACTCGATGCTGGGAGCCCCGGGCCTCATGCTCGCGGCGCGCCTGGGCAACGTCACGATCGCCAACGCGGTGGGCAACGGCGTCGCCGACGACAAGCTGCTCTACACCTACGTGCCCGAGCTCATCCGGTACTACCTGGCCGAGGAGCCGATCCTCAAGAACGTCGACACCTGGCGCCTGGAAGATCCGGGCGCGCTCGAAGAGGTGCTCGACCGCCTGCCGGAGCTCGTGGTGAAGCCCGTCGACGGCTCGGGTGGCAAGGGCCTCGTCGTGGGTCCGGATGCCTCGCCCGCCGAGCTCGACAAGCTCCGCAAGCGGCTGCTCGCCGACCCCCGCGGCTGGATCGCGCAGCCGGTCGTGATGCTGTCGACCATCCCCACCCTCGTCGAAGACGGGATGCGCCCGCGCCACGCCGACCTGCGCCCGTTCGCGGTCAACGACGGAGACGACATCTGGGTGCTCCCGGGCGGTCTGACCCGCGTCGCGCTGCCCGAGGGGCAGCTCGTCGTCAACTCCAGTCAGGGCGGTGGCTCGAAGGACACGTGGGTGGTCGGCGGATCGGCGCCCTCGCACGTCGAGTACGGCCAGGGACAGGGCGTCTCGGGACTCGTGGCCGATCAGGCCGCGGTCACCGAGTCGATCCCGATCATCTACGACGGCCAGCCCGCCCCGGCCACGTCGCCGCGCGACCCGCGTGCCGGCGGCCGCGAGCAGCAGGAGCAGCAGCAGCAGGCCGATCGCGGCGACGTCGAGCACGGCCCGCAGGCCGAGCAGCAGCAACAGCAGCAGCAGTCGCAGGAGGTGACGGGATGCTGAGCCGGATCGCGGAGAGCCTGTTCTGGATCGGCCGGTACATCGAGCGCAGCGACGGGACTGCCCGCATCCTCGATGTGCACCTGCAGCTGTTGCTCGAAGACCCGTGGATCGACGAGGACACCGCCTGCCGGTCGCTTCTGAGCGTGATGGGTTCGGCGCTCCCGGAAGACGTCGACAGCGTCCGCCGCAACGACGTGCTCGCGCGCCTCGCCGTCGACCGCATGAACCCGTCGAGCATCGCGTACTCGATCACCGCCGCGCGCGAGAACGCTCGCCGCGCGCGCGAGATCGTCTCGACCGAGCTCTGGGAGATCCTCAACACCTCGAATTCCCGGATGCCGCGACGCTTGCAGACCGAGAAGGTGCACGAGTTCTTCCAGTGGGTGCGCGAGCGCGCCGCGCTGGCGATCGGCATCGTCGACTCCTCGACCAACCGCGACGAGGCGTGGCAGTTTTTCACCCTCGGGCGCAGCATCGAGCGCACCGATATGACCGCGCGCCTGCTCGCGACCCGCTCGCTGACCGAGGTCTCGGGTCCGTCGTGGACGACCATCTTGCGCTCGTGCGGCGCCTACGAGGCATACCTGCGGACCTACCGGGGGATGCCGAGCGCCCGCAACGCGGCGGAGTTCCTGCTGCTGGACCGCCTGTTCCCGCGGTCCATCATCTACTCCATCCAGCGCGCGGAGGACTGCATGAGCGCGATCGACCCGCGCGCCGACCGTGTCGGCCACTCCAACACGGTGCTGCGCGCTCTGGGACAGATCCGCAACGACCTCGAGTACCGGCCGGTCAGCGACGTCCTCACCGACCTGCCGGAGCACATGCAGCGCGTGCAGACCGTCACGCGCGAGGCGTCGGAGGCGATCCGCTCCCGCTTCTTCCCGACGCAGGCCGAGCCCAGCTGGATCGGAGAGATCTCATGACCCGTCGGAACGCCCAGGGGCTCGCCGCGTCGCGCCGGACGGAAAGGGGCGCGCGATGAAGCGTCTGCGGATCGAGCACCAGACCGGATTCGCCTACCCGGGCGACGTCTCGGCGTCGTACAACGAGGCGCGCATGCTGCCGCACTCGACCGACAGCCAGTTCGTGCTCAGCTCGTCGCTCGACATCGAGCCGTCGACGTCGGTCAACCAGTACGTCGACTACTTCGGAACGCGCGTCGCCGCGTTCGACGTGCTCTCGCCCCACGCGGCGCTCACCATCACCGCGCGCTCCCTCGTCGAGGTGCGCCCGCGGCCGATCGAGCACGCGGACATCACGTGGGAGCAGCTCACCGTCGCGGCGGCCGGGTCGATCTCGACGGTCGAACAGCTCACGCAGACGCGCCGCACCACCCCGCACCCGGAGGTCGTGGAACTCGCGCGATCGATCGCGGCGCAGCACGACCGCCCCGGTCCCGCCGCCCACGCGATCGCCGAGGCGGTCGGCGATGCGATCGAGTACATGCAGGGCGTGACGGGCGTGCACTCGACCGCGGTCGACGCGTGGGAGTCGCGCAAGGGCGTCTGCCAGGACATCGCCCACATCGCCATCGGGGCCTTGCGCGAGGTCGGCATCCCGGCCCGGTACATCTCGGGCTACCTGCACCCCAAGCCGTCCGCCGAGGTCGGCGAGGCGGTGACGGGGGAGTCGCACGCGTGGGTGGAGTGGTTCGCGGGGGACTGGCAGGGCTTCGACCCGACGAACAACATCGAGATCGGCGACCGGCACGTGCTCGTCGGCCGCGGTCGCGACTACAACGACGTGCCGCCGCTGCGCGGCGTGTACGCCGGGCCCGGCAAGAGCCAGCTCAAGGTGAAGGTGACGATCACGCGCGAGACGTGACGGCGCTGCCCAGTCGTGTCTGCACCTCGCGGTGCAGGTCGACGAGGTTGTCGCTCTCTCCGGCCTCGTAGCGGCGGGCCCATTCGTCGAGGGTGGTGCGCATCTCCAGTCCGGCGAGGCTGAGCGCGATGCGCGCGTCGAGCTCAGCCAGCCCCGTGCGTTCGGCGATGACGGGCACGAACCGGTCTTCCGAGGTGACCTCGCGACGCACGGCGGCGCCGAGGAGCACGGGCTCATGGGCGATGAGCCGACGCACGCGCAGGAAGCGCTCGCGCGCCAGGGCATCGGCATCCAGGAGTTCCAGTTCACGGGCGAAGACCTGGCGCAGGGCCGTGAGCAGCGTCGCGATGTCGTCGACCTCCTCGGCGATGCCCCCGACCGCGTCCGCGAAGCGGTCGTCGTCGACGAAGATCGCGTCTTCCTTCGTGCCGGCGAGGCGGAAGAAGGTGCGGGGCGAGACGCCGGCGCGGGCCGCGATCTCGTCGACGGTCGTGCCGTTCACGCCCTTCAGCTCGAACAGATCGAGGGCCGCGGCGCAGATCTCGACCGATGTCTCGCGGCGTCGGCGATCGCGCAATCCCTCGACGGGGGCGGCCGGGGTGCTCATGTCCGCTATAGTAGTCCATGTCTTATTGGCAGTAACTGCCAAATTGCTTGTCACTGCTCAGATTGGTCGATCATGGTCTCCACCGGCACCGTCCCCACCGCCCCGCCTCCCGGCAAGACCGTCGCGCGCCCCGGCGCGGTCATCGCCCTGCTCGTCATCGCCGCGTTCGTCGTCATCCTGAACGAGACGATCATGAGTGTCGCCCTGCCCGAGCTCATGCGCGAGCTCGACATCACGGCCGCCTCGGCGCAGTGGCTCACCACCGCGTTCCTGCTGACGATGGCGGTCGTCATCCCGACGACCGGTTTCCTCATCCAGCGTTTCCCCCTGCGGGCCCTGTTCTTCACGGCCATGGGCCTGTTCACTCTCGGTACGGTCGTCGCCGCGGTCGCCCCGGGCTTCGGTGTGCTCCTCGTCGGGCGCATCGTGCAGGCCACGGGGACGGCCATCATGATCCCGCTGCTGTTCACGACGGTGCTGAACGTCGTGCCGGCGCACCGACGCGGACGCATGATGGGCCTCATCTCGATCGTCATCTCGGTCGCCCCGGCCGTCGGCCCCACCGTCTCGGGTCTGATCCTCTCGGTCTTCCCGTGGCGCGCGATGTTCATCGTCATGATCCCGATCGCCCTCGTCGCGATCGGGCTCGGCGCACGCTGGGTGCAGAACCTCACCGACACGCGCCGGGTGACGCTCGATCTCGTCTCGGTCGTGCTGTCGGCCCTGGCGTTCGGCGGGATCATCTTCGGTCTGTCGAGCATCGGCGAAGCGGCCGGCGGGCACGAGATCGTGCCGGTGTGGATGCCGCTGGCGCTCGGCGCCGTCGCTCTGGCGGCGTTCATCGTGCGTCAGGTCCGCCTCGGATCCACCGACCGCGTCCTGCTGGACCTCGGCGTCTTCCGGCACTCGTCGTTCACGATCGCGGTGATCCTCATCGTCGTGGCCATGACGACGCTGTTCGGCGTGCTGATCCTGCTGCCGCTGTACCTGCAGAACGTCCTCGGCCTCGGGACGCTGCCGACCGGGTTGATGCTGCTCCCGGGTGGCCTGCTGATGGGGCTCATGGCCCCCCTCGTCGGCAACCTCTTCGACCGCTTCGGCGCGCGTCCCCTCGTGCTCCCCGGGGCGATCGTCGCGAGCGTCGCCCTGTGGGGCTTCGCGACCCTGTCGGCCGACACCCCGGTCGGCTTCGTCATCGCCGTGCACTGCGCGCTGAGCCTGGGCCTGGCCTTCATGTTCACCCCGCTGATGACGTCGGCGCTCGGCTCCCTGCCGCGCGAGCTCTACCCGCACGGCTCCGCGATCGTGTCGACGGTGCAGCAGCTGGCGGGTGCGGCGGGCACAGCGGTGTTCGTGACGATCATGACCGTCGGTGCGGCGGCCGCGACCAACGCCGGCGCGGCTGTCGTGGATGCCACGGCCACCGGCATCCACTCCGCGTTCTTCGTCGCCGCGTGCCTGTCTCTCGCGGTGATCGTGCTCGCGGTGTTCGTGCGGACGCCGGCGCAGGTCGAGGGCGCCGGGGGCGTGCCGGCGCACTGAGCCCGGCGGCCGCGGCTCGGCCTCTCGGACGCGGCGTGTGGTGGGCGCGGGTGGTTGCGGCTCGGTGCCTCGCGTCAGGCTCCGGCGGAAGAAACGCTCGACGCGCGCACGACGAGCTCGGGGCGGAACCGGACTCGTCGATCGGCGGGGTCGAGCGTGCCGTCGAGGCAACTCAGCAGCAGGTCGACGGCGGTCGCGCCCAGGGCCTCGGCGGGCTGGCGGACCGAGGTGAGGGGGACGACGGTCGCGGCGGCGAAGTCGATGTCGTCGTAGCCGACGAGGGCGATGTCGTCGGGCACGCGGATGCCGCCGAGCATCGTCAGGGCCTGCAGCACGCCGACGGCGAGCAGGTCGTTCGCCGCGAAGACGGCGTCGGGGCGATCGGCGCGCTCGCGCAGGCCCTCGCCCGCGGCGCGACCGGCGAGAACGGTCATGCCCTCCGTCTCGATGATCTCGAGCTGCGCCTCGGCGACCTCGGCCACGGCGCGGCGGGCGCCCGCGAGACGGTCGGCGACCTGCCGCGTCGACAGGGGGCCCGAGACGAAGGCGATGCGGCGGCGCCCCCGCGCGAGCAGGTGCGCGACGGCGAGGTAGCCGCCCTCGACGTCGTCGACCGAGACCGCGCAGACGTCGTCGCCGGTGGTCTGCTCGTCGACGAGGACGACCGGGATGCCGGCGGCCGCCAGGCGCTCCACGACGTCGCCGTCGGCATGGGCGGGCGTGAGGAGGACCCCCGCGACCCGCTGCTGGACGAACTGGTCGACGTACAGTCGTTCCTGGTCGCCGTCGGCGCCGCTCGACCCGAGCAGGACGACGTAGCCGTCGGCTGCGGCGCGGGCCTCTGCTCCGCGGGCGACCGCGGCGAAGAACGGGTTGCCGACGTCGAGCACGATCAGCGCGATCGAGCGGCTGCGCCCGGCGCGCAACTGGCGGGCGGCGTCGTTGCGCACGTAGCCGAGGGCGTCGATCGCGGCGCGGACGCGCTCGGCGACGCCGGTCGAGACGGTGTCGCGGCCGTTCAGCACGTTCGAGACCGTGCCCACTGACACACCGGCGTGCGCCGCGACGTCTTTGATCTTCACCGGCATGATCCGACGACGATATCGCAGCCTTCGGGCGCGGTGTGCTATCGTCCGTGAAACGATTCATTCTCAAGGGGGAGAGACTCGTTCGACCTCGCGGGCCGCCCCGACCAGGCCGACACCCCCTCACCGAGGTGTTCCACCTCGCCGAACAGCTCGCCGACGCGGGAAGGGACCGATGATGACCACTCTGACCCCCGAGATCCTCTCCACCCTCGAGAGGCAGGCGATCGAGCTGCCGTCGTGGGCCTTCGGCAACTCCGGCACGCGCTTCCGCGTCTTCCCGACCGCCGGCACCCCGCGCGACCCCTTCGAGAAGATCGCGGATGCCGCCGAGGTCAACCGCCTCACCGCCCTGGCCCCGAGTGTCGCCCTGCACATCCCGTGGGACCTCGTCGACGATTTCGGCGCCCTCCGGCGTCACGCCGAAGACCTGGGCGTCCGCCTCGGCACGATCAACTCGAACACCTTCCAGGACGAGGACTACAAGTTCGGCGCCCTCACGCACCACGACGAGCGCATCCGCCGCAAGGCCATCGACCACCACCTCGCCTGCGTCGACGTGATGGATGCCACGGGCTCGCGCGACCTGAAGATCTGGCTCGCCGAGGGGTCGAACTACCCCGGCCAGAACGACATGCGCGACCGGCAGGACCGTCTCAACGACTCGCTCCAGCAGATCTACGCCCGCCTCGGCGACGACCAGCGACTCGTGCTCGAGTACAAGTTCTTCGAGCCGTCGTTCTACCACACCGACGTTCCCGACTGGGGGACGTCGTACGTGCAGGTCGCCTCGCTCGGCGACAAGGCCCTGGTGTGCCTGGACACCGGTCACCACGCGCCCGGCACCAACATCGAGTTCATCGTCATGCAGCTCCTGCGCCTCGGCAAGCTCGGCTCGTTCGACTTCAACTCGCGCTTCTACGCCGACGACGACCTCATCGTGGGCGCGGCCGACCCCTTCCAGCTGTTCCGGATCCTCTTCGAGGTGGTGCGCGGCGGGGGCCTGAACAACCCCGACGTCGCGTTCATGCTCGACCAGTGCCACAACATCGAAGACAAGATCCCCGGTCAGATCCGCTCCGTGCTGAACGTGCAGGAGATGACGGCGCGGGCCCTGCTCGTCGATCGCGACGCGCTCTCGGCCGCCCAGCAGGCGAACGATGTCCTGGGCGCGAACGCCGTGCTCATGGACGCGTTCTCCACCGACGTGCGTCCGGCCCTGGCGGAGTGGCGCGAGTCGCGCGGTCTTCCCGCCGACCCGATGGCCGCGTTCGCGGCATCCGGCTACCTCCCGCGTGTGGCCGCGGAGCGCGTCGGCGGCACCCAGGCAGGGTGGGGTGCCTGACGCCGCACCCTCCTCCGGTCGCGCGTGCGTGCATCCGGAAGGCGCTGAGTGTCCAAGAAACCCGGACCCGTCTCGAAACGCCTCCGGGTGTTCTGGACACTCGACCGTGAAACGGCGCCGAGACCACACCGCTGACAACCCGACACCGACATGACGACGAGGGACGACACATGACCACCTCCACCGCGCGCGACCTCGTCGCGCGCAGCAACCGCCTCGGCTCCGACCCGAAGGTCACCAACTACGCCGGGGGCAACACCTCCGCCAAGGGCACCGACATCGACCCCGTCACCGGGGAGCCGGTCGAGCTCCTCTGGGTCAAGGGCTCCGGGGGCGACCTCGGCACCCTGACCGAGAGAGGCCTCGCCGTGCTGCGGCTGGACCGTATGCGCGCGCTCGTCGACGTCTACCCCGGCATCGAGCGGGAAGACGAGATGGTCGCGGCCTTCGACTACTGCCTGCACGGCAAGGGCGGGGCCGCTCCGTCGATCGACACCGCGATGCACGGACTCGTCGACGCCGCGCACGTCGACCACCTGCACCCCGATGCCGGTATCGCGATCGCGACCGCCGCCGACGGGGAGAAGCTCACGGCCGAGATCTTCGGCGACAGGGTCGTGTGGGTGCCCTGGCGCCGCCCCGGCTTCCAGCTGGGCCTCGACATCGCCGCCATCAAGGAGAAGAACCCGCAGGCCATCGGGACGATCCTCGGCGGCCATGGCATCACCGCCTGGGGCGACACGTCCGAGGAGGCCGAGCGTAACTCGCTCTGGATCATCGACACTGCGCAGGCGTACATCGACGAGCACGGCGCAGCCGAGCCGTTCGGCGGGGTGCGCGCGGGGTTCGCGGCGCTGCCCGAGGCCGAGCGGCGGGCGAGGGCCGCGGCTCTCGCCCCCACCATCCGCGGACTCGCCTCGACCGACAAGCCCATGGTCGGGCACTTCACCGACAGTGACGTGGTGCTCGACTTCCTGGCATCCGAGAAGGCCCCCGCCCTCGCCGCGCGGGGGACGAGCTGCCCCGATCACTTCCTGCGCACGAAGGTCAAGCCGCTGATCCTCGACCTCCCGGCCGACGCGTCGGTCGAGGAGGCGATCGCGCGTCTGAAGGAGCTGCACGTCGCCTACCGCGCCGATTACCAGGCGTACTACGACGCGCACGCGGATGCCGACTCCCCGGCCATCCGAGGTGCGGACCCTCTGATCGTGCTCGTGCCGGGCGTCGGCATGTTCTCGTACGGAGCGAACAAGCAGACCGCGCGCGTGGCGGGGGAGTTCTACGTCAACGCGATCAACGTCATGCGCGGCGCGGAGGCCCTGTCGACCTACGCGCCGATCTCGGATGCCGAGAAGTTCCGCATCGAGTACTGGGCGCTCGAGGAGGCCAAGCTCCAGCGCCTGCCGAAGCCGAAGACGCACCAGGGGCGCATCGCGTTCGTCACGGGAGCGGCATCCGGAATCGGCAAGGCGATCGCGACACGCCTGGCCGCCGAGGGCGCGTGCGTCGTCGTCGCCGACCTCGACCTCGAGAAGGCGCGGGCGGTCGCCGCCGAGCTCGGCTCGGCCGACGTCGCGATCGGGGTCGCCGCGAACGTCGCGGACGCCGACGGCGTGCAGGCCGCGATCGACGCCACCGTGCTCGCCTTCGGCGGCATCGACCTCGTCGTCAACAACGCCGGGCTCTCGCTGTCGAAGCCGCTGCTGGAGACCACCGAGAAGGACTGGGATCTGCAGCACGACGTGATGGCGAAGGGCTCCTTCCTCGTGTCGAAGGCCGCCGCCCAGGCGCTCATCGACCAGGGCATGGGCGGGGACGTCGTCTACATCTCGTCGAAGAACTCCGTCTTCGCGGGCCCGAACAACATCGCGTACTCGGCGACCAAGGCCGATCAGGCGCACCAGGTGCGGCTGCTGGCCGTGGAGCTCGGCGAGCACGGCGTGCGCGTGAACGGCATCAACCCCGACGGCGTCGTGCGCGGCTCGGGCATCTTCGCCGCGGGCTGGGGCGCGAACCGTGCCGCGACCTACGGCGTCGACGAGAAGGACCTCGGGCAGTTCTACGCCAACCGCACGATCCTCAAGCGCGAGGTCGTGCCCGAGAACGTCGCCGACGCGGTGTACGTGCTCACCGGACCCGAGCTCTCGCGCACGACCGGCCTGCACATCCCCGTCGACTCGGGCGTGGCCGCGGCGTTCCTGCGATGAGCGCGGCCGTCTCGGCCACGGCGGCGCCCGGCGGCGTCCGGGTCGTTGCGGCGGTCGATCTCGGGGCCACGAGCGGGCGCGTGATGATCGGCCGCGTCGGCGACGGGGTGCTCGAGCTCGAGCAGGTCGCGCGCTTCGTCAACGGACCCGTGGAACGCCCCGACGGCTGGCACTGGGACGTCGAGGCCCTCTGGGGGCACGTGCGCGCGGGTCTGGCCGAGGCCCTGCGCCGTGAGCCCGGGATCGAGAGCATCGGGATCGACTCGTGGGCCGTCGACTACGGCCTCCTCGGCGCGGCCGGACTGCTCGCCGAGCCGTTCCACTACCGTGACGGGCGCACCGCGCGCGGCGTGGACGCCGTCCACGCGGTCGCGCCGTTCGAACGGCTGTACCGGCGCAACGGCCTGCAGTTCCTCCCCTTCAACACGCTGTACCAGTACGCCGCCGACGCGCGCCTGGCCGAGGCCGAGACGAGCCTGCTCATCCCCGACCTCCTCGCCGAGCGCCTCACCGGGCGCCGCGTCGCCGAGCGCACCAATGCCTCGACCACCGGCCTGCTCGACGTGCACACGGGCGAATGGGATCTCGAGCTGGCGGGGGTGCTCGGCATCCCGTCACGCGTCCTGCCGCCGCTCGTGCATCCGGGCGAGACGATCGGGCGCACCCCCGCCGAGCTGGGGGGCGTCCCGGTCGTCGCGGTCGGCTCGCACGACACCGCGTCGGCGATCGTCGCGGTGCCGCTGTCGTCGCCGAACGCCGCTTACATCTCCTGCGGGACCTGGGGGCTCGTCGGCCTCGAGCTCGACGAGCCGATCGTGACGGATGCCGCCCGCGAGGCCAACTTCACCAACGAGGGCGGCGTCGACGGGCGCGTGCGGTTCCTGCACAACGTGACGGGCCTGTGGCTGCTGAGCGAGACGGTGCGGGCGTGGTCGGAGAGCGACGGCACCCCCATCGACCTGCCGTCGCTGCTCGCCGCCGCGTCGGCGACCCCGCGCCCCGCACGCCTGTTCGACGCCGACGATCCCTCTCTCGCCGCCCCCGGCGACATGCCCGCGCGCATCGCGGCCCTGCTCGGGATGCCGGAACCCGCGGCCCCGGAGAGGCCCGCGTTCACCCGGGTCATCGTCGAGAGCATCGCGGAGGCGTTCGCGCGGACGCTGCGCGTCGCCGGGGTGCTCGCCGGACGGGAGATCGACGTGGTCCACCTCGTCGGCGGGGGTGCGCTCAACGCCGCGCTCTGTCAGGCGACGGCCGACCGCAGCGGCCTGTCGGTGCTCGCCGGTCCCGTCGAGGCCACGGCGCTCGGGAACGTGCTCGTGCAGGCCCGCGCCCTCGGGTGGTTCGGGCCCGGCGTCTCGCTCGAGGACCTGCGCGCGCGCGTGGCCGCGGCCTTTCCGGCGCGGCGTTTCGATCCCCGCCCCTGAATCCGGCCCGGGCGCCGCCCGGGACGGCCTAGTATGTGGTCAGACCACACGAAAGCGAGTCCTCCATGGTGCAGCGACAGCTCCCCAAAGTCGGCGAGCTCCTCGAGCTCATGCAGTTCAAGAAGCCCGAGCTCGACGGCCGTAAGCGCCGTCTCGACGCGGCCCTGACGATCGGCGATTTGCGCGCGATCGCCAAGCGGCGCACGCCCAAGGCGGCGTTCGACTACACCGACGGCGCCGCCGAGGGCGAACTGTCGCTCGACCGCGCGCGCCGCGCGTTCGAGGACGTCGAGTTCCACCCCGACATCCTCCGGCCCGCGAACGAGGTCGACACCTCGTGCGAGATCCTCGGCGGCCCCTCGGCCCTGCCCTTCGGTATCGCGCCCACCGGTTTCACGCGCCTCATGCAGACCGAGGGGGAGACCGCGGGGGCGTCCGCGGCGGCGGCCGCCGGCATCCCGTTCACCCTGTCGACGCTCGGCACGACCTCCATCGAGGGTGTGAAGGCGGCGAACCCCGTCGGACGCAACTGGTTCCAGCTGTACGTGATGAAGCAGCGCGAGATCTCGTACGGTCTCGTCGAGCGGGCCGCCGCGGCCGGGTTCGACACCCTGCAGTTCACCGTCGACACCCCGATCGCCGGCGCACGCCTGCGCGACAAGCGCAACGGCTTCTCGATCCCGCCGCAGCTGACGGTCGGCACGATCGTCAACGCGATTCCGCGGCCGTGGTGGTGGTACGACTTCCTCACCACGCCCAAGCTCGAGTTCGCCTCGCTCAGCACCACTGGCGGGACCGTCGGCGAGCTGCTGAACGCGGCGATGGACCCGACGATCAGCTACGACGATCTCGACGTCATCCGTGGCATGTGGCCCGGCAAGCTCGTGGTCAAGGGTGTCCAGAACGTCGCCGACGCGGCGCGCCTGGTCGACCTCGGTGTCGACGGCATCGTGCTGTCCAACCACGGCGGACGCCAGCTCGACCGCGCGCCGATCCCCTTCCGCCTGCTGCCGCACGTCGTGCGCGAGGTCGGCAAGGACGCCACCGTCATGGTCGACACCGGCATCATGAACGGCGCCGACATCGTGGCATCCATCGCCCTCGGCGCGAAGTTCACCCTCATCGGCCGCGCCTACCTGTACGGCCTGATGGCCGGCGGGCGCGCGGGCGTCGACCGGACGATCGCGATCCTGCGCAGCGAGATCGAGCGCACGATGACGCTCCTCGGCGTCTCGTCGCTCGCCGAGCTCGAGCCGCGCCACGTCACGCAGCTGACGCGCCTGGTGCCGGTGTCGGGTCAGGCGGCCGAGGCGCGCGTCTGACGCCGGGCGCCGCTGGTGCCCGCGCGGCGGGGTGTGTCAGCGGGGTGGCGCGAGCAGTCCGCCGAGCGCCCCGAGCACGTCGGTGAGGGGCATCGAGGGCTCGAGCAGCCACTGCACCTGCAGGCCGTCGGAGGCCGCGATCAGCAGCGCGGCGACCTGGTCGGGGTCGCAGTCGGCGCGGACGCGGCCGTCGGCCTGCTCGGCGCGCAGGCGCGTGGTCAGCTCCTCGCGCAGGCGCGCGAAACGGTCGGTGAAGTACTCGCGCGCGGTCGCGCTGTCGGCCTTGAGTGAGGCGGCGACGAGGGTCGTGTAGAGCTCCACGAGGCCCGGGACCGAGGTGTTGTTCTCGGCGGAGTCGGTGAGCGATGACAGGGCCGTCGCGTCGGGAGAGCTCGGCGTCGACCTGGCCGCATGGTCGTAGACCGCCACGAGCAGCTGCTCGCGCGAGTCGAAGTAGTGCAGCAGCGCCGCGTGCGAGACGCCGAGGGCGCGCGCGATGCTCCGCAGCGAGGCCCCCTCCGCGCCCCGCTCGGCGAAGACGCCGATCGCGCGGTCGAGGATCTCCTGCCGGCGCGCGACGCCCTTCGTATAGGCGCCGGATCGCCCGAGGCGGTCGTCGCCCTCGCCCCCGGGGGTCTCCGCCTCGTCGTCGCTGGTCACCCCGTCAGTGTAGGGGACAGAAAAGCATCCAGTGGTTGGTTTTGTGGTAGCGTTCCCACAATGTCCCTGCACCTCACCGCGGTGCCCTCGACGATGAGCAAGGAAGGTCCGATGTCGCTCCCCACCCCCTCCGTCCAGCTCTATACGCTGGCCGCCGAATTCACCGCCGACCCGGGCGGGTCGCTCGACCGTCTCGCGGCGATCGGGCTCCGCAACGTCGAGGCGTTCGACTTCGTGCGTCGCCCCGCCGAGATCCGCGCGGCCCTGGATGCCAGCGGCCTGGCCTCCCCGACCGGCCACGCCCCGCTGCTCTCGGACGAGCTGTGGACGCCCGACGGGTCCATCCCCACGCCCGCGCCCGAGGTGGTGTTCGAGGCGGCCGCGCAGATCGGCATCTCGACCGTCATCGACCCGTTCGTCGACCCCGCGCGCTGGGTGACCGCCGACGGCGTCGCCGACATCGCCGAGCGCCTGAACACGGCCGCCGACCTCGCCGCCACGTTCGGACTCACCGTCGGGTACCACAATCACGCGCAGGAGTTCCTCATCGACGTCGACGGCAAGAGCGCGTTCGAGCACTTCGTGTCGCTGACCGACGAGCGCGTCGCGATCGAGCTCGACCTGTTCTGGGCGCTCACCGGCGGGCAGGACGTCTCCGCGCTCGTGCAGCGCCTCGGCTCGCGGCTCGTCGCCGTCCACGTCAAGGACGGCATCGTCCCCGTGCCCAACCCCTTCGCCCCGGATGCCGACCGCAGCGCCACGCGCCAGCTCGACCAGCGTCGGCCCGGCGAGGGCCAGGTGCCCCTCGTCGAGGCCATGCGGGGAGCCGCCGACGTGAAGTACGCGGTCATCGAGTACGACCAGGCGCCCGGCGACGTGTTCGACGACATCGCCGCCAGCTACGCGTTCCTCCTCGAGAAGGGTCTCGCCGCGTGAGCGCCCCCGTGGGAGTCGGCATCATCGGTGCCGGCGTCATCAGCGACACCTACCTCGAGAACCTCACGTCGTTCCCCGACGTGACGGTGCTCGCGGTCGGCGACATCGACACCGAGCGCGCGCGTGCCAAGGCCGAGAAGTACGGCGTGGCCGCGTGGGGCACCGCCGACGAGGTGCTCGCGAACCCCGATGTCCAGGTCGTCGTCAACCTCACGATCCCCGCCGTGCACGTCGAGGTCTCGGCCGCCGCGATCGCCGCGGGAAAGCACGTCTGGACCGAGAAGCCCCTCGGCCTCGACCGCGACGGCACCGCGCAGCTCCTGCGCGACGCCGAGGCGGCGGGCCTGCGCATCGGATCGGCTCCCGACACGGTACTCGGCCCGGGTTTCCAGTCCGCCAAGCGCGCGATCCTCGACGGGGTGATCGGCCAGCCCGTGTTCGCGCAGGCTTCGTTCCAGACGCAGGGGCCCGACCTCTGGCATCCGGGACCGCAGTTCCTCTTCGCGCGCGGCGCCGGACCCCTGCTCGACATGGGCCCGTACTACCTGACCGCGCTCGTGAGCCTGCTCGGTCCGGTCGACCGGGTCGCGGCCCTCGGTGCGAAGCCGCAGGCCCAGCGCGAGATCCACGCGGGTCCCGACGAGGGCACGTTCTTCGACGTCGAGGTGCCGACCACGGTGCAGCTGCTCGCCGCGTTCGAGGGCGGCCAGCAGGCGCAGGGGCAGTTCAGCTTCGACTCCGCGCTCGAGCGTCACGGGGTGCTCGAGATCCACGGCACCGAGGGCACGATCGTGCTTCCCGACCCCAACCGTTTCGAGGGGCCCACGCGTTACGTGAAGCCGCTCGGCGTGCTGCGCGACGGAGCCCGGTTCGACCAGCCCTGGATCGACGTCGAGCAGGAGGGCGTGGTCGTCGGTCGTGGCCTCGGTCTGCTCGACATGGTCCGCGCGATCGCCGAGGACCGCCCGCACGTCGCCACCGGTGAGCTCGGCTACCACGTGCTCGACATCATGCTGTCGGCGGAAGAGTCGATCGAGAACGCGGCCTTCACGACCGTCGAGAGCACCCTCGCCGCTCCCGTGCCGGTCGTGCCCCGCGACTTCGACCCCTTCGCACGCACGATCTGATTCCCCCCGAACCCCGTCGGGTCGGCTCCGCGATGCGCTGCCGCCCGGCGGGGTTCGTCGTCGGTGCCGGCGTCGGCGTCGGAGGCGTAGCCGTCGTGTTCCCGCGCGAGGGTGGGGGAGTCGCCGACCCTTGTCCGACGTGTCAGCGTCGGTCGGCGATCGCGGCCACTTCGTCGCGGACGATCGCGATGGCCCACTCGGCGTCGGAATGCTGATCGTGGAGGAGGTGCAGCGCCAGTCCGTCGACGATCGCGTGGAGGCGGCGGGCGGTGGTCGTCAGCTCCGCGTCGCGCGGGCGTGCCACGAGCAGCTCCACCAGCCGCACGCACGTCTCGTGCAGCTGGGCATGGGCGTGGTCGCGGACGTTGCGCAGGCTCGGTTGCGCCGGACACTCGGCGATGAGTGCGAGGTTGACCTCCATCTCGGCCCGGGAGTCGGGGGTGAGGGGCAGGAGGTTCTCGATGACGGCGAGCGCGTCGGCTTTCGGATCGCCCGACCGCGGGGTCGCGAGGATGCGTTCGGTGGCGCGGGCGACCATGAGCTCGGCGGAGAACTGCAGGAGTTCGGCGCGGGTGGGGAAGACGTGCCGCAGTGATCCCACGACGAGACCGGCCTGCTCGGCGACGGTGCGGACGGAGACCGCCGAGATCCCCCGGTCGAGGATGATCTGCCAGACGGCCTCGGCGAGCTGCGCTTTGCGTGCCGCGAGGTCGAGGGTGCGGGGCATGACAGCAAAGTAGCACGACTGTGCTACGTTCGTAGATTAGTACGACCGTGCTAAGAAGCGAAGGGTCCGCATGTTCGATTCCGGTCTCGGAGCGCTCGTCGTCCTGGCGCTCATCGACTCGATGAGCTTCGGCACGCTTCTCATCCCGGTGTGGCTGCTGAGCGCGCCGGGCCGCGTGCGGCTCGGTCGGATCGCGACCTATCTGTCAGCGGTGACGGTCTCGTACTTCCTGCTGGGTGTCGCTCTGCTCGTCGGGGTGGGCGCCGTCGTCAACGTCATCGGCGACTCCCTGAGGACGCCGGTGGCCCTCGCCGCACAGATCGTTCTCGGGGGCGCCCTCGTTCTCGTGAGTCAGCTCATGGACGGCAAGAAAGCGCGGGCGCGCGCCGCGGAGCGCGCGGCGAGCGGGGGTGGCCGGCTCCTGCGGTGGCGCCGGCGGGTGATGGGAGACGCGACGAGCGATCGCGGATCGCTCGTCGCGCTGGTGGCCTTGGCGCTCACGGCCGTGGCGGTCGAAGCCGCCTCGATGCTCCCGTATCTGGCCGCCATCGGCATCATCGCGACCGAGGGTCCGGGGTGGCCGCTTTCCGGAGCGCTGCTGGCGGGGTACTGCCTCGTGATGATCCTGCCGGCCGTCGTCATCGTCGGAGCGCGACGGGTGGCCCACGATGCCCTCGAGCGACCTCTGCACCGTCTCGAGGGATGGCTCACTCGACATGCGACGAGCACGACGGCATGGATCATCGGGATTGTCGGCGTGCTCCTCGCCGTCCATGCGATCTCGGAGCTCACGGCGCCGGCGTGAGGGGCGTGCGTCGGGTGTCGTGATCGAAGCGGAGGTGTCCCAGCCGATCGGGGGCGTCCGAGAGAGTGAGGCTTCAGTCCCGGCGGCACCAGGCACCGGCGGCGATGGTCAGCTCGGCCGCCTCGCCGTCGTGCACCGTGACCGTGCGCGCGACCTCGTCGAGGTTCGCCGCGAGCGTGACCGGTCCGCTCGCCGTCTGCGCGCGCAGGACCCACACGCGCCCATCCGCCGTGTGGCCGACCTCGGCGGGTGCGCCCGCGAGCGTTGACAGCGCACCGAGGGCCGCTGCGACGGGAAACGGCTCACCCCCGGACGACCGGATGCCGCGCGGCCCCCACTCCTCGAACAGTGCGACCGATGCGACGCCCGGTGTGGTGAGCCCGGCCACGGCGGCGATCGTCCACGCTGCGAGCTCGGGTGCGCTCTGGCGCGGATCGATCGAGTCGATGAGGGCGGGCCCGTAACCGTCACGGAGGTCGGGGGAGGCCGTTACCGGTTCGGGGGTGGTGGCGACGGCGTCGACGTGGGGCCGCAGAGTCACCGGCCCCACGTGGACGGGGACCCCGGCGAGGTCCACGGCCTGACGTGCGATGAGCGGGAGCACCGCGAGCGACTCCACCAACTGCGCTGTCGTCCGGGAGTGGAACAGCGGCGTGAGCGCGAAGCACACCCCGTCGAGCTCGTCGGGCAGCAGAGCGTGTCCGCGGTGGAACTCGGTGAAGTGCGTGCGGGCACCGCCCACCACGGGCACGTCGATTCCCGCAGCGGCGAGCTCTCTGCGCAGGGCCGCGACCACGGTGGCATCCGAGACGTGCTGGTGGGCCCCGTCGCCGGTGAACGCGCCGACCGTGCGCACGGGGAGATCGCGCAGTGTCGGGACGGCTTCGTGCAGTTCGGCGGGCGATGCGCGGACGAGGCGGACGTCGAGGGGGAGGCCGGATGCGGCGGCCCGGGCGAGCGCTGCCCGCCAGGCGGGGGAGGCGAGGTCGAGCTCGACGCGGACGAACTCCCCGAGTGGCATGGCGGGCGGAGCGGGATCGGGGGCGGTCGCGGCCCCCACCCCGATCGCCGGGACCGTACCGGCCGGCCGCAGGACGACCTCGTCGCCACCGAGCGTCGGGGCCTCCGCCCGCCCCGCCGTCTGAACGGTCACGGTCTGCCGCACGCGCGACCCCGCAGCGAGCCGGTACGGAAAGGGGAGGTCGAGGGGGCGGCTGTATGTCTTGAACGAGGCGTCGGTCCAGTTGCGCTGGTCCTCCATCTCGAAGACATCGCCGTCGAACGATGCCGAGAGCGCGAGGCCCCGGTGGTCCCACGCCAGGGCGGCGATGTCGCGCACGGGCTGGTGCGGACTGATCGCCAAGGGGAAGCGGGTCCGCTCGACACCGCCGTCGGTGTGCGTCACCGCGAGAGCCGCCCCCGCCACCGTGAGCGGATGCAGCACGACCACGCCCAGGCGGTTGGTGTCGACATCGCGCTCGGCGGTCACGTCGGCCACGATCTCGAGGCGTTCGTCATCGATGCGGACGGCGACGGTTCCGACGATCCCGCCGCCGCGGACGGACAGGGTCAGTCCCGCGGGCTCCATCTCGCAGCGCTCGAGGTCGAGGTCGATGGTGCCCCAGTCGCGGTCGCGCAGCACCAGACGGATGCTGCGGAGCACCACGACCCCGTCGACGGCGAGGTCGGCGAGTTCATCGTCGCGGAGATCGAGCGACCATCGGCCTCCCGCCCACGCCCGTCCCGGCTGCGCCCACCCCATGTCAGAGCGTCGACATGCCGCCGTCGACGGCGAACAGCGACCCGGTCGCGAACGCGCCGTCGTCGGAGGCGAGGTAGACCATGATCCCCTCGACGTCTTCGGGGGCGCCGGCGCGGCCGAGCGGGATGCGGCCGATGATGGCCGCGCGCGCCTCGGGGTCGTCGGTGATGGTGGTCACCAGCGACGTCTCGGTGTAGGCGGGGACCACGGTGTTGACCCGGATGCCGCGGTCGGCGTACGCCGCGGCGACGGTGCGGGCCAGACCGTGGATGCCGGCCTTCGTCGCGCTGTACGCGGTGAACGCGCGGCCCTCGCCCGTGAGCCCGGTGGGGCTGCCGGTGACGATGATCGACCCGCCGCCGCCCGCCGCCAGCATGGCGCGGACGGCGTGCTTGAGCGTGAGGAAAGTCCCCGTGAGGTTCACGTCGACCGTCCGCTGCCACGCGGTGAGATCGAGATCCGCGATCGGGGCGTCCTGGCCGAACAGCTGCACGCCGGCATTCGCCACGACGACGTCGGGCGTCCACCCCGCAGCTCCTGCCTCGTCGAAGGCCTCGGCCACGGACCGCTCGTCGGAGATGTCGAGGACCGCTGCGCGCGCGGCCCCACCGATCCGCGCGACGGCGGCGGCCGCGGCATCCGCGTCTCTGTCGGCGATGAGCACGCGGGCGCCCTCGCGGGCGAAGCGTTCGGCGACGGCGAGGCCGATCCCGGTGGCGGCGCCCGTGATGAGCGCGGTCTTGCCCTGGAGTCTGGTCATGTCGGTTCCTCAGCGCTCGATGTGGTCGAGGTGCAGCATCCGCGCGAGGTTCTTGTCGAGCTCGTCGTCACGGAAGATCTTCTTCCAATCGTCCTTGACGATGCTCTCGCGACCGTAGTCCATCGCGATCAAGCACGCATCGCTGAACGGGTTGTCGCCGCGCAGACCGTTGGCCAGGGCGACCTGCGTGTGGCCGTACAGGATGCTGCGCGCCGCCGCCTCGGGGACGCCCATCGTGTGGATCGCCTCGTCGAGCGCCTCGTTGAGCAGCGCGCCGATCATGCAGGCCACCGTCTCGACGAGGGTCGGCTCGAGCTGCGCGAGCTGCTTGATGCTCACCCAGTGCACGTCGATCACGGGTGCGTAGATCGCGCGCACGGTCTCTTCGACGATGGCCTTCTTGGCGGGGTCGTCGGATTCGATCGCGGCGATCGCGTCTTGCGGGGCGGCGATGCCGCCGAACGTGTCGGCCCACTCCTCCTTCGTCGTGCGCTCCAGGAACACCGAGGGGTGGCAGGGGTGCGCGACGGCCTGGATGACGTCGTCGCGCGTGGTGAGCAGGCCGGCGTACGCGGCGGCCGGGTCGAGCGTGAGCACGATCGCTCCGGACTTCAGCTGCGGGACGAGGTCGGCGGTGACGGGACCGAGCGCGAGGTCGGGCACGGCCAGCACGACGATGTCGGCGTCGGCGACCGCGGTCGCGGCATCCGTCAGCTCGCGACCGGCGGCACGCGTGCGCTCCTGCCCGGCGGGGGAGTTCTCGACGTAGGCGACGGCGTGGTCGGTCTTGACGAGGTTGTTCGACACGCGCGTGCCCATCTTGCCTCCGGCGCCGATGACGGCGATGCGCAGGCGGGCGGTGGCGGTGGGGGTGACGTCGGTCACGGGGTGCTCCTCAGATAGTCGACGGCGGTACGGGTCCATTCCCGCTCCAGGCGGAGGGTGGTCTCGGCATCCCCCTGCCAGGGGAGCCAGTGCTCGACGATCTCGTCGATCCCGCGCTCACGCGGGCGGACGGTCTCGAGCAGGTGGGGGTAGTCGTGGAGTCCGGCGCCCATCGGCACACCGGTGTACTCGAAGCCGACCCAGCCCTCGCGCCGGTGGAAGGCGAAGTCCTTCGCGTGCACGTTCGCGACCAGCTCGGCGCACACCTCGACGCACGCCGTGGGCTGCTCCAGCCGCGCGACGACGTTCGCCGGGTCGAGGCAGATGCCGAGGCGGTCGCTCGACACCGACCACACCAGTTCGACGAGATCGGTGGTCGCGACCTGTTCGTACGTCTCGAGGGCCAGGGTCACGCCCGCGTCCTCGAAGGAGGGGAGGGCCTCGGTGAGCCACCTCTCCGCCTGACCGAGGGACGGTGTGCCCTCCGGGCCGCTCAGCATGGAGCGGACCAGGCGCGCGTCGAAGACCTCGGCGAGGCGCAGGAAGCGGTCGAGTCGCTCGGGGGTGAGGCCCTTGGTGCCCAGCTGCACGGTGAGCCCGAGGTCGCGGGCGGCCGCGGCCGCCTCGCGGACCGCGCGGTCGTCCAGGTGCTCGAGGGGCGCGTAGTCGCAGATCTGGAAGAGCCCGACGTCCAGCGCGCGGGTGGCCTCGAACGCGCCGCGCAGGGTGAGCGGTTCGGGGGCGAGGTCGGAGTGCTGCCAGAAGAACGCGTAGGTCCCCAGACCGATCATGCGCTCACCCCCGCGCGGGCGGCGGCTTCGTCGACGACGAGCCGCAGCTGCCGCGGATCGTGGGCGAAGCGGCCGAGGAAGAGTCCGTCGACCGCGTCGCCGAGCCGGGTCAGCAACCCCGGCCCCGCCGAGCCGCCGTAGACCACGGCGCTGCCGGCGCGTTCGGTGCGCGCGGCGAGGGCGTCGCGCAGCGCACGCGTCACGGCGAGGATGTGCTCGACGGATGCCGGAGAGTCGGCGCCGATCGCCCAGACCGGCTCGTACGCCACGGTGACGGCGCCCGCGGGGACGCCGGCGAGGCTCGCGCGCAGCTGCGCGACCACGGCGTCGGCCGCGGCGTCGGGAGTCGTCCGCTCCGTCTCGCCGAGACAGAGCAGCGGGGTGAGGCCCGCCGACAGGGCGGCCGCGGCCTTGGCCGCGGTGTCGGCGTCGGTCTCACCGAACAGTCGGCGCCGCTCGGCGTGACCGATCTCGGCCACGGTGACACCGACCTCGGCGAGCTCGGACGCCGCGATCTCGCCGGTGAAGGCGCCCGCCGGGTACGCCGAGACGTCCTGCGCGCCCACCTGGACCGTGGTCCCCGCGAAGGCCTCGAGGGCGGCGGGGATCTGCAGCGCGGTGGGCACCACGACGAGCCGCACGGCGCCCCCGGTGATTGCGGGCGCCTCGCGGACCAGATCGGCGACCTCGGTCAGCCATGCGCGCGCACGGGCGTGCCCGAAGTAGGTCTTCAGGCTCACCCCGACCCACACCGGCGTGCTCATCAGCAGGATCCGGTGTTCTCGTACGCGGTGAGGACGGCGACCTTCTCGGCGCTCGCCGACGACTCGTCGAAGCGGTACGTGAGCCACTCGCGCACGAGGCGGCGCGCGAGCTCGATGCCGACGACCCGCTGCCCCATCGTGAGCACCTGCGCGTTGTTGGAGAGGACGCCGCGCTCGACGGAGAACGAGTCGTGGGCCGTCACCGCACGGATGCCGGGGACCTTGTTGGCCGCGATGGCCACGCCCAGGCCGGTCCCGCAGATCAGCAGGGCCCGGTCGGCCTCGCCGCTCGCGACGCGGGAGGCCGCCTCGATCGCGACGGTCGGGTAGGGCGTGTGGCCCTCGGCATCCACGCCCACGTCGGTCACGACGGCGACTCCGTCGCTGTCTTCGAGGTCGCGCTTGAGGATCTCCTTGTAGTCGAAGCCGGCGTCGTCGGAGCCGATCACGATGCGCAGGGGAGAGGTCATGAGGGGGTTCCCTTCTCGGGGGCGGTGGCCAGGACGTCGGCGATCGCGGTGGCGATGAGCGCGAGCGAGACGGCGCCGGGGTCGGGGGTGCCCACGGCGTGCTCGCCGTGGGTGCGGGCGCGGCCCTTGCGGGGCAGGAGCTCGGCCGTGGCGGCGGCGGCACGGCCGGCCGAGGTGGCGGCGGAGGCCCAGGCTGCCGCGAGCGGCGCGCCCTCGCCGACCGCTCGGGTCAGGGTCGTCGCGAAGGGCACGAGCGCATCGACGAGCGTCTTGTCGCCCACCTCGGCCTTTCCGTAGGCGGTGACCGCGCGCGAGGCGTCGGAGACGCCGGCCGCGACGTCGGCGCCGGTCGGGGTGCCGTCGTCGCCGAGCGCCCTCGCGATCGAGGCGAGCATCACCCCCCACAGCGCCCCGGAGGTTCCGCCGGCGCGATCGGCCCAGGCGTCGGCGGCGCGCTGCAGCGTCGTGCCGGCGCCGGCGCCCGCCTCGGCGGCCGCGTCCGCCGCGACCCGCGCCGCGTGCGCGCCGCGCTGCATCCCGATGCCGTGGTCGCCGTCGCCGGCGACCGCGTCGAGGCGCCCCAGCTCGTCGACGTGCGCATCGATCGTGTCGGCGATCGCCGACACCGCGAGACGCACCGTCCGCGCGGTCGCGCGGGAGGCGTCGTCGGCATCCGGGATCTCGTCGGCGACATCGGCCTGCGCCGCCGTCGCGGACACGCGCTCGGCCGCCGTGACCGCGCCGCGCCGGTAGGCGGGGGTGTCGACGGGGTGCTCCCACAGCTCGGCGAGCTCGTCGTCGAGCCAGTAGAGGGTCAGCGACGTGCCGGCCATGTCGAACGAGGTGCAGTACTCGCCGACGTGGGGGTCGACGATCTCGATCCCCGCCTCCTCGAGCAGGTGGGCGATGCGCCGGTAGACGACGAACATCTCCTCGTACTTGAGCGAGCCGAGCCCGTTCAGCACCGGCACGACGCGCGCGCCGGACACGGATGCCACGCCGTCGGGCACCTCGGCCGGGTCGAGGAGGGCGGCCACGAGCGTCTCGGCGAGCCCGTCGGCGGTCGGGATGTCGGTCTCGGCGATGCCCTGTTCGCCGTGGATGCCGAGACCCACCGCCATCCGGCCCCCGGCGACGGTGAACAGCGGCGCGTCGGCGCCCGGGAGCGTGCAGCCGGTGAACGCGACGCCGAACGAGCGGGTGCGTTCGTTCGCGAGGGCGGCGACGCGCGCGACGCCGTCGAGGTCGTCGCCGCGCTCGGCGGCCGCCGCCGCGGCACGGAACACGGTGAGGTCGCCCGCGATGCCCCGACGACGGTGTCGCTCGGCAGGGGGTGCGGAGGAGATGTCGTCGGTGACGGTGACGGTCCGCGCGGCGATGCCCTCGCCCCGGAGGCGCTCCTGTGCCGCATCGAAGTTCAAGACGTCGCCGGCGTAGTTGCCGTAGGCGAAGAACACGCCGCCGCCGTTGTCGGCCGCCCGCGCGGCACCGTGCACCTGCTGCGTCGACGGGGAGGCGAAGAGGTTCCCCATCGCAGCGGCGTGCGCCAGGCCCGGGCCGACCAGGCCGCCGAACGCGGGGTAGTGGCCGGAGCCGCCGCCCACCACCACCGCGACCTGACCGCGGGGGGAGGTGGTCGCGCGCGCGACGCCCCCGGGGATGCGGCGCACGTACCGGCCGTTCGCGGCGACGAAGCCGTCGATCATCTCGTCCGCGAACGCGGCGGGCTCGTTCCACAGGCGGGTCATCGTACGGGCTCCCCGGTGCGGGCCGACGCCGGCGCGGGGGCGGGCGTGGAGGCGGTTCGGCGGGCGAGGACCGCCATGAGGATCGCCGACACCAGCAGGACGGCGCCCACGATGAACATCGGCACCTCGTATCCGCCGGTCCAATCGTGCACGGCGCCGGTGACGTACGGGGCGCTGAAGCCGGCGACGTTGCCGATCGTGTTGATGAGGGCGACCCCGGCGGCCGCGGCGGCACCCGTGAGGAACTTCGTCGGCAGCGTCCAGAAGTTCGGCAGCGCGGCGAAGATGGCCATCGCGGTCAGCGTGATCACGGCGATGGTCAGGGCGGGCGATCCCGCGAACAGGGCGAGGGGGATGCTGACCGCACCGACGACGGCGGGAACGACGATGTGCCAGGTGCGCAGACCGCGGCGGGAGGCGTCGCGCGACCAGAAGTACATCGCGATCGCCGCCGGGAGGTAGGGGATCGCGGTGATGAGCCCCTTCTGGAAGACGTCGAAGGTGCTCCCGGTCTGCTGCTGGAACCCGTCGATGATCGTGGGGAGGAAGAAGGCGAGGGCGTAGAGGCCGTAGATGAAGCCGAAGTAGATGAACGACAGCATCCACACGCGGCCGCTGCGGAAGGCGAAGCGGGCGGAGACGTGCTTCTGGCCCGCGGCGGTCTCGGCGGACTCCTTCGCGAGGGCAGCGGTGAGCCACTCCTTCTCATCGGCGGCGAGCCAGCCGGCATCCGCGGGCTTGTCCTTGAGGGAGAACCAGGCGATGACGCCGACCACGATCGCGGGGATCGCGACGCCGAAGAACATGAAACGCCAGCCCTCGAGACCGAAGAACACGCCGTGCTGCTGGATGAGCGCGCCCGCGAGCGGTGCGCCGATGACGGTGGTGAGCGGCTGGGCGAGGTAGAAGAGCATGAGGATCCGCCCGCGGTGCGCGGCGGGGACCCACAGGCTGAGGAAGAGGATCGCCCCGGGGAAGAACCCGGCCTCGGCGACGCCCAGGAGGAAGCGCAGCACCACCAGCTGCTCGAAGTTCTGCACCCAGGTGAACAACAGCGCGACGACGCCCCAGGTCACCATGATGCGCGCGAGCCAGCGGCGGGCGCCGAAGCGGTGCAGGGCGAGGTTGGAGGGCACCTCGAGCAGGATGTAGCCGACGAAGAACACCCCCGAGGCGAACCCGAACTGCGCGGCGCTCAGGGCGAGGTCCTGGTTCATCCCGTTCGGGGCGGCGAAGCCGATCGCCGTGCGATCGAGGTAGTTGATGAAGAACATCAGGGCGACGAAGGGGACCAGCCGCCAGGCCACCTTGCGGATGGCGCGGCGAGAGACGTCCTGTTCTGCCGCGGGGGGAGTGGGGGTGTCCACGATGACTCCGATCGATCCGTCGCGCATCGGTGCGCTCTCTCATATTGGCCAACCGGTTGACCAATTGCAAGCGCGCATCGCGACCAGTGGTCGATAAGTTGGGCAGATGCCCGCCTATCCCCCCGCCCGCGGCGACGATCTGGCCGCGTCGCTCGCCGCCCTGCCGGCGGGGACGCCGGTGAGCGAGGTCGCGCGACGACTGCTCGACCTGTTCACGGACGGCTCGGTGCCCCCGGGCACACGGCTGCCTCCCGAACGGCACCTCGCGGCCACCCTCGAGGTCGGGCGCTCGGCGGTGCGCGAGGCGCTCGCCGCCCTCGAGATCCTCGGGATCGTCGACGTGCGGCCGGGATCGGGGACGTACCTGCGGGGCGCGGCGAGCGACATGCTGCCGCAGACGCTGCGCTGGGGTCTGCTGATCGGCGAGAACGACACCCGGGAGCTGCTCGACGTGCGTTCGGGGCTGGAGATCTACGTCGCCCGCCTGGCCGCCGACCGCGCCGAAGCCGCCGACCTCGACGGGCTGGAGCGCGCGCTCGCGCAGATGCGCGTCGACGTCGACGATCTGCGTGCGTTCGCCCGTGCCGATCAGGAGTTCCACGACGCGCTCGGCGCGGCTGCGCGCAACGCCCTCCTCCTCGACCAGCTGCACGTCGTCCGCGCGCTGCTGCAGGTCTACGCCGATCGCGCCGTGCACTCCGCCGACGACGCACGGATCGCCGTCGCCGAGCACGAGGCCGTGTTCGCGGCCCTCCGCGACCGCGACGCCGACGCCGCGGCATCCGCGATGGCCGTGCACATGACGACGGCGTCGGCGCGTCTGGTGGGCGACTGACGGCCGCGCGGTGCCGGCGGCGAGCGCGTCGCGGTGGATGCCGAAAGCCTCACCGGATCATGCCCAGCTGTCCCGTATGAAGGTCGCGGGGAGGACGACGACGGCGGCCTGTGCTGCGTCGGCGCTGATTCCGTTCAGAAGGCGCACGCGCTCTTTTTATGAGATAATTACATAAGTCATAAAAAAGAGAGACGTTCTTATGGTTTCCGACGAGCCGCGCGGCACCTCGTGGCCGGCCGTCGAGCACGAGACCCGAGCGTGGGTGCCGGCCGCTGCCATGGGCATCCGCGCTGCCCGCGATGGGCAGGCTGCGGTCGCGTACGAGGCGTCGGTACCGCCCCTGATCGCCTCGCTCACTCCCGTGCTGACGCCGGCGGTCACCTCGGAAGCCGAAGAGGCGGCTGCCGAACTGGCACGCTTCGATGCCGAGCTGGGCAGCCGGGTCGCCGGCTTCGCTCCGGTCCTCCTCCGCTCGGAGGCTGCTTCCTCGTCGCAGATCGAGAACCTCACCGCATCCGCTCGCGCGATCTTCTCCGCTGAACTCGGCGCGAAAGGATCGCTCAACGCCGAGCTGATCGCCGCGAACACCCGCTCGCTGCAGGCGGCTCTCGATCTGGCGGAGCAGATCACACCCAGCAGTATCGCGGCGATGCACCGCGTCCTGATGGCGGCGCAGCCGCGGCATACGCCGGGTGACTTTCGCACCGAACAGGTCTGGATCGGAACACGGGGAGACTCACCCATGGGCGCCGAGTTCGTGCCGCCCCACCATGAACGAGTGATGCTCCTCGTCGAAGATCTCGCCGGCTTCGCCGTCCGGTGGGACGTGCCGTCTCTCGCGTCCGTCGCGATCGCCCACGCGCAGTTCGAGACGATTCACCCGTACACCGACGGCAACGGCCGAACGGGTCGGGCCCTGGCGCAGTCGATGCTGCGGTACCGCGGCGTGACTCGGAACGTCGCCATCCCCGTGTCGGCGGGCCTTCTGGCGGATGTCGACGGCTATCACGCTGCGCTGACCGCGTACCGGCGCGGGGATCCGAACCCAATCGTCCGGGCGTTCGCGTCCGCCGCCTTTCGCGCGGTCGCGAACAGTCGGGGACTCGTGTCGGACATCGACCGGATCCGCGCGTCGTGGAACAGCCGGCTCACCGCCCGTCGCGACTCCAACGCGTGGCGACTCCTCGATCTCTTCGCCTCCCGGCCGGTCCTCGACTCCGCGACGGCTGCTGCGGAACTGGGAATCTCGCAGCCCAACGTGTATCCACCCCTGAAAGCGCTCGTCGATGCGGACATCGTGCGCTCGAAAGCGGAGCACAAGCTCGGCCCCTTCTGGCGGAGCGAGGAGATCCTGCAGGCCATCGATGCCTTCGCCGCGAGAGCGGGACGCCGTCAGCGGGTGTGAGCGCACCCGCGCCGCCACCCCGGCCGTCACCACCGCGCAGGAGAGCACGACGGCCCACCCGGCCGGTGCGCGCGAGGCTCAGACCCGCGACAACCGCACCGCCACGAACTGCCGACCCGGGAGCTCCACGCGCGCGGTGGCGGAATGGATGCCGTCGACCCGGTCGATCGTCATGTTCCACGTGTCGATCACGTCGATGACCCAGTCGCCGTCGCCCAGCACGACGTTGCGGAAGCGCGGGCGGTTGAAGCCGAAGTAGGCCACGCGCACGCTCCCGTCGGCCGACTGCGCCCAGGGCACGTCCCAGTCGGAGGGAGCGGGGTCGAGCACGCCGCCCGGAACCTCGGCGAGCACCCGCCCGCGCGAACGACGATCCGAGCGACCCCCTAGGGCGATCCTCAACCCCGGATCGGGCCCTCCGGGCCGTCGGTACGCGACCGCCGCCCCAGCGCGGTCGTCGAGAGCAGGCCGAGCGCGAGGAACGCGGCGGCGGTGAGCGCGGCCGCGCGGGTGCCGTCGCTGAAGGCGGCGCGCGCGTCGGAGGCGACGTCTTGCGTGGCGGGGGACTGTGCGAGCCCCGCGATCGCCGCGCCGGCGCTGTCGACCACCTGCGACACGACGGTGTCGCGCTGGTCGGCGGGGAGGCCGCGTTCCTCGAGCGACGAGGCCAGGACCCCGGCGGTCGTGGAGAAGAGGACGGTGCCGAGGATCGCGACGCCGAGCGCCGCCCCCAGCTGACGCGAAGTGGACTGCGTGCCCGAGGCCTGGCCGCCGGCCGCGGGCGGCACCTCCGCCAGCACGACCCCCGTCAGCTGCGCGGTCGCGAGACCCACCCCGAGGCCGTAGACGAAGAGGAAGGGGATGAGCGGTCCCCAGGTGGCATCCGGCCCGATCGTGAGGGCGACGCCCGCGACGCCCACGATCTCGGCGACGAGCCCGCCGCGGACGACCCACACGGGGGCCAGTCGTCCGCTCAGCGCCCCGGCGACGCCGCTCGCGACGAAGGAGCCGACCGCGAGCGACAGCAGGAGCAGTCCCGTCTGCAGCGCGTCGAACCCCACGACGAACTGCAGCCACAACGGGAGCGCGAGGATGATGCCGAATTCGCCGAGCGAGACCACGGCCGCGGCGATGTTGCCGTTGCGGAACGAGCCGATGCGGAAGAGGTCGAGGGCCAGCAGCGTCGGGCGCCCCCGCCGCTGCCGTGCGAGACCCCACGCGACGAAGCTCGCGAGGGCGACGACCGCCACCGCGAAGGCGAGCGGCACGGGGGAGAGCGGCAGCGGCCACGCCCAGGATCCGAGCGTGGGCACGGTGTCGACCGTCCACCAGCCGTACGTCCGCCCCTCGATGAGGGCGAAGACCAGCGGAGCCATCGTCAGCACCGAGAGCAGGGCGCCGACGCCGTCGATGGCGGACCGGCCTTCGCCCCGCGACTCGGCGACCGTGACCAGAACCCCGATGACGATGAGGACTCCCAGCGGGATGTTGATGCCGAACGCCCACCGCCACGAGAACGCCGTGGTGAGCCACCCGCCCAGGAGGGGGCCGACCGCGGCCATGCCGCCGATGGTGGATCCCCACACGGCGAAGGCGATGCCGCGCTCACGCCCGCGGAAGGTCGCGTTGATGAGGGAGAGGGTCGTGGGCAGGATCATCGATCCACCGACGCCCTGCACCAGCCGTGCCGCGATCAGCGCGGGGCCGGTGGGGGCCAGTGACGCCGCGATCGACGCCGCGGCGAACACCGCGACGCCGACGAGGAGGAGGCGTCGTCGGCCGAAGCGGTCGGCGAGGCTGCCGAACACGAGCAGGAAGGAGGCGAACACGAGGGTGTAGGCCTCCTGCACCCACTGGACCTCGGTGGAGGAGATCGCGAGGTCCTCCACGATCGACGGGACCGCCACGTTGACGATCGTCGAGTCGACGATGATCAGCGACACGGCGATGCTGATGAAGACGAGCCCCGCCCAGCGGCGCCCATTCACGCGGTCATCCATGTAGCTAGCTTATCTAGCAATATGGGTCGGATGCGCAAATCTTGGGCCGACCTTGCGTGTTTCCTGTCGAAGCCTGGGGGATGCGGACAGCCGTTCCGCGCAATCGCGTTCTAGCCTTTTCGCATGCAGTCTCCGTCCACCGTCGCTCGACCGGAGGTATCGGAGGTCAGGACCGCCGCGGAAAACGTTGCGCGTAGTGTCTTGGTCACCGCCCCGCCGCCGAGTACCAGCGAACTCCGTCGTCTCGCCGACATCGATGCCGGCCCCGCTCCACGCTCCTGGGTCGACGCGAGCGCCCGCACCCTCGAGGCGATGATCATCGCTCGCGCGCGACTCGATGACATCCCCGGTGGCCTCCGGCTCGTCGACGAGCACTTCGTCGACGGTCGTCTGCGCGTTCCCGCGGTCATCTCGCGGTCGACCCGCTCGACGCTCTTCGCCGCGGTCGCGGAGATGTACGCCGCCGCGGGGTGGCCCCGGCGTGCGGGTGCGTACGCGTCGATGGCGATCTCGTACGCCGACGACGCGCCCACCCTGTACCGCGCGCACGCGGCCCGGAGCCTGGCCGCCGCCCTCAACGGGGAGTACCCGCTCGCGATCGAGAGCGTCGACACCTGCCGCGAGCTCGAGTGCACCGCGGGGTGGGACGAGGTCTTCGAGGACTACCTCCTGCTGCTCGCGCGTTTGCTCATCGACTCGGCGGCTCTCGACGCCGACTCGCTCCTCGACGTCGCGGGGGTGCTGGAGGCGCAGGGCGGGCACGACGCCGCGTGGCAGTACACGGCCCGCACCGCCGAGGCGATGGCCCTTCTCATTCGGCGCGAGTACGGCGAGGGCATGGCCACGCTGATCGCCCTGACGAGCGGCATGGACGCCCACCGCAGCCACGCGATGGTGCGCGGCTTCGCGCTCGGAGTCCTCGCCGACACCCTGCTCGCGCGCGGTGAGCCGCGCCGCGCCCTGTCGGTGCTCGAGGGCACGCACTCCCTGCCCGGTCACGCGCTCTGCTTCGACATGCAGAGGGCCGCGGCCCTCATCTCGCTGGGTCGCGAGCGCGAGGTGCTCGAGACCACCGACGTCTGCATCCGGATGGGGACCGAGCACTGCGTGCGCACGCTCATCCCGCTGCTGCTGCGCCGTGCCGTCGCGCACGAACGCCTGGGAAACCACGAGGCCGCCGACGCGGCGTTCGCCGAGGGCTTCTATCTGGCGCAGAACCTCGGCGGGTCGCTGACGCCCTACCTGACCCTCCCGCACACCGATCTCCTCGCGCTGCTGGAGCGTCTCGCCGATCGCGAGCCGGCGAGTGCCGAGGCGGTGCACCGGCTGGCGGCGCGTCTCGAGTTCGTCCCCGCGCGCACGGAGCGGCCTCCGCTGCCGACCCTCACCCCGCGCGAGGAACGCGTCGCGTTGCTGCTCCGCGGCGCGCGCACCCTGCCGCAGATCGCCGAGAAGCTCGGGGTGTCGCCGAACACGGTGAAGTCGCAGTTGCGGTCGATCTACGCCAAGCTCTCGGTGTCGGGGCGCGAGGGCGCCGTCGCCGTCCTCGAGTCCAACGGCTTCTACGTCTGACGGGATGCGGCCCGGCGACCGCTCGGCCGACCGGACCGCTCGCCGGGGGCGAGGGGGATGGGTGTCGTCCCGGCCACCTCGTCGCTGAAGTCCTCGGGCTCGGGTGTGAGCACCGCGAGGGGCCGTGTCTCGTCGAGAGTGAGGAGGAAGCGCTTGGTCTCGTGCCGGTGCACGCGCCCCGACGACAGCACCCACGCGACGCCGATCCCGCAGGCGACGAACGCGACGATCGCGGCGAGCCCGATCGCGACGCGCGGGCCGAACTCGCTCGCGACCCAGCCCACCACGGGCGCGCCGACGGGCGTGCCACCGAGGAGGATCGCCATGTACAGAGCGAGCACGCGCCCGCGCAGGGCGGGGTCGGTCGTGGTCTGCACGTAGCCGTTCGCGGTCGTCAGCATCGTCACGACGCAGAAGCCGGTCAGAACGAGGGTCGCGGCGTATGCCGCGTAGCTGGGGGCGAAGACAGACAGGGTGGATGCCACGGCGAAGCCGCCCGCGCCGAGGATCACCACGCGCATGCGGGCGCGCTCCCGGCGGGCGGCGAGCAGGGCACCGGCGAGCGACCCGATCGCGACGAACGAGCTGAGCAGGCCGAAGCCGTCGGCGCCGCGGCCGAACTCCAGCGCCATCGTGGACGCGAAGATCGGGAAGTTCATGCCGAACGCGCCCAGGAGGAACACCATCGAGAACGTCACCACGAGGTCGGGACGCTTCGCGACGTAGCGGAAGCCGTCGGCGAGGCGCGCGGGTCCGCCGCGACGGTGGTGCACGACGAGCTCGTGCGGCCGCATGAGCAGCAGTGCCCCGATCATCGCGAGGAACGTGACCGCGTTGACCAGGAACACCCACCCCGTCCCGACCACCACGATCATGACGCCGGCGACGGCCGGTCCGATGAGGCGGGCGGTGTTGAACGAGGCGGCGTTCAGCGCCACGGCGTTGGAGGCGTTCTCCTTCTCGACGAGGTCGGAGACGAAGGCCTGGCGCGCGGGGTTGTCGAACGCGGTGATCACCCCGAGGGCGAGGGCGAAGCCGAACATCATCGGCAGGGTCATGACGCCGGTGACGATGAGCACGCCCAGGGCGATGGCGAGGGTCAGCAGCGCGGCCTGGGTGAACATGATGAGCTTGCGGCGGTCGAAGCGGTCGGCGACCCACCCGGTGACGCTCACCAGGAGCAGGGGAGGGGCGAACTGCAGCGCCATCGTGACGCCCATGGCCGCGGCGTCGTTGTGGGTCAGCTCCGTCAGCACGACCCAGTTCTGCGCCGTCGCCTGCATCCAGGCGCCGATGTTCGACACCAGGGCGCCGATGAACCACACGCGGTAGTTGAACACCGAGAACGACCGGAACATCGCGCTCATCTCTCCGCCACCTTTCGCATGATCTCGGCCGCGGCCGCGAGGGTTTCGCGCTCGGCCGCGGTGAGCTGCTCGAGCGCTTCGTCGAGCCACGCGTCGCGACGGCGTACCGTCTCGTCGACCACGGTGCGCCCGGCGTCGGTCAGGGCGATCGTGACCTTGCGTCGATCGTCTTCGTGGGGGGTGCGCGAGAGGTAGCCCGCGTCTTCCAGCAGCGACACCGTGCGGTTCATGGAGGGCGCCGTCACGCGCTCGCGCTCGGCGAGCTGGCCCAGGGTGTGCTCGCCGTGCACGGTCAGGGCCGCCAGCACGGCGAACTGCCCGTCGCTCATCGAGTCGACGGCGCGCTGGGCCCGCAGCCGTCGTGCCAGTCGGAACGTCGCCATGCGCAGATCGGATGCCGCCAAGGTGAGGGCGGAGCTCGGGTCGGTCCGGGGGGATACGTCGACGCGGTCTCTCATGATCTCGTTATTTAGCATAACTCATTAGTTCTGCTAACGGACCGGGGAGGTCCGGATCCGATGGCCGCGCGGACCGGATCCCGGCACGTCGCGCCCGGGACCGCCCTAGGATCGGGCGCATGCCCGAGTTCGTCGACGCCCACGGCATCACGATCGTCTACGACGTGTACGAGGCCGTCGAGCCCCGCGCCGTCGTGCAGCTCCTGCACGGGGTCGGAGAGCACGCGGGGCGCTACGCCGCCCTCATCGACGCGCTCGTCGCCGACGGCTACACCGTCTACGCCAACGACCATCGCGGGCACGGGCGCACGGGTCTGCGGCAGTGGAACGGCGATCGTTCGCGTCTCGGCCGCCTCGGACCGGGCGGTCTCGGTGCCGCACGCGACGCCGTGTGGACCCTGACGCAGATCATCCGCGAGAGCCATCCCGATCTCCCGCTGGTGCTGCTCGGGCACTCGTGGGGCTCCTTCCTCGCGCAGATGCTGCTCGACCGGCATCCGGATGCCTTCGACGCGGTGGTCCTGAGCGGTTCGGCGCTGCGCTGGCCCGGATCGCTGAACGCCGGCGACCTCAACGCGCCGTGGAAGCACCTCGGGGGCTCGGGCATGCAGTGGTTGTCGAGCGACGAGCAGGTCGGGCGCGACTTCGTGGCCGATGCGTTGACGACGACGGAGTCGTTGGCGAAGCTCTTCGGTCCGATCGAGGCGGCGAAACTGTTCGGCCGCCCCCGTCGCGACCTGGGTCACGACGTGCCGATGCTGCTGATGGTGGGACGCGACGACACGGTGGGCGGACCGCGCAGCGTGCACCGCCTCGCGGACGCGTACCGCGAGCGGTCGGGGCTGACCGACGTCACGACGCTCGTGTACGCGGGCGCGCGCCACGAGATCTTCGCCGAGGTGCAGCAGGCCGAGGTGCGTGCCGACCTCCTCGCCTGGCTCGACGCCCGTCTTCCGTCGCGAGCCTGACGTCGGCCTCAGCCCGCGCGGCATCCGGCCCCTGCCCCGCCCGTCCCGCCCGCGCCCCGCCGGCCCCGCCCCGGCCCGCCCGCGGCGCTCGCGACGACCGCGCCGTAGGCTGGACGCATGCACGGCGAGTACAAGGTCCCGGGGGGAAAGCTGGTCGTCGTCGACCTCGAGGAGCGCGAGGGCCGCATCCACGGCTTCCACCTGGCCGGCGACTTCTTCCTCGAGCCCGATGACGCCCTCGACGACATCGACGCGGCCGTCAACGGGCTGCCGGTCGAGTCCGACGTCCCCACGATCGCCGCGGCCATCCGCGCGGCCCTGCCCGAGGGGGCCCAGCTGCTCGGCTTCACGCCCGAGTCGGTGGCGACCGCGATCCGCCGCGCGCTGGTGACGGCCCCCGGCTGGGCCGACTTCGAGTGGGAGGTCGTGCACGACGGTCCCGTCTCGCCGCGCATGAACCTCGCCCTCGACGAGGTGCTCACCAGCCGCGTGGGCGCGGGGCTGCGAAAGCCCACGCTGCGCCTGTGGGAGTGGAACGAGAGCGCCGTCGTCATCGGGTCGTTCCAGTCGCTGCGCAACGAGGTCGATCCCGAGGGCGCCGCGAAGCACGGCTTCGACGTCGTGCGCCGCATCTCGGGTGGGGGAGCGATGCTCATGGCCGCGAACTCGATCGTGACGTACTCGCTCTACGTCCCGGCATCTTTGGTCGCCGGCATGACCTTCGCCGACTCGTACGCGTTCCTCGACGACTGGGTGCTCCAGGCGCTGCGCTCGCTCGGCATCGACGCGGTGTACCAGCCGCTCAACGACATCGCCGGTCCCCACGGCAAGATCGGCGGGGCCGCGCAGAAGCGGCTCGCCAACGGGGGCGTGCTGCACCACGCGACCCTCAGCTACGACATGGACGGCCAGGTACTCACGGAGGTCCTGCGCATCGGCCGCGAGAAGCTCAGCGACAAGGGCACCGTCTCGGCCGCGAAGCGCGTCGACCCGCTGCGCAGCCAGACCGGACTGCCCCGCGACGAGATCATCGACCGCTTCATCCAGACCTTCACGACGCTCTACGGCGCGACCGAGGGGCACATCACCGACGAGGAGTACGCCGAGGCCGAAGCCCTCGTCGCCTCGAAGTTCGCCACCGACGCGTGGCTGCAGCGCGTCCCGTGAGCGTCGAGGTCGTCCCCGACGCCCCCGAGACCGGCCGCGTCGAGATCCATCACGCCGACAACCTCGCCGTCACCCCGGCCTTCGCCGACGGCTCCTTCGCCCTCGTCTACCTCGACCCGCCGTTCAACACCGGCCGTACGCGCTCGAAGGCGGTCGAGTCGGCGACGTGGACGCCGCCGGTCGAAGAGGCCCCGGATGCCGAGCAGCCCGAGGCCGCGGCATCCGTCGACGATCCCAACATGCTGACGTTCCCGGAGGAGGAGCCGCCCCCGCCGCCGGTGGTGCAGCGCGGTTTCCACGGGCGCGAGTACGCGCGCCTGCGCGGAGACCTGCGCACCTACGACGACCGCTTCGACGACTACTGGGGCTTCCTCGAGCCGCGGCTGATCGAGGCGTGGCGTCTGCTCGCCGACGACGGCACGCTGTACCTCCACCTCGACTATCGCGAGGTGCACTACGCCAAGGTCATGTGCGACGCGCTCTTCGGGCGCGACAAGTTCTTGAACGAGCTCATCTGGGCGTACGACTACGGCGCCAAGACCAAGCGCCGCTGGCCCACGAAGCACGAGACGATCCTGGTCTACGTGAAGAACCCGCAGCGTTACTTCTTCGACGCGGATGCCGTCGACCGCGAGCCCTACATGGCTCCGGGACTCGTGACCGCCGAGAAGGCCGCGCGCGGCAAGATGCCCACCGACGTCTGGTGGCACACGATCGTGCCCACCACGGGGCGCGAGAAGACGGGGTACCCGACGCAGAAGCCCGAGGGAGTGCTGCGCCGCATGGTGCAGGCGTCGAGCCGCCGCGGCGATCGGGTGCTCGACATGTTCGCCGGCAGTGGCACGCTGGGGGCCGTCGCCGCGCCGCTCGGCCGGCACTCGGTGCTGATCGACGACAACGCCGACGCCGTCGCCGTGATGCACAAACGGCTGGAGCCGTTCGCGGACTGACCGCGCGGGCGGTGTCCTCGACTCCCGTGTGACCGCGCCGTCGTGCGGAGTCGAAGACCGACCCGCCGTCGATGGCTCCGCCCGTTCGGCGTGTCACCTGGCGCCTCCGCGCGACGGCCCAGGGCGGTGTCACCGCGCCGTCGTGCGGAGTCGAAGACCGACCCGCCGTCGATGGCTCCGCCCGTGCGGCGTGTCACCCCGCGCCTCCGCGCGACGGTCGCCCGACGTGCCCGGCCCGCCGATGCACCCGGTCGGCGGGGGCGAAGAGTGGATGCCGGGCGCCGACGCCGGGCACGAGGGCGAGCGGCACAGTGAAGTTAGGCTTGCCTAATGACGTATGTGTTCGAACCCGAGATCCAGCGGGCCGTGCTCGCCCACATGAACGACGACCACCTCGACGACAATCTCCTGATCGCCCGGGCGTTCGGCCCCGATCCCGCCGCCACGTCGGCGGTCATGACGGGGTTCGACGGCGATGGCGGCGACTGGGCGGTCACGGCGGCCGGGGGAGAGGCGACTGCTCTGCGGGTCGGTTGGCCCGCGGGGGCGATCTCGGAGCGCCGCGAGGTGCGTCGCGAGATCGTCGCCCTGTACGACGCGGCCTGCGAGCGCCTCGGGGTCACGCCGCGTCCGCACTGACCCGGCGAAAAAAGAGTTAGGTGAACCTAACTTCTTGCGTAATATGGCTGCATGAGCGAAGTCATCCCCTTCTCGGTCGCCCTCCGGGAGCGCTCGCAGAGCGCGCACTCGACCAGCGAGCACGCCGGCTTCATGAACGACCTGATCACGGGGGCGGGTACGCGTGACGACTACATCGCTCTGGTGGTGCAGCACTGGTTCATCTATGAGGCCCTCGAGGCGGCGACCGAGCGGATGCGCAACGACCCGGTGGCGTCGGTGTTCATCAGCGACAAGCTGACGCGCCTTCCCGCGCTGGAGGCCGATCTGGAGTTTCTGATCGGGGCGGAGTGGCGCCAGCGGATCGCTCCGCTTCCCACGACGCAGGCGTACGTGTCGCGGATCCGCCGCGTCGCGGCGACGTGGCCGGGTGGTTTCGTCGCGCACCACTACACCCGCTATCTCGGCGACCTGTCGGGGGGCATCTTCATCGGGCGGCTGATGCAGCGGCGGTTCGGGTTTGACACGAATGGGATCGGGTTCTACCTGTTCGGTGACATCGCCGACCCGAAGGCGTTCAAGAACGTCTACCGGGAGCAGTTGGATGCCGCCCCGTGGGACGACGAGGAGAAGGCCCGCGTGATCGACGAGGTGCTCGTGGCCTACCGCTTCAACACCGAACTGTTCGAAGACCTCGCCCGGGCGAAGGCGGCTCAGACCGCCTGAGCCGACGCCTCGGCGGCCCGGCGGCGTGCGGAGCGGCGGACCAGCAGCACGATCGCGACGGCGGCGCCCACGACCACGACGATGAGCCCGTACAGGCTCCACGGCACGGCCACGACCGAGAACTCGGTGACCACCGCCTCCACGGTGCCGGCGCCCAGGCCCACGCCCTGCGGACGGATCTCGAGCGCACCGCTCACCCAGCCGAGCGAGAACACGGGCAGGTCGCGCGTGACCTCGATGACCGAGCCCGGGATGACCTCGGTCATCTGCGTCGGCGGTGTCGTCGACGAGAGCAGGCCCGCCAGGCCCGCGGTCGTCACCGTCTCGCTGCCCGTCAGCCGGGTGTTGCCGGTGTTGTCGAGCGTGTAGCGGAGCGTGAGGAGACCCGAGTCGAACGGGTTCCACGACGGGGCGTAGGTCGCGGTCACGTCCGTCACCGCCGCCGCGGGGACGAGATCGCCCGCGACCCGGAGGTTGATGCGCGTTCCGAGTCGCCGGTCGACCGACAGCGAGCTCGCGGCATCCGTGCTGGTCAGAGACGTCACGATCCCGGCGGCGTGGTCGCCGGGCCGCGCGTCGGCCGGCACGCTGATCGTGAAGGCGACGTCGGCGGACTCGCCCGGGGCCAGCTGCAGCGCCTCCGGCGGGACGGTGACCCACGTGCCCGCACCCTCCGACGGCGTCCCGTCGACGAGGACGTCGATCTCGCCGCTCGGCGCGGTGAACGCGTCGGCCGCGTAGACGGCCAGCGGCAGGGGCTCCGTGCCGGTGTTGACCACGATCATCGTGTCGGAGATCACCGCCCCGGGTTCGACGTCGTACGAGAAGTTGGCTCGCCCCGTTCCGTTGGCGTTGTCGGCGGTCTGCACGCTCCAGGCCACGCCGCCCTCCGCCGCCGTCGCGGCGAGCGGCGTCAGCGAGAGGGTGAGGGCGAGAGCGCCGGTGAGGGCGAGGAGGCGGGTGGGGGCCACGGCTGTTCTTTCGGATCGATGTGCGAGGGGGACGCGAAAAGGGCCCCGGCCGCAGCCGGGGCCCCGTCGCGGCGTTACTGCAGGGCGGTGACGGTGAGCTTGCTCGTGTAGTCGCCCGCGGGGGTGGTCCCCGGGATGACCAGCGAGAGGTCGGCGCCGACGGTCGCACTCGCGGCGGTCGTCGACGACGCCAGCACGCGGGAGGCGCCCAGGCCCGCACCGCCGAGGCGGGTCGAGACGACCTCCGCGCCCGCGGCCACGCTCTGACCGGCCGACACGACCTTGGGCGTCCATCCGAGCAGGTCGCCCGAGAACGACTCTCCGTTGGGAGAGGTGAAGTCGCCCACCTGGCCCGAGATGCTCCACGTGTAGGGAGCCGTCCCGCCGGCGCGCGTGTCGGTCACGACCACGTTGGTGAGAGAACCGGATGCCACGAAGTTCGCGCCGTCCTGCACGGCGGTGCCGAGGTTGGCGGGCGAAGTGCCCTCGAAGGCCCAGCCGAAGGAGCCGGTCGGGTTGTCGACCCAGTCCGGGACCTCGACGATGACGTCGGAGGACGAGGCGAAGGTGATCGGCGTGGCCGTCTCGAACGGGGCGTACACCGCGCCGCTGCCGGCGTAGGTGTAGATGCCGAAGGTGCCCGCGGCGAGGTTCTGCGCCTCGGTGGTGGTCAGGGTCAGGTCGACCGAGAACGTGCCGTCGGCCTTCAGCTCGATCGCGCCGCTGTTCGTGCCGCCGATGGTCGCCATGCTCGCGGCCGGCACAGCCCACTTCTGGGCGATGACCGAACGCGCCGACGAGGCGGCGCCGGCCGAGGGCTTCCACGTGTCGGCGAACTTGCCGAAGACGACGTACGTGCCGCTGAACTGCCCCGCCAGCGGCGGGCGCGTGCCGTCGGTGGCGGTCCCCGACGGGAGGAAGCCGCTGCCGGTGACCGTGACGGTCTCGCCCTGCGCGAGACCGGTGGTCTTCGACACGGTGACCGTGGGAGTGGTGGCGACCGGGGCCGCGGTGTAGGCGACCGAGAGCGCGCTCGCGGGCTTGCGCGCGTCGGCGGAGCCGCCGGAGGAGTACCAGTACGAGCCCTGGCCGGTCTTGATCTGGAAGTCGACGAACGACTGCGGGAAGGCGCCGGCGTTCGCACCGGTGGTGACCTGGGCGACCGAGCCCTCGGGGACGGTGACGGTGCGGCCGAGGTACTCGGGGGTGACGGTGAACCCGGTGGGGGTCACGTCGACGCCGGTGAGGGTCGCGATGACCACGTCGGTCGCGGGGGTGAGGGTCTCGAACTTGTCGGGGTCGTCCATCGACGTGCCGTACCCGCCCAGGGTGGCGGTGACCGTGCCGGTGCCGTCGGAGGCGACCGTGAGCTTCGGGTCGGTGATCCACGAGCGCGTCATGCCCGAGTAGTAGGCCGACGTGAACGTGCCGGTCCACTGGATGACGGCGGTGTTGGCGTCGACGTCGACCGTTCCGGTTCCGCCCGAGATCTCGGCGATGTGCCCGGAGTTCAGCCCGTTGCCGGTCGTGATGGTGGTGCCGTTGGCATCCGTCTTCAATCCGGCGAACGTCGCCGCGGCGTAGCTGCCGTCGGACTGGAGCTTGAGGATCTGGGTGTTGCCGTCGCTCTGCTTCCAGTTCGACGACGTGACGCGATCGGCCGACGAGGTCGCCGTGACGACCCCCGCCGAGAGCAGGTTCACCGTTCCGGGGGCGAACGCGGCGGCGTTCGACTCGGCGTTGATGCCCCAGCGGAACACGGCGTCGTCGACGGTCGTGTCGGCGGCGTGGGCGGGCGCGGCGGCGAGTGCGCCTCCCAGAGCGAGAGCGGTGGCGGCGAGAGTCGCTGTCGACAGACGAGCGAACCGGTGCCGGCGCGTGGAAGAGGAGTCCACGGTCATTCCCTTCTCTGTCCCGGAGCGAGCCGACGGCAGGCGTCGGTGCGCCCAATGGCGGGCGCGGAAGGACAGGTTAGCCTTACCTAAGCATGAAGGAGGCCATTCCGGCAATGTTAAGGGTAGGCTCACCTTACTTGGAGGTTCTCTCGATGCGTCACCGTACGACCCGTGGCCTGGCTGCGCTCACTCTCACCCTCATCGCCGCGATCGGGCTGACCGCCTGCGACGGCGCGGCGACCGCCTACGGCGGTGCCGGTGCGGCGACCCCGCCCCTGGCCGAGGTGACGCCCGTGAGCGACCCGCTCGCGTGGGAGGGGCCGTCGACCGCCGTGGCCGGGTCGGCACCCATCGAGCCGGTGACCGACGGGGCGCAGACGCTCCCGGTGACCGTCACCGACGCCCAGGGAACCGTCGTCACGGTGGCCGACACGAGCCGCATCCTCACGCTCGACATCTACGGGTCGCTCTCGCGCATCGTCTTCGAGCTGGGTCTGGGCGACTCCGTCGTCGCGCGTGACGTCTCCAGCGCCTTCCCCGAGGCCGAGCACCTGCCGGTGGTCACCGAGAACGGACACGACCTGAACGCCGAGGCGATCCTCGACGCCGCCCCCACCGTCATCCTCACCGACACGAGCCTGGGCCCCTGGGACACGATCCTGCAGATGAGGGATGCCGGCATCCCGGTCGTCGTGGTCGACTCGCACCGTTCGCTCGAGACGATCGGCTCGCTCATCGAACAGGTGGGCACCGCTCTCGGCGTGCCCGAGCGTGCGGCGGCCCTCGCGGCGCGCAGCACCGCCGCCGTCGACGACAAGATCGCCCAGATCGCCGCGGTCGCGCCGACGGATCCCGCGAAGAAGCTCCGCATGATGTTCCTCTACGTGCGCGGGCAGTCGGGCGTCTACTACCTCTTCGGGGAGGAGTCGGGGGCGGACAGCCTCATCGAGGCCCTCGGCGGTATCGATGTCGCCGGCGAGATCGGCTGGACCGGAATGCGCCCGATCACCGACGAGGCGCTCGTGGACGCCGATCCCGACCTGCTGATCATGATGACGAAGGGCCTCGAATCGGTCGGCGGTGTCGACGGCCTCGTCGAGCACCTGCCCGCGGTCGCGCAGACCGACGCCGGGAGGCATCGCCGCATCGTCGACATGTCGGACACCACCGTGCTCAGCTTCGGTCCCGCCGCCGCCGACGTGCTCGACGCCCTCGCCGTCGCCGTCTACGCACCGGAGGAGGCGGGGTGAGCGCGAGTCTGATCGCCCCGGAGCGGGCCGACCCGCTCGCGCGCGGCGCCCGAACGGGGGTCCGCGTGCCCGCGGTGTTCGCCGGTCTCACGGCCGCGCTCGTCGTGCTCGTCGTCGTCTCCGCCGGGAGCGGGCAGCTCTCGATCCCGCCCGACCAGGTGCTCGGCGCGTTCGCCCGCGCGTGGAACGACGGCGTCCGCGCGATCGGCCTCGGAATCCTGTCCGTCGCGCCGGGCGCGGCCGTCGAGCACGTGAACGGCGAGGCGACGCTGTGGCTCATCCGCGTCCCCCGACTGCTCATGGCGGTGCTCGTGGGGGCGTCCCTGGCAGCGGCCGGCGTCGTGATGCAGGGGGTCTTCCGCAACCCGCTGGCCGAGCCCGGCGTCATCGGCATCTCCTCGGGCGCGGCGGTGGGGGCCTCGGCATCCATCGTGTTCGGTCTCAGCTTCCTCGGCCCCCTCACGCTGCCGGTCCTCGCCTTCGCGGGCGGTCTGATCGCCATCGTCATCGTGTACGCCTCGGCGCGGGCCGACGGGCGCACCGAGGTGGTCACCCTCGTGCTGACCGGCATCGCCGTCAACGCGGTCGGCGGCGCCGCGATCGCGCTCTTCACCTATCTCGGCTCCACGCAGCAGCGAGAGCAGATCGTGTTCTGGCAGCTGGGCTCGCTCAACGGCACCCGGTGGGACGACCTCGCCGTCGTCGCCCCCATCGCCGCGGTGGGCATCACCGCCTGCCTCTTCCTGTCGGGCCGTCTCGACCTGCTCGCGCTCGGGGAGCGGCAGGCCGAGCACCTCGGGGTGCGCGTGGAGCGGTTGCGCGTGATCGCGATCGTCGTGATCGCCCTGCTCACCTGCGCCGCGGTCGCCTTCTGCGGGATCATCGGATTCGTCGGTCTCGTCGTCCCCCACCTCATGCGGATGGTCCTCGGCCCCGGCCACCGCCTGCTGCTGCCCGCCAGCGCGGTCGGCGGCTCCGTCCTGCTGGTGGCGGCCGACCTCGTCGCGCGCACCGCCGTCCCGGGGTCGGAACTGCCGATCGGCATGCTCACGGCCCTGATCGGCGGGCCCTTCTTCTTCTGGCTCCTGCGACGCACGCGGCGCCGATCGGGGGGATGGGGATGACGGTGGTCCTGCGCGCATCCGGCGTGTCGGTCGACGTCGGCGGACGCCGGGTCCTCGACGGCGTCGATCTCGACCTCGCCGCCGGAGAGATGCTCGTGCTGGTCGGGCCGAACGGCGCGGGCAAGTCGACGCTGCTGTCGGTGCTGGCCGGTGACCGTGTGCCGAGCGACGGCACCGTCGACCTCGACGGTGCCGTGCTGGGCTCGTGGCCGGTGGCCGAGCGCGCGCGACGCCGCTCGGTGCTCACGCAGAGCAACGAGGTGTCGTTCCCGTTCACCGTTCGCGACGTCGTGCGGATGGGGCGGGCGCCGTGGCGCCGGCATCCCTCGGCGGCGCGCGACGAGGCGGCGGTGACGGATGCCATGGCCGCCGGCGAGGTGACCGCGTTCGCCGACCGCGCGGTCACCGCGCTGTCGGGCGGGGAGCGCGCCCGCGCCGCCTTCGCCCGTTCGTTCGCGCAGGAGTGCGCGATCGCGCTGCTCGACGAGCCCACCGCGAGCCTCGACATCCGCCACCAGCACCGCGTGCTCGCCCGCACGCGCGACCGGGTGAACGCCGGGGGAGCCGCGGTGGTCGTGCTGCACGATCTCGGTCTCGCCGCCGCCTACGCCGACCGGATCGCGTTGCTCGACGCCGGACGCATCGCCGCGGTGGGGCCGCCGCGCGACGTGCTCGAACCCGCCCTCCTCACCCGCGTGTACCGGCATCCCATCGACGTCGTCGAGGGTCCCCGCGGCACGCCGCTCGTGATCGTCGACCCCGTCGCGCCCGCATCCGTCCCCCTCCCCGGAGAACGCACCCCATGAACGCCCTGTCCCGCTCCCTCGCCCTCGTCACCGCGCTGATCGTCGTCGCCGCCGGTGCCGCCGTCTCGGCCGCACCGGCCTGGGCCGCCGCCTCGGTGTCGGTCAGCGGCCCCTCCGGCTCGGCATCCGTGGATCCCGACTACGCCACCGAGGTGACCGTCTCGGGGTCGGGTTTCCAGTCGATCGCGAAGGGATTCGGGGGTATCTACGTGCTCTTCGGGTGGGTCGACGACGCCGCCGGGGGATCGTGGCGCCCGAGCGCGGGGGGAGTCGTGGGCGAGGACTACCGGTACGTGCCCGACGCGGAGTCGGCCGACAACAACGGGTACCAGCGCTTCCTCGCCTTCCCGGGCAGCCAGACCGAGAGCTCGGCGAACGGCACCATCGGTGCCGACGGGTCGTGGTCGATCGGCATGGTGATCCCGGGCGCCGTGTTCGAGAGCCAGGATCGCGACGGGAACGTGACCGAGGTGGACTGCCGACGCGTGGCGTGCGGCATCATCACCATCGGCGCGCACGGCGTCAAGAACGCCAACAACGAGACCTTCACCCCGGTGTCGTTCGGGTCAACGGATGCCGCTCCCGCGGCGGAGACGCCCGCTCAGGCGCCCACGGTCGCGGGCGCGGTCCGCGTGGGGGTCGAGACGGGCAGCGTCGTGGCCGGGTCGTCGATCGTCTTCACCGGGCAGGGGTTCACGCCCGGCGAGCAGGTCGTCGCGTCGCTCGACGGCGGGCTGACCGCCGTGGGGCCGCTCACCGCCGGAACGCGGGGCGAGGTCGCCGCCGCCCTCCCCGTGCCGCGCGACGTGCGCGACGGAACCCACTTGGTCACCCTGCGCGGAGCGGGGTCGGGCGGAGTGGCCGAGGCCGAGGTGACCGTGACCGGGGGCACCGTCGCGACGGTCGACGAGACGGCGCCGGTCGTGCCGACGTGGGCGATCGTGGTGCTGCTCGCGTGCATCGCGCTGTCGCTCGCGCTGGTGATCGCCAGCGTCGTCACCGCGCTCGTGCGCGCCCGGTCGCGTCGTCGCGCGCGGCGCGGTATCGCGGGGGCGCGAGCCGGGGCCGCGGGGGCGGCCGGGGCCGCGGGGGCGCAGACCGGGGCGGCAGCGCAGCCCGGGGCCGCAGCGCAGCCCGGGGCCGCGGGGGTGGCCGGGGCCCCCGAATCCGTCGAGGCCTCACCCGTGGCGGCATCCGTCGCGCCCGTGCCGTCGGCGGCGGGAGTGCTCGGCGGGCCCGCTCCGGCCGGGGTCGCGGACCCTCCCACCGCGCCGCTCGGCGTCGGGACGCCCCGATGAGGGCGGCGACCGCGCTGCGTGCCGGGATCGCCGTGGCGCTCGGGCTCCTGCTCGGCGCTCCGCTCGCGGCGAGCGCCGCCGGCCCCGACGACGTGATCGTCACGGTCCCCGGGCCGGGTGGCGGATCGGGCGGCGGATCCGACGGCGCGATCGCGAACGCGCAGCTGCGGTGGGGACTGAACGCCGAGTCGGGAGGGGGCGCCTTCGCGGGGGGATGCAACTTCCTCAGCGCCGGCGTCGCGGGCGACGCCGGGGGAGCCCGGGTCTGGACCGCGGGAGACGGCCTGTACCGCGCTCAGGAGGGAGCCGTGCGCGTCGAGAAGCCCACCGCCGACGGCGGGTGGACGACCGCGTCCTGGGAGACGAAGTGCCTCGACACGAGCGGCGCCCCCGTGTCGGTGTCGTCGACGGCGAGCACGACCGGCAACCAGGTCGTCCTGGAGGGCGGCACCGGCGCGCGCCGCGACGGGGCGCTCGACATCCGCTGGTCGGGATCGTTCACGGTGGTCTTCTACGGCGGGATGACGTACTGGAGCGTGACCGATCCGCACCTCGTCCTCGATGCCGCGGGCAACGGGCAGCTCACGGGCACCGCCAGCGGGTTCGGCACCTCGATGGACGACATGACCCAGTGGAACCCCATCGCGCCCCAGGACGTCGTGCTCGCCGACATCCGCTCCGCCGATGTGGGCGCCGACCGGGGCTTCGTCGTCACGCCGGAGTATCTCGGGGTGCTCAGCGTGGGCGCCGGGCAGGTGGCTCGATCGGGCGTCAACGAGGCCTATTGGGGATCGTTCCCGCAGTCGCTGCTCGACTTCCACCGGTCGACGGGCCAGCAGGGGTACTGGCTCACCACCGGCGGAGTCCGGGATGCCGCCAAGCCGGCGTCGCCGCTCACGGTGAGCTACGACGCGACCGCGCCGGTCGCGGCCCCGCCGTCGAGCGGGGGAGCGGCCGCAGCCGGAGCGCCGGACAACCCGCTGCGGCGCGCGCCGGCGAGCATCGCGGCCACCGCACCCGCCGCCGCTCTCGTGGCCGCGTACACGCCGCTCACGACGCAGCCGCAGGCGGCGGGTCTGGTCCCGCCGGCGCGCGCGGGTCTGCCGCCGGTGGTGGTGCCGCTGCTCGGGGCGGCCGCGGCGCTGAGCATCGCGATCGTGGCCGTGCTGAGCATGATGGGCGCCCTGCCGTGGCAGCAGCGGCGCGCGGTGCCCTGACCGGGAGGGGTGGGCGGCGCCCGGGCCGTTCGGGGCGCGTTTCTTCCCCGGGGCGTGATTCTCGCACCCGGCGAAGGGATCGCGCCCCGGAGCCGCAGAGGAGCTCGCCCCCCGACCCCTTTCGCGCGTTCCGGCCCGGCGGCCCCCGATGTCGGTGGGCGCGCCTAGGGTGAGCGCATGGAATTCGGAATCTTCGTCCCCCAGGGTTGGCGCTTCGATCTCGTCGGCATCGATCCGTCCGAGCACTGGCGCGTCATGAACTCCCTCGCGCAGAGCGCCGACGACGGCCCCTGGGCGTCGCTCTGGGTCTACGACCACTTCCACACCACGCCCGTGCCGAGCACCGAGGCCACGCACGAGGCCTGGACGCTCATGGCCGCCTTCGCCGCCGCGACCGACCGCGTGCGCCTCGGCCAGATGTGCACGTGCATGGGCTACCGCAATCCGGCCTACCTGGCCAAGGTCGCGGCCACCGTCGATGCGATCTCGGGCGGTCGTGCCGAGATGGGCATCGGCGGCGGCTGGTACGAGCACGAGTGGCGCGCGTACGGCTACGGTTTCCCGCCGATCGGCGAGCGCCTCGGGCGCCTGCGCGAGGGGGTCGAGATCATGCACCAGGCGTGGACCACCGGCGAGGCCACCCTGTCGGGGAAGTACTACGAGGTCGACGGCGCGATCGTGCAGCCGAAGCCCCTGCAGGAGGGCGGCATCCCCCTGTGGATCGCGGGCGGTGGCGAGAAGGTCACGCTCAAGATCGCGGCGAAGTACGCCTCGTACACGAACTTCGGCGGCTCGATCGAGGAGTTCGAGCGCAAGACAGCGGTGCTCCGCGGACACTGCGACGATCTCGGCCGCGACGCCGCCGAGATCACGCAGTCGACGAACTTCAACACGATCGTCGCGGCGACCGAGGCGGAGGCCGAGGAGCGTCTCGCCGCCGTCGTCGCGCGCTTGCGTCCGCACGTGGGCGACGAGCGGGCGGATGCCATCGAGGCCGACTACCGCGCCTCCGACGGCTTCGGCACGCCCGAGCAGGTCGTCGAGCGCCTCCGCGAACGTGCCGCCCACGGGCTCGGTTACGCGATCCACTACTTCCCCGAGGCCGCGTACGACACCTCGGGCATCTCGCTCTTCGAGCGCGAGGTCATCCCCGCCCTGTAAGCCCCCCCCGCAGCCGCCAGCATCCCGCCGTCCCGCCGGCCCGCCGCCCCGCCGCCCCGCCGCCCCGTCGTCCTCGCGATAAACGCTGTCCCTCGCGAAACACGCCGTGCGGCAGCGTGTCTCACACGAAACAGCGTTTCTCGGGGAGGGGGTCACGCGTCGCGGCGCGCACCCTCCGACGGCGTCACGGTGAAGATGTTCGGGGCGCGGAATCCGGATGCCGAGAACGCGGCGTTCACGGCCTCGGTCGCCGCCGGCACGAGCCCGGAGGGAATCAGCGCGATCGCCGCCCCGCCGAAACCGCCGCCGGTCATGCGCGCGCCGAGGGCGCCCGCGGCCAGCGTCGTCTCGACGGCGAGGTCGAGCTCGGGCACCGAGATCTCGAAGTCGTCGCGCATCGAGGCGTGCGAGGCGGTGAGCAGGGCGCCGATCGCCGAGGGGCCGTCGGCGTCGAGGGCGGCCACCGTGTCGAGGACGCGCTGGTTCTCGGTGACGATGTGCCGGACGCGGCGGAAGGTCACGTCGTCGAGGATCTCCTCGGCGCGGGGCAGGTCGTCGACGCCCAGGTCGCGCAGGGCGGGCACGCCGAACGCGGCGGCCCCCTTCTCGCACGAGGCGCGGCGCTCGCGGTATCCACCCGACGAGTGCGCGTGCTCGACGAGCGTGTCGACGACGAGGATCGACAGGCCCGCGTCCGAGAACCCGAGCGGCACCGGACGCGTCTCGAGCGAGCGGCAGTCCAGGAAGGTCGCCGCGTCGGCGACCCCGAGCATCGACGCCATCTGGTCCATGATCCCCGTCGGCGCCCCGACCGCGTCGTTCTCGGCGATCCGGCCGACGCGGGCCAGGGCGACCTTGTCGAGGCCGGCGTCCCACACGTTGTCGAGAGCGGATGCCACGGCCCCCTCGATCGCGGCCGACGACGACAGCCCGGCCCCCACCGGAACTTCCGACGCGAGCGCGATGTCGACGCCGCGGGGGGTGGCATCCGGAGCCTCCCGGAGCAGCGCCCACGCCACGCCGAGCGGGTAGCCCGCCCAGTCGAGGCCGCCGGCCGCGATGCGGGCGTCGAGCTCGGCGAGCGGAACCTCCACCGCGTCGTCGGCGAAGGTCGAGCGGACGCGGATGACGTCGTCGTCGCGCAGCGCGACGGCGGCGGCGGTGCGCTGGGCGATCGCGAAGGGGAAGACGTAGCCCTCGTTGTAGTCGGTGTGCTCGCCGATGAGGTTGGCACGGCCGGGGGCCGACCACACCCCCACCGCGGGGGTCGCGAGCAGAGTAAGGGCGTCGTCGACGGCGGTCATGCCGTCACCTCCGGAACGGTGTCGAGGGCGGCGCGCAGGCTCTCCGCCTGCGCCTCGGGGGTCACGTCGCCGATCCAGGCGCCCATGGCGGCCTCGGATCCGGCGAGGAACTTCAGCTTGTCGACCGCGCGCCGGGGCGAGGTGATCTGCAGGTTCAGGCGCACGGCATCCCTGTCGCGTCCGACCGGCGCCTGGTGCCATGCGGCGATGTACGGGGTGGGGGTGTCGTACAGCGCATCGATCCCGCGCAGCAGGCGCAGGTAGAACGGCGCGAGCTCGTCGCGCTCGGCATCGGTCGTCTCGGCGAGGTCGGCCACGTGGCGGTGCGGGAGCACGTGCACCTCGACGGGCCAGCGCGCCGCGAAGGGCACGAAGGCCGTCCAGTGCTCACCGCGCAGCACGACGCGCTCGCCGCCCGACTCGAACTCCAGGATGCGCGAGAACAGGTCGTCGGAGGTGCGCGAGATCGTGTCGAGCAGACGGTGCGTGCGCGGGGTGACGTAGGGGTAGGCGTAGATCTGTCCGTGGGGGTGGGGGAGGGTGACGCCGATCTGCTCTCCGCGGTTCTCGAAAGGGAACACCTGGCGGATGCCGGGCAGAGCCGACAGCGCAGCAGTGCGGTCGGCCCACGCCTCGATCACCGTGCGGGCGCGGGTGCGTGAGAGCGAGCCGAACGAGCCCTCGTGCGCGGGGCTGAAGCACACGACCTCGCAGCGACCGACCGAGGTGCGGGTGCGGCCGAGACCGAGATGCTCGAGGTCGTCGTCGCCGCGCGGCGGGTCGACGGCGGCCGGGGCGTCGCCGATCGCGGTGTCGAGGGCGGGACCGAACGACGGCGACCTGTTCTCGAAGACCGCGACGTCGTACATCGACGGGATCTCCGACGGATTGGTCGGCGTCTGGGGCGAGAGCGGGTCGAGGTTCGCCGGCGGCAGGAACGCCCGGTTCTGGCGGTTGGATGCCACGGTGATCCAGTCGCCGGTCAGCGCGTCCTGCCGCATCGTCGCGGTGGCGGGGCGCGGGTCGAGCGCGCGGGCGTCGATCGCCCGTTCGGCGCCGAGCGTCGTGCCGGGATCGTCGAAGTAGATGAGCTCGCGGCCGTCGGCGAGGCGCGTCGGACGCTTGACGACACCGGCGCCCAGGGTCTCCGCGCTGAGAATCTCCGTGCTCACGATAACACGCTATATGTCGGCCGTGATATCGTCAACATGGAGGCGAGTGATGCGTGTGTCGATGGCCGATGTGGCCGAGAGGGCCGGGGTCTCGGCGCAGACGGTGTCACGCGTGGCGAACGGCAGTGCCCGCGTCGATCCGGCCACGCGCGCCCGCGTGGAGAGGGCGATGGCCGACCTCGGCTACCGCATGCACCGTGCGGCCCGCGCGCTGCGAACCGGCCAGACCTCCACGATCGGCCTCGTGGTGTCGACCCTCGCCTCGGTCGGCAACTCGCGCATGCTGCAGGCGATCTCCGAGGCGGCCGCCGCCCGCGACTACGCGCTCGCGGTCGTCACGGTGGGCGAGCGCGGCATCCGCGAGGCCTTCGCCCGGCTGCGATCGCAGGGCGTCGACGGGGCGGTGGTCCTGAACGAGGCGACCGAGCTCGCACGCGACGTCGACCCGCCCGCCGACCTGCATCTCGTGGTCGTCGACTCGCCGCCCGACCCGCGGTTCTCGATCGTCCAGACCGATCACGCCGGGGGTGCTCGGGCCGCGACCGTGCACCTGCTCTCGCTCGGTCACGACACCGTCCACCACATCGCCGGGCCCGCGTCCTCTTTCGCCGCCGCCGAACGCGAGCGGGGGTGGCGCGAAGCGCTCGCCGCGGCCGGTCGAGTCGCCCCCGATCCGTCTCGCGGCGACTGGACCTCGGCATCCGGATTCCGTGCCGCCCGCGCCCTCGACGCCCCCACCGCCGTCTTCGTCGCGAACGACCAGATGGCGCTCGGTGCCCTCCGCGCACTCGCCGACGCGGGGCGACGCCTTCCCGAAGACGTCGCCGTGGTCGGTTTCGACGACATCGTGGATGCCGCGCAGTTCCGGCCCCCGCTCACCACCGTGCGCCAAGACTTCGACGCCCTCGGGGCGCGTGCCGTGGCGGCGTTGATCGCCGCGATCGAGGGCGGCCCGGCCGTCGCCGACACGGTGGACACGGTGCTCGTGGTGCGCGCGAGCAGCGTCGTCGGCTGAGGCGACCGCGCGGCTCGGGGCGTGAATCCCCATCCGGTCGGGGAGGACGCGCCTCGATCTGCGCAACGCGCCCCGATCGGCCCCGCCCGGCGCCGACGGACACGCACGGCGCGGGCACCCGACCGCCGAACCTAGGCCGCGGGCAGGTCGAGTGTCACGGTCGTGTGCTTGCCGGGGGTGCTGTCGATGTGGACCGTGCCGCCGTGCGCGACGGCGATGGTCCGCACGGTGGTGAGACCGAGGCCGAAGCCCTGGATCGCGCGCGAACGCGCGTGCGGTCCCCGGTAGAAGCGGTCGAAGGCTCGACGTTGCTCCGTGCGGGCGATCCCCGGCCCCGCGTTCGTCACCGCGATGTGCGCGCGCCCGTCGCGCACACCGTGCGACACGGTGATGGGGGAGGACGGGACGCCGAACTTCACGGCGTTGGTGAGCAGCTCCGAGATCGCGACGATGAGCTGTGCGCGGTCGAGGTGGGCGCGAGTGGCCCCCGGTCCCACCGCTCGGATGGTGTGCGCCTTCGCCGCGGCGAAGCGTTCCACGATCGCCATCGCGGCCGCGACGACGTCTCCCAGATCGACGACGTCTCGACGCAGTTCCTTCTCGCCCTCGCTCGCCGCGAACAGGTCGGCGATGCGCCGGCCCAGGTCGCCGGCGCGTCGGGTGGCCACGTCGACGTACCGGCGCAGGCGTTCGTTCGCGGGGTCGACCTCGGCGTCGATCAGGTCGAGGAAGCCGGTGATGCTCGTCAGCGGGGTGCGCAGCTCGTGCGACACGGTCCGCAGGAACTCCTCGCGCACCTCGATGGCCTCGGCGAGCTCGGTGACGTCGTACAGGACGATGACCGTGCCGAGCCCGCCTCCGAGGTGGTCTCGGACGCTGTTCGACGACGCCAGCACCGCGACCCGCGAGACCGCCGGGCCCCACCACTCGAGGCGACCGTCGAGTGTCTCGCCCGCGAGGGCGCGGGCGATGACCTGTTCCTCGGCGGGGATCGCGGTGGTCCGATCGCTGCCGAACACCTCGGCACCCGCGAACGGGGCGTCGTCGAGGCGGAACCCGCCGAGCTCGGCGAAGCGACGCGCGTGGGCGTTGGCGATGTCGAGCCGGCCCTCGGCGTCGTAGAACACCACGCCCGCGCTCACGGTGTCGACGATGCCCAGGGCCACGGCCTCGGTGTCACGGGCCTCGCGGAGTGCCTCGGCCTGCGCGCGGGCGGCGTCGGCCAACCGGCGCGAGTTGCGCCGGAGGTGCCGCGCGGCCACGAACACGATGACCGCGACCCCCACGATGAAGGTCGGGAGCATGACGACGTTCGCCCACTCGACCGGCGTCGCCGGCCAGGCGCCGACGTAGGCGAAGCGGGATGACGTGATGAAGCCCGCCCCGAAGACGGCCGCGACGATGCCGTACCAGGGGAAGCCGTACGCGAGCCACAGCACGGGGAAGATCGCCAGGACGGTGACCGCCGGAAACTCGGGCAGCAGCTCCGCGCGCAGGAGCGCGACGGCGAGCAGGTCGAGGCCCGTGACGGTCATCATGCACGCGATCGGGAGGCGCTCCCACGGCACGACGAGCGCGAGGACGGTCGCGGCCAGGCTCACCACGGACCCGCCGATCACCACGCCGACGGAGAGCGCCGACGGGTCGGTGAGTCCCACGATGCCGACCAGGAAGACCACCCCGAGCGTGAAGGGGAGCTGCGCCCGGACGAAGACCCGCGCCCGCCCGCGCGAGCTGGTCTCCCCCTCGAACAACGGCACCTGCGTCGACCCCCACCCCGCGCGTATGCGCAATCCGACCGTAGTTCATGCGCGGAGCGTCCGGAGTGAGCGGCCCGGCGACCCGCCCGCGGTGTCGGATCTGCGGCGCACCCACGCCGTCATCGCCGCCGGCGTCGACCACGCGGGGCGTCGATGGCACGGGGGCGCGATCGTCCGGCATCCGTGGGTCCGCGCACCTCGAGCGCGACGGTCGCCGGTCTCGCGCGGCTCTCGCGTCGTCGGTCGCGGGCGAGGTCGCGGGGCGCACTGCCCGCCGCCGCGGAGGCATCGCCGCCCCGGCCGGCACCAGGCGAGGTCGTCAGTCGCCGGTCTGCGCGACCGTGTCCGTCGACGACGAGCTGCGCCGACGCGCGATGACGAGCGCACCGGCGGAGATGACGGCCGCCCCGAGCATGACGATCGCCAGGGGAGCCGCAGTGTCCTCGCCCGCGATGCCCACCAGGGGCGACACGGCCGCCGCCAGACCGAACTGCGCGGCGCCGAGAACCGCGGAGGCGCTTCCCGCGGCCCGCGAAGCCGAGCCGAGCGCGAGCGAGGTCGCGTTGCCGAAGACCAGGCCCAGCGACCCGATGGCGGTGAAGAGGGGCACGGTCAACCAGAACGCCGGCGCCGACGAGGCGACGAGCACAGCGAAGGCGACCGCCGACGACAGGACGAGGACGATGCCGACGCCGAGCACCGACTCCACGGAGCGAGTGGCGGTGAGCTTCGCCGACGCCGCGCTCACGACGACGAGGGCGAGGGCGTTCAGGCCGAACGCGACACCGTAACCGAGGGCGTCCAGGCCCAGCAGGTTCTGGTACAGGAAGGGGGATGCCGAGATGTACGCCATCATGACGGCGAACGCGAAAGCGAACACCGCCGTGTAGCCGATGAACGCCCGCGATCGGAGCGCGCGCAGGGGGGACCCGGCAGCAGCGCGCTCAGCGCGCAGGGCGTCGCGGTGCGAGCGCAGGTGGGTCTCCCGCACGACGAGAAGCAGCGAGACGAGCATCATGATGGAGAGTCCGAGCACGACGGCCAACAGTCCTCGCCAGCCGAGCGGAGCCGTCAGCGCGCCACCGATGAGCGGTGCGACGACGGGGGCGACCCCGCCGACGATCATCATGAGGGAGAAGGCACGGGCGGCGGGCTTGCCCACCGCCAGGTCTGACACGACCGCTCGGCCGATCACCATGCCGGCGGCGCCGCCCAGCCCCTGCAGGAGGCGGGCGATGATCAGGGTGGTGGCATCCGGCGCGAACACCGCCACGGCGCTCGCCGCCACGCACAGCGCGGCTCCGAGCACGAGCGGAGGCACGCGCCCGAATCGATCGGACAGGGGGCCGAACACGAGCTGTCCCGCGGTCACGCCGAGGAGGAAGGCCGTCAGGGTGAGCTGGACCGTCGTGGCCGACGTGTTGAGCTCGGCCGTCATCTGCGGGAACGCGGGCAGGTAGAGGTCGGTCGCGAACGGAGCGACCGCGCTGAGCAGACCCAGGACGAGGAGGAGGGGCGCGGTGATGCCGTGGGCCGGGGGTGCGGAGGTGGGGACGCGAAGTGAGCCGGTGTCGATCGTCATGATTATTAAATCATAACTATACGAGAGGGCGATGTACAGTGGCGACATGGCTTCCGCTGTGTCAGAGGATGCGCTCGCCGACTTCGCCGAGACGATTCTCCGGATCGGTCGCGAGCTCGATCCCCACGGTCCGCGCGCGCTCGACATCATCCCGCTCACCGGAACGGAAGCCCTCGTCATGCGGTGGGTGCATCGCAACCCCGGGACATCGCCGAGCGCCGTGGCCGAGGCCACGGCCCTGCAGCGGAGCAACTGCAGCGTCGCTCTGCGCTCCCTCATGTCCAAGGGGATGGTCGAGCGGCGCACGGAACCGTCGGACGGTCGGGCTGTGCACCTTCACCCCACACCGCTCGCCGAACGCAGCATCGCGCGCCTCCATGCGTACTGGGGCGAGCGGCTCCGTGCCGCCCTCGGGGACGATGAGGAGAATGTGCTCGTCGCGGCGATGGTCCTGGCGCGCATCGACGACAACCTGCGCGGGGCCGCGCCAGAGTAGTCCGGGCGGCGGAGGCCGTGGCACGTCGTGCACACCCGTGCAAGCCCGCGCCGCCGGAGCGCGACCGGGGGAGGATGGATGCATCCGCATCGACCCTCCCGAGGAGACCCATGCACGTCAACGCCTACGCGGCGTCGTCCGCGACCTCGCCCCTCGAGCCCACGACCATCGAGCGCCGTGACGTCGGCCCGAAGGACGTCCTCATCGACATCGCCTACGCCGGCATCTGCCACTCCGACATCCACACGATCCGCGGCGAGTGGGGCCGGGTGCCCTACCCCCTGACCGTCGGCCACGAGATCGTCGGCACGGTCGCCGAGGTCGGCTCCGACGTCACGAAGCACAAGGTCGGCGACCGCGTCGGCGTCGGCTGCATGGTCAACTCGTGCCGCGAGTGCGAGAACTGCCAGGCCGGTGAGGAGCAGTACTGCCTGAAGGGCAACATCGGCACCTACGGCGCGAAAGACGTCGACGGCACCGTCACCCAGGGTGGCTACAGCGAGAAGGTCGTCGTCGACGAGGACTTCGTGCTGCGCGTGCCCGAGTCGATTCCCTATGACAGGGCCGCTCCGCTGCTGTGCGCCGGCATCACGACCTATTCGCCGCTGAACCACTGGAACGCCGGCCCCGGCAAGAAGGTCGCGGTCGTCGGTCTCGGCGGCCTCGGTCACATGGCCGTGAAGATCGCCCACGCCATGGGCGCCGAGGTCACCGTGCTGTCGCAGACGCTCAGCAAGAAGGACGACGGCCTCAAGATGGGCGCCGACCACTACTACGCCACGAAGGACGAAGAGACCTTCACGACGCTGAAGAACACGTTCGACCTCATCGTCAACACCGTCAGCGCCCCGCTCGAGCTCAAGCAGTACCTCGGGCTGCTCGCTCGCAACGGCACGATGGTCAACGTCGGCGCTCCGCCGGAGCCGCTGCCCATCGAGGTCTTCACCCTGTTCGCGAACCGCCGCTCGTTCGCGGGCTCGGGTATCGGCGGCATCCGCGAGACCCAGGAGATGCTCGACTTCTGCGCCGAGCACGGCATCGCCCCCGAGACCGAGCTCATCTCGGCCGACAAGATCAACGAGGCGTACGAGCGCGTGCTCAACAGCGACGTGCGCTACCGCTTCGTCATCGACGCGAAGACCTTCGCTCCCGCCTGATCCGGCCTGGTCCCGGATGCCACGGCCCCGACGTTCTCCGCCAGCGCCGGGGCCGCGGCATCCCCCGCCCCTCCCGCGCCGATAAACGCTATTCCTGCGCGGAAACGCCGCGTCGCAGCGTGTTTCGTGAGGATCGGCGTTTATGAGTGTGGCGGCCCCGCCGCCGCCCCGCCGCCCCGCGCCCCGCCGCCGCCGCCCCGCCGCCCCGCGCCCCCGCCGCCGCGCGCCCCCGCCGCCGCAAGCCGAAGCGGCGCCGCCCCGAAGGGCGACGCCGCTCGAAACCGCTGCGTCAGGCCTGGCCGAGCGCGGCCGATACGACCGCGCGCGCCTCCTCCTGCACCTCGCGGAGGTGCTCCTCGCCGCGAAGCGACTCGGCGTACAGCTTGTAGACGTCTTCCGTGCCCGAGGGGCGGGCCGCGAACCAGGCCGACTCGGTCTGGACTTTGAGGCCGCCGATCGCCGCGCCGTTGCCGGGGGCGTGCGAGAGCTTCGCGGTGATGGGCTCACCCGCCAGCTCGGTCGCGGTGACCGCATCCGGAGACAGCTTCGACAGTGCCGACTTCTGCGCGGGAGACGCGGGGGCGTCGACGCGCTGGTACGCCGACGCTCCGAACTCGGCCTCGAGCTCGGCGTAGCGCTGCGAGGGCGTCTTGCCGGTGACCGCGAGGATCTCGGCGGCCAGCAGGCAGAGCAGGATGCCGTCTTTGTCGGTGGTCCAGACCGTGCCGTCTTTGCGCAGGAACGATGCTCCGGCCGACTCCTCGCCGCCGAAGGCGACGGAGCCGTCGAGCAGGCCCGGCACGAACCACTTGAAGCCGACGGGGACCTCGAGCAGCGTCTTGCCGAGCGAAGCGGCCACGCGGTCGATGATCATCGACGACACCAGCGTCTTGCCCACGGCGGCGTCGGCCGGCCAGTTCGGCCGGTGCGAGAACAGGTAGTCGATCGCGACGGCCAGATAGTGGTTCGGGTTCATCAGCCCCGCGTCGGGCGTGACGATGCCGTGGCGGTCGGCGTCGGCGTCGTTGCCCGTGAGGATGTCGTACTCGGCGCGCGCCGCGACGAGCGAGGCCATGGCCGATGGCGACGACGGGTCCATGCGGATCTTCTCGTCCCAGTCGAGCGTCATGAACTTCCACGTCGGGTCGACCTCGGGGTTCACGACGGTCAGGTCGAGACCGTAGACCTCGGCGATCAACGCCCAGTACTCGACCGAGGCTCCGCCGAGCGGGTCGGCGCCGATGCGCACGCCGGCGCCCTTGATCGCGTCGATTTCGATGATGGATGCCAGATCCCGCACGTACGCGTCGCGGAAGTCGTACTGGCCCAGGCCGTCGAGGTCGATGTCGGCGTGCCGGGTGCGCGCCACGCCCTCGAGACCCGCGGTGATGAGCTCGTTGGCGCGGTCGGCGATCCAGCCGGTCGCGTCGGTGTCGGCGGGACCACCGTGCGGCGGGTTGTACTTGAAACCGCCGTCGCGCGGGGGGTTGTGCGAGGGCGTCACGACGATGCCGTCGGCGCGACCCGGGTCGTCGGTGGCGCGGTCGCGGTTGTACGTGAGGATCGCGTGGCTGAGCGCGGGCGTCGGCACCCACGCGTCGCGCGAGTCGACGCGCACGTCGACGCCGTTGGCCACCAGCACCTCGATCGCGCTGCGCTCGGCGGGGAGCGAGAGGCCGTGCGTGTCGCGACCGAGGAAGAGCGGACCGGTGATGCCCTGCGCCGCGCGGTAGTCGACGATCGCCTGGGTCGTGGCCAGGATGTGGTCTTCGTTGAAGCTCGTGCTCAGCGACGACCCGCGGTGGCCGCTGGTACCGAAGGCGACGCGCTGCTCCGGCACCGCGGCATCCGGTTTGCGGTCGTAATACGCCGCGATCAGTTCGTCGATGTCGATGAGATCGGATGCCTCTGCGGGCTGCCCTGCGCGACTGCTCATGGGGACAGTCTGCCCGGTGCGTCCGACATGCGCACACGCTGTGACGCATTCTGGGAGAATCCGTCGGCTCGCGTCCGCCGGGGAGGATCAGTCGCGCCGTGCGGAGGCCGCCGTCAGGGCGGCGAGGGTGACCTGGAGCGCGGGGGAGTCGGACTGCGTCCGGCGGTGCACGGAGACGATGTCGCGCGTGGACGCGGGCTCGATCGTCGGAACGGCGACGAGGTCGGGGGCGAGGGCGCCGCGTCCCAGCCGCGGCACGAGGGCCACGACCTGGCCGGTGCGGGCGAGCTCGAGGTGGTTCTCGAACTCCATCGACTCGTACACGACGCGCGGGGCGTTGCGCACGCCGTCGAACAGGCGGCGCAGCCACTGGCGGCAGATCGTCGTCTCGAACGTCGCCACCCACGCCTGGTCGGCGAGGTCGTCCGGCCGCAGGACCTCCCGCGTCGCCAACGGATGGTCGCGATGCACGATGACGTCGGCGACATCGGTGAACAGCGGGGTGACGACGATGTTCTCGGGGATGGCCAGGGCGACGCCGCCCCACTGGTGCGCGATCCCGAGATCGCGTTGACCGGATGCCACCAGGGCGACGGTCTCCCAGGGCTCGCTCTCGCGCAGGAGCAGCCGCAGGCCCGGATGCGTCCCGGCGAGCTCGACGAGGAGGGGCGCGAGGAGGCCGCGGACGACGCTCGAGAAGGCAGCCAACCGCAGCTCGCCGACGATGTCCGCATCATGGTCGGCGGGGGCGTGCAGATCGGCGCGCAACCTCTCGATGTCGGCCAGGATCGGCGTCGCTCCGACCACGAGGTGCGTGCCGGCGTCTGTCAGCGCGACGCCGCGGCCCACCCGCTCGAGGAGCGCGACGCCGGTCTCGCGTTCCAGGCGCTTGATCTGCTGGGACACCGCCGAGGGGGTGAAGCCGAGCGCCGTCGCCGCGGCCGCGACGCTGCCCTCGCGGGCGATCAGGCGCAGCGACTGCACGGCATCCAGGTCGATCATGCAGGAATACTACCGAATTGGCGGAAGAAAGCATCGCTTGTCCTTCATTCCGACGGCTGGTCGACTGAGAGGATGAGTCGTCGAGACATGCTGCTGGCCGCGCTGGTTGCCTCCCTCTGGGGCCTGAACTTCGTGGTCATCGACTGGGGCATGGAGGGCATCCCCCCGCTGCTCTTCGTCGCCATCCGCTTCCTGGTGGTGGCGGCTTTCGTCGTGGTCGTGCCGCGCCCGGCGGCATCCTGGTGGACGATCCTCGGTGTCGGGCTGTTCATGAGCCTCGGGCAGTTCGGTCTGCTCTACACCTCGCTCGCGCTGGGTCTCCAGCCGGGGCTGGCCGCGCTGCTCCTGCAGGCGCAGGCGGTGTTCACGATCGTGATCGCCGCCGGGGTCCTGCGCGAACGCCCCACGGCGGGGCAGGTCATCGGTGTCGGGCTCGGCGTGCTCGGCCTCGCGGTGGTGGCGCTCGGCCGGGGCGGCGACGCGCCCGTGCTCGCGGTGGTGCTCGCCCTGGGCGCCGCCCTGTCGTGGGCGATCGGCAACGTCATCTCCCGTCGGGCCGGTGCGGTCGGTGGCCGCGGGCGCCTCGGGGCCCTGTCGCTGACGGTGTGGTCGGCCCTGGTGGTGCCCCTCCCCGCGTTCGGCCTCTCGCTCGTCGTGGAAGGGCCCGCGGCGATGGGCGCCGGCCTGGCGGCGTTAGGAGGCGAGGCCGTGCTCTCCACGCTGTACACGGCGGGGCTGTGCACCCTGCTCGGCTACGCGATCTTCAACGGGCTCCTCGCGCGCAACCGGTCGGCGGCCGTGGTGCCGTGGGTGCTGCTGGCACCCGTCGTCGCGATGATCTCCGCGGCGCTGCTGCTCGGGCAGATCCCCGCGCCGGCCGAGATCGTCGGCGGGATCGTGCTCGTCGCGGGCGTGCTGGTGACGACCGTCGTGCGCCGTCCGCGTCCCGCGCGGTCGGCCGAGACCGCTCCCGTCGTCGCCGGGGTCCCTCCCGTCGGGTGAACGGGGTGGATGCCGCCCGCGCGCGCCGCGACCCGGAGCGAGCGCGAGCGGACGCCGTGGTGCACGGGGCGGCCGCGACCCGGGGCGAGGTCGGCGCGCGAGCGGACGCCGTGGTGCGCGGGGCATCCCCGGGCCGAGCCCGGCGGACTAGGCTGAGCCGGTGCTGCCCGACACAGACCACGCCCTCGCCCGCCGTACCTACAGCTACCTCGGCCCCGCCGGCACCTTCACGGAGGCCGCCCTCGCTCAGGTCCCCGAGGCCCGCGACCAGATCTGGCGGCCGGTACGGAACGTCGGCGAGGCGCTCGCCGACGTCGTCGAGGGGCGCTCGGACGCCGCGATGATCGCGATCGAGAACTCCGTCGACGGCGGCGTCTCGACCGCGCAGGACGCGCTGGCGACCGTGCCGGGCCTGCGCATCGTCGGCGAGTACCTCGTGCCCGTCAACTTCGTGCTGGTGGGGCGCCCCGGTGCGACGCTCGACCAGGTCTCACTAATCGCCGCGCACCCCGTCGCCTACGGACAGTGCCTGGGCTGGCTGAGCGCGAACGTCCCCGCCCACGCGCACCTCCCCGCCGAGAGCAACGTCGCGAGCGCGCTCGGCGTGCTCGACGGGACGAGCTCCGCGGATGCCGCGATCGCGGCGCCCGGGATCGTCGCCCACCACGACCTGACGGTGCTGGCCGAGAACATCGGTGACAACCCCAACGCGGTGACGCGGTTCGTGCTGGTCAGCCGCACGGTCGCCCCGGCTCCGCCGACGGGCGCCGACAAGACCTCGCTCATCGTCGAGCTGCCCGAGGATCACCCCGGTGCCCTCCTCGAGCTCCTCGAGCAGTTCGCCACCCGGGGCATCAACCTCAGCCTCCTGGCATCCCGTCCGATCGGCGACGCCCTCGGCCGCTACCGTTTCGTCATCGACGCCGACGGTCACGTGCAGGACGAACGCATGGCCGACGCGCTGCTCGGGCTCCGGCGGTTCAGCCCGAAGGTGATCTTCCTCGGTTCGTACGCGCGCGCCGACCGCGCGATCGTGCGCTACCCGCAGCGCTACAGCGACGACGTCTTCGTCGAGGCGCGCGACTGGCTTCGCGGCCTGCTGAGCGGCGAGCCCGAGGCGTAGCCGCCGATCGCCGCGCGCCGTCGGGCACCCGGTTCGTTCGCGGGCCGTCGGGCGAAGTCGCCGCGCGGGGCCGTCGGGCACTCGGACCGCCCGGTGGACCGCCGGGCGGAGTCCGTGGCCGACACGCCGGTTCTGGATGCCATGACCCGGCGTGCCACACACCGACTCCGCGCGACGGCCGGCGCGGCGCCCTCAGGCCGCCACGGTCGCCGGTGCCGCGAGCAGCTCGAGCGTCTGGATCCGGCCCTCGGCCCCCTCGCCCGCGTACGCTCCCGCAACGGGCGACACCATGATCTCGTCGACGCCGTGCTGCGCGGCGAAGGCGGCGAGCTGGCCCTGCACCTGGGCACCGGTTCCGACGAACCACTTCTGTCTCGTCGACGCCATGATCGACTGCGCCATCGCGTCGAACGGATCGGCCTTCGCCTGCTCGACGGTCTCGAGCGGCACGAGGGGGCGGTTGGTGCGCAGGCGTGCCATCATCCGCAGCTGCGGCAGTGCGCGCTCCTCCGCCTCTTCCGCTGTGGGCGCGACGACGACGTTCGCGGTGACGAAGGTCCGCGGGCCCTCGCCCGACTCGTTCGGCACGAACTGGTCGCGGTACAGCCGCAGCGCGTGGTCGAGGCCCTCGCCGGAGAAGTGGTTGGCGAAGACGTACGGCAGGCCGAAGCTCGCGGCGAGCTGTGCGGAGTAGTCGCTCGAGCCGAGCAGCCACACCTGCGGCATCCCGGATGCCGAGGGCGTCGCCTTCACCTGGTACTCGGTGCCGGAGGTGAAGCGCACGGTGGCGCCCTCGGGAGAGGTGAGCGCCATGATGTCGGTCACGTGGTCGGGGAACCGCGAGACGTCGCTGGTCGTGCCCGACCGGTTCAGCAGTTGCGTGATGACGGGGTCGCTGCCGGGGGCGCGGCCGATCCCCAGGTCGATGCGGTTCGGGGCGATCGCCTCGAGCGCCGCGAACTGCTCGGCCACGATCAACGGCGAATGGTTCGGCAGCATGACGCCGCCCGAGCCGACGCGGATGCGGGAGGTGCGCGCGGCGGCAGCGGCGATCAGCACGGGGGGAGTCGTCGACGCCACGGCCGGCATGTTGTGGTGCTCGGCGAACCAGTACCGCCGGTATCCGAGGCGGTCGGCCCGCTCGACGAGGTCGAGGGCGGCGGCGACGGCCTCGGCGCTGGTCTGTCCCGTGCGCACTGGCACGAGGTCGAGAACGGAGAGGGAGGGGATGGCGTCGTTCACGATAGGGGCAACCGTCGCGGCGCAATCGGTATTCCTTTTGCGGCCTCCGGACAAGGCGTTCGGCGTCGACGGGATGCGCCCGTAGCCTCGCGCTCATGAGCGACTCACAGACGATGGTGCGCACTCAGATCGCCATCGATGACCATGCCTACTATCTCGCCCAGGGTCAGGATCTCTCGGGCCTCCAGACGCGCATCGAGGATGCCGTGCGCTCCGGCGCGCGGTTCGAGAGATTCGTGGTCGTCGGCAACCGGGAGATGTCCGTGCTGTTCACGCCGACCACGCGCGTGGTGTTCTCGGTGGAGACGGTGCAATACGACGCGCGCGACACCGGAGATGCCGACCTCCCGTACGGCGGCTTCTTCGACGAGTGAGCCTCGGCATCCATCCTCAGCTTTCTCCCAGCAAATCGCCGTGACGAACCCGGGCCCCGCCGCGTCTCATCTCTGACATCGCGGGACACACGGTCCCGGAGACGACGGAAGGAAAGCGAACAATGGCTACGCCCAGCACCACCGCCCCCACCACCGCCACGAAGGACGGCGGCTCGACCGTCATCGTCGACGCCGTCGTCGCCAAGGTCGCCGGCATCGCCGCGGCCGAGGTCCCCGGCGTCCACGCCCTCGGCGGCGGCGCCGCCCGCGTGATCGGCAACATCCGCCAGGCCGTGGGCGCGAAGGACTACGCCCAGGGCGTGAGCGTCGAGGTGGGCGAGACCGAGGTCGCCGCCGACATCGCGATCCAGGTCGACTACCCCGAGCAGCTGCAGCGCGTGGCCTCGAACGTCCGCGCCGCCGTGCACCAGGCCATCACCGAGCTCGTGGGCATGAAGGTCGCCGAGATCAACGTGACCGTGGTCGACGTCTACATCCCGGGCGAGGACGACGACGAGGATGCCGTCGAGGACACCCGCGTCAACTGACACCCGTCCGAGAGGGGCGTCGCCGAGAGGCGGCGCCCCTCTCGCGTGCCCGGGCTGCGACGTGGCGGAGACGGGCCGACGGCTCAGCCGCCGTGCCGCACCTCGGCGTAGGCGTCCAGCGCCCGGCGGCGCGTCTCCCCCAGGTCGACCATCGGCTCCGGCGGGTCCTCGCCGAGATACTCCGGCGCCCACTCGCGCACGTACTCGTCGTGCGGGTCGAACTTCCTGCGCTGGGTGTCGGGGTTGAAGACGCGGAAGTACGGGGCGGCATCCGCTCCGCTCCCCGCGACCCACTGCCAATTGAAGGGGTTGCTCGCGGCGTCCGCGTCGACCAGGCAGTCCCAGAACCACTGCTCGCCGTGACGCCAGTCGATCAGCAGGTTCTTGATGAGGAAGGATGCCGCGACCATGCGTACGCGATTGTGCATCACACCCGTCTTCCACAGTTGACGCATCCCGGCATCGACGACGGCGACGCCGGTCTCGCCGCGCTGCCAGGTCTCGAGGTGGGCGCGGTTCAGGCGCGGCCACGGGAACGCGTCGAAGCTGCGTCGCCAGTTCTCCGTCGCGATGTCGGGGGAGTGGTAGGTCACGTGCCACGCGAACTCGCGCCAGACGAGCTCCGAGAGGAAGCCGCTCGCGCTCTTCGCGTGCTCCCCCGACCCCCTGTGCTCGAGGGTGTCGTGCCACACCTGATAGGGGCTGAGCTCGCCCCACCGCAGCCGCGGCGACAGGTTCGAGGTCGCCCCGCCGGCGAACTCGTCGCGGTACTTCGCGTAATCGCCGAGGTCGTCGTCGAGGAACTCGCGCAGCCGCGCTCTCGCGGCGGGTTCTCCCGGCTCCCACGTCTCGCGCAGGCCGCCGGCCCAGTCGGGCTTCGTCGGGAGCAGACCCCACGACGCCAGGTCGTCGGAGTCGACGGATGCCGACAGCCCGGGCACCTTGCGCGCCTCGGGCAGCGGCGGGCGCGGAGCGGGCAGCTTCTGCACCGCCCGCGAGAACGGGCTGTAGACGCCGTACGGCTTGTCGGACTGCGTCCGCACGGTCCACGGTTCGTAGAGCAGGTTGGCGGCCAACGAGGCGACGGTCACGCCGCCGTCGCGCAGCTTCTCCTTGAGTCCCGCGTCGATCTCGCGTTCGACGCCCCCGTAGCGCCGGTTCCAGAACACCGCCCCGGCTCCGACCTCGTCGACCAGGGCCGGAACGACCTCCGCCGCGCGTCCCCGGCGCAGCACCAGGCGGCCACCGCGCTCCTCGAGGCGCTCGCCGAGGGATGCCAGCGACCCGTGCAACCACCACCGCGCCGCCCCACCGATCCGGCGGACGCCGTCCGATTCCTCGTCCAGCACGTACAGGGCCACGATGGGCTCGTCGCGGTCGAGGGCCGCGCGCAGCGCGGGGTTGTCGGTGAGTCGGAGGTCGTCGCGGAACCACACGATCGAGGGCGTTGCCATCCGTCGACGCTATCGACCGCGGCATCCGGCCCGACGGGCTTGACACCCGCGCGCGCGCCCCCGCGACCCCACGCATCGCCCCGAGGGGCGACGCGTCAGAGGGTGGAGGTGTCGTGCCCCTTCGGCAGCGCCACGACGAGACCGCCGGGCACGACGCTCGTGTAGATGCGCGTCGCCTCGCCGAACTCGTCGCCGTCGAGCTCGATGGGCTGAGCGGGAGCCGTGGCCAGCTCGATCCCGGTGCCCCGGAGGTACCGCACCGAAGTGTCTTTGCGGCGCTCGAGCACGCGGCGACCGGCGCGGAACTTGCGCAGCACCGAGTTGTCCCACACGATGCTCCGCCAGACGCCCAGCCAGCCCAGCACGCCGCTCGGCTGCAGCACGGCCACGTCGAGGCGGCCGTCGGCGACGGAGGCATCCGGGATGAGTGCCACACCACCCTGCAGGGCTCCGCAGTTCGCGAAGAGCACGCTGTGCACCTTCGCCGAGTGCAAGCGGTGCCCGTTCAGCTGGTACATGACGCGGAAGGGCTTCGCCGCGACGAGCGAGCGCGCCGCTCCGTCGACGTAGGCCACCCAGCCGACCTGCTTCTTCAGGTCGTCTCGTGTGTTCTGGATCATCGCGGCGTCCAGGCCGATCCCGGCCATGACCGAGAACCCGTGCTCCTCGACCTCGCCGTCGGCGCGGCGGATGCGGGCCAGCCCGGTGTCGATGCGGAGGGTGTCGCCCTCGAAGGTCGCGCGGATCATGGCATCCGTGTCGGTCAGCGGGAGGTTCAGGTTGCGCGCGAGCAGGTTGCCCGTGCCGCTCGGCAGGATCGTCAGGGGAATCCCTGTGGAGGTCAGCGCCTCGGCCACGGCGCGGACGGTGCCGTCACCGCCGGCCGCGAGCACGGCATCCACCTTCTCGTCGATCGCGGCGCGGGTCGCGTCGTCGCCGAGGTCGTCGACGGTCGTCTCGTAGAAGAGGGGTTCGGCCCAGCCCGCCGCGGCGGCCATCTCGGCCACGCGCGCGCGCAGCTGCTCCGGCTCGACCTTGGTGGGGTTGTAGATGAGCGCGGCGCGCTTCTCGGTGGTGGGTTCGGCCTCGAGGGGAACCTCGTCGCCGTCGGACGACACGCGATTGGCTTCGCCGGAGCCCTCCTCCGAGGTGTCCGGCGGCACGTCCTCCGGCTGGTGGATCGTGTCGTCGGGCTCGGCGGCGTCCTTCGGGGCGGGGACGTCCTTGCGGGGGTGGTCGCCCACGTCGTCGCCGAGGCGCGCGGCGTGGAAGTCCTCTCCCGAGCCCTCGGCGGCGGCGGCATCCGCCTTCACGTCGTCGGGCGCGTCGGCGGGGACGTTCTCGGGGGACTCCGCGTCGTCACGCGGCTCGTCAGGGGCGGCCATGGCATCCACCATAGGACCGCGATCCGCTCGACGACGGTCGAGTCGACCGGGCTTGACGACCGGATGCCATTGCCCCATGGCCCCGGCGACGCGCCCGGGGTTCCGCGGCCCGGTGCGGCCCGACCGGGCGCGGAACCGGGTCGGAGCCGACCGTAGGATGGACGCGTGATCGACCTGACTCTGCTGCGTGAAGATCCCGAGCTCGTGAAGCGCTCCCAGATCGCCCGCGGGGAGTCGCCGGACTCGGTGGACGAAGCCCTCGCCGCCGACCGCGACCGCCGCGCCGCCATCACCGCTTTCGAGGAGCTGCGCGCCGCGCAGAACGCGCACGGCAAGCGCGTCGCCCAGGCACCGAAAGACGAGAAGGCCGCGCTGGTCGCCGAGGCCAAGCAGCTCAGCGAGCAGGTCAAGGCCGCGCAGCACACCGTCACCGAGGCCGAGGCGGCCGCCGACGCGGCGTTGGCGCGGATCGAGAACATCGTGCTCGAGGGCGTGCCCGCCGGCGGCGAGGAAGACTTCGTCACGCTCCGCACCCACGGCGAGATCCCGACCTACGACTTCGAGCCGCTCGATCACCTCGAGATCGGCGAGAAGCTCGGCGCGATCGACATGGAGCGCGGGACGAAGGTCTCGGGCAGCCGCTTCTACTTCCTCACCGGCATCGGCGCGCGACTGGAGCTCGCGCTCATGACCCTCGCCCTCGATCGGGCGCTGCAGGCCGGGTTCACCCCGATGATCCCGCCGACCCTCGTGCGCCCCGAGGTCATGCGCGGCACCGGATTCCTCGGACAGCACGCCGACGAGGTGTACCACCTGCCGAAGGAAGACCTCTACCTCGTGGGAACGAGCGAGGTGCCTCTCGCCGGGTACCACATGGACGAGATCCTCGATCTGGAGCACGGCGCCAAGCGCTATGCCGGCTGGTCCACCTGCTACCGCAGCGAAGCGGGCTCCTACGGCAAAGACACCCGCGGCATCATCCGCGTGCACCAGTTCAACAAGCTCGAGATGTTCGTCTACACCGACCCCGCCGACGCCGAGGCCGAGCACGATCGCCTCGTCGCGATGCAGGAGGGGATGCTGCAAGACCTCGGCCTCTCTTATCGCGTCATCGACGTGGCCGCGGGCGACCTCGGTTCGAGCGCCGCGCGCAAGTTCGACATCGAGGCCTGGGTTCCCACCCAGGGCGCCTACCGCGAGCTGACGAGCACTTCGAACTGCACGACGTATCAGGCGCGCCGCCTCGAGACGCGGTTCCGCCCCGAGGCGGGCGGCAAGACGCAGCCGGTCGCGACCCTCAACGGCACGCTCGCGACGACCCGGTGGATCGTCGCCCTTCTCGAGACGCATCAGCGCGAAGACGGGTCGGTGACTGTTCCCGAGGTGCTTCGGCCCTACCTCGGCGGTCTCGAGGTCATGGAGCCGATCGCGTGAGCGACGAGGCCGCCCTGCCCGACACCGGTGCCGTCGAGAGCGCGCCGAAGCAGGAGGCGGCCGACGTCGTCGCCGACCTCGCCGCCGCCCCCGTCGCGCGCATGCTCATCGCGCTCGACATCGACGGGACGGTGCTGCTCGAAGACGACACCCTCAGCCCCGGCGTCGTCGAGGCCGTCGCCGACGCACACGCGGCCGGGCACGAGGTCATGCTCGCCACCGGTCGCAGCTGGGACAGCACGCACACGATCATGGAGCGCCTCGGCATCCGTCCCGAGTACGCCGTCTGCTCGAACGGCGCCATCGTGATGCGCCGGGTGGGCGAAGGGGATGCCGCCGAGTACGAGCGCGCGCACGTGGAGACGTTCGATCCGACCGAGGTGCTGACGCTCCTCGGCGAGCACCTCGCGGGAGCCCACTTCCTCGTGGAGCTCCCCGACGGCTCGCGCCTGTTCACCGACTACCTCGACGACTGGAACCTGCAGGGCGCCAACAAGGTCACGTTCGACCAGCTGTCGGATCAGCCGGTGTGCCGCGTCGTCGTGGTCGCCCCCGAGCAGACCGACAAGGACTTCCTCGAGCTCGTCGAGCGCATCGGTCTCAGCCAGGTGTCGTACGCGATCGGCTGGACGGCGTGGCTCGACATCGCCCCGCAGGGCGTCGACAAGTCGACCGCGCTCGAACTCGTGCGCGGCTGGCTCGGCATCGCGCCCGAGCGTGTGCTCGTGATGGGCGACGGTCGCAACGACATCGAGATGATGCAGTGGGCCGTCCGCAACGGCGGTCGGGCCATCGCGATGCACCAGGGTCCGCCCGAGGTGCACGCGGCCGCGGGCGAGGTGGGCCTCTCGGTGACCGAGGGCGGCGTCGCCGCGGTGCTGCGCGCGCTCTAGCGCTCCGCCCACGCCTCGCGCATCGCGGAGCGGAGGACGCGGGTGTCACCGCTGGCGAGGGCACGGCGACTCCGGTCGAACGCCGCGCGGGAGGCATCCCGGAACACCCCCGCGTGCGGCGGGGCGGTGACGGCGAGCGAGGCGAGGCATTTCTGCAGGCGCACCTGCACTTCGAGGTCGGCAGCGCCGTCGCGCGCGAGCGGACGGAACGCGTCGGCCACGATGTCGTCGAGAGCGGGCGGCGTGACGAAGACGCGCTCGTACTCGACCTCGTGCGTGGGCTCGGTGACCAGGGCGCGGGTGAGCACGCGCTGGAGTGCGGCGATCACCTCGATCGCCGTCCCGGGGTCGTTCGTCGCGGCCGACAGGGCACGGCTGCCGATCTCGGTAAGGGCGATCACGCCGAACCGGGGGTCCTGTTCGTACGTGCGGTGGTGCTCGACGCGGAAGCACCGTCGGATGCCGGAGCGCAGCTGGTCGTCGACCCTCCCGCGCACGCAGACCAGCGGAACGCGCGCGTCGGTGATGCGCCCCGGAGCGGCGTGCACGTGGATGTCGACCTCGTGCGCGCTCGCGAGGCGGTCCAGGCCCGCGATGTCGACGTGCGTGACGTAGCCCACCTCCTCGGCGACGACCGGCGTGGCATCCGCGGGGGTGCCCGTGCTCCGGCGTGCGCCGAGAGCGGGGGAGGGGGCGAACACCTCGAGCGAGGCGGTCGCGGCCTTCTCGACGCGGTCGATCACGTCGGCCATGCGTCCGAAGGTCGCGAGGTGCGAGATCCACCGCAGGAGCGTGACCACCACGATCGCGATGATCACGATCGTGCCGACGAAGAGGATCGTGCGGCCCTGGTCGGTGTAGTAGCCGGTCGAGAGCGCCACGATGCCGACCAGCGAGAAGGCGAAGGCACCGATGAACGTCGACACGGCGTTCTGCGACGTCGGGTCGGCGATGAGCAGCGACGTCGAGCGCGGCGTCGCGGTCGTCGTGGCGGACGAGAACGCGGTCACCATCGCCGTCACCGAGAACGTGCTCACGGTCAGCATGGCCGTCGCGATGATCTGCAGCAGTGACCCCACCGCGTTCTGGCCGAGGTCGATGGAGACGGAGAAGGGCAGCAGCGGCCCGAGGAACCGCGCCGCGAGGGCGACGAGCACCGCGATGACGGTGAAGATCGCCGCCCGCACCCACACCTGCAGTCCGAGACGGAGGAAGAAGGATGCCACGGAGCCCCGGTTCGTCGTCGCCATAGGCTCGACGCTAGCCCGCACCCTCCTGCTCGAGCGGGGGCTGGACGCGGGCGAGCGGCCGCCTCGGTAGACTCGGGCGTCCGGGAGGGTTGTCCGAGCGGCCGATGGACCTGGTCTTGAAAACCAGTGGGCAGCAATGTCCCGTGGGTTCGAATCCCACACCCTCCGCAACGACGGAAGCGGCTCCCGAAGGGGGCCGCTTCCGTCGTTATGACTGGTTGAGCGGGAGTCGAACGCCGTTGGGCCCACGCCGCCGGAGGCTCCGCGCGTCGCGTAGCGGCGCGTGGAGGGGCGGTGGGGAGAATCCCACACCCTCCGCAAAAGTGAAGGTACGCGACGGCATTCGGACCCCGCCAGCCGAGATTGCTGGTGAGGAGGCCGGGTTCACGTCGTGGACTTAAGCGGTCACTCGTAATCCAGATATCCGTGCTCGATGGCCCACGAAATGAAACGGCCAGGCTCAAACGGAAATCGATAGGCGGTCGCGAGAATATCATCGGCCACGGCTCCGGCCGCCTCACGCGACAGCCCGTGATGAAGGATGGCATTCAAAATGATCGCCACACTTCCACGGTGAACGACCTTCTGCGACACGGCGGCCTGTCTTGCCGTACGGTCGTCGACGATCGCAGTTCCGGGCAAGGTTTCGGCCAACGCTAGTACCCCACACTCGCCGAGGTTGCTGACGCCATCTGCTCCGACGAGAAGCGAGCTGTATTTGGCAAACGCGACAACACCTCCCGTCTCCGTAATCTGTCTCACCGTAATCCACGTTGACGTGGCATCGAGTACAAGATTGAGGTGCGGGTGTCTGGCGGATCCCGAGAGTATCTCATTATGGACGACGTCCGGGATGATGACCGGATGGTTGCCTGCAATCAGCTTAAGTAGACCTAGCCATCCGGCTTTCGCGAAGTGGCTAAGAGGGCCCGTGTCGAATATCCAAGGTGTCGCGTCGTCGCCGTCGACTAGTTGACGATCGACCATAGTTCACTCTCGTTTGGAGTGGCGAGTGGGGGCAAGTCGTCGCCTTCATACTTCCCTCGCAAGAGCTCGAGCGCCCGCTCGGCGGTAATGCGCTCCCCTCGATAGAGGGAGAGTACAGCCCGTTCGTACACGCTTGGAAGAATTTGTCTCTCCAATTCGTACGGTACGAGCAGTTCATATTCGAGAATGTCGGCCTGGGTCGTTCGTACTCCGCGAACTCGATGAGCGTCTTCGCGGGAGAGAATACCGGATTCCGTAAGGCGTGTTGCGAGTGTCGCCATATCCACTTGGAACTTGCTGGCCGTGCGGACTGCCGCGGCGCGCGGCCCTTCGTCGGAGACGGATGCCCAATACTCGGTCAACGCGCTTGAAGGGAGCAGAAATGAGCGCGCAAAACGATCGAACAGGGCCTCTGTTCGTTCGCTTTCGGCACCTTCCGAAATTCGCCAGTCGACGGTGAAATCGTCAGCCACTAGAAAGTGCGCGAGTTCGTGTGCCGCGGTTAGGCGACGTCGACCCAACTGACTTGCCCCATTGACAAGCGATACTCCGCCGCCCGCCAGTAGCACAGTGCCGCCATCGGCAGCATTTGGGCCGAGATCCGACACAAAGACGAGAAGTCCGAGCGGTGACAAGGTTTCTGCCAGCCGTAGGACCGGAGCATTTGGTTGGATATCAAGCTCGTGTCGGGCACGCGCGGCCAATTCGTCAGCTTCAGCAAGAGACCGAGGGACTTCCCAGGGATCGCGCTGGGCAAGTGTCAAAGAGTCGGCTTGTTCGGCCAGGAACTCGACATCGCGTGCGAGTCTTTCCAACTCGCGGTTGATTTCAGCGAGCGAAGAACTGGTATCCCGCCGAACTCTGTAGGCAACTACGGACTCCGGTCCGTCGGTGAGCAGCCACTCGATCCTTTGGCCAACCGTGGTCGCGATCCGGGCTAGTTCAAGGGCGGAGACGCCGCGCGCGCCGGTCTCGATCTTCGCGATTGCCGTTCGATCGAGGCCGGCGCCATTGGCTAGCTCAGCTTGGGTGAGTCCTGCTTCGGTGCGCGCGCGGGCAATGCGACCGCTCAGTGCGGCAAGATCGAGTGCCATGTGTGCGATTCTAGAACACGCGACCGTTGGCCTGCTAGGGAGTCAGGCCGACATCCCGTGCTTCGTTCAGGCCGCTTGCGGTGACGGCTCGGCTCCAGTCGTCGGCTCCTGGGGTGACTCCGTGGTCGGGCTTAGCGACCGTCGTCATCGCCAACTCCGTTAGGAGCGCGTCCGTTTCATGATGACGAACGGCGAGCACTAGATCGAAGTCGCGCACGGATGTGAAACCAATTGGTTTCACGCTGCTGCACCCCCACCTCTCATGGCTTGGCGGAAGTCACGGTGTCGCTGAAGAACCGCCAGCCGCGAAGTTGTTCGCAGTGTTGCGGATGACTTGAGCCGTAAGCTCTCCGAGATCCTCGAGTAGCCCCAATAGGTATCTCGCATCGTCGATACTGTTGAAGGTTGGGTAGGACTGCCAACTGAACTCGCCTCCTTCTCCGGCGACGAGCGTGTGAAAGCTCCCCGATCCGGATGGGTGCGCCATGGCGCTCAGCTGGTCGTACATGTTCTTGAAACCTGGGAGATGCTTCTCTGCCTGAGCAATTATGCGTCCCACTTTGATTGCCTGCCTGGCACCTGGCTGTAGCTTCTCGGCATCCGCGGGGTGGGCTCGGAGGTAGAACACGACAGCGAGGTTTTCCGCGAACGAACGAAGAAGCGTTGCTGCCGCCAGAGGGTTGCCGGCCTCAATCATCGATATCGCACCGAGGGAGAAGGCTTGGGACCGTTCAATGAACGCGAGAAACGGCAGATGCGCCTTGGTGACCTGGCCCAAAGGGCCAAACATGCCAGTGATGCCACTGACCATCTGACGGGACTGCTTGCGGGCGATCACGAGTTCTTCCGCTATAGCTGCAGGATCGAATAGGCCGCTTTCCGACTTGGACATCCCAGAACACTATGGCTATGTCAGATCCGAGGCCGGCATCAGCCCCGAGCTCGTGTCGGCCCTGGTCGCACTCGTCCTCCACCTGCTCAGCCAGGGCGAAGACCGCGTGCGTGCTGTTAGGTGTGCGATGGTGATTCAATTGGCCGTTGAGGGCGGCACCACGTGGCACGGGGGCGCAGATGGCCGAGAGCGATGATCTGACCAACGACGAACGATCCCTTCAGCTCCCGATCGCGGAGGGGTCCGTGCCGTTCGGGCGGTTGGTCGATGCGACCCCGAGTGAGGCGGGGATGCAGCTGCTCATCACGTTCGCTAGGAAGCCCGGGAGTTCGTGGAGCGCGCACCAGATTGTCACGCACGCCTCCGCGACGATCATCGGAGCCCGATTCGCTCGTGACCGACAAAGTAGGCTGAAGGAGCGCCTCGAGCTGTACGTAGCTGATGGATTGAGCTGGCTGGTCGCTCGCGGACTGATCGGACCTGCAGCGGAGCATGGCGATCAGAAATGGCGGCCCACCACCGAGGGGTTCCGAGCCGCGGAGGAGGGTTCCGTTTTGCACGTCGAAGCAAACTTGCGGCTGCACTCCGACCTACATCCATCGATCGACTCGTCCGTGCGCCTCAACTTTCAGAAGGGCGATTACGGCCTCGCGGTGTTCGCAGCGACGCGGGCCGTTGAGGTGGCTGTCCGCGAAGCCGCTGGGCTCGAAGGTGAACAGTACGGAGTCAAATTGATGCGCGCGGCCTTCAACCCGTCCCCCAAGCAAGGGCCACTGACGTCGGAGGCTGCCACTTCAGAGCAGGAAGGCATTCGCGACCTATTCACGGGCGTTGTGGGTGCGTTCCGAAACCCCATCAGCCATGCAGCTGTCGAGTATGACAGCCCAACCGAGGCAGTGGACATAATCCACTTTGCCGATCTCCTGCTGCGCATAGTCGACCGCGCAAAGCAGCGGAACGGTAGTGCGGATAGCTCTACGTAACCACGATGCTCATGCCTCCCTGACGCACAACAAGGGCCTCTGCCCCTGAAGTCCCATGTCGAGCATGAATGACTAAGTCGCTGGGGACGGCGACCGACGCATCACACCGATCGAGACGTACTCGCTCCTCACTCAGGGCGTTAGCAGCCTAGGAGCGCTTCCGACACCTTGTGATCCAGTCGAGCAACCGCTGCGTCTCCCACGAGGGGTTCGAAAGCCATCGCGCAGGTTCCGCAACGACGGAAGCGGCTCCCGAAGGGGGCCGCTTCCGTCGTTATGACTGGTTGAGCGGGAGTCGAACGGAGTGGGGCACACGGGCTCGGCGCGTCGCGCAGCGGCGCGACCGATCCTGCACGGGTGCTCGGGCGACGACGTGATGTCGCCACCCGACATGGTTCGCGGGACGACACCTCTTCGTCCCGCCGACCCGCCGCCCCCGCCCTGCGGCGACGCGGCGCCGCGATGCCGCGATGCCGCGATGCCGCGATGCCGCGATGCCGCGGGGAAACTGCCGCAGAAGGCGCATCGATTGCGTTCTCCGTACCGGTTCGTCGCCAGATCACAGCGTTTCGATAGGGTCCGAACACGGCGGGAGAGGGAGCAAGCTCGACGTGCAGGACCAGGGGATCAACCGGGAAGAGGCGCCGCGAGGCCGCCCTCGTCGGTCCGTCGCGGCCGTTCGTTCGGTGCTCGCCTTGGTCACCGCTCTCCTCGTCGTCGCTCTCGGTGCAGCACCGGCCGTGGCATCCGATCGGGCCCCCTCCGGAGACCTGGTGCCGCCCGAGGGGGCGTACTTCGGGTCCATCCTCGACTGGGGCAGCGACAGCGTCGCCGATCAGGCCGAGCGCCTCGGTGCGCCGAGTGCGATCTATCAGCGCGAGGTCGGCTACCCCCTGACCGACGCCGAGCGCGGCTACCTCCAGGGCTTCTTCCGGCAGACCGCCGCCGCGGGGTCGATCGCGGTCGTCGCGCTGCGGCCCACCGTGCCGCTCGACACCCTCGGCTCCGACGACGCGGAGGCGTTCGTCGATGCCGTGAACGAGATCGCCCTTCCCGCCGGCGCGCCGCTCTACCTCAGCTTCGCGCCGGACATGAACACCACCTGGGTCCCCTGGGGACAGCGTCCGGACGACTACCGCGCCGCCTTCTCGACCTTCGCCGACGTCGTCGACGAGCGCCTCCCGCAGGCGGCCGTGGTGTGGTCGCCGTTCTGGGGCGGCGATTACCCCTTCACCACCGACACCGCGTTGCCGCGCGACGGCCTCGACACCGACGGCGACGGCCTGCTCACCGGTCGCGACGATCCCTACGTGCCGTACTACCCCGGCGATGACGTCGTGGATGCCGTGGGGCTGTCGGTCTACTACGACGAGACGGGCGGGATCGAGGCGCGCAACGTCGTGCCCGGACCCGACGACTTCGCGGCGCGCCTGACCGGCGCGGACGGGTCGGGCGCACCCGACTTCATCGGGACGTACGCCTCCGCCGACCGCCCGCTGCTGGTGGAGACGGCGGCCTTCTACAGCGCCAGCGCCGTCGGCCCGTCCGAGCTGGAGATCAAATCCGCCTGGTGGCGTCAGATCGAGGCGGCCGTGGGCTCCGGGGAGTTCCCCGCTCTCGCCGCCGTCATCTGGGAGGAGACCGCCACCACGCGCGGTGTCGTCGGAGAGACCGTCATCGCCTGGTCGGTGACCCTGTCGTCGGATGCCGTGCGCTCGGCGTTCGTCGCCGACCTGCGGGCGTCCGACCTCGTCCTGGGGCCGGTCCGCGATCGATCGGGCGTGCAGGCCTCCTCGTCGTCGATGGAGGGAGTCGTGGGGTGGATCGTCGTCGCGGTCGTCGTCGCCGCGGTGGCGGCTCTCGTCGTCTTAGCGGCGCGACGCTCGGCGCGCGCCCGGCGTCTGCAGTACGCGGGTGCTCCCTCGCGCGACGCGCGCATCGACCTCTTCCGCGGTCTCGCGATCGTCTTCGTCGTGGTGAACCACCTCGGCCTCGCGAGCTACCTGCAGATCGGCACGCAGGAGTTCCTCGGGGTCGTCTCGGGAGCGGAGCTCTTCGTCCTCCTCTCCGGGCTCGTGCTCGGGCTCGTCTACCGCCCGAAGCTCGTGTCGGGCGGGATCGGCGAGGTCGTCATCCGGACGGCCGGACGCTCGTGGAAGCTGTACCGCACCGCGCTGGTGGTCGTCGTGCTCATCTTCTTCCTCTCGCTCCTGCCGTTCCTCAACGGTCAAGCCGTGACGACCTTCGCCGACCAGGGCACGGGGGCCGCGGGCGCCGGGGCCACGGGCCGCGTGTACGACCTCTACGCGGGGGCGGACCGCCTGCTGACGTACCCGGTCGATCCGCGGGTGGTCGTCGACTTCCTCCTGCTGCGCATGGGGCCGTGGCAGTTCAACGTCATGGGCCTCTACGTGGTGCTGCTGCTCGTTTCGCCGCTCGTGCTCTGGGCGCTCGGGCGCCGGTGGTGGCCGTGGGTGCTCGGGGTGAGCGCCGTGCTCTACGTCGTGGGGTACACCACGCGCGTCCGTCTTCTGCCCGCGCAGTTCGAGGACTCCTTCCCCCTCCTCGTGTGGCAGCTCCTGTTCGTCGTCGGCATGGTCGCCGGCTTCCACCGCCGCGAGATCATCGCCTGGTTCTCGACGCGCGGGGGTCGGATCGTGCTGGTGGCCGTCATCGCGGTGGCGGTGGCGCTGATGCTGTTCTCGTGGAACAACCCGTACGCCCCGGCGCCCGGGGACCCGCGCCTGGCCCTCCTGTCCGACAACACGTTCCGGAGCATCTACACGGCCCTGTTCGAGCGCACCTATCTCGCGCCCGGGCGACTGCTCAACGTCTTCGTTCTCGTGATCGCGGTCTACGCGCTGCTGACGACGTATTGGAGGCCGATCGCCGCCGTCGGCGGCCGCTTCCTCATCCCGCTCGGGCAGTCGACGCTGTACGTGTTCGTCATGCACGTGTTCTTCGCCCTCACCGTCGCCAGCATCCCCGTCCTGAATCGAGGAGACCTCGTGCTCGACACCGTCGCCAACGTCGTCGTGCTCGCACTGCTGTGGATCATGGTGCGCACCCGGTTCCTCTTCGCGGTGGTGCCGCGATGAGTACCCGGGCCGAGAGGAGGGATGCCATGACCGACGACACCCGCATCAGCGAAGGGCGCCTGCTCGTCCTGCGGATCGTCGTCGTGCTCACGATCCTGCTCGGGGTCAACTACGTCGCGTGGCGCTGGCTGTTCTCGCTCAACGGGGATGCCTGGTGGATCGCCGTCCCCCTCATCGCCGCCGAGACATACAGCCTCATCGACGTCTGCCTGTTCGGGATGATGATGTGGAAGGCCCGCGGTCGCCCCGCGCCGCCGCCGCCCCCGCAGGGTCTCGCCGTCGATGTCTTCATCGCCACATACAACGAGCCCGTCGACCTCGTGATGACGACCGCGCTCGCTGCCCAGCGCATCCGCTACCCGCACCACACGTGGATCCTCGACGACGGCGGACGCACCGAGATGCGCGAGCGCGCCGAGGCCGCCGGGATCGGCTACATCTCTCGCGGCTCCGAGTGGGACGACCGGCCCCGTCACGCCAAGGCCGGCAACATCAACAACGCGCTCCAGGCGACGGACGGCGAGTTCATCCTCATCCTCGATGCCGACATGATCCCCCGGCCCGAGATCCTCGACCGGACCCTGGGGTACTTCGACGACCCGCGGGTGGCACTCGTGCAGACGCCGCAGATCTTCAGCAACGTCGCGACCGGAGACCCGCTGGGCAGCCAGGCGCCGCTGTTCTACGGACCCATCCAGCAGGGCAAGGACGGGTGGAACGCCGCGTTCTTCTGCGGATCGAACGCGATCCTGCGTCGCGAGGCCCTCATGCAACTGGGCATCGTGGGGTACGTGCGCGAACTCGACCGTTCCGTGGTCAGCGCGCTGCGCAGCGCGTCGCGCGTCATCGAGAAGGCGCGTTCTGCCCCCGCGGCCGCCGATCCCGCCGTCGCGGCCGCCCTCGACGAGGTGTCCGCCGGCGTGGCCGAGGCCCGGGCGCGCCTGCGGGCCCGGGAGCCGCTCGGCGAGGTGACGTACCGTCTGCACCGGCGCGTGGATGCCGCCACCCAGTCGATCGTGGCATCCGATGTCGCGGGGATCGACGACGACCTGCGCGAGCTCGCCGCGCTGGCCGGACCCGCCGGGGCGGGCGCAACCCCCGAGGAACAGGCGTTCGACGTGGAGCAGGCCGTCGCCGCGCTCGCGACCCGCGAGCTGTCGCCCCTGAACGCGCTCGAGGCGGTGCAGGCGGTCCTGCGGACGATCGGCGTCGATCGCGCGGGCGAGGCGCAGCCCGTCATGCCGCTCGCGACCATCTCGGTGACGGAGGACATGGCCACCTCGATGCGCATGCACGGCATGGGGTGGAAGAGCGTCTATCACCACGAGCTGCTCGCCGACGGCCTCGCCCCGGAAGACCTCGGCACCATGCTCACCCAGCGGCTGCGCTGGGCTCAGGGGACCATGCAGGTGCTGCTGCGTGAGAACCCGCTCGTGCAGTGGGGCATGTCGCTCCCGCAGCGCCTGATGTACTTCGCGACGATGTGGAGTTACCTCTCGGGCTATGCCGCGGTGGTCTACTTCGCCGCGCCCATCATCTTCCTCGTGCTCGGCATCCTCCCCGTCCACGCGTACGCGGGCGACTTCTTCGCCCGCTTCATCCCGTTCATGCTCGCCAACCAGCTGCTCTTCCTCGTGGCCGCCAAAGGTGCGCCGACGTGGCGCGGGCAGCAGTACAGCCTCGCGCTCTTCCCGGTGTGGTTGAAGGCGTGTTCGACGGCGTTCACGAACGTCGTCCTGCGCATCCCGCTCGGGTTCGCGGTGACCCCGAAGACGAGGCCGAGCACGAACGGACCGCAGTGGCACCTCATCAAGACGCAACTCGTGGTCATGGGACTCCTCGTCGTCGCGATCGTGGTCGGCTGCATCCGCCTGTTCGTCAACGGCGCCGAGCCGATCGGGACCGCGGTGAACATCGCCTGGGCGATCTACGATCTGGTCGTGCTGAGCGTGCTCTTCCAGGCCGCGACGTTCACCGGCTACGACCCGGCCGCGGAGGCCGAACGGCTCGCCGCGCACGGGCGGCGGGCGTCGCGAAAGGAGACCCGATGACCACGTCGATCCCCGCCTTCGACGACGTCGCCCGCCAACGGGCGGTCGAGGAGCTCGGCATCCTGGACACTCCCCGCGACGAGCGCATCGACCGTGTCACGCGCCTCGCGCAGGAGGTGTTCGGCGTCCCCATGGTGAGCGTGACGCTCCTCGATCGCGACCGGCAGTGGCGCAAGTCCGAGATCGGTCTCGGCGCTCGCGAGGCGCCGCGCGAGGACGCGTTCTGCGACTACACGGTGCGGGAGGGGCGCACGGTCGTCATCCCCGATGCGAGCGCCGACGAGCTCTGGGCGGCGAACCCCTTCGTCGAGGGCGACCCGCACCTGCGCTTCTACGCGGGCCACCCGCTCCAGGCCGCCGGGGGCGAGCGCATCGGAACCCTGTGCCTGCTCGACACGAAGCCGCGCTCGCTCGACGAGCGCGAAGAGGACCTGTTGCGCGACCTCGCCGCCTGGGTGCAGTCCGAGATCCTCCGGCAGAACGAGCTCGACGATGCCGTCGCGGTGCAGAACACCCTCCGGCCCCGGAGCGCTCCCGAACTGCCCGGGTACGAGATCGCGGCCGTGACGGTCGCGGCGGGCCAGATGTCGGGCGATCTGTACGACTGGTACCCCGTCGCCGGGGGCGCGCGGTTCACCCTCGCGGACGTCATGGGCAAGGGCCTCGGCGCGGCGCTGCTCGCCGTCGGTCTGCGGGCATCGCTGCGCACCCAGCCCGAGCGCGGACTCCTGGATGCCATCCGCGAGGCGGATCGGCTGCTCGCGGCCGACGTGGCCGATCTCGGCACGTTCGTCACCGCGTTCCACGCGCAGCTCGACGCGGGCACGGGCACGCTCCGCTTCGTCGACGCGGGGCACAGCCTCGGCTACATCCTCCGCGCGGACGACACGTGGGAGCACCTCTTCTCGACCGGGATGCCGCTGGGGATGGACCTCGCCGACACGCGGGCCGAAACGCAGGCGCTGCTCGGCCCCGGCGACATCTTCATGGTGTGCAGCGACGGGCTGCTGGACGTGCTGGACCCGGCCGACCGCCTCGGGCACGTGCGACGGGTCCTGCGCGAGCGCGGCATCGACGGCGCGCTGGACGAGGCGGCGCGCCTCGCCCGCGGCGCGACGGCCTCCGACGACGTGACGGTGATGGTGGTGGCACGCGACGACGACGCGGCCGAGAAAGGATCGGTATGAACATCGAACGACGAGACCTCGACGACGCGGTGGTCCTCGGGCTCGAGGGGCGGCTCACCGCCGCGGTGGCACCCCAGGTGCGGGCGGCGGTCTCCGATCTCGTGTCGGAGGGCCGCACGCGAGTGGTCGTCGACCTCGCGGGGGTCGACTTCATCGACTCCTCGGGTCTGGGGGCGCTCATCGGAGCCCTGAAGGCCACGCGCGTCGCCGGCGGCGACCTGCGCATCGCGGCGGCGGGCGAGCAGGTGCGACAGGTGCTGCGCCTGACGAACCTCGACAGGGTCCTGCAGGTGTACCCCGACGCGGACGGCGCGTTCGACGGTGTCTGAGATCACCGTCACCCGCCAGGGGATCGCGACCCTCGCCTTCGTCGAGGGACTGCACGGCGCCCTCGACGAGCTCGCCGCCCAGGCCCCGGAGGTCTCCGAGGAGGACTTCTCGCTCTTCTCGCTCGCGGTCATCGAGATCGCGACGAACATCGCGGTGCACGCCCCGCGCGACGGAGACGACGTCTCGCTCTCGGTCGAACTGTCCGCCGGCGACGACCTGCGGGCGGTCCTGCGCGACTCGGCGGCGCCCGTGCACCTCGACCTCACCGCGGCCACCATGGCGGACGCCCTCGCCGAGTCGGGTCGCGGCCTCGCGATCGCCGCCGCGGTCTGCGACGAGCTCTCCATCGAGCGCCGCGGCGGCAACGTCTGGCGCCTCGTCCGATCGGTCGGTCCGCGCACCTCCGGGTGATCGCGCGGCGCGGCGCGGCCCGCGGGTCCCCTCGGCGCGGAGGGACATCGCACTGACCCTCACGGCATTCTCAGCCGTGCGTCCCTAGGATGGCTGCGACCTGAGGCCGTGCGCCCAGGCGAGACGTGGTGCCCGGCCGGTGGGCACCCGTCCCCGAAAGGACCCGAGTGAGTAAGAGCACGACCCCGCGCGGGCAGAGAACCGTCGCGCGACACGGACGTCTGCGGACGCTCAGCCCCCTCGGCCAGATCCTGCGCGCGCTCGCCGTCGTGATGGCCGTGGTGTTCGTCGCCGGGGCGGGCGTCGCCACCTACGCGGTGTACGACCTGTCGTCGAGCTTCACGGCCGACGCGGTCGACCTGAAGGGGCAGCCCGCCGTCCCGCCCGACATCGGCGAGCTCAAGGGCGGCGTCAACATGCTCCTCGTGGGCACCGACGAGTGCGAGCCCGACTTCGCGCAGTTCTTCGGCGACCGGTGCACGGGTGACGACTCCGAGGGCAGCCTCAACGACGTGAACATGCTCGTGCACATCTCGGACGAGCCGCGTCGCGTCACCGTCATCTCGTTCCCGCGCGACCTCATGGTGCCCATCCCGTCGTGCACCGACGCCGACGGCAACGAGACCTCGGCGATGAGCAAGCAGCAGATCAACAGCGCGTTCTCGTACGGCGGCCTCTCCTGCGTGGTGCAGACCATCTCGCAGCTCAGCGGTCTCGACATCCCGTTCGCGGCGAAGGTCAGCTTCGGCGGCGTCATCAACATCACGGATGCCGTCGGCGGCGTCGACGTCTGCATCGCCAACGGCATCAAAGACCCGTACACCGGGATCGACTGGCCCGCGGGCATGCGCACCGTACAGGGACTGGACGCCCTGCAGTTCCTCCGCACCCGCCACGGCGTCGGTGACGGCGGCGACCTCGGTCGCATCTCGAACCAGCAGCAGTACATGTCGCGCCTGGCCAACAAGCTGAAGAGCCAGGAGGTGCTGTCGAACCCCGCGACGCTGTACAAGCTCGCCTCGACCGCGCTGCGCAACGTCGATCCCTCGACGTCGCTGACCAACCCGCTGACGCTCGTGCAGATCGCCTCGGCCGTGAAAGACGTCCCGTTCAGCGAGATCGTCTTCATCCAGTACCCCACCTACACCGACCCCGCCGACCCGAACCGCGTCATCCCCGACCAAGAGGCCGCCGACACGCTGTGGACCGCCCTCGCCGCGAACCAGCCGCTGCAGCTGTCGGGCAACCTGAGCGACGGGGACGGCGTGATCGTCGACGAGAACGCCCAGCCGGCTCCGACCGACACGGCCGCCCCCGCCCCGACCGACAGTGCGGCGCCGACGCCCGACCCGTCCTCGTCGGCGATCACTCTGCCGTCGGAGATCGCGGGGCAGACCGCCGCGCAGGCGACCTGCTCGAACGGCAACGTCCGCTGACGCCCGAGTCCCGGCATCCGGATTCCCGTGGATCGTGAATTCGGATGCCGCGACTTCAGCGGGTAGTATGAACCGGTGTGCTCGCGCCGTCGGCGTCGATCACCTGGAGACGTCGCATAGTCAGGCCTAGTGCACCACCCTGCTAAGGTGGAGTCCCCGTAAGGGGACCGAGGGTTCAAATCCCTCCGTCTCCGCCAGACTCAGCGCCCTCGGAACCGCGGAAATATGCGGTACCGGGGGCGTTTCTCGTTTCCGTCACGCCAATGAGCGCGCAGCCACGGACCACCGCCGTCCGCCGAGACCAGATTCGGTGCCTGAGCATCGCTGGCGGGTCGCGGGTCGTCTTCGACCCCGGCAGCTTCGACAATCGTCGCTCCGTCGCCACGTGGCCCGGCAACCTTACTCTCGACATCGAGTACGCCGGGCTCGATGGAGCTGTGTCGGTCTCCGGGTCGAGCCTGCACCGCTGGGAACGGTCCTAGCCCGGCCCCATCCTCGCGCTCCTCACCACCCTCCGCGCCGACTTGTCGGCAGGTGGTCAGAGCGCGCCGGCCGCGAGTCAAGATCGGACGCAGCCGGCGGACCCTTGCCCTTGATGTCGGCTCCTTTCTGCTAGATGGGGACGATGCCCCCGGTCTGCTTGAGCCGGGGGCATCGTCTTACCCGCTGGAGGTGCCCGTGTCCGAACCGAAGTGGCTGACCTGCCGCTAGGCTGCTCGCCGCGTGCAGCGAGACGAGAGATCCATTAGCCGATGGAAACACGACGGCATGGCGACGTCGGTGGACGCCCACGGCCGCGTGATCGTGGAGGAGCCGGTACTCCTCGCCTGGTATCGGGCACGTCTCAGGGCGTGGCCCATCCACCAACAACGGATGCGCGTCGCTGCTCGGGCGGAGGGTGACGCCGTCGAGCGACGGGGAGGGTGATGCCAGGGTGAGAAGGGTGATCTGCGGCGCTGTGCGCGGCCATCTGAATGTGACCTGACGTGCCGCACACGTCCATGTCGGTGGGTCGCCTGTAGCATTCACTGAAACGCGGGAGGGGGTGGTTCGTGTGGCGTTTCCGCTTCGTCTGACAAGCAAGCTCACCGGCGCGACCCCGTCGCAGCTCCAGCGATGGTCCCATGACGGACTGCTCGTGCCGCAGGTGAACGAACGACGCCCTCCACTGTGGTCATATCAGGACCTGATCGCGCTGCGGTCGATGGTCTTTCTTCGCGCTCGTACCTCGTCCCAGCGTCTCCGTAAGGCGTGGAGCAACTTGCCTGTCGTCGACCTCACCGACCATCCGGCCGCCTACAAGTTCGGAACCGACGGCAAGAGAATCTTCGTGGAGGGACCCGAGGGCCCTGTCGATCTCACCGATGCTCCGGGGCAAGGACTTGTGCGGTACACGTTCGAGGAGCTGTTTCAGGAGTTTGAGGACTTCCGCGGTCGTCCCATCGTGAACTTCCGACGGCCGTCTGAGAACCTCACCGTCCACCCTGAACGAATGGGTGGGTGGCCCACCGTTAACGGAACACGCGTCACGTTCGACTCGGTTGCGCGCCTAGTCGACTTCGAGACTGTCTTTCCCGAGGACGTTGCGGACTACTATCCGGAGGTCGACGAGGCGGCCGCTCGTGATGCGGTGAGGTTCAACGAGGAAGTTCAGATCGCGTGACTCGCGCCCGGCCTCGCGTCTATGTCGACGAGAACCTTCCTCACCAGGTCGCGCCGTCTTTGTCTCACGCATTTCGTCGAGCCATCTTTTCGTCCCACAAGGAGGAGGGGCTCACAGGAGTCCTCGATCTTCCGCTCTTTGAGACGCTGCGAGATCGCGACTTCGATGTGATTGTCACGAAGGACATTGCGCAGACGATCACCAGATCTGAGCGCGAGGGACTACGAGCCGCTGGGCTCCACTGGGTGGGGGTACGTGAACCGCGCAATGTGCGTGGTATCCACTTTCACAGTGCGATCCTGTCTGCCATCGCTGCCGGCGTACCGACATTCACCGGTGACATCGGGGCGGCTCCTCGGGCGTACTTCATCCACGCCGATCATCTGCGATGGGAAACGCCCATCCAGTGTGAGGATCTGTGAACCGGCTTACGCTGGTGGCAACGCGGTGGTAACAGATGAGGATGTGTCCTCATCATTCTGGCCGCGCGAGGTAATCCAGGATCCGCGTAAATGCGCCATTTCCGGAACCTCATCAGGCAGACGCGGACGTCAGGGCAGGGTTCAAATCCCTCCGTCTCCGCACGACGAGAAAAGCCCCGGTTCGCCGGGGCTTTTCTCGTTCCTCCGCTGCGGGTGCCCGCCGCGCGTCTGTCGTGTGTCCGGGGGCGCCGCTACCGTAGGTGCGTGCGTGCGGTGATCTCGATGACGGGGCGACTCCTCGTCGCGCACTGGCCGGCGCTGCTCGCCTGGTACCTCGTCGGGACGATCGGCCGCTGCGTGGGTGTCGAGGTCGCGGGCTTCGTCGGGGGATACACGGCGATCGGCGGCATCCTGCTGTTGCCGCTGGCGATCCTCGCCAAACTCGTGAGCGTCGTGGCGATGTTCCTCGTGCTGCGCGACGGCATGCCCCGACTGGGCGTGATCGCACCGCCGCCGGTGGATCGTGCCGCTCGGCGGGTGGCGTTCCGCAACGCGCTGCTGTCGGCGGTCCTGCCGTTCATGGCGGTCTACGCCGCGCTCGGGTTCCTCCGCGACGACGTCGCCGCGTATCTCGACGCCGCTCTCACCGTGCAGTTCGGACGCAACCTCATGGCGTCGGTGACCGGCGTGGCCGTCGACACATCCGGCACGGTCACCCAGCTGGCCTGGGAGCCGTGGACCGTGGCGGTCACGGTGCTGGCCTTCACGGGACGGTGGGCGTGGAAGCGATGGCGGACCTCGTTGCCGAACTGGACATCGGTCGTCGCGACGTACCTCGAGGGGCTGTGGGTGTTCCTCGCGACGTACTTCGTCGGTGAGGCGCTCGGGTACGTGACCGGGTGGATCGACAGCCGCCAGGCGATCGCCTGGCTCGCGGATGCGCGGGCGTGGGTCGGCGGCTGGTTCGCGCCGCTCGGGTGGACCGCGGATGCCGCGCTGTGGATCGTCGGTCAGGCGGGGGTCGTCATGCTCCTTCCGCTGGCCTGGCTCACCATCGCCGGCGTCATCTACGGTCAGGCCGTGTCGCCGCAGGGTGTGAAGTGGCAGGGGCCCCTCGCGACCCGCGCGCGGACCCGCTACGGCGCGGTGCCCGAGCGTCTGCGTCGGCGGTTGAACGATATCGGGGGCGGGATGGGGAGTCGGGTCCGTCCCATCTGGCAGGCCATCGTGCTGATGTGGCGGAGCGGGCCGATCCTCGTCGGGGGGTACGTGCTGCTCTACGCGCTCCTGCTCTTCGGCGAGGGATGGCTCCGCATCGGGATCACGCGGATGGTGGGGCCGCACGACTTCGCTTCGTACTGGTTGGTCTTCGGTGCGCTCCTGCTGACGCTCGTGCCGCTGGTCATCGAACCTCTCCGCACGGTGCTCGTGGCCGGCGCCTACGACGCGACGATCGGCGCCCTCATCGGCGCTCCGGTCGTCGCCTCGGGTCAGCCGTCGGCGGGCGGACAGTGCCCGTCAGGGCAGGCGGAGAAGCAGGTAGCGCGGGAGCTGGTCGCCGAGCGTGAGCTCGAGGCCGAACGGTCCGACGGCATCTGAGGGGACGAGGTAGGGGACCTCGATCGTGAAGGGCGCCGTCGCATCCGACGGGCACTGGCTGGGATTTCGAGAGCCGGCGTCGAGGTCGGTCAAGGCGTCGTTCCATCGGCGCTGCGCGCCGCCCGTCTCGCGCAGCAGGGGGATGCCACAGGACACGGTCGTGCCGTGGGGATCGACGGGAACCTCCACCACGATGACGCGGGTGCCCTCGGGGGCGTCGGCGAGGGCATCGGCCGACGGCGTCCCGATGCGCACCGGTCCCCAGGTCGCGCCGGCGAAGTCGCCGGTCTCCCGCGCCTCGATCGTCGTCGGGATCGACGGTCGGCCCTGGTTGGCTCCCCACCACTCGCCGGCCCCGATGACCGCCGCGGTCGTCGGCAGCAGGACGGCGACCGCCACCAGTGCGGCGGCGTTACGTCGCCACCACCGCGCGCTCACGGTGTCGCCCATCCGGTGCGCGCCAGCGCGACCTCGGGCTGACGGGGGAGTGCGTCGAGGTCGATCGGCACGTGCACGACCGAGTCCAGTCGGGTCTCGTCGCTGAGGGCGAGTTCCAGGGTCGCGGTGCCGCGCGCGGCGTCCGCGGGCAGTTCGAACGCCAGACTGCCGGAACGGGGGATGCCGACGGCCAACGGCGTCCCGAAGATCGATGCGGGCCTCTCGCTCGCGCGGTAGGTGACGCCGTCGACGACGAGCACGGCATGACCGAGGAGCGCGGCCACTTCGTCGACGCGGGCCTCGACGTCGACGTCGACGACGATCCATGTGCCGTCGGCGGCCCAGCCGCCCGCGACGGCGCGGTCTCCGCGCCGCGGGTCGGTGACCGTGATCTCGAACGATCGGGCGACGGCGGCCCCGCCGACCTCGGCAGGCACCACGAACGGAGTCACCGCGGCATTCTCCGGCGGGGTGATCTGCGTCACACCCCACGCGGCGACGACGAGGCTCGCGCCGATCGCCCAGACCGCCCAGGGCCTCATCCGGTGCCCTCCTCGCCGGAGCCGGAGCCGGAGCCGGAGTCAGCGCCGGCGCCGACGTCTCGGATCTCCACGGAGAGGTGTGCGGCGGTCACCGGGTCTCCCCAGGAGTCGCCGTAGGTGATGAGCCTGCCGGTCCGCAGGGTGAAGTCACGGAGATCGATGTGGAGCACGTCGCCGTCCGAGAGAGTCGTGGCATCCACCGCCCAGGTGAGCACGAGCTCGGCCGGAACCCCCGGCTGCAGGTACGGCGCGAGCGTGGCGTCATCGAGCCGGGCCACCGAGGTCGCCGCTTCGCCCTCCAGCTCCGCCACGTGCAGCGCCCCGATGACGCCCGAGGCTCCCGCCGACGGCAGCGCCCGGTTCCAGACGTTCTCCGCCGTCACGACGACGGCGAGGATGCGTTGTCCGTCCGACACCGACGTCCCCGACCCGGGCAGCTCGTCGATGAGCACCGCCCTCTCCACCGTGAGCGCGAACTGGCGGTTGCGGTGCTCCTCGCCCGCCGCGAGATCGGGCACGGGGGCCGAAGCGGCGGCCTCGAGACCGCCGAACGCCGCGGTGACGGCCAGGAACAGACCGGTGAGGATCCCGGCGAACCACCCCGTCGGCAGGCGGTCCACCAGGGCGAGCACACGCCTGCGCGCCGCGCGCGGGATCCTGACGCGCCGGGGGAAGGCGCCACCGGGGCGAGGGTCGCTCACCGCGACATTGTAGATCGGGGGGTCCCCGTCGCGTCCAGCGAGCCGTCACAATCATTCGGGCGCCGCGTGCGGCGCCGCGCGCGGATCCGGAGATGTGCCGCGGATCCGGACGCATCCGGCGATTTCATCCGGATCCGGTGACCTTCTCCGGATCCGCGGCGCATCTCCGTGTCGCCGACGCCGATATCCTCACTGGAGGCCCCGCCGCCCCCACCCCCCGGAGGACCCCATGTCTGTCGGTCTGCTCGCCGTCGTCGATGACATCCTCAGCGCCGCCATGAAGGCGAGCGCGAAGACCGCGGGTGTCGTCATCGACGACGCCGCCGTCACGCCCCAGTACGTGCAGGGTCTCACCCCCGCTCGCGAGCTGCCGGTCGTGTGGAAGATCGCGCTCGGCAGCATCATCAACAAGTACGTGATCATCATCCCGATCGCGCTCCTGCTCAGCGCGTTCGCGCCGATGGTGCTCCCCTACCTGCTCATCATCGGCGGTGGTTTCCTGTGCTTCGAGGGCGCCGAGAAGGTGCTCGAGTGGTTCGGCGTCCACCACGGCGGGCACGAGGACGACGGTCCGCGCGACGAGAAGAAGCTCGTGTTCGGGGCCGTCCGCACCGACCTGATCCTCAGCACCGAGATCATGCTCATCGCGCTGTCGAGCCTCGACCCCGGCTTCGGGATCTGGATGACGCTGGGGGCCCTGCTCGTCATCGGTCTGGCCATGACGGTCGTGGTCTACGGCGCTGTCGCGCTGCTGGTGAAGATCGACGACATCGGCCTGCGGTTCATGAAGAGCCCGTCGCGCGGCGTCCGTCGCTTCGGCGTGCGGGTCGTGGCATCCATGCCCGCGGTGTTCCGCGTGATCAGCATCGTCGGCACCGTCGCGATGCTCTGGGTCGGTGGCCACCTCCTGCTGCAGAACCTCGCCGAGACCCTGTGGGCGGGCCCGTACGACGTGGTGCACATCGTGACGCACGCGATCGAGGCCGCGGGACCGGTCATCGTGTGGATCGTCGAGACGGCGATGTCGGCGGTGTTCGGCCTGGTCGTGGGGCTCCTCATCGTCGCTGTCGTGATGGGCGTCTCGCGCCTGACGAAGCGCGGCGGGCACGCGGAGCACGAGCCCGCGTCGACGACGCGCGTCGACGGCTGACCCGCGGCGGCGCGGCGGGTACGACCGGGCGGCGGACGCGGCCCGGGCCTCGCCCGCGTCGACCGTGCGAGCGACGCCCGCGACCAGGTCGGGCCACAGCTCGGGCACGACGTCGGGGCCCATCCCCGGGTGCACTTGCAGTTCGGCGGCGGTAAGCGCCTCGGCCATGTCGACCGCGGCGCTCCCGTGCAGCACGTCGTCGTCGCGGCCGTGGAACACCAGCTCGCCGACCTCCGCGCGTCGGGCGCCCTGCCGCCCTGCCCTGCTTTGTCCGCTGCGCTGCCCAGAGCGGCCCGGCCGCCCTGCCCCGCGCCGGACACAGTCTCGCGGTCCTCGCGAGGCCGCGGCGCGACCCCGCTGCGTGACGCGACCCGCGGCCCCGCGCGGCCGCCGACCCGCCGCCGTACCGGCAGCAGACCGGACCGTCCGCGTCAGTCCAGCCGCGAGTGATCGCCCAGACGGTGCCAGGTGCGGTTGTGGTAGACCAGCGCGGAGCCCGGCTCGCCCGGCTCGAGATCGCGTTCGACGTCGACCTGCAGGGCCTGTGCGGCGATCACGGTGGAACCGCCGGCATCCATCCGGCTGACGATCTTGCAGCGGAGCCACGCGCGGACGCCGTGATAGACCGGCTCGCCGGTGGCCAGGCGCGACCACGTCGAGGTGTCGGCGAAGCGGTCGATGCCGCTCGTCGCCGCGGTGCGCGCGAGGACGATGTCTTCGGCGTCGAGCAGGTGCACCACGATCGTGTCGGCGGCGATGATCGTCGGGGTGGCGGACGACAGGGCCGACACCGAGAAGATGAGCAGCGGCGGATCGGCGCTGACCGACGACACCGACGAGGCCGTCAGCGCCACGGGGCCGTTCTCGCCGTACGCGGTGATGACGGCGATGCCGCCCGGGTGCCCGCGGAACGCGCGCTTGAAGTCTTCCGCCGAGACCGACGTGCCGATCGCGGGCGTGCCCTCGGGGGCTGCGTGCGGGAGCGAAGTCATACCTCACACGGTAGGCGCTTCCGGGGTCGTCGGCATCGTCCGGTGCAATACGACGACACGCTCGGGGGGCGCCGACGCTTGTGGCCCGCGCAAGTGTGAGGCTTCACATTTATCGTTTTGTGACATTCAGGCGCCGGAAATCCTTGACACACCGGAATGTGTGAGCGCTAACATTCAGGAGTCAGCCCACCCGAGGGGGCTGCATCACATGAACCGGCATCGGTGCCGGCGAAACGAGGAGGTTTCAACATGAAGGCGAAGAAGATTCTTGCCGGGTTCGCTCTGGTCGGCGCGATCGCCCTGACCACGGCCGGCTGCGCCGGTGGCGGCAGCAACGCCGGGAGCGGTGGCGACGGCGACGTCATCACGGTGGGCTTCGCGCAGACCGGCTCCGAGAGCGGGTGGCGCAGCGCCAACACCGAGTCGATGAAGGAGGCGTTCAGCGAGGCCAACGGCTTCAACCTCATCTTCAACGCGGCCGACAACAAGCCCGAGGCGCAGATCGCCGCCGTCCGCAGCTTCATCAACCAGGGCGTCGACGCCATCGTGCTCGCCCCGATCGTGACCGACGGCTGGGACGACGTGCTCAAGGAGGCCAAGGATGCCAACATCCCGGTGATCCTCGAAGACCGCACGGTCTCCGCTCCCGAAGACCTCTACGCCAGCTGGGTCGGCCTCGACTTCAAGAAGGAGGGCGAGACCGCGGGCACCTGGGTCGCCGAGAACTTCGGCAGCACCCCGACCAACCTCGTCGTCCTCGAGGGCACCACGGGGTCGTCGGCCGCGACCGACCGCGCCGCCGGCTTCGACGAGGCCATCGCGGGCACCGACATCAAGGTCCTCGACTCGCAGACGGGCAACTTCACACGCGCCGAGGGCAAGACGGTGATGGAGGGCTTCCTGCAGAAGTACGGCTCCGAGATCAACCTGCTGTTCGCGCACAACGACGACATGGGCCTGGGCGCGCTCGACGCCATCAAGGCGGCGGGGCTCACGCCGGGCACCGATATCAAGATCGTCACGATCGACGCGGTGAAGGACGGCATGACCGCCCTGGCCGACGGAGAGTTCAACTACATCGTCGAGTGCAACCCGCTGCTCGGCGAGAAGGTCGCCGAGGTCGTGAAGAAGGTCGTCGCGGGCGAGTCCGTCGACAAGAGCTACATCGTCGAGGACCAGGCGTTCGACCAGGAGCAGGCCAAGGCCGCCCTGCCCGACCGCAAGTACTGATCGATCGCTCACCCCTCCCCGCTGCCGGGTGCCCGTCACCCGGCAGCACCTCTCCCGGCGTGCGGGGCCGGCTCCCTACCGGCCCCGCACCGGGGGGGGGGGGCCCCCCCCCCCCCCCCCCCCCCACGACCCCCGTCCCCCGAGAAAGCGATCGAGCATGACATCCGAACGTGCTGCCGCATCCACGAACACACGCACCGCGGTGGTGGAGATGCGCGGTATCAGCATCTCCTTCCCCGGAGTGAAGGCCCTCGACGGCGTCGACTTCACTCTGTACCCCGGTGAGGTCCACTCCCTCATGGGGGAGAACGGCGCCGGCAAGTCCACGCTCATCAAAGCCCTCACGGGCGTCTACGGAATCGACGCGGGCACCATCCAGGTCGACGGGGAGCAGCGGCTCTTCCGGGCCACGGCCGACGCACAGGCGGCGGGCATCGCCACCGTCTACCAGGAGGTCAATCTCTGCCAGAACCTCACGGTCGGCGAGAACGTGATGCTCGGTCAGGAGGTCCGCCGCGCGGGGATGGTCGACTGGAAGGCCACGCACCTCGCCGCCGAACGCCACCTGTCCGAACTCGGCGTCCGCATCGACACCCGGTCGATCCTCGCGAGCCACTCGATCGCCATCCAGCAGCTGGTCGCGATCAGCCGGGCGATGGTCGTCGACACCAAGGTCCTCGTCCTCGACGAGCCGACCTCGAGCCTCGACCGCGGCGAGGTCGAGCAGCTGTTCGGGGTCGTGCGCGACCTGCGCGACCGCGGTGTCGCGATCCTGTTCGTCTCGCACTTCCTCGACCAGATCTACGAGATCTCCGACCGCCTCACGGTGCTGCGCAACGGCACGCTGGTGGGCGAGTACCCGGTCGAGGAGCTCGGGCGCGAGCAGCTGGTCGCCAAGATGATCGGCCGCGAGCTCGGCGAGCTGGATGCCATCTCCGCCAGCGCCGAACGTCCGATCGACCGCTCCGGCACGCCCGTGCTGCGGGCCGTCGGCCTGGGCCGGAAGAACGCCCTCGAGCCCGTCGACCTCGAGGTGTTCGGGGGCGAGGTCGTCGGTCTCGCGGGGCTCCTGGGCTCGGGTCGCACAGAGCTCGCCCGCCTCATCGCCGGCGCCGACCGCTCCGACGGCGGGTCGCTCGAGGTGGGCGGCACGTCCGCGCGCACCGGTTCGCCGCGCCACGCCCTCGACCGCGGCATCGCGTTCTCGTCGGAGGACCGCCGCGCCGAGGGGATCGTGGGCGACCTGACGGTCGCCGAGAACATCATCCTCGGCGTCCAGGCCCGGCGCGGCGCGCTGCGCAAAGTCAGCGCCGCCGAGACCCAGGCCATCGTCGACGAGTACATCACCGCCCTCGGTGTGCGTCCGGCGAACCCGAACGCCCTCATCCGCAACCTCTCCGGCGGCAATCAGCAGAAGGTGCTGCTCGCCCGGTGGCTCGCCACCGCGCCGGAGCTGCTCATCCTCGATGAGCCCACACGCGGCATCGACGTCGGCGCGAAAGCCGACATCCAGCGCAAGGTCGCCGAGCTCGCGGAGAAGGGTCTGTCGGTCATCTTCATCTCGTCCGAGCTCGAGGAAGTCCTCCGCCTCGCCCAGCGCGTGGCGGTCCTGCGCGACCGTCGTAAGATCGGCGAGCTGGCCACGCGCGACGTCGACCTCGACGGCCTCGTGACCTACATCGCCGAAGGTCAGGCCGAGACGGCCACCCCCTCCACCGCCCCCGTGACACCGTCGTCCGATCGGGAGAAGATCGCATGAAGAAGTTCCTCACGCACCGCCTCGTCTGGCCGATCGCGGCGCTGATCGCCCTGATCGCCGTCAACACGATCTCGCGTCCGTCGTTCCTCAGCATCACCGTGCAGAACGGTCAGTTCTACGGCTCGCTGATCGACATCCTCCGCAACAGCGCCCCGCTCATGCTGGTTGCGCTCGGCATGACGCTCGTCATCGCCACCCGCGGCATCGACCTCTCGGTCGGCGCGATCATGGCCGTGTCCGGCGCCGTCGCGCTCACCATCATCGAGGCCTCGCCCGACCCCGGAAACCTCGGGGTCGTGATGGTGGCGATCATCGCGGCCGTCGGCGTCGCCCTGCTGCTGGGCGTATGGAACGGCTTCCTGGTGTCGGTTCTCGGCATCCAGCCCATCATCGCCACGCTCGTGCTCATGCTCGCCGGCCGCGGCGTCGCCCTGCTGATCACGAAAGGCTTCATCACCACGATCAACAGCGACCCGTACCAGTTCATGGCGCAGGGCTACGTGCTGGGGCTGCCGTTCGCGTTCTACGTCTCGATCGTCGCGGTCATCGTCGTCGGCGTCCTCGAGCGTCGCACCGCGCTCGGCATGCTCACCGAGGCGGTCGGCATCAACCCCGAGGCCAGCCGCCTGGCCGGTGTCCGCTCCCGCGGCATCATCTGGGGCGCGTACATCGCCAGCGGCACGCTCGCCGGCGTGGCCGGCATCCTGTACAGCTCGAACATCATGGCCGCCGACGCCAACGCGGCCGGCCTCTACATCGAACTGGATGCCATCCTCGCGGTGGTCCTCGGCGGCACCTCGCTCGCGGGCGGCACCTTCAGCATCGCCGGCACCGTCGTCGGCGTCTTCACGATCCAGACGCTGAAGAGCACGATCACCTTCCTCGGCGTTCCGCCCGCGGTCAGCCCCGTGTTCATGGCCGCGGCCGTGCTCGTCGTGGTGCTGCTGCAGTCGCCGCGCTTCCGCGCGCTCCTCCACACGGCCGGTCGCTCCACCGCCCGTCCGCTCACCCGCCGTCCCGACGCAAAGGTGCTGTCCTGATGACCACTCTCACCGCCGCGGAACGCAGCTCTTCGACGTCGACCAGCACGTACCGCCGTTTCCTCAGCCGCCACATCTCGTGGGTGCCGGTGTTCGCCGCCGTCGCCATCCTCATCGTCATGATCGCGGGATCGATGGCGTACTTCCCGAACTTCCAGCTCCCGCGCATCATGTCGTCGATCCTCCTCGACAACGCGTACCTGCTGGTCCTCGCCGTCGGCATGACCTTCGTCATCCTCACCGGGGGCATCGACCTCTCGGTGGGTGCGGTGATGGCGTTCACCGGCATCCTCTGCGCCAAGCTCCTCGGCGACGGGGTCCCCGTGGCCGTGGCCGTACCGGCGATGGTGCTGATCGGGGCGGCGATCGGCCTGCTGATCGGCGTTCTCGTGCAGTTCTTCGACGTCCAACCCTTCATCGCCTCCCTGATCGGCATGTTCCTCGCCCGCGGGCTGGCGTTCGTGGTCAGCCTCGAGTCGATCAAGGTCGAGAACGACGGACTGCTGTGGCTGCAGTCGACGCGCTTCTCCTTCGCCGGCTGGTACATCACCCCGACGGGCGTCATCGCCCTGCTGACGGTCGCGATCGCGGCGTTCGTCCTGCGCTACACCCGGTTCGGGCGTACGGTGTACGCCCTCGGCGGCAACGAGCAGTCCGCGCGGCTCATGGGTCTGCCGGTCGTGCGGACGAAGCTGTCGGTCTACGTCATCAGCGGGGTGTGCGCGGGGCTCGCCGGCATCGTGCTGACGGCCTACTCCGGTGCCGGTTACCCCCTGAACGGCGTCGGCACCGAGCTCGACACGATCGCCGCGGTCGTCATCGGCGGCACGCTGCTCACCGGCGGCAGCGGCTTCGTGATCGGCTCGATGATCGGGGTGTTCGTCTACGGCCTGATCCGCACGATCATCTCCTTCTCGGGAGCCGAGCAATCGTGGACGCGCATCACCGTCGGTGCTCTGCTGCTGCTGTTCGTCGTGGTGCAGCGGATCATCGTGTCGCGCTCGGCCCTCAGCCGCTGACCCGGCCCCGCGTCGTGTTAGCGCTCGCACGCGGGCGAGGGCATGATTGACCCCATGTCCACCGTCGCTCCGCCCCTCCTCGAGGTGCGCGGAGCGACGGTGCGTTTCGGCGTCGAGTCGGCGCTGTCCGACGTCGACTTCCGCCTGCGCCCGGGCGAGGTGCACTCGCTCATGGGTGAGAACGGCGCCGGCAAGTCCACCCTCATCAAGGCGATCACCGGCGCCCTCCGCCTCGACGCGGGGGTGATCGAGCTCGACGGGCGCGCGATGCGGTTCGGCTCTCCCGCCGACGCGCAGGCCGTGGGCATCTCGACGGTGTACCAGGAGATCGACCTGCTGCCGAACCTCACCGTCGCCGAGAACATCTCGCTGGGCCGCGAGCCGCGGCGATGGGGCGTGATCGATCACGCTGCCATGCGCGAGCGCGCGAGCGCCGCCCTGACCGCTCTCGGCGTCGAGGTCGATCCGGCATCCGTCCTCTCCTCGCACCCGCTGGCGGTGCAGCAGCTCGTGGCGATCGCCCGCGCCGTGTCGACCGACCTGAAGGTGCTCGTCCTCGACGAGCCCACCTCGAGCCTGGATGCCGACGAGGTCGCCGAGCTGTTCCGCGTCATCCGCGATCTCAAGGCCCAGGGCATCGCGATCGTCTTCGTCTCGCACTTCCTCGACCAGGTCTACGAGATCTGCGACCGGGTGACGGTGCTGCGCGGCGGTCGCCTCGTCGGCGAGTACGGCACGCGTGAGCTGCTGCGCATCGACCTCGTCGAGAAGATGCTCGGTACGACGGCCGAAGTGCTCGCGCCGCTCGGTCAGCGCGAGGTCGAGGCCAGCGAGGGGCCGTCGGTGCTGAGCGCGCGGGGACTGGCATCCGGGGTCCGCCTGCGCGAGGCGGACGTCGACATCGCCGAGGGCGAGGTGATCGGCGTCGCCGGGCTCCTCGGCTCGGGACGCAGTGAGCTCGCGCGGTCGCTCACCGGGGTCGACCGCCCCAATGGCGGCGCCCTGCTGATCGACGGCGAGCCCGTGCGCCTGTCGTCGCCGCGTGAGGCGATCCGTCGCCGCGTGGCCTACTCCTCCGAGAACCGGCGCACCGAGGGGGTCATCGGCGACCTCAACGTCCTCGACAACATCACGCTCGCGCTCCAGGCGCAGCGGGGGATCTTCCACCGGCTCAGCACCGCGCGGCGGCGCGAGCTGGCGATGAGCTGGGTCGAGGCGCTGCACATCCGCCCGTCCGACATCGACCGGCCCGTGTCGACGCTGTCGGGAGGGAACCAGCAGAAGGTCCTGCTCGCGCGCCTGCTCGCCCTCTCCCCGCGTCTCATCGTGCTCGACGAGCCCACCCGCGGCATCGACGTGGGGGCCAAGGCCGAGATCCAGCGTCTGGTCGGGGAGCTGAGCGACAACGGGCTCTCCATCGTCTACATCTCCGCCGAGCTCGACGAGGTGCTGCGTGTCGCGCATCTGGTCGCGGTGATGCGCGACGGCGTCCTCGCGCAGATCGTTCCGGCCGCCGACCTCACCTCCGATGCGCTGCTCGCGCTCGTGGCAGGGCACACGAGCGGAGACGAGGGCGGCGGTGGCTGACGACAAGACCTCGCGCACCGCCAACATCTTCGACGTCGCCCGGCTCGCGGGGGTGTCGCACCAGACGGTCTCGCGCGTGCTGAACAACATGCCGAACGTCCGGCCCGCGACCCGGGCGCGCGTCGAGCAGGCGATCGCGCAACTGCGCTACAGCCCCTCGCCCGCGGCGCGCGCGTTGGTCACGCGGCGCACGCGGACGATCGGCCTGGTCACCCCCGGGACGGTCGACTACGGACCCACCTCGATCGCGACGAACTTCAACTTCGCCGCTCGTGCCGCCCGCTACAACGTCGACGCGATCAGCTCCCCGCAGAGCGACGTCGCGCCCGTGCGCGCCGCCATCGACGGCCTGCTGAAGCAGCGCGTGGATGCCATCGTGCTCGTCGTGGTCGACACCGAGGTCCTCGCGGCGGTCCAGGCACTCGACATCGACGTGCCGATCGTCGCGGCCGCCGCCAGTGCGCGCCCGCATCCGCGTCTGGTCGCCATCGACCAGTACCGGGGGGCGCGGGGCGCCGTGCGCCACCTGCTCGAGGCGGGATACGAGACGGTCCGGCACATCGCCGGCCCCGCCCGCAACCCCGACGCCGTCGAGCGCGTGCGCGGGTGGCGCGAGGAGATCGCCGCGGCTCGGGCCCAGTCGACCCCCGCGGTGCACGGCGACTGGTCCGCCGCGAGCGGATACCGCATCGCGTCCGAGGCCGACCTCGCGCCGGGGGAGGGCATCTTCGTCGCGAACGACTCCATGGCCATCGGCGTGCTCTCCGCGCTGCGGGAGCGCGGATTGCGCGTCCCCGACGACATCGGCGTCGTGGGCTTCGACGACGTGCCCGAGGCGGCGTTCGTCCACCCCTCTCTCACGACCGTCCGGCAGGACTTCGCCGCCCTGGGGGAGATCCTCATGCAGAAGGTGCTCCTGCTCGTCGAGGAGCCCGACACGGTCACCGAGAGCACCCCGCTCCCGACGCGCCTGATTGTGCGCTCCTCCGCCCCCCTCGCGCGCTGACCCCCGCCCCGCCCCCGCCCCCGCCCCCGCGCGCCGATAAACGCCGTTCCTCCCCAGACACTCCGTGGCGCAGCGTGTCTGGGGAGGAACAGCGTTTATCGAGCGGGTGCGGATGCCGTGGCATCCGGTCTCGCGGAGGGCGTCGCTCAGCCGAGCAGCGGCACCGCCCCCACGAGCACGCCGACCGCGAGCATCACGAGCGAGACGATCGTCGCGCGCCACAGCACCTTCTTGTGGTGGTCGCCGAGGTTGACGCCGGCGAGCGACACCAGCAGCAGGATCGCCGGGACCAGCGGGCTCTGCAGGTGCACGGGCTGACCGGTGATCGACGCGCGGGCCATCTCGACCGGGGCGATGCCGTAGTTCGCCGCGCTCTCGGCCAGGACCGGCAGGATGCCGAAGTAGAACGCGTCGTTCGACATGAAGAACGTGAACGGGATCGACAGCACGCCCGTGATGACGGCGAGGAACGGTCCCATCGACGAGGGGATCACCTGGGTGATCCACGACGCCATCGCGGTGACCATCCCGGTGCCGTTGAGCACACCGACGAGGACGCCGGCGGCGAGCACCATCGACACCACGCCCACGATCGAAGGCGCGTGGGCGACGATCTCGTCAGCCTGCGCGCGCAGCTTCGGGAAGTTCACGATGAGCGCGAGAGCCGCGCCGACCATGAACACGAAGGCCAGCGGGAACAGGTCCATCACCAGCAGCACCATGACCGCGACGGTCAGCGCGAGGTTGAACCAGATCAGCTTCGGGCGCAGCGTCGCGCGGTTGGGGTCGAGCATCGTGTCGGCCATCGCGGTGTCGGCGACATCGACCAGCTGCGGGGCGGCGACGGCGTCACGGCCGCCGCGCACCGTCACGATGTTGCCCGTGCGCAGCGAGGCGACGGCACCGGGCTTCGGCTCCGCGCCGCGGACCAGCGCCGGACCGCCGAGGCGTCCGAACCCGCCGGCGGCGTCGAGCTTCGCGGTGTCGATGGACCCCGCGAGACGCTTGCGCTCGGCCAGACCCAGGAACCACGCGAAGGCGAGGGAGACGACGAGCCCTGCGGCGAGCGAGGGGATCATCGGCACGAAGACGTCGGTCGGCTGCAGGCCGAGCGCCGTGGCGGCGCGGACGGTCGGACCGCCCCACGGGACGATGTTCAGCGTGCCGTTCATCAGGCCCGCGACGCACGTGAGCACCACGGGGCTCATGCCCAGGCGCAGGTACAGCGGCAGCATCGCCGAGGTGGTGATGATGAAGGTCGTCGAGCCGTCGCCGTCGAGCGAGACGGCACCCGCGAGGATCGCCGTGCCGAGCACGATCTTGGCCGGGTCGTCGCCCAGGAAGCGCGTGATCACCCGGATGAGCGGATCGAAGAGGCCGACGTCGATCATGATGCCGAAGTACATGATCGCGAAGAGCAGGAGGGCGGCGGTGGGTGCCATCTTGCTGATCGCGTCGATCACCATGTCGCCCAGGCCGAAGCCCGCGCCGGCGATGAGGCCGAAGATCGTGGGCACGACGATGAGGGCGACCATGGGGGTGAGGCGCCGGGTCATGATCAGGGCCATGAACGACAGGACCATGAGGAAACCGAGGGCGACGAGCACGCCGTCGGCGGGCGTGTAGGCCACCGCGTACTCTTCGGCCTCGGCCGCAAGGATCAGGGGGGTCATCGCGACTCCTTCGTCGGGACGGGCGCGTCTCTCGCGCTCTCGATGCGGTGACCTTACGGATGCCGCGCCCCTAACCGCGCGCTTGCTCGCATTGCACGGGGTTATGCGCGTACCGTGTGTTCTGCGCATTTCGCGCACGGCGGACGGCGCCGCTCGACGGGGAGGTGCGCATGCGGTTCGCCACGCGGATGCTCCTCGCGCAGGTCGCGACGCAGATCGTCGTCGTCGTGGTGTGCACGGCCGTGTTCGCGTGGCTGGGCGTGCAGCAGCTCAAAGCCGAGGCCGACTCGTCGGCGCTGAACATCGCGCGCTCCGTCGCCGAGGCGCCCGAGGTGCGCGACCTCGTCGCCACCTACTCCGCCGATCCCGGCACGCCCGATGCCGCCGACCTGCGTGGCGGAGTGCTCCAGCGCTACGCCGTCGACGTCACCCAGCGCACGGAGGGCCTGTTCGTCGTGATCACCGACGATCACGGCATCCGTCTGGCCCATCCCGATCCCGACCGCCTCGGCCAGGTGGTGAGCACGAGTTTCGCCGACGCGCTCGCGGGGCGCGAGGTCGTGACGTGGGAGACCGGGACCCTGGGCGAGTCCGCCCGCGCCAAGGTGCCCGTGTACCCGCCGGGCGGCGGCGCGCCCGTGGGCGAGGTCAGTGTCGGCTTCGAGCGCGCGAGCGTGTTCGACGATCTGCCGGCGCTGATCGGCGGGATCGCGGTCGCGGTGCTGCTGGCCGTGGCGATCGGTGCGGCGGTCGGCCTGCTCCTGCGACGCCGGCTCGAACGCGTGACCCTCGGCGTGCAGCCCGAGGAGCTCGTCGCGCTCGTGCAGACCCAGACGGCGGTCCTGGAGGGCGCCGACGAGGGGGTGCTCGCTTTCGACGAGAGCGGGGTGGTGCGCGTGTGCACCGCCACGGCCGAGCGCCTGCTCGGGATCACGGATGCCGTGGGCCACCCCCTCGCCGACCTCGACCTCCCACCCGCCGTCGCCTCCGCGCTGGCCGGCCCCGGCGCGACCACGGGATTGCCCGTCGACGGGCGCGTGGTCTTCATCGACGTCCGTCCGGTGCGCCGGGGTCCGCGCGCACTCGGCCGCGTCGCGGTGCTGCGCGACCGCACCGACGTGGCCGCGCTCTCGGGGCGTCTCGACAGCGTCCGCGCGATGGGCGACGCCTTGCGCGTGCAGCGGCATGAGAACGCCAACCGCCTGCACGCCGCCGTGGGGCTGCTCGACGCGGGGCGCGCCGAGGAGGCGCGCGCGTTTCTCGCCGACCTCGTCGACCGCGGGTCGGTCGACTGGGCGGTGCCCGGCATCGACCTCGTCGGCGATGCGATGCTGCAGTCGTTCCTCGGGGCGAAGGCTCTCGCCGCCCGCGAGCGCGGCGTCTCGCTGCGTATCTCCGACGACACGTTCCTGCGCGGCACGGTCGACGACGTGGAAGACGTGGTCGCGGTCCTGGGAAATCTCCTCGACAACGCCGTCACCGCCACGGCGGTCGGTCCCGAACCGCGCGAGGTCGAGGTCGCAGTGCTCGGCGACGGCGACGCGATCGTGCTCACCGTGTCCGACACCGGCGGCGGGATCGCCGACGTCGACGCCGCCTTCGCCGCGCGTGAGCGCGACGACGACCCGGCCGCCGTGCACGGCCTCGGCATCGGCCTGCCGCTCTCGCGCGAGTTCGCCCGCCGCCGCGGTGGCGACGTGTGGGTCGTCGATCCGGGCGGTGCCGGTCACGGCGCGGTCGTCGCCGCTCGCCTGCCCGGAGTCCTGCGCCGCCCCGACGGATCCGACCCGGTCTCCCGAGAGGAGAACCCCGAATGACCGACATCCGCGTGCTCGTCGTCGACGACGACTTCCGCGTGGCGGGCTTGCACCGCGACGCGGTCGCCGCTCGTCCGGGCTTTCTCGCTCTCGAGTCCGCCCGGACCGTGGGGGAGGCCCGGGCCGCGCTGGTCGCGCACCGCCCCGACCTGGTGCTCGCCGACGTCTACCTGCCCGACGGCGACGGGATCGAGCTCGTCCGCTCGGCCGGGGTGGACGCCTTCGTCCTCTCCGCCGCGACGGACTCCGCGACGGTCCGACGCGCCTTCACCGCGGGAGCGCTCGCCTACCTGGTGAAGCCGTTCGACACCCGCATCCTGGCCGAACGCCTCGACCGCTACGTGCGGTACCGCAACCTCCTGGGCAGCGCGCGGCCGCTCTCGCAGGACGACATCGACCGCGCGGCATCCGTGATGCGCGGGGAGCGAGAGGGGCCCTCGCTCGCGCGCTCGGCGACCGAGCAGACGGTCCTCGCGGCCCTGGGCGCAGACGAAGCCTCGGCTACGGAGGTCGCGGAGCGCATCGGCGTCTCGCGCGCGACCGCCCAGCGCCACCTCACCGCTCTCGCCGAGCGGGGCCTGGTGCAGGTGAGCCTGCGCTACGGCTCGACGGGCCGACCCGAGCACCGCTTCCGCGCCGGCGCCTGACCCGGCGTCCTCCCGTCGCTCCCGGGCCCGCGCCGGCTCCCGGGCCCGCGCCGGCTCCCGGGTCCGCGCCGGCTCATGGCCCGCGCCGGCTCCCGGGTTCGCGTCGGTTCGCGGCCCGCGCCGGCCTACGCCTCCAGAACCGCCCACCCGCGGGGACCGAGCGTGATCCGCCCGTCGGCCGGCGATCCCTCGCCCGCCACGAGCGTCCGCCCGTCCGCGATCGGCAGCGACACGGATTCCTCCCCGAGGTTCAGCGCGACCACGACCGCGTCGTCGCCGACCGCGGTGCGCAGCGTCAGCGCGGTGTTCGCGACCTCCACGGTGTCGGTGTGCGCGCGCCACAGCCAGGGCTTGCGGCGCCGCAGGGCGATGAGCGCCTGGTGCGCCTGCAGGATGCGCGGGTCGGGCTCGACGTCGTGCGGCGACGCGGGGAACTCCGGCCGCACCGCGTCGTCGCCGCCGAGTCGTTCCTCCTTCACGCCCGTCCATCCGAACTCGTCGCCCGCGTACACCGATGGCGTGCCCGCGACGGTGAACAGCACCGCGAGCGCGTGCGGCACGAGGTCGCTCCCCACGGCAGACGCGATGCGGGTGACGTCGTGGTTGCCGACGAAGGTCTGCGGCACGAACGTCGCCAGCAGCGCGTCGTGCCGCTCGATCGCGTGGCTCAGCTCGAACAGGTTCCGGTCGGCGATGCCGTGCCAGATCCCCTGCCAGAGCTCGTACTGCGTGAGGGAGTCCATCGTCGACTCCCGCACGATGGCCCCCGCATCGCCGTGGATGACCTCCCCGAGGAACCACGCCTCCGGGAAGCGCTCGCGGACTCGGGGAAGCACCTCCGCCCAGAACGACGACGGCACCGCGTAGGCGGCATCCAGGCGCCACCCGTCGATCCCTCGCTCCAGCCAATGGCACATCACGTCGACGACGAGGTCGACCACGGCGGGGGAGGAGTGGTCGAGCGCGACGAGCGCGTCGTGCCCCTCGAACACGTCGGCCTCGAAGCGGCCGTCGACCCAACGCCCCCGCAACAGCTGCGGCCCGTCCTGGGTGAGGTTCCGGAACGCCGCGTGCCCGCGCCCGACGTGGTTGAAGACGCCGTCGAGCAGGATCCGGATGCCGCGCTCCCGCGCCGCGGCGGCGAGCCGGTCGAAATCCCCGTCGTCCCCGAGCCGCGGGTCGATGCGGAAGTGGTCGACGGTGTCGTAGCCGTGCGTCTCGGCGGCGAAGACCGGCCCCAGCAGAAGGCCGTTGAGTCCGAGCGCGATCACGTGGTCGAGCCACGGCTCGAGGCGGTCCAGGCGCGAGACGGGTGCGGCGTCCGGGTCCACGCCGTCGCGGATCGATGCGCCGACGAATCCCAGCGGATAGACGTGCCACCAGATCACGTGCTCGGGCCAGGTGGGCATGAGTACTCCTCCGTCCGGCGGGTTCGGCGCCGGGCTCACCGACGCTATCCGCACTCCCCTCACCCGCCGCCCGGGTTGCGCCCCACGCCGCCACCCCACCCCCCTCGCGTGAGTCGCCAAGATGTGTCGCCTCTGGCGCTCCCGAGGCGACACATCTTGGCACCTCGCCGCGGCTCGCCGCGGCGCCCGGCGCGGCGTCACGCCCGCGCGCGATCCTCCGGCAGCGCGAACACGTCGAGGTCCAGAGCTTGTGCGCGCGCGGCCTCGACGGCGGCGGTCACGGCGCCGATCGAGACGATGTCCGGACCCAGCGTCGATGCCACGATCTGCGGCGGCGGGAGGTGCAGCGAGTCGGGGATGGCGGCGATGGCCGCCTCGATGATGGGACCGGCACCCGCAGCGATCGCGCCGGACACGACGACGCGCTGCACATCGAAGAGGCTGCCGAAGACGGCCGCCACCCCGGCCAGCGCCGGGCCCACCGAGCGCGCGGCGGCGAGGGCGCCGGCGTCGCCCGCGGCGGCGAGGTCGAGCACGGCCTTGGCGTCGAGCGTGTCGGGGTCGATACCGTGCAGGGCGCTGTCCGCAGGCACGGTTCCGGATGCCACGGCCTCCCGCGCCGCATCGACGCAGCGCGGCGCGAGACCCCACGCGCTGCCGACGCCCTCGACCCGGTCGAAGGCCACGGTCTCTCCGGCGCCGCCGTGCGCTCCCCGCAGGAGGCGACCGTCGACGCTGATGCCGGCGCCGAAGCGCTCGCCGGCGAGGAGGGCGACGAAGTCGGTGCAGCCGACGGCGGCTCCGTGCGTGCGCTCGGCCACCGCGGCGAGGGTGGCGTCGTTCTCGACGCGCACGACCGGCGCCCACGTCGCGAACGTGTCGATGAAGTCGGGGTTCATGCGTGCCCAGAAGCCGTCGTGGTGCACGGGCGAGCGTCCGGACCGATCCACGGGAGCGGGCACCCCGACGCACACCGCGACCAGGTCGGCGCGCGAGCGGTGTGCGCGTTTGAGCGTCGCGTCGACCGTGGCCTCGGCGGCCCGGCGTCGTCGCTCGGGGGAGTCGAGCTCGGGGTCCACCGCCAGGCGCGATGTCGCGAGGGTCGTGCCGCGCAGGTCGGCGACCGTCGCGGTCACATGGGCGCGTCCCGCGTCCACACCGACCACCGCACCGGCGTCGGGACGGAAGGCGAACCGTCGCGCGGGTCGCCCCTTCGAGTACTCCCCGACGGCGCGCGCGTTGGGCATCTCCGTGAGCAGTCCGCGCGTCGTCAGCTCATCGAGCACGTCGATCGCCGTGGAGCGGGTCAGCCCGACCGCCGCGATGACGTCGCTCGCGGTGAACGCCCCGTCGTCCCACGCGCGGGCGAGCACCGCGTCGAGGTTGTGGCGGCGCAGCGACGGCGTCGTCGTCGTGGCATCCATCGGCTCTCTTGACCCCCTTTGGGTTCTCCTGCAATACTGCCTGCACGACATTGATTTGGCGAGTAGATTTACTCGCCGACACAACATATTCGCAGTGCGGCGGAGGAGGCAGCTGGTGTCGACGAAGATCAGGGCGGGGCGACGATGGATCGCCGCGACCGCGGTGGGGGTGCTGGGGGCGGCGATGCTGGCCGGCTGCTCCGCCGACGGGCGCGAGACGATCCGCTTCACCTTCAGCAAGCGCGAGGCGCTGTCGTTCATGAACGACGTGGTCGCCGAGTACAACGCCTCGCAAGACCGCGTGCGCGTCGAGATGGACAGCTCGGGCGTCGACGTCGTCTCCGCGAGCTTCGTCCGCGGCAATCCGCCCGACATCATGCTCGCCAACTACAACTACGAGACCGCCCGCTTCGTCCAGCGCTGTGCGCTCAGCGACCTCTCGGACACGACGGCCGCGAGCACCGTGCGCGACGACCTGCAGCCCCTCATGGACCAGTACGGCTCCTGCGAGGGGCGCACCAGCGCGCTTCCCTACTCGGTCATGGCGGCCTCGGTCATCTACAACAAGCAGATCTTCGAGCAGCTGGGCCTCGAGGTCCCGACCACGTGGGACGAGCTGCTGGAGGTGTCCGAGACCCTGAAGGCGAACGGCGTCACGCCCTTCTACGGCACCTTCAAAGACGACTGGACCGTCGGTCAGGGCTGGTACGACTACTCCGTCGGCGGGTCGCTCGACGTCATCGACTTCTTCGACGCGCTCGCCGCCGAGGGCGACGAGGTCGGCCCGCAGTCGACGGTGTCGTTCGCGAAGGACTTCAGCGAGCCGATGGACCGCATGCTCGAGCTCGCCCAGAACTACACGAACCCGGATGCCGAGAGCCGGGCCTACGGCGACGGCAACCTCGCGTTCGCCCAGGGGCAGGCGGCCATGTACCTGCAGGGCCCGTGGGCGCTCGGCGAGATCGCGAAGACCTCTCCCGACCTGCCCGTCGGCACCTTCCCGCTCCCCATGACCGACGACCCGGCCGACCTGAAGGTCCGCGTCAACATGGACCTCGCGGCCATCATCCCCGAAGCCTCCCGGCACAAGGATGCCGCGCGCGACTTCCTCGAGTACCTGTACCAGCCCGAGGTGATCGAGGCGTACAACGAGTCGCAGCTCGGCTTCGCACCGACGAAGGACGCTCCCTCGCCGAGCGACCCCCGCATCGCGGGGATGATCCCGTACTACGACGAGGGCCGCATCTATCAGGGCGCCTCGGTGCTCGTGCCCAAGACCATCCCGGTCTTCAACTACGTGCAGGCGATGCTGTTCGGCGCCTCCCCCGCGAGCACCCTGAACACCCTGGACGAGGACTGGTCGCGGCTCGCGTTCCGCCAGCCGCCGGCCTCGACGAACGACGCATCCGGCGAGGAGGCCGCGCGATGAGCACCACGACCACGATCGTCACGGGCGGGAAGGCGACCGCGCGTCGCAGCACCCGCCGCGTGGAGCCGATCTACTACCTGTTCCTGCTGCCGACGCTCGCGCTGTTCACGCTGGCGATCACGGTGCCCGGCGTCATCGGGATCTTCTTCAGCTTCACCGACTCGATTGGCCTGGGCGAGTGGAACTTCACCGGGCTGACGAACTACATCGCGATCTTCAGCGACCCCGCGATCCTGCAGAGCTACCTGTTCACCTTCGGGTTCTCGGTCGCCACCGTCATCGTCGTCAACATCGCCGCGTTCCTGCTCGCCGTCGGACTCACGGCGCAGATCCGCTTCAAGAAGGCGCTGCGCACGGTGTTCGTCATCCCGATGGTCATCTCGGGCATCATCATCGCCTACGTCTTCAACTTCCTCTTCAGCAACTCCGTCCCGCAGGCCGGAGCGTCGCTCGGCATCCCGTGGCTCGAGACGAGCCTGTTGGCGAACCCCGACCTGGCGTGGGTGGCGATCGTGATCGTCACCGCGTGGCAGGCGATCCCCGGGACGCTGCTGATCTACATCGCGGGACTCCTGTCGGTGCCCGGCGACGTCTACGAGGCAGCCGGCCTCGACGGCGCGAGCAAGACGCAGCAGCTCCTGCGCATCACGCTGCCACTCGTGGCCGGATACGTCGTCATCAACGTCATCCTCGGCTTCAAGGGCTTCCTCAACGCCTACGACATCATCGTCGGCCTCACCGGAGGCGGCCCCGGCACCGCGACCCGCAGTGTCGCGATGTCGATCATCCTCGGCTTCAACGGCGGCGACTACGCCTACCAGATGGCCAACGCGGCGCTCTTCTTCGTCGTGGCCGTCGTCATCTCGCTCCTCCAGCTCTCGCTGACCCGGGGAAGGAACACCCTGTCATGACCGCTCTCAACCAACCCGCGATCGCCTTCGAGCAGGCCGAGCTCGCCGTCCCCGCGCAGCAGCGCTCCCGCTCCCGCATCCGCCGCGTCGGCACCGAGCGCATCAACTGGTCAGCGACGACGATCCTCGTGCTCTGCTCGCTGACCGTGCTCCTGCCGCTGTACGTCACCATCTCGATGGCGCTGAAGAGCGGCACGCAGGTCGTCGACGGCAACGCCTTCTCGCTCCCCTCGCCGATCAGCTTCGACGGTTTCGTCCAGGCGTGGACGCTGACGAAGTTCCCCGTGGGGCTCGCGGTCTCCCTCCTCGTGACCGCCGGCACGGTCGCGGCGACCATCATCCTGGCCGCCTTCGCCTCCTACGCGATCGCCCGCAACTGGGACCGCAAGCTCTTCCGGTACTCGTTCTTCTACCTGCTCGCGGCGATGTTCATCCCGTTCCCGGTGGTGGCGCTCCCGCAGATCCAGCTCACCGGCCGCGTGGGGCTCGACAACCCGCTCGGGGTGATCGTCCTCGCCACGATGTTCCAGCTGAGCTTCAGCGTGCTGCTGTTCACCGCGTTCCTGCGCTCGATCCCGCTCGAGCTCGAGGAGAGCGCGCGCATCGACGGCGCCACCACCTGGCAGACGTTCTGGCGGCTCATCTTCCCGCTCCTGGCCCCGATGAGCGCGACGGTCGGCATCTTCGCGTTCCTCTACGCCTGGAACGACTTCATGATGCCCTCGCTCATCATCAGCGACCCGGCCCTGCAGACGCTGCCGGTGCGCCAGAACCTCTTCCAGACCCAGTTCAGCAACAACTACAACGTGGCCTTCGCCTCGTACCTCATGGCCATGGCCCCCGCGATCGTCGCCTACCTGTTCACCCAGCGATGGGTGATGGCGGGCGTCACGCAGGGCGCCGTCAAGGGCTGACACCGACCACCCCCTCGAAAGGACAACCGTGACCACCGCCGCACCCTCCGTGCAGACCCGCGAGCTCTCCGACGCCCCCGACTGGTGGCGCCAGGCCGTGGTGTACCAGGTGTATCCCCGCAGCTTCGCCGACACCGACGGCGACGGCCTGGGCGACATCAAGGGCATCACCTCGCGCGTGCCGTATCTCGCCGAGCTGGGGGTGGATGCCATCTGGCTCAGCCCCTTCTACCCGTCCGACCTCGCCGACGGCGGGTACGACGTCGCCGACTACCGCGACGTCGACCCGAAGCTCGGCACCCTGGCCGACATGGACGAGCTCATCGCGCAGCTGCACGCCCACGGCATCCGGATCGTCGTCGACATCGTGCCGAACCACACCTCCGACAAGCACGCGTGGTTCCAGGAGGCGCTCGCCGCGGGCCGCGGCTCCGCAGCCCGCGAGCGGTACATCTTCCGCGAGGGCACCGGCGTCGACGGCGTCGAGCCGCCGACCGACTGGGAGTCGCTCTTCGGCGGGTCGGCGTGGGAGCGCGTTGACGACGGGCAGTGGTACCTGCACAACTTCGACGTCTCGCAGCCCGACCTCAACTGGGACAACCGCGAGGTGCGCGACGACTTCCTCACCACCCTCCGGTTCTGGAGCGACCGCGGGGTCGACGGATTCCGCATCGACGTGGCGCACATGCTGACCAAAGACCTCACCGAGCCGCTGCCCTCGCGCGCCGAGCTCGCCGCCCTGCCCTTCGACGGCACGCACCCGCTCATCGACCGTGACGACGTGCACGAGGTCTACGCCGAGTGGCGCGAGGTCTTCAACTCGTACGACCCGCCGCGCACCGCCGTCGCCGAGGCGTGGGTGCACCCCTCGCGCGTCCCGCTGTACGCCAGCGCCGAGAGCCTGGGCCAGGCCTTCAACTTCGACCTGCTCGAGGCCGATTTCGATCCGGCGCAGTTCCGCCGGATCGTCGCCGACAACCTCGCGCTCGCGGCGGAGTCGGGGTCGTCGACCACGTGGGTGCTGTCGAACCACGACGTCGTGCGTCACGCGACGCGCTACGGCCTCCCGGATGCCGAGCGCAGCGCCGACGGACGCCCGACCCTGAAGCACGGCAACGAGTGGCTGCTTTCCGGCGGCCAGTCGCCGACGCTCGACACCGCACGCGGTGAGCGCCGCGCTCGCGCCGCGGCGACGTTCGTCCTGGGCCTCCCGGGTTCGGCGTACCTGTACCAGGGCGAGGAGCTGGGCCTGCACGAGGTGGCCGAGATCCCCGACGCCGACCGGCAGGACCCGACGTTCTTCCGCAGCCCCGGCATCGACCAGGGGCGCGATGGATGCCGCGTGCCCCTGCCGTGGAGCGCGGAGGGATCCGCGTTCGGTTTCGGCGAGGGGGGCGCGCACCTGCCGCAGCCCGAGTGGTTCGCGTCGTACGCCGTGGACGTGCAGGACGGCGATCCCACCTCGACCCTGTCGCTCTACCGCCGCGCGCTCGACCTGCGCCACGAGCTGCAGACCGACGAGCAGCTGCAGTGGATCGACGCGGGTCGTGACGACGTCGTGGCCTTCGAGCGCCCGAACGGCTGGACGGTCGTGACGAACTTCGGCACGGAGCCGGCAGAGCTCCCCACGGGCGAGGTGCTGCTCGCGAGCAGTCCCCTGGACGGCGACGCGCTCCCCGGCGAGACCACGGTCTGGCTCCGCGGCGCCTGACCCGTCGCGGGCGCCCCGGCGCTCCGCGCCGGGGCGTCCGGCTCCCGCCGCCCCGCCCCATCCCGTCGAGTGTCCAAAACACGCGGACGGATTTTTTTAGCGTCCGGGTGTTTTGGACACTCAACGGAGCGCAGCGACGCCACGGGACGCGACGCGACCGGGCGCCGGGGCGAGGTGGGTCAGGGCACCCGCACCCACGCATCGCCGCGGCGCTCGATCGCACCGGCCGCGGCGAAGGCCTCGAGCCACCCGCCCATCGGCCAGACGCCCCACCGGGCGTGGAAGGTCGCGCCGTTGCGCAGGATGTCGTCGAGATGCTGCCACGGCGGAGACGACACGGGATGCCACTGGTGGTAGGCATCCGCCCCGCCCACCCAGCGCATCTCGACGCCGCGCTGGCGGGCCGTCCACGCGAGGTCGGTGTCCTCGGCGCCGTACCCCTCATACCCGGGGTGGAACCCGCCGATGCGCGCCCACGCGGCCGGCGTCACGGCGAACGACAGCGACCAGAAGAGGTCGTACTCCGCGTCGGTCGCGGCGCGCGTCTCACCCTCGGGCAATGCCGGTCGCGCGCGGTGGGGGCGCGAGAGGAACGGCAGGTCGGCGGCCGTTTCGGGGCGTTGCACGCTCGCGAGGTAGGTCACGGCACCGGCGAGCAGTGCGTCCGGGTAGGCGTCGGCGGCCGCGCGATAGGCGGAGAGCAGCCCCGGGCCGGGCAGGCAGTCCACGTCGAGGAAGACCAGCAGATCGGCGCCCGCGGCGATGGCTGCCTCGGCGGCGCGATCGCGTCCTTCGCCGACCTGGAATCCGCGGGGGCCGGGCGGCACGTGCAGCGTGTGCGTCCCGGCATCCGGGATGCCGGTCGGCGCGGCCTCGTCGAGCCACGCCTCCACGCGCACGACGTCGTCCGCCACCTCGGTCAGGATGCGCCGCTGGCGCTCGAGATGCTCGCGGCGCGCGCTGGACGCCACGGTCAGGACCGCCGTCTTCACGGCACCATCGCCTCGATCGCGGAGGCCATCCGCTCCGCGGCGCCGGACACCTGCCACCGTGACCACTCGGGGGAGTCGTCGGCCGCGCGCTCGATGAGATCGACGAGATCGGGAGCCGTCGTCGTGCCGTCGGCTCGGCGCGCCAACCCCCAGCGGTCGAGAGCCGCGGCGGTCGCGTGCTGCTCGTCGAACGGGCGATCCTGCGCGATCACCACGGCGCGCGCGCCGGACGCGGCGAGGTCGGCGACGCTGTTCTGTCCGGCGGCGCTCACGACCACCGTGCTGTCACCGAGCAGCGGCCACGGATCCGCGACCCGGGAGGACCGGTCGTGACCGATCGAGGTCACGTCCCACCCGCGTCCGTGCAGCAGAGCGGTGATCTCGGCACGCCGTTGCGCTTCGAGGACGCGGCCGAGCAGCACCGCCCTGCGGCCGCTCCCCGCGGGAACGGGCGCGCGCCCGTCGAAGCGGGAGATCCCGCCGGTCCACACGACCCGATCCCCGTGCGCCGCGAGACCCGGCGTGGCGACAGCCCCGTGCGGCCAGGGAGCGACGATGCGGTCGGCGAGGGTGTAGGCGAGGGCGTGCGGCGGATCCGTGCGCACGCCCGGCTGCGTGACGGCGACGGTCCGCACCCCGAGGAGCCGCGCGAAGGCGACCACCTCGGCGCTGACGTCGACCACGAAAGCCGACAGTCGTCGTTCGACCGTCGCACGGGCGATCGTCGTCAGTCGCTCGCGGTGGCCGGGGTGGTCGTGCGGTGCCCAGTGCAACGAGCCGCGCGCCGTCGGATCGGCGTCCCGCGGATCGCTGACCGATCCGTCCTCCGTGCGGACGGGATCGGCATCCGTCGGCAGCTCGATCCACTCCACCTCGGCGGAGAGCCCGGGCGGGCGGTCGAGCGACGAGAACACCACGACGGGGGAGTGAAGGTGCGGATGGACCGCGAGGAAGCGGGCGACGTGTCCGAAGCCGTGGTGGTGGACGTACCAGCCGATCACCACGCCACCGCCGGTACCCGGCGGGCCGCGACGGGCTGGGCGCTGTGCAGGAGCACGCGCTCCACCTCGCGATGGCGCTGGGCCAGCGAGTGCTGGCGCACCGCAGCCCGGCGCGTCCGCACGCGCGTGAGCGGTTCGCGGACTCCCGCGGCGGCGAGCTCGGCCGCGGCCTTGCCCAGCGCGACGACGTCTCCCGGCATGACCGTCGCCGCTCCCGGCATCCCCGCCAGTACCTCCGACACCCCGCCGATGTCGAACGCGGCGACCGGGGTTCCGGTCGCGAGGGCTTCGGCGATGACGAGGCCGAACGGCTCCTCCCACATGGGGGTGACGAGCGCGACGGCCGACGACCCCACCAGGCGGCACAGGTCGGGTTGATGGAGCGGTCCGACGTAGCGCGCGTGCGGCCCGAGACGGGGCACGACCTCCTGCTCGAAGTAGTCGACGTCGCCGATCCGCCCCGCGAGCACGATGTGCGCGTCGACGGCGCGGGCCGCCTCGATGGCCAGGTGGGGTGCCTTCTCCGGAACGATGCGTCCCGACCACACCCACGACGGTCCGCCGGCCCCGCGTGTCCACTGCTCTGTGTCGACGCCGTTGGGGAAGACGAAGGCGTCGACCCCCTCGACCGACCAGGCGCGCGCGGTGGTCTGACTCACCGCGACGAACCGGTGCGGGCTGTCGTGCACCTCCGCCGCGGCCTGCAGCAGCGGCTCGAGCGGAGGGGTGTGAAGCGTCGTCACGACGGGGATGCCGATCTCGCGGCTCCACGAGATCGGCGCGGGGTGCAGGCTGTGGTTGTCGACCACGTCGTACAGGTGCCGATCCGCGATCAGGCGATCACGGGCGGCGTCGAAAGCGGCGTCCACGGCGGCGGCGTAGCCCAGCGGGTAGTCGGTGTCGGACGATTCCTCGGGTCGCGTCCACGCGGGCGTCGGGAGGTGGAACTCCGGCACCTCGCCGAGGAAGTCGGACCCCTCCGCCGCGCACAGGGTGACGTCGTGGCCGCGCGAGCGCAACCACCGCACGCGGTCCCACACGCAGGCCTCCAACCCTCCGGCGTGGGGTTGGCGCAGGGGATAGCGGGAGGGGGCGACGACCAGGATGCGCAGGGGGCGCGCGTCGCGGGTCATGCCGCCGCCCCCACCCGCAGCGCCCGCCGGTACGTCGCGACGTGGGCTTCGCGCACGGTCGTGAGCTCCTCGAGACGGACCTGTCGACGGTGCGCGACCTCCTCGGCCCGACGCGGCGAGCCGGGGGTCGACCACGCCGGAGCGGTGGCATCCGTGATCGCCCGGGCGAGAGACACCGGGTCGCCCACGTCGAACGCGTGGAAGTCGGCCGGGTGCTGCGCACTCATGTGCCCGACGCGCGTGCCGATCACGGGGACGGCGAGGTCGAAGCACAGCTCCGCCCACCCCGATTGCGTCCCGTGACGGTAGGGCAGCAGGCACGCGTCGAGGTCGGCGAGCCAGCGGGCGAGCTCGTCGTCGTCCAGGCGGCGTCCGCGCTCGATCGTCACCCCGTCGGCCGCGGCGACGAGCAGATCGATGGATGCCGCGGCCTCCGCGTCGCGCACGCGCTCGTTCATCCGCACGACGGCCTCGACGCGTGCGCCCTCCGCGCGGAGGTCGGCGATCGCGCGGACGAGCGTGGCGACGGTGCCGACGCCGTCGATGTTCGGTCGCAGGTCGCGCAGGTGCACCCCGACGCGCGTGGTCCCGCGGGCGGTGCCGCCCGGCACCCGGGGCGACGTGACGAGCGTCGGATGCGGGACGACGGTCGTCGCCCGGCCGTACTCCCGGCGGACCTCGGCGTCGGCGGAGTCGGTGAGGGTGAAGAGCTCGTCGGCGCCGGCCGTCAGCACGGCCAGTGCGGCGCGGTGCTCGTCCTGCGCCTCGAGCTGCGGGTTCTCGAGGTCGTGCACGGTGTACACCAACGGACGGCCGAGGCGCCGCAGCGTGGCGACCGTCGCTGCGAGCTCAGCGGCGGTGTACGACTCGAGTCCGAAATGCACGTGGACCAGGTCGAAGTCGGCCGCGTGCGCGTCCAGCCACGCGGGGAGCAGAACCTGTGGCGGCCACCATTGCCCGTCCGGCACCCCGGGGACGGGCGGGTCGGGGAGCAGCGTCACCGCCCGCGGGTCCGTGATGGCGAGGACGTACGGGTGCGCGGACGGGACCGCCGCGACGCGGATCGGGGGGATGGTGGGGGCGTCGATTCTTTCTCCTCCTCGTGCAACGGGCCTCGTCGGTGCGCGTACCGCATCGACGGAGACATCGCAATGCAACGGGGCGGTTGGGACGACGACGGCACCGACGGATACGTTCACATCATGAGCGGCGAGGAGGGCGGGGCAGGAAGCCTTGCGGAGCACGACGAGACGGTGATAGCGCGGCGAAGGCACTACGCCGAGTTCTTCGGTGAGGCGCCTCTGCCCCCGCGGTTCGGCGTGGTCGTCGGCAACTGCCAGGCGGAATCGCTCCGGCTCGTGATCGCCTCCGACGCGCTCCCCGCGGTGCGCATCCCGGCCGTGCACGAACTCACCGCGGCGGAGGCCCTGCGCCTGCACGAGATCCTCGCGAGCGCGTCGTTCCTCGTCGCCCAGCCGGTCCGCGACGACTATCGGGGCCTCCCGCTCGGCACGGCGCAGTTGCGCGCCGTGCTCCCGTCCGACGCGCGAGTGGTCCTCGTCCCGTCGATCCGCTACGCCGGCCTCCACCCTTTCCAGGCCGTGCTGCGCCTGCCCGGATTCGAGGTCGACCCGCCCCTCGTGGCCTACCACGACGTGCGCCTCCTGGCCGAGGCGGCCGGTCTCCCGGTCTCCCGGAACCTGCCCGCCGAGTCCGTCCGCGAGCTCGCCGCGGAATCCGTCGCCGAGCTCCGGCGCCGCGAGGCGCTCGGCCTCGACATCGCGGCATCCGATCTGTTCTCCCCGGTCGTCGCCGACCTCGCGCGCACGGTGAATCATCCGGGTAACGCGGTGTTCCTGCCCCTCGGCGAACGCCTCGTCGCGGCGCTCGGCGCCCCCGGACGCGCGGTCGACCCCGGCCGTCCGATCCTCGCCGGCGTGCGTGCCCCGCTCGAGCCGTGGGTGGTCGACGCCTGGAATCTGGATGCCGAGCCCCAACCCCACTGGACCGTCGGGGGCGAGGTGCTCCCCGCCGACGCCGTGGCCGACGCCCACCGCGCGTGGTACGCCGAGCGCCCCGACTTCGTCGCCGCGGCCGTCACACGCGTCGCTCCGCTGTTGCGTCGCTGGCGGGCCGCATGAGGGTCACGGCCCCCGTCCTGTTCCTGCACCCCGGTCCGCACGGCGTCGCGGCGTACGGCCGCGATGTCGCTTCCGCCGTGGCGGGAGTGGGGGTGAGCGCGCGCTCGGTGGGTCCCGACGACCTCGCGTCCCTCGAACCGGGAACGCCCGTCCACGCCCACGTGACCGACCGGCTGTGGGGGACATCGCCCGAAGACGCGACCGATCAGGTCACCGCCCTCGCCCGACGTCATCCGCTCACGGTCACCCTGCACGACGTGCCGCAGGCCTCGGACGGGGAGCGCAACCGTCCGAGACGGCGGGCGTTCTACTCCGCCGTCTCGCACGCCGCGCACGCCGTCGCCGTGAACAGCGCGCACGAGCGGGCGCTGCTGGTGGAGGAGGGCGTCTGGGACGGACCGGTCCGGGTCATCCCCCTCCCGGTCGCCTCCCGCCCGCCGCGCGAGATCCCACCCCCCGACGGCGCGGTCGGCGTGCTCGGGTACTTCTACCCGGGCAAGGGTCACGATGAAGCCCTCGAGGCCACCGTCGCGGCGGGGCTGTCGAGACTGACCGTCCTGGGACGCGCATCGGACGGACACGCGGCCGATCTCGAGGCGTTCCTGCGCCGCGCCGCCGATGCGGGGGTCGTCGCCGACGTGACGGGATGGCTGGACGACGACGAGATGGCGGCGCGGGCCGGCGGGATCGCGGTCCCGGTGATCGCGCACCGTCACGTGTCGGCGTCCGGGTCTCTGGCCTCGTGGATCGGCTGGGGGCGCAAGCCCATCGCCGTCCGCAATCGCTACGTCGACGAGATGGCCGCGTTGCGCCCCGGCACCCTCACCCCCGTCGAGCCCGGCGCGCTCGCGACGGCGCTGCGCGCAGCGACCGCCGATCCGGCCGGCACCTGGCACGGCATCGATCCGGTGCCCCTCGGGCCGAGCGATGTCGCCCGGGCTTACGTCCGATGGTGGGCGGAGGTGCTCGCGTGAGCCGCCCTGGCTGGGTCATCGGCAACCAGTGGGACGAGCTGGACGGTGTGGCGGCACCGCTCCTGCGAGTGAGCGTCGTCGTCACCCACTACGACCAGCAGCGAGAGCTCGACAGGACCCTTCGCGCCCTCGCCGCCCAGGACTACCCGGCGGAACTCCTCGAGATCGTCGTCGCCGACGACGGGTCGCCGGTCGCCCCCGTCGTCCCCGACGGGGTCCGGGTGGTCAGCCAGCCCGACCTCGGGTTCCGCGCCGCCGCGGCGCGCAACCGCGGCGTGGCGGCGAGCACCGGAGAGCTGCTGTGCTTCCTCGACGCCGACACGGCTCCGGAGCCGGGGTATGTGCGAGCGATGGTGCGTCTGCCGGCTCTCCTGCCCGAGGCTGTGACGGTCGGGCGACGGCGGCACGCCGACCTCTCCGACACGGATCCGTCCGCGCCGGTCGCCGAGGTCGGTCCCCCCGCCGAACTCCCCGAACCCTCGTGGCTCCTCGAGGCCTACGCGCGCACCGAGAACCTCCTGCGCTCCGACGATCGCAGCTACCGATTCGTCATCGGCGCCGTCATGGCGTGCTCCCGCTCGTTCTTCGACGACGTCGGCGGGTTCGACGAGGGCTTCTCGACCTACGGCGGCGAGGACTGGGAGTGGGCGCACCGCGCGTGGCAGGGCGGGGCGGTGTTCGCCCACGTTCGCGAGGCCGTGGCCTGGCACGACGGTCCGGAATGGGCGGCGCGCGACGGTGTCGACCGCGCGCGCGAGGGAAACGTGCAGACGCTGACCCTCGCCGCCCTGATCCCGATCGACGGGTCGGCTGGGCGGGGGCTGCTGCCCGCGACGCCCGACCTCGTGATGCACCTGCCCGCGCGGGCGACACCCGCCGCGACGTTCCTGTGCGTCGACTCGTTCCTCGCGGCGTTCCCCCGCGCGACGGTGATCTTGGATGCCATCCCCCCGCTTCCCGCGCTGGAGGCAGACCCGAGGGTGCGCGAGGGAGAGGTCCCGGACGCCCGCGTGGTGCTCCGCGTGGACCAGCCGGTCGTGTTCGCCGATGTCGACCAGGATGTGCGCGCCCGCCTCTCACGGCTCGGTCAGCACGACGAGGGGTATCTGGAGTTCCGCACCGCGGACGGGACGGTCATCGGTGAAGCGACAGCGCGCCGCGCACGGCGTCGCTCGGCACGATGGAACGGACCGATGGGCTTCCGCTCGGGCGCCGTCGTGGCGCCCGGCACTCACCGTCTGCGTGAGGAGCCCCATCTGGAGTCCTGGGTCGGTGGGTGGGGCGACGTCGACCGATGGCGCTGAGATCCGCGTCTTTCCGGGGTTTCGGGGGTGCGACACGCCCGGGGCGCGCTCTGGATTGGACGAGTGGGCGGGATCCGCGTAACTTATTACTTGTTCGCCCCACAGGGGAGAGCGGAGCGGCCGAAAGGCCCCGCGTCCTCTCAAGCGGTGAACCACCCCCAACACTCGCACTTGAGAATCTCGATTCTCTGGTCTACAGTTGGGATCCTGCCACTCGGCACATGTCATCGACAAAAACTCTCCTTCGGGAAAGATTCTTCGTCCTGCTGGCTCGCCGTCGTGGCTTATATAGAAGTGAACTGCCTCACGGGTAGGTCGAGAGATCGTTTCTGTGGGTGCGTCCGTTCCTTGAGAACTCAACAGCGTGCACTTGTCAAATGCCAATTTATTCCTCGTCGGTCCGTTTTTCGGAT
>Ga0308171_1000239_pt1 | contig 154886 bp, 138 predicted proteins | sample PhyGR1_FD_202135 | JGI IMG/M metagenome (GOLD analysis project Ga0308171, IMG submission 202135) | Phyllosphere microbial communities from UC Gill Tract Community Farm, Albany, California, United States - DLSLSG.R1 | ecosystem: Host-associated > Plants > Phyllosphere > Unclassified | place... | reverse complement strand
GGCGCGATGGCGATCAGCTTGCCTTTGCCGCTCCACCGCTGCTGCGCGGCGGCACGCCGACCGAGGCCGAGATCGCACAGGTCGCCGAGCTGCTGCGGATCGACCGTTCGGCGATCGTCGATGCCGCGTGGGCGGACAATGGACCCGGCTGGATCGCGGTCATGCTGCAGTCGGCGGAGGCGGTGCTGGCGGTCGAGCCGGCGCGGCACAACCCCGAGCATATCGACATCGGCATCGTCGGACCACATGCGCCCGGCAGCGAGGTCGCGTTCGAACTGCGCGCGCTCTTCACCGACGCGCATGGCGGGCTGATCGAGGACCCGGTGACCGGCAGCCTCAACGCATCCGTCGGCCAGTGGTTGTTCGCCAGCGGTCGGGCCAGCGGCCGCTATGTCGCCGCGCAGGGGACGCGCCTCGGGCGGAGCGGGCGTATCCATGTCTCGCAGGACGAGGCCGGGCAGGTCTGGGTCGCCGGTGCGACGCGGACGCTGTTCTCCGGGCGGACGCAAGGGTGATGCAGGTCGCGGTCCTGACCTTTGACGGCTTCAACGAACTGGATTCGTTCGTCGTCGCCGCGATCATCAACCGGCTGCGCCCACATGGGTGGGCCGCGCACATCACGGCGCCGACCGAGACGGTGACGTCGTTGAACGGCGTCACTGTCCATCGCCAACGGCCGCTCGCATTCCTCAGGGAGGCGGATGCGGTGCTGATCGGCAGCGGCGTCCGCACGCGGGAGATCGCCGCCGATCCGGCGATGCTCGCCCGGCTTCACCTTGATCCGACGCGGCAGTTGCTCGCGGCGCAGTGTTCGGGGACGCTGTTGTTGGCCCGGCTCGGCCTGATCGGCGAACTGCCAGCGTGCACCGACCTCACCACCAAGCCATGGGTGGTCGAGGCCGGTGTCACGGTCATCGACTCACCGTTCGCGGCTCATGGCAATGTCGCGACCGCGGGCGGTTGTCTTGCCGCGCCCTATCTCGCCGCATGGATGATTGCGCGGGGAGGGGCCCCCGAATTGGCGCGCGCGGCGCTCCACTATGTCGCGCCGGTCGGCGAGAAGGCGCGCTTCGTCGACCATGCCATGACGGTCGTCGCGGGCGAGTTGGCGCTGGCCTGACCCGCCCGCGCACTCAATCCTTGAGTGTCACGCCTGCGTACCGTCCCAGCCCTCCAGGACGATCTTGCCCCGCGTCGTGGCGCTCTCGATGCGGCGGTGCGCCTCGATCAGGTTGGCAGCGTTGATCGGCAAGATTGTGTTGGTCGCCGTCGTGCGAATGCGCCCTTCGTCCACCAGTTCGGCCACTGCATCCAACAGTCGACCCTGCTCGCCGACGTCCGGTGTGTCGAAGAGCGACCGGGCGAACATGAATTCCCAATGGACCGACACTGCCTTGCGCTTGAAGGCGACGATGTCGAGGCTGGCGGGATCGTCGATCAGCGCGAAGCGCCCCTGCGGCGCAATCAACTCGGCGATGTCGGCCAGATGGCGATCGGTATGGGTGGTCGAGAAGACGAAGGCGGGCGCGCCTAACCCCAAGGCAGCGATCTGCGGTGCCATCGGCCGGGAATGATCGATGACATGATGCGCCCCGAGTTCGCGCACCCAGCCTTGCGTCTCGTCACGGGAGGCAGTGGCGATCACGGTCAGGTCGGTGCGGGCCCGCGCGATCTGGATCACCGCGGAGCCGACCCCGCCCGCGCCGCCGATGATCAGGATGGCGCGGGCACCGCCGGCCGGCTGGTCGTCGACCCGCAACCGATCGAACAGGGTTTCCCAAGCCGTGATCGCCGTCAGCGGCAGCGCCGCCGCCTCCGCAAAGCCGATGCTGCGGGGGCGATGGCCGACGATGCGCTCGTCGACCAGCTGATATTCGGCGTTGCTGCCGTCGCGCATCAGGTCGCCCGCATAGAAGACCTCGTCACCCACCTTGAAGCGGGTAGCCTCCGGGCCGACCGCCTCGACGACGCCCGCCGCATCCCAACCGAGGACGCGTTCGTCACGTCCGTCGAACGGCGCGGCGCCGGCGCGAACCTTCGCGTCGACCGGGTTCATCGAGATAGCCCGGACCGCGACCAGGATATCGCGTCCGGTCGGAACGGGCTTTGCCAGTTCTGTGTCGATCAAGGCTTCGTCCCGGTCAATCGGGCCGGGCTGGCGATAGGCTATGGCGCGCATGGGTCTTGCTCCTTCTGCTGACGCACGCAAGATAGGGGCGGTGTCACCGTATGTCGTACGCACAAAAAGCGCCCATAGTGTCGAAAAGGATACCGTCCCGATGGCGAAAGCCCGTCACTCCCGCCTCGATTGCACACCGGGCTGCGCCGTCGAGGCGGCCGTGAGCCTGATCGACGGCAAGTGGAAGGCCGTGATCCTCTACCATCTGCAGGACGGAGCGACGCGCTTCAACGACCTGCGCCGCCGCGCTGGTGACGTAACGCCGCGCGTGTTGACCAATCAGTTGCGCGAGTTGGAAGCCGACGGCCTGATCGAGCGCGAGGTCTTCGCCCAGGTCCCGCCGCGCGTCGAATACAGCCTATCGGATCGTGGCCGATCGCTGTCGCCGATCATCGCAGCGCTGAAGGATTGGGGCGACGCGAACATGGACCTCTTCGCGCGACGTTGATCATCCGGCCGATTCGCCACCTTTCTTGACCGGGATAGATCCTACCCCCGCGTCCCCGCGATATAGCGGGAGACATTCTCGGCCAGGACGTTCAACGGCACATTGCCGCCGTCTACCACCGCCTGGTCGAAATCACGCAGGTCGTAGCGGGGGCCGAGTGCCGCCTTGGCGCGGGCGCGCTGGGCGACGATCTCGGCACGGCCGACCTCATAGCCACAGGCCTGGCCCGGCCACGCGCAATAGCGGTCCACCTCGCTCACCGCATTGCTGCGGGGCAGGCCGGTGGCGGCGATGAACTCGGTCAGCGCCCGGTCGCGCGACCAGCCGATGGCGTGGATGCCGGTATCGACGATCAGCCGCACGGCGCGCCACGCCAGCCCCATCAGATACCCCAGCCGCCCGGCCGGATCGTCGGCATACATGCCCAGTTCGTCCGCGAGTTGCTCGGCATAGAGCGCCCAGCCCTCCGAATAGGCGTTGAAGGCCAGGATCGAGCGGATCAGCGGCAGCGCCTGCGCATATTCGCCCTGCCAGACATGGCCCGGAATCCCCTCGTGATAGACCAGGTCGGGGATGGTCACGCGGTTGTGGATGGTCGGGTCGCCTAGATTGACCCAGACCTTGCCCGGTTCTCGCCCGTCGATGGTGCCGGGTCCGCCATAGGCCGCCGGAGCCCCCGCTTCCTGGGCGAGCGGCATGCGCCGGATCTCCAGATGCCCGCGCGCCAGGCGGCGGAATGCATCGGGCAGGCGGGGCCGGATCGCGTCGATCCGCGCCTGCATATAGGCGACGATCTGCTTCCGCCCCTCGTCATTGTCAGGAAAGCCGATGCCCGGGCGACGCTGATAGGCGATGGCGCGCTCGGCGACGCTGCCCTGGGTCAGGCCTTCCTTGCGCAGGATCGCGTCCATCTGCGCTTGAAGATAGGCCAGGCGTGCGCGGCCCATCTGGTGGAGTTCGGTCGGGCTGCGTCGAGTGGTCGTACTGGCGCGCAAGCCCCAGGCATACCATTCGGGACCATGGGGACGGCTGCCCATTCCCGCCGCATCGGTCGCGACCGCGCGCTGGACGCGCAACTCGGCCAGTTGTCGCTCCAGCGCGGGCAGGATGCCCGAGCGCACGATCTGTGTCGCGCGACCCGTCCAGTCGCCGGGAATCGCCCGAGTCTTGCGCGCCAGAGGTCCCACCAGCGGGCCGTCGGCGTTCGCCGCCTCGGCGATGGTGCGGGTCATGCCGGTGATGGTCTTGTCGAGCAGGAAGGCGGGGGGAACCAGCCTTTGTTCGCGCGCCTGGCGGATACGCACCGTCTCGCCGTCCAACTGCGCGGCCATGGCGGCGAGGCGGGCGAGATAGGCCTCGGCATCGGTGGCGTTGCGGACCGGCTGGTCGCCATCCAGCATCTGCGGCACGTCGAGCCACGCGCCGACATTCTGGACGACGCCATAGGGCGTGTTGCGCCAGTCGCCGATGGTCGCGACGCCATAAGGCAGGGCCATGCCGTCGAGCGCGGTACGGAAGGCAGTTTCGACCACGGCGATGCTGGTCGCGGTCGAGGGATCCAGCCCGGTGCGGGGCAACTGCGCCAGTTGCTTCAGGCTTTGGGTCAGGAAGCCCTGGCGTGCGGCCACTCCGGCGGGCGAGCGATCCTCCAATCGTCGCCGAAGATCGGCTTGCGCGCCCTCGTCCACCCCCAGCGACGTCGCCCGCTCCGGGATCAGCGGCAGCAGGTCCTGCGCGATCCGGTCGAGCAGCGCGGTCGGGTTCGTGGGCGGCACCGCACCATGCAGGGCGGTCGTGGCAGTCAGGGCGGTGGCACCGGTCAGGGCGTCGCGGCGTGAGAAAAGCTGGGTCATGCGATAGTGATGACCAGCCGCCCCGCTCGCGTCAAATGCTCGCGCCCGCTCATGCATTCTCCTCTCTTGTCGCGGGCAAGGTAAAGGAATGCAACATGATCCCATCGCCGGTCGTGCTCGGTCAAGGCTGGTGGCGACTTCCTATCGCGAGCAGCGCGAAGCACAGCAGGCTCGCTCCATGCAGCAGATAATGGACCGGGCGCGCGGTGCCCGACGTCATCAACAGCGCGATATCCCCCACCGGGATGACGAGCGTTGCCGTCAGTACGACGGTCAGGGCTCGCCACCGCGCCGACAAGGTCAAGCCGACCAAATACAGTGCCAGCGCCACATCCCGCAGTCCGATGGCCCGAACGAAGGTCATCGCGGCGACGTCGCGGGTCGGCACACCGTAGAAGCTCGCGCCCATCTGCGGCATAATCAGGAAGAACAGCCCCAGCAGGAGGAACACCACCGACAGCGCGACGGTCAGGATCGCGAATGGATGGAACCTCGTCATCCATGTCCTTCCATCGAGCGATTACACGTTTCTTACAAAGAGTTACGGGAACTTCCGTTCCGCGCTTTCGCTGCTGCACCCAGGACAGGAGAAAAGCGATGAGCACAGCCATTCGGGATACCAAACCCGGCGACCCTTCGCGGTTGCCCGATCCGACGGTCGAGGCCAAGCGTCCGGCGGCGCCGCGCAAGGCGTGGCTGATCGGCGCGGCGGCGGCGGGCGTCGTGACGGGCGCGCTGTGGCTGACGCGCGGATCGGCGCGGGGGAAGGGGGCGGTCGCCTATGCCCCGGTGGACATGCTGAAGCCCGTCGCGCCCGATATCTGGATCGTCGACAGCGGCCCGATCGGCGCGATGGGCCTGACGCTGCCAGTGCGGATGACGGTCGTCCGGCTGAAGGACGGCGGGCTCTGGCTTCACTCGCCGACCCGCCACACGCCCGCGCTGGAACGGGCGCTGGCGGACCTGGGACCGGTGCGGCACCTGGTCGCACCGACCGTCGCCCATTGGACGTTCCTGGAGGCGTGGCAACGGGCCTGTCCCGACGCGACCAGTTGGGCGGTACCGGCGCTCCGCGATCGCGGTGCCGTCCGGCGATCGGGGGTGCGGATCGACCGCGATTTGGTGGATACGGCGCCGGCGGAATGGGCCGACGCCATCGGGCAGGGGATGGTCCGGGGCGGTGCGGGCTTCGAGGAAGCCTGGTTCCTCCACCGGGACAGCCGCACCCTGATACTCACCGACCTGATCGAGAATCTGGAACCCGCCAAATTGCCGCCCGTCACCGCCGCAATGATGCGCGCGACGCTGGCAACCCGCGCGACGACGGGCGTCCATGTCCGCGCGGCGCTGACCCTGGGCGGGGAAGCGACGCGGGCAGCGATCCGCCGCATGGTCGCGACCGCGCCAGAGCGGGTGATCTTCTCCCATGGCACCCCGTTCGACAGCGACGGCGCGGCGCGGTTGCGGCGGGCCTTCGACTGGGTCGCCCCTGGTGGTGCTGTCCCCGTACCGGGATAGTTACAGAATACCCCTTCGCTATTTGAGCACGAGCGCGGCATCGACGAGCTTCGCGTCGTGCATCTGGTTCAGATAGGCTTCGTAATAGGCCTTGTGAGACGCGCCGACCACCGCGAGCAACCGGGTGCCGGGCTTCCAGCCGAGCACCGCGCGGATGTTGGCGACCATGCGCAGGTTACGGGTTTCCCAATAGGCGACATATTGCCGCCCATAGGCCTGAGGCGAGGGTTCGTTCAACGCCGCGCCCCAGTCGGATCGATAGGCTTCCGCGCCATAGGCAGGCGCGTTGTACGCGCGGTACAGGTCGAGCAGCCCCTCGGGACGACCAAGCCCCGCACTCAACGCATTTCCCTGCGCGATCCGGGCCTTGGTCGCGGGATTATCCCACGCGGCGGTCAGGGCCGCGCCATAGGCCTCGTCGTCCACCGGAGCGCCCGAGGAGGACTGGTCGTCGACGCCCCAGACCCGGTCCAGCCCCAGCCGTGCGGCGAGTGCCGCGACGATCAGGCTGTCCTCGCTCTTCCCGGCCACCCTCTTGTCCAGATAGGCGGCGAGGTCGGCGGTGAGACCATCGGCGGCGCGGCGTTCCGTTGCGGGCAGGCGGAGCCACTGGACCAGCGCCGATGTCGACTCTCCGGCAGCCAGAAAGACCAGCGCCAGGCGGCGACGCTCGGCGGGGGAGGGCGAGGCGGGCCAGTTCGCCAGCCGTCGCTCGACCTCCGCATTGGCGGCGGGCACGCTCAGCCCGGCGGCGGTTCCGGCGGTGGTCGGGTCGTAGCAATAGCTCTCGACCGACGATGCCTGGCGCTCGCCTTGAGCGCGCAGGCTGAAACACAGCAGCCCCGACATATTCTCATTGGCGATCGCCGTCGGTTTCCAGCGGGCGAGGCGGGCGAGCAGCGGCTCGACCATCTCGGGGGCGATATTGCCGGGCAGTTGGGACAGATGCGGCGTGCCGAGAACCAGCACCTCATTCGGGCGGCCCGCAATCGGCCCCTTCAGCATGTCCGGATGAAAGGACGGGCGATACTCCTGCCCCGATGCGGGCGACAGGGCGGCGGTCAGGCAGAGGGCGGCGCCCAGCAGGGATGTGCGCATCGGCTTCGCTTTCGATCGGTCGTGGATGGAGGTTGGCGGATGGTCGCTATGGCGTGCTCTAGTCGTGGCGCAGGGCCCAGGCCGGGGCCGCACGGCTCGCGCGCAGGGCCTGGCCGATCACGGTCAGCACCGCGATGACGAGCGCGAGGACGGACGCGCCGATAAAGAAGACGGGCGACAGCGCGATACGGTCGTCGAACCCGGCCAGCCATGTCCGCATCGCGACGAATGCCAGCGGCCAGGCAATCAGGTTCGCCAGCAGCACGGGGCGCAGAAACTGGCCGACCAGCAGCTTGACGATATCGGCCGAGGACGCCCCCAGCGTCTTGCGGATGCCGATCTCCTTCACCCGCCGCTGCGTGTTGAAGGACGCCAGCCCCCATAGACCCACGCAGCCGATCAGCACGGCCAAGCTCGCCCCGATGCCGAACAGCCGCGTGGCGCGATCATCCTCATCATAGAAGGTCTGGAGTAGCTGGTCGCCGGTATCCGCACGGAACGGGGCTTCCGGTGCCACCCGGACCCAGGCGGCACGGACGGCGTCGCGCACCGTGCGCGGATCGCCCGTAAAGCGCATGGTCGCAACGGGATATGGCACGATGCCGTGAGTATAGGTGTAATAGACCGGCGTGGTGGGCAGGCGGGGCGAGAAGAAGCGCAGGTCGTCGACCACGCCGACGATGGTCATCGCGCGGGGCCACACCGCCGTCTTGCCGATCGCATCCTGTGGCGAAGCGAAGCCGAGCGCGGTGACGGTCTTGCGGGAAATGACGATGTTGCCTGCTTCGCCCTTTTGCCCGTTCGTCGTGTCGTCCATCCGGTGCGCGTCATCCAGCAATCGGCCCGCCACGGGCTTCGTGCCGAACAGGCGGAAAAAGTCCGATCCGACATGGATATGCCGGACGGCGGGTCCCGGCGCGGGTCGCCCCGCCAGAAGCAAATTGTCGGCATTGTTGTTTCCGACATCGCCAAGCCCGGTATCGGAGGTCGTCACCATCGACACGCCGGGCACGCGGCGGAAGGCGGCGATCAGGGCGGGGTGCTTGGCCGGATCGACATAGCCCAGCCACGGGGCGACGAGCAGGCCTTCGCGCTGGAAGCCCAGATCGGCGGCGCGGACATGCCGGGTCTGCGCGACAAGCACCCCCGCGCCGATCAGGAACGCGATCACCAGGGCGAACTGCCCCATGACGAGCAGCTCCCGCACCCGCGTCCCCGCGCGACCGCCGCCGGGTGAGCGCGCCGAGGCAAGGACCGCCGCCGCCGGAAATCGCGACAGGAGCAGCGCCGGGTAGAAGCCCGCCGGAATGCCGACGCCGATGGCCAGCAGCACGAGCACCGGTACGACCTGCGCATAGGGCATGCTCAGCGACAGCCCGCCCGCCGCATTGACCAGCGGCAGCCCAAGCTCCGCGAGCATCAGCCCCAGCATGCCTGCCACCCCGGCGGCCAGTATCGCTTCTCCTAGGAACTGGCGGACCAGCGTGGCCCGGTCGGCGCCCAGGACCTTGCGCATCGCCACCTCGCGCGCCCGCAGTCCGGCACGGGCACTCGCCAGATTGACGTAATTGACGATCGCGATCAGCAGCGTCAGCACGCCGACCAGACCCAGCGTGACGATGGTCAGCTTGCGGCTGGCGCTTTCCTGTCCGGAGGGCTGGAGATGCGCCTCGGTCAGGGGCAGCAACGGCAGGCCGATCCGCGTCGCCACGTCGTCGCCCAGGTCGCGCCGCCCATGCCGGGCCACGAAGCCGGGCATCTTCTCTTCAAACGCCTTGGCGGCCGCTTCATCGGGAAAGCGGAGATAGGTCTTGAGCGAGGTGCTGCCCCAATGGTTCCACCACTCGCCCAGGTCGCTGGTCGGCAATCTGGCGAGGATCGCGAATTTGAAATCGGTCGTCTTGGGCAGATCCTCGAACACGCCGGTCACACGGTGTGGCGCGGTCTTGTCGAGTGCGAGGGTCAGGGTCTGGCCGATCGGATCGGCCTCGCCGAAATATTTTCTGGCGGCCGAGCGGCTGAGGATCACGCTCGCGGGATCGGCGAGCGCGGTGGCCTTGTCGCCCGCTACCCAGGGCAGGTCGACCACCTGGAGGAAGCTGGCGTCGACCTGGCCGATATCGTCGAAGGTAGCGATCCCGCCCCGTACCACGCTGCCCCCGTCCTTACCGTCCATATTGGTGCCGCCCATGAAGCGGGTGCCGACCAGACCGGGCAGGTCCTGCCGCAGTTCGTCCAGAAGCCCGCCCATCGTACTGCGATAGCGACCGGCGAAGGGCCCGTCCGCGCGCTTCCAGTCGGTCTGGACGAGATAGATTTCATTATGATGCGGCAGCCATGTCTCGAAGCTCGTCTCGAACCGGACATAGAGGGTGAGGACGAAGAACACCGCGATCCCGACCGCGAGGCCGCCGATGTTGAGCGCGGCATAAAGCTTGTGGCGCGTCAGCGAGCGATAGAGCGAGGTGAGGGCGAAGCGGTTCATCGTCCTGCTCCTGAAACCACGCACGGAACGAAGGCGCCAGCTTCGGCGAGAGGGCGTGTGCCCGCATGGAGGGATTGTCGTGTCATCGCGACGATCGTCGCTGTCCAGCGCCGAAAAGCCTAACCCGCGATGACGAAAGGGGTTTTGTGCTGACCGCCTGGGTCGGGCAGGACCGGGTGGAACAATCTGTCCGAAATCGGACAGCGGTGCGCCGCGTCAAGCTAGGTCGAGCGCTCGCGCAAAACCGTCGCTCGGGCCCCGTCGTCTGTGATGGGGCCCGAGCGACAGGCAGTCTTACATCTTCACGCGGGCACCGACGAACATGAAGCGGCCAACCGCCGTCGTCGGTTGGATGGTCTGGCCATAGTCGGGCAGCTGATCGAACAGATTGCTGACACCGCCGTAGAATTGGAAGTGGTCGGTCGCAGCGACGCTGGCATAGATATTATGCTGCCAGCGCGGCTTGATGTAGTAATATTCCGCCGCCACGAAGTCCGGGTTGCTGCCCGAGGTCTCGCGGGTATAGCGCAGCGTCTTGTCGAACCATTGCAGGCCATAGTTCAGGGTCAGCACGCCCTTGGTCCAGGACAGGTTCGACGTCACCTGATATTTCGGGGCGACCGATGCGATCGTCCCACGATAATTGGTCGCGGGTGCCCCCGGCACGCCAATGAACAGCAGCTTGTCGAGATAGTTGCCGTTCACCTGGAGGTTGAACAGACCCAGATTGGCGGTCGGCAGGCGCCAGTTCAGATTGAAGTCGAGACCGGCGGTCTGGAACGACGCGACGTTCTGCGGCCCCACGCTGAAACCGATGACGTTGCCCGCCTGCACGACGCCGCTGGCGGGACCGTTCTGACGGGTGATGGCCCCGCAGAACTGGTTGTCGAGCGTCGGGGAGTCGACGCACAGCTGCGCCAACTGGATCGGCGAGACGGTGTTGATCGCGTTCTTCAGGCGGATGTCATACCAGTCGGCCGACAGCGTCAGGCCCGGGATGAAACGCGGCGACAGGACGACGCCCGCAGTCCAGGTATTGGCCTCCTCCTGACGCAGCAGCGGGTTGCCGCCCGCCGTTCCCGACACGTTGATCGAGCGGTTGTCGTTATAGGTCGCCGGGTCCGCCCCCAGGCCCTGCAGCAGCGTGCGGCAGTTGGCGGCACGATATTGGGTGCCGTTGCCGGTGTTCGCCGGGATGCAGGGGTCTTCGTTGAAGAAGGCGAAGGTCTGCGACCGGCCACCGAACAGCTCGCCGATATTGGGCGCGCGGATCGCGACCGAATAGGTCCCGCGGAAGGTGATGTCGCGGATCGGCGCATACATGCCGTCGACCTTCCACGTCGTGGTGCGGCCGATCGTCGAATAATCCGACACGCGGATGGCGGCACCCAGTTCCAGGTCATGCGCGAAGCGCATGTTCTTGGCGATCGGCGCGTTCAGCTCGGCAAAGACTTCCTTCACGTCGAACGATCCGCGCGTCGGGCTGAGCGCGTTGGTGAAGGTCAGGCCCTGCTGCTCGAGGGGGTCGGGCGTGAAGCGGCTGATCTCCTTGCGATATTCGGCGCCGAACGCATAAGCGAGCGGACCGCCGGGAAGCTCGAAGAACTTCGCGAAATCGCCGCTGACCGACGCGGAGACGACATGCTGCTCGACGCTGGAGCGGTCGGTGGTCGGCGCCAGGATGAACGCGATCCCGGCGGGGTCGGACTGCCCTTCGCCCAGGATATTGATCGGGCGGCACTGACCCGGCTGGAACGTCGTGCGCGGCAGGACGGTCCGCCCGCTCGAATAAGGCTGGTTCGGAGCCCAGTTGGGATCGAGGTTGGCGCGGCAGGTGATCTGCCCCGTCGTCGGATCGCGCACCGCGTCGATCGCGGCGAAGAAGCGGTCCGAATAGATGTCGTTGGTGTACTGGCTGCGCACGTCGGTGCGCCCGAAGACATAGGACACTTCGTAATGCGTCTTGTCTTCCAGATCGCCGCGCAGGCCGATGACCGTGCGATAGGTGTCGCGCTTGATGCTCTCGCCGCGCTGGCCGTTGCCGTTCACGCCGAGGTCGAAATTGTCGCGGCTGACCAGTGCGCCGCCGATCTGGGGATCGATCGCCGCCCGGATGTTGGCGGGCAGATAGGGATTATCGCCTTCGACCAGGATATTATAGTCGAAGGTCGGCTGGGCCAGCGAAAACGACTTGGTCGTCGCATATTTGGCTTCGCCGAACAGGGTGACGGTATCGCTGATGTCATAATGACCCAGGAAGTTGGCGATATGCCGCTCGATCCGGGGCTGTAGATCGTTCAGATAGCGCGAGACGGGCGTGCTGGAGCCGCCCACCGCATAGCCGCCGGGATAGGCGGTGCCGTTGTCATAGACCGCGCCGGTGCCCGTGAAATCGGGCACGCCGTCGCCATCCACATCCACCGCGCCGTCGGGCGAGCTGCCATAATAGCGAGCGTCGGTGATCGGAATGCGCGCGGGCACGGTGCCGTTGGGGTTGCGCGTGAACACCGGATAGACCGACTGACCGAATTGCGGGCGCTGCTTGGCCTGAAGCCGATCGTCGATCGAATATTGATAAGCCAGTGCGACGTTGCCGCGCCCATCGGAGAAGTTGCGGCCGCCGGTCACCGCGATCAGGCGTTGGCCCGCATCGCCACGGTCCGAGATGCCGGCCTGTCCGCGAACGGTCAGCCCTTCGAAATTCTGCCTCAGTCGGAAATTGACCACGCCCGATACACCGTCCGCACCATAAATGGCCGAGGCGCCGCCGGTCAGGATGTCGACGCCTTCGATCAGGTCGGTCGGGATGGTGTTGATGTCGACCGACTGCTCGCCCGGAATGCCGGAGACGTGCCGCCGTCCATCGACCAGGGTCAGCGTCCGCTGGCGGCCCAGGTTGCGCAGGTCGAGCGTGTTCAGGCCGGTCTCGCCGATGCCCGCACGATCACCCGAATTGTTGGCCGAGCCGCCCGATCCGACCAGCGCGGGATAGGCGCGCAGGAAGTCGGTGACGTTCGTCGTACCCTGCGCCTCGAACGTCTTGGCGTCGAGCGTGACGATAGGGCTGGGGGTGGAAAAATCCTGGCGGCGAATGCGTGAGCCGGTGACGACCACGTCGCCGGTCTGGCCCGCATTGCTGCTGTCCTCGACCGTGCCGGGATTGGGGTTCTGGCCCGGCAGATTGGCGTCGGTCTGCGACGTGGCGGGCGTCGTTTCCTGTGCCTGGGCGGCGCTGGAAAGGCTGGCGACCGCGACAGCCATCGCGGCCACCCCATGGGCGAATGCGATCCGCATGATTTAACTCCCTGTAACTTTTGGTTTGTCGTTTGACCAAAACGCCCATGGAGCCGCGGTGACAACAGCGTCATTAACCGAAATCGAAAAATGGCCGTAAGCCGTGACATTTCCACAACAATTTATGAACCCGGATGTCACCCGTGCGGATGGTGAGCCGATGCATCCTCATCTTGTGACCATCGATGCGCTGTCCGGCATCTCCATCCCTGTAAAGGGAAACGTTCAACCTCATGAAATGAATGGATTTGTCATGGCTTTCCGGGAATATTGACCAAACCGGCAAGCAAAACCGGGGGTGGATCATCAGGGGAGGAAGCCGCAATGCGAAAGACCATCGATAGAGCCGCCATGGTTACGGCATCGCTGTTGCTGGCGACGGCCGTCCCACTGGTGCCCTTGTTGGCGCAAATCGCGCCGGACGCCGCCGATCCTACCGCCTTCGTGAGCGGGCAGGAGATACGCGCACAGGTTGCGGCGATGCGTGCCGAGATGAAGCCCGATCAAGGTTTCATGTGGCGTCCTCTGGTCGGGGACGGGCCGCGCGTCGCTGCCATCGAGATCTGGAAGAAGCCGGGCCGTCCCGCCGTTCATCCGGTCGAGGCGGAGTATGCGATCGTGCTGGAGGGCGCGGGGACGCTGGTTTCCGGTGGCGCGCTGGTCGCACCGGAAACGCGTCAGAAGGGACTGGTCGAGGGGACAGAGATCAAGGGCGGCACGACGCGGACATTGGGACCGGGCGACGTGCTGCTCGTCCCGGCCGGCGTGCCGCACTTGTTCGGGATCACGGGCGACCGTTTGGTGCTGCTCGGTATGAAACTACCCGTAAACCCCTGATTTGCGCCCTCAGGGTTGCGACGTGGCGGGTTTGGCGGGTGCGCTCATCTGTGCCTGGCGCATCTCGTCGATCTCGGCGGCGGTCTTGAAGTCGAGCAGCTCGACCTGGAACACGAGGTCGGAATTGGCCGGGATCGGGCCGGAGGCTTGCGCACCATAGCCCAGCGCCGCCGGGATGCAGATGCGCAGGATGCCACCACGCCCGATCATCTGAAGCCCCTGCGAAAAGCCTGGAATGACCTCGCCGACCGGCATGGGTGATTGCATGGACTGGTCGAAGACCGCTCCCGTCGCGGCCAGATAGCCGATATAGTTGACCAGCACCGTCGCATCGGCGGACGGCTTCGGCCCCTCGGCGGCACGCAGCACCGTATAGCCCAGGCCCGACGGCGTGCGCGCGGCGCATTGCCGCTGCCCCGCCGGAATGACCGGGTTGAGGGGCAGGGGGATAATTCCGCCATTCGCTGCCGCCTGGCTGGGAGCGGGGGCCGGTTTGTTCGTCTGCGCCGCCGCAGGGAGGGGCGCCGCCGCCAGCAAGGGGAAGGACAGGGTGGCGATGAGATGGCCCAGGGCCCGCGATGAAAGCGTCATGCCCGACGCCGTAATCGGCCTTGCGGCAGCAGATCAAGTGGCGGCGAGGGGCGCCGCCCTTCGGCCCTATCGCGCCGTCTTTCGGATGAGTTGCATCAAGGCGGCGTCTAGGGCCGACAGGAAGCGCGAGCGGTCCTCCTTGCCGAAGGGTGGCGGCCCGCCGATGCGGTCGCCCCCGGCGCGCAGGTCGCTCATGATCGCGCGGACGGCGACCGCATTGCCGATAGAGCTGGTTGTGAACGGCTTGCCGTTCGGCGCGATCACCGCCGCGCCCGCCTTCAGGCAGCGATCCGCGAGCAGGATATCCGCCGTGACGACCACCGCCGCCCCGTCCGCCCGTTCGGCGATCCAGTCATCGGCGGCGTCGAAACCGTCGCCGACCACGACGCGGCTGATCAGCGGGTGCTGCGGAATGCGCAGATGCGCGTTGCTGACCACCGTGACCGGCACCGACAGCCGATAAGCGACGCGATAGATTTCCTCTTTCACCGGGCAGGCGTCGGCGTCGACCAGGATATGGGGGCGGTTCTGCACGTCGGGTCCTTGCCATGACCGAGCGTCGGACGGCAAGCACCCTCGCTGGGGCACCCTATGCCCGCCGCTGTCAGAATTTGGCGCGCACGCCGATCCGGTAGAAGCGACCCAGCGTGTCGTAGAGCGCCGGATTGACGTCCAGCCCGGTATTGGTCTGGGGCGAGGGTTCGGGGTCGTGGTCGAGCAGGTTGTCGACCTTGAAGAACATGCTGACCGCAGGCGTGACGTTCAGCGATCCGCCGATATCGAGGTAGAAGGCCCCCTTCATGAAGTTGCGGTCGATGGTCGGGTTGTTCCCCGTCGAGACCGGGCAGTTGGTCGAGCAGACAACATATTGGTTGCCGATCACGCCGTCACTGAACCAGCGCTCCTGGATCAACAGGCTGAATTTCTCGGTGTCGTAGCTCTGGATTGCAAGCCACTTCCAGTCGGGCGTCGCACCCGAATTCGCGCCCGCGCTGTCGACAGGGATCGTGCCGGGCAGGCCGGGGTCGGTCACGAACTTGATGACATGGGTGGCGAGCGCGCGCAGCGTCAGGTTGCCGTTCAGCCCCATCGGGTTGCGCCACTGATAGCTGCCTTCGATATCGAAGCCGCTGGTCTTGATCGAGGCGAGGTTGAACGCCTGGACGTTGACGAAATTGGGGCCCGCCGTGTTCTGGAGATTGAAGGCGCCGCAGGTCTCGGTATTGCCCTGGAAGCACAGGTTGACGATCTGCGCCGCGGACAGGCTGGACACGACGTCGTTCACCTTGATCGTGTAATAGTCGAGCGACAGGCTGAGCCCCGGCAGCCAGCTGGGCCGGGAGAGGACCACGCCCGCCTCGGTGCTGCGCGCGATTTCGGGGCGGAGATTGGGATTGCCCAGCGTGTTCTGGATGATCAGCACCTGGGTATTGCGGAATGGATCGGTGAAGTTGGGAACCGTCGTCGTGGTCGGCGCGGCGAACAGTTCGGACAGGTTGGGCGCACGAACGTCGCGCGAGGTGACGGCGCGAAGGCGGAACCCGTCGAGCGGCGTGTCCCAGGTGCCGCCGAGTTTCCAGGCATAGACCGCGCCCGAAGTCGAATAATGCGTCGCACGCCCCGCCGCGTTCAGATTGGCGCGGCCCAGCGCCTCCGAATTCACGATCGGCAGGTTCAGCTCCAGGAAGCTTTCATACACATCATATTTGCCCGAGCCGTTCTTGTAATTGCCCGCATACCAGTTGCTACCCACCGCCGAATTGAGCGACGGGTCGGCGGGATAGAGCGCCGAGTTGGGGCTGATATCGGAAACGCCCGCGCCATAAGGATCGGCGTTCACGCGGTACGCCTCACGCCGATACTCGATGCCGGTCGCGATCGACAGCGGCCCGGCCCAAAGGTCGATCAGATTGCCGGAGATGGTGCCCGCCGCCACGTCCTGGGTCTGGCGGGTATGCTGGAACGGCCCATTGGCGGGGACGATATAGGCGAGTGCCGCAGCGGAGGGCGCCGCGCCGCCGAAGATGTTGATCGGCTGGCATCCGCTGGCCCGCGCCGCGGCGTCGGCGCAGACGATCTGGCCGTTGATCGTGGTGGCGTTGATCGCCTGATTATAGCGGCCGGTCAGGCTGATATTGTCGACGTCGATGTCGGTTACGTTGATCCCGTGCTCGTAATAGACATCGTAGTTCCAGCTGCCGCCGAACACCGCGGCCTTGCCCTTCAGGCCGCCGACGAAGCGGTACTGGCGCCGGTCGGTGTTGACCTTGATGTTGGGCAGGATCGCATTGCTGAGGCCATAGCCGAACTGGGTGATACCGTTCGCCGCACATTGTTGCTGGATAGATGCGGGCAGATAGGGGTTGGCGCATTGGATCGTCAGCCCGGTCTTGGCGGCACCGGGATTGGGCTGGTTGCTGGTCTTCACCTGCGCGATGTTGGCGGTGATATAAAGCTCCGCATCGGGCGCGATGTCATAGCCGATACGGGTATAGCCGTTGATCCGTTCCAGCGCGGATTGCAACGAGGTGCCCGATCCGACATGCCCCGACTGGTCGCCGCCGACGCAGAAGCCGACATAGCATCCGACGACATTGCCCGCCGCGTTCTTCGCGGGCACGCCGTTCGAGCCATATTGGAAGGGAAAGGGGTTGCCATTGGCATCGAACGCGGTGCCCTGAAGCGGTCCGGAGCTGATCAGGCCGTATTTGGTGTATTGATAGGCCTGGCCATGGTTGCGGTAGAGGAATTGCGGCGTGCTGCCGTTGCGGATGCCGGTGTCGACCAGGGTCGTGGCGCGATACCAGTCGCGGCTTCCGGCCAGATCCTCGCCGAAATTGCCGGGCCCGACCCCCTGATCCTTGGCATATTCGCCGCTGAGGATCAGGTGCAGCCTGTCCCCGGCCAGCGACTTGCCGAACGCCGCCTGGGCCAGCACCTGACCATCGTCGCCATAGGTGGTGACGCCGGATTGCAGATTGCCCTTGAACCCGGTGAAGCGCGTATCGGTGATGAAGTTGATGACGCCGCCCACCGCGTCCGATCCCCAGGAGGCCGATGCGCCGCCGGTGACGACATCGACCCGCTTGATCAGCAGTTGCGGAAACTGGCTGATGTCGGGAACGCCGGTGACGTTCGCGCCCACCACCCGCTGCCCGTCGAGCAATGTCAGCGTGCGGATCGTGCCGAGACCGCGCAGCGAGAAGGAACTGAGGCCCTGCTGGCCGCTCGACGTGCTGAAGGTGCCGGTGGTCGCGCCGGTCGATCCCTGAAGCGAAGGCAGTTGCGCGACGGTGTTGAAGATATTGGGCTGGGCGTTCTGCTGGATCTGCTCCTCGCCGATCACCGTCGTCGGGGTGGGGGCGTTGTAGCCGTTCGCGGTGATGCGCGTGCCGGTGACGATGATGTCCTTGGCGCTCGTCGTCTCTTCCTGCGGCTCGGGAGTGGCAGCGGGTGCCTGTTGCATGGGTGTGGCCCAGGCGGGCGTCGCGATCAGCGCCAGGGCAAGCGCCGCGAGGCTGGTAGCGTTACCGGATTTCGTTGTGACGCCAAGGCGCCGCTTGCCCATTTTCATCGATCCATCCCCTCTTCGCGATCGGACCGCCCCTGTTCGAGGGAGCGGTCCTTTCTTATCCCCATCTTATCGCGGGGGTCGGGGCGGAGCATATACGACCATGGTCGGTATGGTGATCGTTCAGGGATGCGCGGCGTAGAGAGCGTGGTGGGTCAGGATGAACAGGGTCCGCCCATCCGCGCCGCCGAACAGCAGTTGCAGGGGGCGGTCGGGCACGTCGATCCGCCCCTGCTCGCGACCGTCCGCGCCATAGACGAAGATCTGTCCGTTCGCGACATAGACGCGGCCGTCCGGCCCCGTCGCAACGCTTTCGCCACCGCGATCGGCAAAGGGTTTGAGGTCGGTGACGGTGCCGCCGACGCCCAGCAGGCCGGTATAGGTCCGATCCTCCGATCCGTTGGCGATCGCGATGCGGCTGCCGGGCTTTCCGACGATGAAGCCATAGGTGTCAAGCGTATCGGAAAAGCGCCAGCCGCGATGGTCCGCCGGCCCCTGCTGCCACACCCGGAACGCGGGCAGGGCGATGCTGCCATCGGGGGCGACATAGGAGGTGGGTTTGGCAACGGCGATGTCGCGGGCGAACATCTCGGCCAGCGTCGTGAAGCGGTCGGTGGCGGGGTCATATTGATCCCGGAACTCGCCATTGTTCCACAGGCTGCCCGGCATGGCGATCCGGACTCCGGGGGGCGTCGTTGCGGTCGGCGATAGTAGGGCGATGGCGGCGGGCGCCTTCGGATCGATGCTGTAGACGGTCGCCGCCGGACCCGCCGAGGACAGCACCATCAGCTTGCCCGAGCCATCGACCATGAGGTTGACCGGATCGAGCGGAGCCTCCGACACGATCGACAGCCCTTCCGCCTCGCTCCAGCCATGGATGCGCTGGAAATAGCGGTCGACGAAGTAGAGCTTGCCGCTCGCATCCGTCGCAGCGCCGCCTAGCGAGTAGAAGCCCTCGGCCAGACGGCGGACCGTCGTCAACGCCGGGGAGGAGGCGGGCAGGGGCGCGGGGGTGACGTCCAGCGTCGCGAATTCGCGCTCGCGGACCTCGGCTCCCCGGGTCATGTCGCGGATCGCATTCTCATAGGGGTATTTGCTGGCGCGCAGGTAGGTGCCGCAGCCATCCGCCTGACAGGTGGCGAAGCCGCTCTCGGCATTCACATGGACGTTGCGGAAACGGATGTCGTTCTGGCCATAGAGCGCGATCGCCGCCCGCGCGGGCTGGAGCGAGCGGGTGACGCGATAGGCGTGGAGATTGGCGAACAGAACATCGCGCGAATTGCGTACCTCGAAGGCCACGGCATCGCGGCTTTCGCCCGCCTCCTCCTCGGTCTGTGGCGCCAGGAACTCCCAATGCGCGACGCGGTCCAGCACGATCTCGGCACGGCGGTGATGCTCGGCGGAGAGTTGATAGACATGGCCCGGCGTTTCGGTGTCCGATACCTTCATCCCCGCCGAGGCATAGGTGTCGGGCGTCCACAGCCCGTTGAACGTACCGCCGCCGCCATCGGTCACCCACAGGCTGGGATAATGGCCGTCCCAGCGCTGCATCGGGTCGGGGTCGCCGCTGTGATCGGCGTTATACGGATCGAAGCGACTGCCATCGGCGCGGAAGGTGCCGTGGCCGCCCTGGAACTTCACGTCATCGACCAGCGAGCGTTCGCCCGCGCGCCAGAGCAACGCCGTCGCACGGGGGTTGCGCCCGCCCGCCGCCAGCCCCAGGCCGGAGACGATGGCATCGCCGCCACGGGCGCTCTCGATCACTCCCCTGGCGCTGCCGACACCGCGAAAGGCGGGGCTGTCGCCGGTCAGGACGATCTGGGTCAGGCTGGGGTGCAGGCCGATCAGCACGCTATCGGGGCGCAGGTGCAGCGTGTCGCTGACGCGGTAGAAACCGGCGGGGAAGTAGAGGACAGGGTGGCTGTCGATCGCGCGTTGCAGCGCGGCGGTATCATCGGTCGCGTCATCGCCCTTCACTCCAAGAGCGCGGACATTGGTCCAGCCCTCGACCGGCGGCAGCGGCCGTATGGCGCGCGCGGTTAGCCTGGGCGTGGACGACAATGGTGTCGCATCGACCTTCGTCTCGTACCGCCCGGTCTGGCCTAACGAAGGCACCGCCATGCCGTGCGTGAAGCGACTTACCCGATAGCGGCGCGACGGACCCGCTATGTCGCGGCCGCTCTCGCGGAAACGGGCGAAGACGGGCGTGTCGATCGCGCTCGCCCCCTCGAACCCGATCTGGGTATAGGCATTGTCCTCGTTGCTGATGATGACGCCCGCACGGCGGACCCGCTGGAACCGGACATCCTTGCCCCACAGCCAATCGCCATAGCCCCGGTCGATCTCGATCCCGACGGGCGTGTCGCGGATGACCGTGTTGACCAGCGTCAGCCCCGCCTCATGCTCGCGGATGGCGGCGTCACGCTGTCCGTCGAAGCTAGAGTCGAGCAGCGTGTAGGACCAGGCGGGCGAGGGCTTCTCGGTGAGGATACCATATCGTCCGCCATGGAAATGAAGGTCCTGCCCCAGATTGCCGACCTGATAGATGCCCGCCAGCGCATCGCCCAACCCAAAGTCGATATGCGCCAGATAGCTATGCTGCGCGGTGTGGAAACGGACGGCGGTGGCGGCCGGATTGCCCGCACCGATCTCGAAATCGACATTGGCCATGGCGGAATAGAAGGTGCCCGAATTGGCGTCGGCGATGGTCGGGTCGAAGGGCACGCTGGTCGGGGGCGGCACGGGGACGCGAGGGGCATCCTTGCCCGCTTGCGGTGGCAGGGTGCCGGTGAAGAAGATCATGCTCCCGACGCCCTGCTGGAAACCCGGCGTTCGGGGGGCGAGCACAAAAACAGGGCGCGTCCTGCCCACGCCGAACAGCCGAACGCCGGGCCGCATATAAAGGGTGCGGCTCAGGCGATAGCGACCCGACGGCAGGAAGACGATGCCGCCGCCGCCCTGACCCGCGACACGATCGATCGCCTGCTGGATCGCCGCACCATCGTCGCTTCGCCCATCGCCCTTGGCCTGGACGGTCACCGCACGGGGATCGTCCGGCGCGCGGGTGAAGACGGAGGTACGGTCCGCTGCCAGCGCGGAGTATGCGACGCCCCCGACCAACAGCAGCGAGGCGGCAAGGCGAAGGCGGCGCGGCATGGCGGTCATCCTCTTGGTCAGGAACGGATCGGGGACAGGGGAATTGCGATAGGCAAGTGCGCGATCGGGCGCGATTGCGACAAAGGTCGTAATGGCGTTTCGGCCGACCACGTCGGATAGCGGTGATCGGACAGGCCCGGCAGGAATGCCGAAAGAAAGGACAAGGGTGACGGGTGACGGCGGGCAAGGGAATCGAAGCGGCGACCAACCCCTATGGCATCGTGGTGATGGGGGTCAGCGGCACCGGCAAGTCGACCCTGTCGCAGCGGCTGGGGGCCGAACTCCATTGTCCGGTGCTGGAGGGCGATGATTATCACTCGGCGGCGAATGTCGCCAAGATGCGCAGCGGCCATCCCCTGACCGATGCGGATCGCTGGCCCTGGCTCGACCGGCTGGGGGCGGCGATCGGGATGGAGGCGAAGCGCGGCGGCGTGGCGGTGGCCGCCTGTTCCGCGCTCAAGCGAAGCTATCGGGAACGGCTGCGGAGCGCCGCGGGATTGCCCCTGTTCTTCGTGTTGCTGGATACCGATACCGATGAGATCGCGCGGCGGATGCGCGGACGTGCGGACCACTATATGCCGCCCAGCCTGCTCGACAGCCAATTGGCGACGCTGGAACGGCCGCTGCCTGGCGAATGCGCGCTGACGCTCGATGCCGGGCATTCCCCCGATCGGCTGGTCGCGGAGGCGCTGGCCTGGATCGACGGGGCGAGGCGCGCCTGAGGCCGTCACGGCATCAGCCGCTTGCGCCCCTGCGACAAATGCCACCGCATGGCGAGCGCGGCGCCGTCCGCGTCGCGCGCGCGGATCGCGTCGACGATGGCGTCATGCTCCTCCATCATCGCGCCGATGACCTCGGGCGGGCGCGAGCGCGAGATGTCGACTCCGGCGCGCAGGATGTGCATCACCTCATCCTGCAGATGATCGAAGACCGGCAGGAAGGCCGAGTTGCCGGTCGCCTCGACGATCGCGCGGTGCAGCCACCAGTCCTCGTCATGCGCGGGCGCGTCGGACAGCAGGGCGGCGCGGAGCGCGGCGAGCGCCTTCTCGATCCCGTCCAGCTGGTCGCTCGACCGCCGGATCGCGGCCAATCGCGCCGCCTCCGCCTCGAGCACGAAGCGCACCTCATAGGTGCCCAGCGTCTTGGCGAGTTCGTCCATCGGCATATGCGTGCCCAGCCGCTCCGACGGGCGGCGCTTGACATAGGAGCCCGCGCCACGCCGCGCCTCGGTGATCCCGTCCGAAGCAAGCCGGGCCAGCGCCTCGCGCACGATGGTGCGCGACATGCCGAACGTCTCGGCCAGCCTTGCTTCGGAGGGGAGGCGGTCGCCGATGCCCAGCCCCTCGTCGTTGATGATGCGGACGATCGCCGTATAGGCGCGGTCCGCCAGCCTCCCCTCGTTCATGCCCACCCCCATTCAGACGATATGGCTCAGGATCATCACCAGCGCGAGGCCGACGACCGAGATCACCGTCTCCAGCATCGACCAGGTGCGGAAGGTGTCGGCGGTGCTGGTCCCGACATAGCTTTTGACCAGCCAGAAGCCGGGATCGTTGACATGGCTGAAGAACACCGACCCCGCGCCGATCGCCAGCACGACCAGTTCGGGCGCGACACCCGATCCCGCCACCACGCCGGGCATGATGCCGACCGCGGTGATGGTCGCGACCGTCGCCGATCCCGCCGCCAGCCTGATCCCCACCGCGACCAGCCAGCCGAGCAGAAGCGGCGAGATGGCGTACATGGTCACCAGTCGCGCGAGCAGATCGGACAGCCCCGCGCTGACCAGCACCTGTTTCAACGCGCCGCCCGCGCCGATCGCGAGCAGGATGGCGCCCGCCGCGCCCATGGTTTCGTGCCAGACCGCATCCTGGATCTTCGCCTCGCGCAGCCTGCGTCCGAACAACAAGGGCAGCGCGAGTAGGTTTGTGACGAGCAGCGCGATTACCGGATTGCTGGCGGCGACCAGCCAGGCGCTCCCCTTCCATGCCGGGGATAGCTGACCCAGCTCCCCGGTCGCGATCAGCAGTACGGGGAGCAGGACGATGAACAGTGCCGCCCCCAGGCCCGGTGTCGCGATGTCCAGGCGGTGATCGCCCAGCACCGGTGGGGCCAGCCGAACGCCTGGCGTCACGATGCGCGCCAGCACCGGTCCCGCGATGATCGCGGTCGGGATGGCGATCAGGATGCCGTACAGCATCGTCCGGCCCAGACTGGCCCCCAGCGCCTCGACCGCCAGCAATGGGCCGGGATGCGGGGGAACCAGCGCATGGACCACGCCCAGCCCGGCGAGCGCGGGCATGATGAGGCGCAGCTTGGCCGCGTCGCGCGCCGGGCCATCGGGTGCGTCCATCGCCTCGGCAGCCGCGACCACGATCGGCAGCAACAGGACCAGACCGGTTTCGAAGAACAGCGGCAGGCCGATCAGGATCGCGATGCCCAGGGTCGCCCAGGGAGCGGCTCTCGCGCCGGTCAGTCGCAGGGCGCTTTGGGCCAGCGCGGCGGCGGCGCCCGACAAGTGCAGCATCGCCCCCAGCGAGAGGCCGAGTGCGACGACCAGGCCGGTTCCCCCGACGATATCGCCCACGCCCTTCTGCACCGCCTTGGCGATATCGGCCAGCGGCAATCCGGCGAGAAGCCCGACCGCGAAGGCGCCGCACAGCAATCCGATAAAGGGATGAAGCCGTCCGCGAACGATCATCAGGACCGCCAGCATTATGCCCGCCAGCGCGCCGGCGATCAGCCTGACGTCACTGCCCGTCATCGCATCGCCCGTCGCAAGACGATGGTCATGCTTCGCGGATCGCGCATCGATACCCCTCCTTCGGCGTTGGGGCGGTGCGTTCACCTGCCCATGGCTCTAGCGGAGTTGTACGACAGGTTTTTGCGATCCGGCAATAGAAAAGGGCTTGATAACAGGTAATATCCGGGCGCATGGTGAAAACCTGTCCAACCGAATCCGTCCCATTGGAGCGCGTTCGGGGACGATCGGATCATGTCGGCATCAATAACCGGCAACCGATGGCCCGACGGGCCACATGGAGGAGGATGACGATGGAAGGGATGCACGCGATCGCCCGTCAGCCCGCAAGTCCGGGCCTTGCCGCACCGATGGCGGCGGCACTCGCACAACTGACTCCGACCCAGATGAAGGTCCTGCGCGGCGTTCATTCGGGCCTGCTCAACAAGCAGATCGCCTTCGACCTGGGCATCGCGGAGGCGACGGTGAAGGCGCACATGACCGCGCTGATGCGCAAGCTGAACGTGCGCAACCGGACCCAGGTGGCGATCGCGGCACAGGCGCTCAGCCTCCACGCCTGACAGCCGGCTTGATCCAGTTTGGCGACGTCGACGGCCCGGCGGTTACGGTGAGGCCGAAACAGGGAGAGGACCATGAAGGCGAACTGGCTGCTCGGCGCGGCGGTGGTGATGGCGTTCGTGCCATCGATGGCGACACCGGCTGCGGCACAATCCTCGAAATCGGTCTATAGAACCGCCCCGTCCGACCCGCAGGCGGTGACGATCCGTGGCGTGGGCGATGGCCGCGCCGACGATAGCGCGGCGATCCAGCAGGGCATCGACGCGGCGGCGAAGGGCGGCCATGGCGGGATCGTCTTCCTGCCGTCCGGTCGATACCGGATCAGCCGCACGATCATCCTGCGCTCGGGCGTGCGGATATTCGGCGTCGGCGCAACCCGGCCCGAGATCCTGCTGGGCGATGCCACGTCGGGTTTCGGATCGGGTATCGCCGCCATGCTGACCTTTGCGGGCGAGGACCAGTATCGCGCGGGCAAGCCGCCGGTGCCGGTGCCGACGACGGTGCCGTTCGACGAAAGCCTGTTCGACGCGACCTCGACCACCTTCTATTCGGCGCTGGCCAATATCGATTTCCGTATCGGAGAGCGGAATGCGGGTGCAGTGGCGGTGCGCTTCCGCGTCGCCCAGCACGGCTATCTGCGCCATGTCGACTTCCATCTGGGATCGGGCTTCGCCGGTATCTATCAGGCGGGGAATGCCGCCCAGGGTCTGCGCTTTTTCGGGGGACGATATGGTATCGTTACCGAGAAGACGTCGCCCGCTTGGCAGTTCACGCTGATCGACTCCGATTTCATCGGGCAGCGCGAGGCGGCGATCCGGGAGCATGAGGTCGACCTGACGCTCGTCAACGTCGCGATCCGCGACACGCCGGTCGGGATCGAGATCGATCGCGGTTATTCGGATTCGCTCTGGGGCAAACAGGTGCGGTTCGAGAATGTCCGCGATGCGGGCGTGCTGATCTCGTCCGAAAAGAGCGTGTTCACGCAGATCGGGTTCGACGATGCGGTAGGAATCGCGACACCGGTCTTCGCACGGTTCCGTGACAGCGGCCAGATGGTGAAAGGCGCGGGAGCGCGCTACCGCGTTGCGGATTTCTCCTACGGCCTGAAGGTCCCGGCGCTGGGCCAGATGGGCGACTTCGCGACGGATGCGCGCATCACGCCGCTGGCCAAGGCACCCTCCCGGCCCCGTCCCGCCATCCCCGCGCTGCCCGCCGTGAACGCCTGGACCAATGTCCGTGACCTGGGCGTCAAGGGCGACGACACGACCGACGACACCGCCGCGCTGCAACGCGCGATCGACACGCATCGGGTGCTCTACCTGCCAATGGGGCGCTATCGGGTCAGCGATACGCTGAAGCTGCGGCCCGACAGCGTGCTGATCGCGCTGCACCCCAGCCTGACGCATATCTATCTGGCCGACGACTCGCCCGCCTATCGCGGGGTCGGTTCCGCCCGCGCGCTGATCGAGAGCGCGAAGGGTGGGGCGGGGATGATCTCCGGCGTCGGGCTGTGGACCGGCGGCGTCAATCCGCGAGCGACCGCGCTGCTGTGGAAGGCGGGCGAGGCCTCGCTGGTGGATGATGTGAAGATCCAGGGTGGCGGCGGCACCGTGCTGACGCCCGGCAGCCCGATCGGCTTCGGCAGCGATCGTGCGCGGTTCGACGGACAATATCCCAGCATCTGGGTGACGGACGGGGGTGGAGGTACGTTCAACGCGCTGTGGTCGCCCAATACGCTGGCGTCGGCGGGCTTCCATGTCTCGAACACCACGACGCCGGGCCATGTCTATCAGCTTTCGGCCGAGCATCATTACCGCGCCGAGATCGTGCTGGATCATGTCGCGAACTGGGAGTTTCTGGCGCCCCAGACCGAGCAGGAGGTGCGCGACGGCGTCAATGCCGTCTCGACCGAATTCCGCCACAGCCGTAATATCCTGTTCGCCAATTACCATGGCTATCGCGTGACGCGCACCGCCAAGCCGATGGATGCGGCGGTCAGGCTCTACGACTCGGGTGATATCCGTTTCCGCAACGTCCATGTGAATGCCGAGAGTGGCTTTGCCAGTTGCGACGAGAAGGGGTGCGGGACCTTCATCCGCGCCAGCAAATATCCGTTCGAGAACGCGATCAAGGACATGACCCGACAGACCGAGGTGCGAGAGCGCGAGTTCGCCAGCCTGGACGTGCCGCCCGCGGCCGCAACGGCGGCGGCCCAGTCCGCCGTGTCGGTGTCGCCGGGCGTTCGCAAGCTGGCGGACGGCTTCTACTCGATCGCGGGAGGCGCGATGGATGCCAAGGGCAGGCTCTATTTCATCGACCGCTTCTTTCAGCGCATCTATGGCTGGTCGACGGCGGAGGGGCTGAACATCGTCGCCGATGCGCCGCTCGACGCGGTCAATCTGGCGGTCGATCGATCCGGGCGATTGCTGGTCCTGTCCTCGGCGGGGCGTGACGGCACGGTGTACAGCATCGATCCCGCCCGCCCGGCGGCGGTCACGGTCATTCCGCCGACGCCGTCGCGCCCGCATCAGGGGGCGACGACGCTGCTGCCGGCCAATGTCTGGGCCAATGGCGAGTTCGCCGACCGGATCGACCCGAAAAGCTATGCCTACCCGACCATGGCCGACCTGTTCACCGCCAAGATGGGCGAGGCCAAGTCGCAGGAATATGTCTCACCCGATGGCTCGCTGGTGCTTCCGGCCTTCCGCGTGTGGAACCAGGGGCCGGACGATCACCGGGGCTGGCGCTGGTCGGATACGCTCGATGCCCATGGCTTCGCATCCGCGCCCAGCGGCGGCGAGGTCGTCGTCACCAACGAGTCCGAGAACCGGACCTATGCCGGACGGGTCGGGGCGGACGGCACGGTCACCGATTTCCGCGTGCTGGCCGAACGGGGCGGCGAGAGCGTGACGCGCGATGCGGCGGGCAACCTCTATGTCGCGAACGGACAGGTGTTCGTCTATGCGCCGGACGGTCGATTGCTACGCCGGATCGACGTGCCCGAACGGCCCCTGCAACTGGTGATGGACAGGGACGGTGCCGGACGGCTGTTCGTCCTGACGCACCATTCGCTCTACGCCGTCGATCTTTGACCCTCTTAACGCCCCCAGACGCCGGGTACGGCTTCCACCGCCTGGGCGATCGCCGCCGCGATGGCGCGGTCGTCCTCGGTGTCGGGATGGGAGTCGCATCGCCGGAAGGACAAGCCCGTTACCGGCGCGAAGCTGATCCGCCGTTCGCCTTCGTTCCTTAGCCGGTCGGCGACCTTGCCGACTTCCGCCGCGATCTCGCCATCGGCCAGATCGGTTGCCCAGAGGACGAAATACGCCTTGGGGTATTTGCGCCGTAGGTCATGAACGAAGGCGACATAGCGGCCCTCGAAATCGCGGTGCAGCGCATCGCGATCGGGCCAGCGTTCTCCCACCTTCAACACCGTGGTGAAGTCGTTGGTGCCCAGGGCGATGACGACGAGTTGCGGGTTCCAGCCCCGAGAGGTCGCCGCGATATCGGAATTGAACAGGGCGAAGGGATAGGCTTCCGGCAGTGTCGGCGCGGCAAAGCCCCCATAGTTGCGCACGATTCCCCGGCCCGAAATGGCGTTGACCTGAAAATCGGCGTCATAGCGCGCTGCCGTCAAGCCCGCCGGACCGAGCGAGGTGTTCGTCGTCTCCCAAATGGCGTCCTGGCTGCATTGCCGGGTGGTCGAGGTGTTTCCATAGCCGACCGTATGGGAGTCCCCGATGAACTCGATCTGTCGGGCACGCGGACGTGGGGCAGGTAGCGGCGTCGTGCCGCCGGGGGCGAACAGACCGCGAAACTCGGTCGGTCCCGCCTGGCTCTCGCTGACCACATCAACGCGGATGCGGTGCTCGCCAGCACCTTGGGCGCTGAGACGATACAGGCCGGGCGCTGGACGGACGAGCGATGCAGGCGCACCGCCGTCGATGGCGATGCGAAGCGAGACGGCACCCGGGCCTATCCCCAGATCGACGGCGGGGCCCCGGAAGGCGCCTTCCCAATAGGTGCCGGGCCATTGCCGACGATAGCTTTTCCCATCGACCACCCGTCCGCCGACATGGAGGGGCAGGGGACGCCCCACCGGTGCTTCCGCCGCCAGGGGCCGGATCACGTCCCGGAGATCGGTTCGAGCCTGCGAAGCGGCAGGCAGGCCGGTCAACAGCAGCAGGCTGGCGGGGATTAGGCTGCGAAGCATCGTCTCTCCTGAAGGGACATTGTTCGTCTTGCCCCACGCGGATTGCTAACTCCGTCGCGATCCGGTGCAATCAGAATCCTCTGCCGGATTTGCCTTGTTGACAGTTTCGTCATGAAACCGGCACGGCGGGGAAAAGCGATAGGAGAGATTTGACGATGGCGTTTCCCCGGAGCCTGGCCATGATCGTGGCCGCGACCGCCCTGAGCAGCGGCGCGATCGGACAGCAGGCGGTCACCGTCGCGCCCGACGCCGCAGCGGTGGCGCATCCCGATCTGTGGCCCAAGCTGCCCCTGAAGCGCCAGCGCGACCCCAAGGTCGAAGCGCGGGTCGAGCAGACTCTGTCGCGGATGAGCGTCGAGGACAAGGTGGGGCAGCTGATCCAGGTCGACATCGCCTCGATCACGCCCAAGGACCTGGAGACCTATAAGCTCGGCTCGATCCTGAACGGCGGCAATTCCGCGCCCAATAACGACGAATTCGCGCCCGCGCCCGAATGGCTGAAGCTGTTCGACGCCTTTTGGGACGCCTCGATGAAGCGCAGCGACGGTCGCCCGCAGGTACCGTTGATCTGGGGTACCGACGCGGTGCATGGCGCGAACAATATCGTCGGCGCGACGCTGTTCCCGCACAATATCGGGCTGGGTGCGGCGCGCGACCCGGAGCTGATCCGCAAGATCGGCGCGGCGACGGCGGCGGAGACCGCGGCGACGGGCATCGACTGGAGCTTCGCGCCGACCGTCGCGGTGGTGCAGGACGACCGGTGGGGCCGCACCTATGAAAGCTATTCGGAGGATCCCGCGATCGTCGAATCCTATGCTGGACAGATGGTCGAGGGCATTCAGGGCCACGTCGGCGGCGACTTCATGAAGCCCGGCCACGTCATCTCGTCGATCAAGCACTTCCTGGGCGATGGCGGAACCGGCGGGCGGGACCAGGGCGATACGCGCGTCTCGGAGGAGGTGCTGCGCGACGTACATGCCGCCGGTTATCGCAGCGGTCTGGTCGCGGGCGCGCTGACCGTGATGCCCAGCTTCTCCAGTTGGAACGGCACCAAGATGACGGGCAACAAGAGCCTGTTGACCGGCGTGCTGAAGGACCGGCTGGGCTTTGACGGCTTCACCATCGGCGACTGGAACGCCCATGGGCAGGTGCCGGGATGCAGCAACGAGGATTGCCCGGCGGCGATCAATGCCGGGCTCGACATGTTCATGTATTCCGGACCGGGCTGGAAGCAGCTCTACGACAACACGCTGCGCGAGGCGAAGGAAGGGACGATCCCCGCCGCGCGTCTGGACGATGCGGTGCGCCGTATCCTGCGGGTGAAGATGCTGGCCGGTTCGTTCGAGGCGGGCCGCCCGTCCTCCCGGCCCGTCAGCGGGCAGTTCAAGCTGATCGGCGCGCCCGAGCATCGCGCTATCGCCCGTCAGGCGGTGCGGGAGTCGCTGGTCCTGCTCAAGAACAATGGCGGCGTGCTGCCGTTGAAGCCCGGTGCGAATATCTTGGTCGCGGGTCGCGGTGCGGACAATATCGGTCAGCAGGCGGGCGGCTGGTCGATCACCTGGCAGGGGACGGGCGTCACCAACGCCAATTTCCCCAACGGCCAGTCCATCTGGTCGGGGGTCGAGGAGGCGGCGCGCGCGGGCGGCGGCAAGGCGACGCTGGCGGTCGATGGCCGCTATGCGACCAAGCCCGACGTTGCCATCATGGTATTCGGCGAAACCCCCTATGCCGAATTCACCGGCGACCGTCCGACTTTGGAATATAGCCCGGAGGACAAGAGCGATCTCGCGCTGCTCAAGGAACTCAAGGCCGCCGGTATCCCGGTCGTCGCGGTGTTCCTGTCGGGCCGTCCGCTCTGGGTGAACCCGGAGCTGAATGCGGCGGATGCTTTCGTCGCGGCCTTCCTGCCGGGGACCGAGGGCGGCGGCGTGGCCGATGTCCTGATCGCCGGGCGTGACGGCAAGCCGCGCCACGACTTCCACGGCAAGCTCAGCTTCTCCTGGCCCAAGCGGCTCGACCAATATGTCCTGAACAAGCGCGACCCCGGCTATGATCCGCTGTTCCCGATCGGCTATGGCCTGACCTATGCGCAGGGCGGCACGGTGCCGATGCTGAGCGAGGCGCGTCCGGCGGTCGCGGCGGGTGATCAGAACGCCTTGTTCGTGCGGGGTCGCGTCGTCGCGGGTGCCCGCCTGGACCTGGGCGGCGCGGTGCAGCAGAGCCGTATCGACCGCGCCGCACAGGAGGACAGCCTGCGCTTCACCTTTGCGGGCAGCGGCCCGGCCCGCGCCGCGATCGAGGAGGCCAAGCCGATCGACGTGACGCGCGAGTCCAACGGGCAGTTGAGCCTGTTGCTCGATTACCGCGTGACGGCGGTGCCCACGGGTGAGGTCACTCTGGGCATGGAGGGCGGCAAGGCGGCCTCGGTGCCGATCACCGGTGCGCTCAAGGGCACGCTTGGCGAATGGCGGCAGTTGGCGGTGCCGCTGCGCTGTTTCGCCGATGGCGGGGTGGACATGGCCGCCGTATCCCGGCCCTGGGTACTCGCGACCTCGGGCAAGCTGACGCTCGATATCTCCTCGATCCGGATCGCCAGTGCGCCTCCGGGGCCGGTGAGTTGCGGCGTGCGCTGAGCCGGGGTGGTTGGCGGGGGTTGACCGGTCGCGGTCAGCCCCGCCCTTGTTCGGCGTTCTCCAGACGAAATTCCACGCCCTCCCAGAAACGCTTCAGGCGATCCAGCGCATGTTGCCTGATGCGGCCTACCTCATCGTCGGACATCGCCTGAACCCCGGTCGCCTGCAACCGGCCGAAGTCGCGCAACATGCTCTGCGCCGTCGCGCGACAGGCGCCCACCGGGTCCTTGTCGCCGACGAGCAGCAGCGCGTACAGATTCTCCATGATGAAGCCATGGGCGGCCAGATTGCCCGCAACGGCCTCCGCGAATTCGTCGTCCAACAGCGATCTCCTTATCGCCGATGTAAGCGTCGGAGCGCGTTGGAAGTTGCAGGAGCAGCCGATCAGAGCCGCAGGCGCAACTCCGCCAGCAGCGTGCGCGGCTCGCCGGGAAAGCTGCCCGTCTGTGCGGAAAAGCCGGAGGCGGTATAGCGCCTGTCGAACAGGTTATCGACGCGCAGCATCAACTCCGCGATCCCCAGGCTCTTGGTGATCGAGGCATCGAAGATCGTATAGGGCTGCACCGTCTGGCCCGACAGGCTGATGCGGCTGGACAGATATTCGCCGCCGAAGCCGATCGCCGTGCCGATCGGCGCGATCTGATAGCGTGTCCAGAAACCGAGCTGATGGCGCGGCGCATTGGCGAAGCGATCGCCGACCGCGTTGGTCAGCGACTGTCCCGCCACCGTGCCGGTGATCTTCGTGTCATTATAGGCATAGTTGGCCAGCAGCACCCAATTGGGTGTCAGGTCCGTCGACAGGTCGAGCTCGAACCCTTTGCTCGTCACTTCGCCGATCGGGCGGAGTTGATCCACGCCGTTGACGGGCGGCTGGGACGGATCGACTTGGAGCAGGTTGCGCCGGATGATCCGATAGATCGCGGCATTGGCCTGAAGCCGCCCGCCCAGCAGCACCGACTTGACCCCCGCCTCGACCTGTCCGCCCGTCACCGGCGCGAAGGGGCCGCCCGCATCGACATTCTGGCTGGCGGCGCTTTGCGGCTCGAAGCTGCCGGACCAACTTGCATAAAGCGACAATCGCTCCTGCGGCTTGAAGATCGCCCCGCCGCGATAGGTGAAGCGGCCATCCTGATAGGCCGAGCTTGCCGTGGTCCGCCCTCCGGTGGCGGTCGTCACGGCGTCATCGAACCGGTCGTAGCGAACGCCGCCGACGATCAGCAGCGCGTCGGTGATGCTGATCTGATCCTGAAGATAGTCGCCCTGCCGCTTGGTTCGCGTATCCGTGACGGCGAAGGGCAGGGCGGCGACGCGGGCGACGTCGCGCCCGGTGACGGTGTAGACCGGCTTGCTCAGCGACAGCGGCGTGACCCCGTTCCTCAGGATCCGCGAGTCGAGGATGCTGGTCTCGTCATACCAGTCGGCGCCCGCCTGGAACTTGTGGACCATGCCCGCGATTTGAATTTTGGCGGTGGCGTTCGCCATGAACGACAGGCCGTCGACGCTGCGAATCTGGTCGCGGAACTCGCGCGCGATCAGATCGGTGCTCCCCGCCACGAAGCCGCGCGGTTCGTGATATTGCTGCGTCTCGGTCGCGTCGAAATAGCGGGCGCCCGCGTCGAACGTCACCGCATCGCCGATCGTCGTGGCGTAGCGCGCCTGATAGGCCTGCGACTTCAGATGAAGGAAATCGGTCGGCTCATTGGCGTTCCAGCGGATATCGCCCAGAAAATTGCCGTCATTGTCGACCGGCACGCCGCGAAGGCGGTTGGCCCGAAGGAAATTGTCATAGACGGTCGCCTGCACGGTCAGCTTGCCGCCCTGATTGGTCCGGAACGACAAGCCGCCATCGCCGATCAGCGAGGTGTTGCTCGTATTGTAGCGAAAGGGCTTCATCGCTTCATAGAAGCCGCCGATGCGATAGGTGACGATCCCATCCGCATCGACCTTGCCCGTCGCCTCCGACGAAATGCCAGCCCGGTCATAGCTGCCGAGCGTCGCGACCGTGCGCAATGCGCTTACCTCGCTCGGTGTCTTGGAGACATAGTTGATGATACCGCCCGGGGAGCCGGGGCCGAAGAACAGACCCGCCGGGCCTTTCAGCACCTCGACCCGGCTGATGTTGAACAGTTGCGGGACCGAGAAGCCGATAAAGGGGTTACCGCGCTGACCGTCGTAGAAGGACTGGTCCTGTCGAAAGCCGCGAAAGGTGATCCCGGCATAGCTGAACGCGCTGACGCCCGAGATATTGCGATAAATGTCGGTCGCATCTCGCGCGCCCTGATCCGTGAACAGGTCGGAATTGATGACCTGCAAGGCCTGCGGGATGTTCAGCGGGTCTTCGGCGGCCTTTCCGACCGTGGTGGTATCGACCCGGTAAAGACGCTGCGCCCGCCCGGTGACGACGACTTCCCTGTCTTGACCAGCATCCTCTTCGATCCGGTCGGACGGGGAGACGGGAGGCTGTGCCATGGCGGGCGCACACGCCAGCGTCGCGACCCATCCAGCCGCCATCGTTGCAAATTTCACCTATTCCCCCTTTAATGATATCGCCTCGCATTAACGACTGCGGGGTGCCAATGCAACCGTGATGGATGAATGGCCTATGAAGGCAGGGGATGCCGCTCGGTGTCATCTGCGGGCCGACATTTGGGATCGCGTCACCCACATGGCCTTGCGACCAAAGAAAACAGGGTGTCCGCCATCTTCTATGAGCGGAATGCGTTAAGCCGCTATCATGATCGACGCATCGTTTCCCGCCGCCCTCAGCAAGGGCTCTCCCGAATATCGACGCTTGACCCTGGCGATGCTTTTCGCCGGATTCGCGACCTTTTCCACCCTCTACGCGGTGCAGCCCTTATTACCGGAACTTGCCCGGCATTATCGCTTGAGCGCCGAGGCCGCCTCGCTTGCCGTGTCGATGGCGACCGGGCCGCTCGCGATTGGTATTCTGGTGGCGGGGGGGGTTTCCGATCGATGGGGACGCCGCTCGCTGATGACGATCGCCATGATGGCGGCAGCGATCCTGACCCTCGCCAGCGCGGTCGCGCCGAGTTGGTACGCGCTGCTCGCGCTGCGGCTGCTGGCCGGACTGGCGTTGGCGGGCGTCCCGGCGGTGGCCATGGCCTATGTCGCCGAAGAGGTGGACGCTGGTTCGATCGGCTCGGCCATGGGCCTTTACATCGCGGGAAGCGCGCTGGGCGGAATGGGGGGCCGATTGGTCGCCAGCCTCGTCGCGGCGGTGGCCGATTGGCGCTGGGCAGTCGCGGCGGTGGGCTTGGCGGGGCTGGCCATGGCGGAGGCCTTTCGCCGTCTGGCGCCCCTATCCCGACGGTTCGTCGCGGGCGAGGCCGATTGGCTTTCGCTGCCGCGTGGTGCCGTGACCCTGTTTCGCGATCCGGCGCTGCGTTTGCTGTATGCGGAAAGCTTCCTACTGATGGGCATGTTCGTGACTGTGTACAACTATGCGGGATTCCATCTGCTCGGACCGCCCTATCATCTGGGACAGGCCACGGTGGGGGCGGTCTTCCTCCTCTATGTCCTGGGATCGGTGAGTTCGAGCCTGTTCGGCGGCTTGGCGGGTCGGGTCGGGCGGCGGAGGATATTCTGGCTTCCCACCGCGCTGCTGATCGCCGGGGTCGCGCTGACCCTGGCCGCGCCCCTCTGGCTCGTCGTTGCGGGGATCGCGGTGGTGACGATCGGCTTCTTCGGGGCGCATTCGATCGCCAGCGCCTGGGTCGGCAGGCGCGGCGGTGCGATGCGGGGGCAGGCGGCGGCCTGGTATCTGTTCTTCTATTATATGGGGTCGAGCATATTGGGCTCCGCGGGAGGGATCGCTTGGACGCACATGGGCTGGCCCGGTGTGGTCGGCTTCTGCCTGATGCTGGGGCTGCTCGCGCTGATCGGCAGCGTCTTGCTGTTCTGGGTCCGCCCCCTGACGGTCGGGCCGGTTGCAACGCCGGTCGTGCCGCCTCAGGCTTGATCGACCTCGTCGGACGGTCGGACTGTCGGCGATGGTCACAACCGTCACGGTCCAAGGGAAGACGATAAAACCCTAAATCGTTGCCGCAAGGGTCGATCGAGGGCAGGGAGGGGCATGTCCCCATCCGGCCCTGAACCGATCCCGCCGCGATCATCGCCTCCTTTATGGCTTTTCGGGCTCGCCAATGTCGGGGGCGTGATCGCCTATCTGCCGCTGCTGACCTTGCTGGTACCCTTGAAGGTGCAGGCGATCAGTCAGGACGGGCGGATCGCGCTTCTGTCGCTGATCGCCGTGTCGGGCGCCGTGGTGGCGAGCCTCGCCAATATTCTGTTCGGCTGGCTCAGCGATCGGTCGGCGCAGGCAGGCCGAGGTCGGCGGTCATGGATGGCGATCGGGCTGCTCGGGATCGCGGGAAGCTATGCTTTGATCGGTCTGGCGACGACGCCTGCCTCGGTCGTCGCGGCGATCCTGTGCTTTCAGGTCGCGGTCAACGCCGTGCTTGCGCCGCTGATGGCGATCATGGCCGAGGAAATCCCGGATGCGAAGCGGGGCATGGCCGGAGGATTGATGGCGCTGGGCAATCCGGCGGCAGCGGCGCTGTCCGCCTGGTTGGTCGGCGAAGCGATGCTGGGAGAAGCGGGGCGGCTCGCCGTCGTCGGCGGAATGATCGCGGTCTGCGTCTTGCCGTTGATCCTGACCCGCGCACGGCCGCTCGACGTACCAATGGTCCCCGACACGGCGCGATCACGCCCCCCTCGTCGGGACTTGTGGATCGCAGGCCTGTCCCGGCTGCTGATCCAGATCGCGGGGGTCGTGCCCCAAGGCTATCTCCTCTACTATTTCCAGACGATCGTGCCCCCCGCCGGGCGCGCCGATCTGCCCCGCTGGATCGGGCAGGTCTACACATTGGGCTTCATCGTACCGCTGCCGATCGCATTGCTGTTCGGCCGGGCGGCGGACCGGCCCGAACGGCGCAAATATGTCCTGTTGCTGGCCGCCCTGGTCGCAGCGGTCGGGTTGGTCGCCATGACTGCCGCGCAAAGCCGAGAGGCGGGAGCGGCCGCCTTCATCCTCTACACCGCCGGATCGTCGGTGTTCGTCGCGCTGCATTCAGGGCTCAGCTTTCAGTTGCTGCCCGATCCGCGTCGTCGTGGACGGGATCTGGGGCTGTTCAACCTGACCAATACCCTGCCGAGCCTGTTGGGAGCGATGCTGGCCTGGGTGTTCGCGACGCCGCAGGATTTCGATACCGTCCTGCTGGTGCTGGCCCTGATAACCATGTCGGGCGGGCTGGCGATCCTGGGGGTTAGGACATGGCGGTGATGGGCTGTCCCGACGTCAGACCCGACCGGCGTTCTGTCTGGGTGAGCGGGTGAAGGGATTGTAGAACCGCGATATGCTGAAGTTCCTGCGCCTGCTGACGGCACTGATCGCCTGTATCCTTTCCAACGCCGCCCTGGCGGAATGTCGCATTGGCGCTCTGGACGCCTTGCCCGAACGCGCCCTTATCCATCTGCCTGCCGCCAAACCGTCGACCGCCGCGATGCCGTTGGTGGTGCTTCTCCACGGCAGCACCAGCAACGGTTTAGAGATGCTTCGGGACAGCAGGCTGGCCGAAACGGCGGACCGCCATGGGTTCATCGTAGTGGCGCCGAATGGGGGTATCCCGGCGGGTCGTGGCTTCGTCTGGAATATTCCCGGTGTCCCGACCGTCACGGGAGCATTGCCGCCGAGGACCGCGCGTGACGACATCGGCTATCTAACCGGACTGGTCGATCGCATGATCGCGACCGGTTGCGTCGATGGCGCGCGGGTCTATGCGACGGGCCTGTCAGGTGGCGGGCGGATGGCCTCGCTGCTGGGTTGCCGCGTGCCGCACCGATTTGCCGCGATCGCGCCGGTCGTCGGCTTACGGGCGGGGCGGCCGCTCAAAGGCGATCCCGACCGCGTCGATCCCTCGACCTGCCGCCCCGGAGTTCCGATGCCCGTCCTCGCCTTTTCGGGCGACGCCGACACGACCAATCCCATCAGCGGCGGTGGCGCGCCCTATTGGCGATATTCGCAGACTACGGCGCTCGCACGCTGGGCCGCGCTCAACGGTTGTTCGCGCCCCTATGCCCGCACCATCGACGCGAACGACTATGAGCAGGGCTATACGCTGTGCCGTGGTGGCGCGACCGTCGCGGCGCGCGTGAAGCGGGGCGGCGGGCATAGCTGGTCCACCGTCGATAATGAGGCGATGTGGACCTTCTTGTCCCACCACAGGCGCTGACCTGCGGCAGTCAGGCGGCGAGGGCGTAGCGGCGGCAATGGTCGAGATAGCCCGCCTCATGGCTTCCCGCGAGCGACACGACGCTTTCCCACAGCCATGACGGGGTATCGAGCGCGCCCCGCCGGTCCGCCTCCAACGTCTCCAGCCAGTCGTCGCGGGTCCGGTCGTCCATCTGCCGCGCATGGGCCTTGCCCACGACGAAAGCGAGATGACGCGCGGCCTTCACCGCCTCACCCTCACTGAACTGGTCGACTTCCAGCTTCAGGTCATGCGGGGTCAATTCGCGGATGAAGAGAGAGCGGCCCAGCATATGCACCGGCATCATCCGCGCACCCAGATAGGGGGACATCGCCCTTGCCGCCGTGACGACCCGCTTCGCATCGTCCTTCGGCATATCAGCACCCGGCGCGGCGGGGGCGATGGGGGTGGTGGCTTGCTTCAGATCGATCAGCGCATAGGACCAGTTGCCCTTGCCCGTCTTGAGCCCCACGATCGCGGCATAGCGCAGCAGGCCCAGCGAACTGCAACCCTTCATCCAATAGGCCGCATCGACCAGGCGAACCTCACGACCGCTTGGCTTGCCCTTCAGCGAAAGGACCATCCGGGCGACGTCTTCGTCGGCGAACAGCGTGGTCAGGGCCTCGCGTTCCTCCGGCGTCAGATCCCAGAATTTCTTGCCGAGCGGAATACGCGGCTCGACTGCGTCAAGCCGTTCTTTGGCGAGGTGGCGCCAGCGTCGTCCCAGCGCCTCACGCTCGACGCTGCGGACGATCTCGGACCTAGCGCCCGGATCGTCGCTGCCTGGATCGCGCATCGCGGCGGCATAGCCGTCGACCATTTCCTCCATCATCCGCATGGTGACGACGCCGGGAAGGTCGGAGCCACGCGCCGCCGTCGCCAGCGACAGGCCCAACCGAATCAGGTCATGCGCGGGATTGCCGATAACGGCCTGGTCCAGATCGCGGATCTGGATTTCCACCGCGCCCTCGCCGTTCGCGACGGGCCCGAGATTGCCGAGATGGCAGTCGCCGCAAATCCAGATGTCCGGTCCCCGAGGAACCCGTCGGACCGAAGGCGATTCCGCCAGCCATTCATAGAATTTAGCCGTATTGCCGCGAACATAGGCATGGGCTGATCGGGCCATTTTGAGAGTGCGTTTGGCTTCGAGAATGGCGAGACGTTCGGTGGGAAGGGGCATTTACGATGGGGCCTCGGACGATGGATGAAGCGATAACGCCGCACGGCCCCAAAAGTGACAAAACATTGCTGAAGGGGCGTACTACCTCGACAAGCCGACGACCGCGCGCGTCACATCTCCCATCAGGCGCATGCGGGCGGGAATGGGTTGCCGCGTGCTGGCGATCATGACGGCGACGGCGTAGCGGTGGCCATCGGGCGCGACCAACAGACCGACGTCATTATATCCCGTCGAAAGGCTGCCCAACTCCTGGCCGGTCCCGGTCTTGTGCGCGAGCGTCCAGCCGGGACGAAGCCCGGACTTGAGGCGGAGCGGCCCGGTCTTGCTCGATCGCATGAGCGTGAGCAGCGAAGCCGTCGATCGAGAGGTCAGCAGCTTGCCCTGTGCCAGGAGCGAAAGGCCGAGCGTGACGCCGTTCGCCGACGCGCCGTCCATCGGTGCGGCCAGATAGCGACGCAGGGCCTTTTCCCGTGCTTCGTAGCTCATCGCGGCCCGGGCCTGAAGGAAACCCCAGCCGCCAGCCCATTCGGGTCGCCATTGCAAGCCGGCGGTCCGCGCCTGCAATTCCCGCTCGCCGGGGCCGAACTTGACGCCCGTCACGCCCTTTTGGGACAGCATGCGATTGATCGCATCGGGTCCGCCGATCCGCCACAGGAGTACGTCGTTGCACGTATTGTCGCTGCGCGTCATCGCCCCTCGTAGCAACTCGCCGATGGTCGTTCGATAACCCGTCTTGCCCACCAGCGCACGGATCGGTTGGTGGAAGACGGTCAGGTCCGACCGATTGACGGTGATCGGGTCGGAAAGCGACAGGCGACCGCGATCGACCGCATCCATGACGGCGATCGCGACCCACAGCTTGCTGACGCTTTGTTGCGGGCGGGGCCGGTCGCCTTCCCATGCCACGACCCAGCCTTCATCGATATCGCGGACGCTGATGCCCACCTCGCCTTTAAAGGTACTGCCGAGAGCTTGAACCGCGTTGAGCAAGTCGGCGGAGGGCTGCGCGCGGGCAGGACGGGCGGGAGCCGGCTGGGGACGTGGCGCGGCGGGGGCTGTGGTCTCGACCGTGATCGGTACGGCGGCGGGTGCCACGGGTTGGCTGACGGTGGGTACGCATGCGGACGACAGGAGCACACAGGCGAGCAGAGCGGTGCCGCCGAACAGCGATTTCAAAACCAACGCGACTTCCCTTTTTCGGCGTCTTGTAGCGGCCCATCGGGAAAGCGACACCCGATCCCTTTTGTGTTCGACGTTCCTGTAGGTCCGCTCGTCGCAGGGCGGCGTGGCTGATGGCGAAAAGTCGAAACGGGTCGGAACATTAGCGCCGCGCATGGCTTGGCGGTCCGAACATCGAAAGGCTGATTCATGTCCTCGTCCACACCAATCTGGTTCATCACGGGCTGTTCGACCGGCTTCGGTCGCGAACTGGCGAAGCTGGTCCTGACGCAGGGAGCGCGGGCGGTCGTCACGGCGCGGCGGATCGGCGACGTGGGGGACATCGTCGAGGGGTATGAGGAGAGGGCTCTCCCGCTGGAACTCGATGTGACGAACGACGAACAGATCGCGGCGGCGGTGAAGGCGGCACGGGAACGCTTCGGCGGCATCGATGTGCTGGTGAACAATGCGGGCTATGGCTATCAGAGCACGATCGAGGAAGGCGATGACGATGCGATCCGCAGGCAGTTCGATGTCAACGTCTTCGGGCTGTTCGCCCTGACCCGTGCCGTCCTGCCCATCATGCGGGCGGCGCGCCGGGGGCATGTCATCAACATCACGTCGGTGGCGGGGCTGATCGGTTATCCGGGCTCAGGCTATTACGCGGCGTCGAAACATGCGGTGGAGGGCTGGTCCGATGCGCTCGCGGTCGAAGTCCAGCCGCTGGGCATTCATGTCACCTGTGTCGAGCCAGGCCCATTTCGGACCGACTGGGCGGGACGTTCGCTCCAACAGACGCCCAGTCGGATCGCGGACTATGCCGAGACGGCAGGCAAAAGGCTGGCGAGCACGCGGGACATCAGTGGCTCCCAAGCGGGCGACCCGGTCCGCGCGGCCGAGGCGATGATCTCGATCACGCAGCAGACGAACCCGCCCCGCCATCTGGTGCTGGGCCGCTGGGGCTTCGACGCGGTCACCGAGCGGCTTAAGCAACGTCATGCCGAGATCGAAGCGAACCGCGACCTCAGCCTGGGTGCCGATTTTCCGGAAAGCTAAGCTCGGGCAGTCAAGACCGCCGGGGTTTATGCCGCCCGGCGGCTGGCCGGGGTCCCGCTACGAAGCCAGGCCTCCGCCTTGGCCAGGGCGGGCTGGTCATCCACGTCGATCCAGTCGACATCGCTGCAATCCAGCGTCCGCGCCGTCCCTCGCTCCGCCAAGACGCGCATTCCTTCGGTCAGCGAGGGGGCATCGAGCCCGTGGAGAGCGTCGAACAGACTGTGCCCGATGGCGAAGACGCCGGTGTCGAAACAGTCATAGTCGCCCAAGCCCTTGCCGATCGCGACGATCCGCTCGCCCTGGGTACGGACGCAGGTGACGTCGTCCAGATCGACCCAGTCGCTGTCGATCCGACGATCGATCGCCAGCCGGGCCCCGCCACCCGAACCCGCTTCGGCGGTTCGCCGATAGAGTTCGGGATCGGCAAGGTGATCGCACATGGCGAGCAGCGCATCCCGGCCAGCGAGCAGAGGTTCGGCCGCCAGCAACGATACGCCGTTGGGCTTGCGATAATCCGCCACGCGCACCGTCTCCACGGCGATCGGCCAGTTTCCCGCGGCGAGGTGGCGCTCGATGCTCTCCGCACCATAGCCGAGCACCACCACCGCCCGCCGCAATCCCGCCATCGCCAGCCCGTGCAGTGCATGGTCGATCAGCGCCCGGCCGTCCACATGGCACAGCGGCTTGTACGGGGCGGCGGAACGCAGGCGACTGCCTTCGCCCGCCGCCAGCAGGATCGCGGTGTCGATCATCTTATTGGATCGTGATGAAGTCTTCGACCGCCTGCGCGGCGAGATCGTCGGTCATCTGCGTGCGGGGGTGCTTGCAGAAATAGGCCGATGCCGCATCGATCGGGCCGGCCAGGCCGCGATCCTTGGCCAGCTTGGCGCAACGGATCATGTCGATGGCGACGCCCGCGCTGTTGGGGCTGTCCTCGACCGAGAGGCGGAGTTCGAGGTTCATCGGCACGCCGCCGAACATCGACCCTTCCATGCGCAGGAAGCAGACCTTGTTGTCGTTCTGCCACGGCACATAGTCCGACGGGCCGATATGGACATTCTCGTCGTCCAGCCGCTCGGCGGCGACCGACTGAACCGCCTCGGTCTTGGAAATCTTCTTCGAGGCGAGGCGGCGATGGTTCGACATGTTGAGGAAGTCGGTGTTGCCGCCGGTGTTCAGCTGATAGGTGCGCTCCAGCTTGACCCCGCGCTTGGCGAACAGATCGGTCAGCACGCGGTGGACGATGGTCGCGCCCAACTGCGCCTTGATGTCGTCGCCGATGATCGGCACGCCCGCCGCCTCGAACTTTGCCGCCCATTCGGGGTTGCTGGCGATGAAGACGGGGATGTTGTTGACGAAGGCGACGCCCGCTTCCAGGGCGCATTCGGCGTAGAATTCGCTCGCCTTCTGGCTGCCGACCGGCAGGTAGTTCATCAGCACGTCGGTGTTGGATTCGCGGAGCGCGGCAACGACCTCTTCCTTGGTCGGTTCCGGCGCATCGGCGAGCATGAAGGTGCGGTCGTCCTGATAATCGGACATGTGCTCGGCCACGCCGTCCAGGATCTTGCCCATGCGCACGGTGGCGCCAGTCGTCTCGATCGTCTCGCAGAAGATGGCGGTGCAGTTGGGCTTGGCGAAGATCGCCTCGGCCACGTCCTTGCCTACCTTGCGCGTGTCGACGTCCCAGGCCGCGACGACCTTGATATCGCTGGGCCGGTAGCCGCCCAGGTCCCAGTGCATCAGGCCGATCGTATCATTCGCCCCGTCGCGATAGTGCGACAGTCCCTGGACCAGTGAGCTGGCGCAATTGCCGACGCCGACCACAGCGATATTGATGCTCGTCATTGGGTGTTCATATCCTTCGAGTGGATCAGGTGTTGTTGATGGAAAGGGGTGTCGGAGCGGATCAGGCGGCGTTCCACCTGGCGGTGCCAGACCAGCCCGATGAGCAAAATCACCGTCAGCGGCCCGAGTTCGACCCACCAGAACCAGCGGGGATCGCCCGCCAGACAGGCCAGGAAGATAGTATAGACGCGGACATTGGCGCTCAGCAGGCTCATCAACCGCATGGGCGGGACCGCCGCGACGCCGTAGGTGGTGGCGAGCGACATGGGATCGCTCTGGCGCCCCAACGCCACGTCGAAGCGTCCGGCGAAGCGTTCCAGCGTGCCCGCGACCCAGTCATAACAGCGGACCAGTGGATTACGACTGGGTGGCGAGGCGGCGGGGGCGGTCAGCCCCTTGCACCGGCGGTGGAACCGCGCCCGCTCGCTTTCATAATAGTTGGACTGGACGGCATGGGCCGCCCCGGCGGCGATCGCGAGCAGCCAGCCGCCCGTCGTTCCGATCGACCAGGCCAGAACGATATAGATCAGCGCGAAGACGCCATGGTCGCACAGTCCGTCCAAGGCCCGGCCCAACGGACTGGCCGTGCCGGTCGCGCGGGCGATCATGCCGTCCAGCCCGTCGGCGATCAGCCAGCAGATGGAGAGGATCAGGCCGAGCAGGACGAAACGCCAATCCTGCCACTGGGCATAGCTGAGCGCCGCCGAGGCCCCGAGAAGCAGGCCGCCGACCGACACCATATTGGCCGATATTCGCCGGGCAACGAACCAAGGCAGCAGCAAATCGGCCGCTGGGTGTACGATCCAGAGATTGGTCGGATCCTCGATCCGGCGATCCCGCGACCGGTCCGGTGGGGGACGTGTCATACACATGTCACATACAGCGCCTCCACGAGGTCCGGCAAGCGATTTGCCTGACCTTCCAATAAAAAGACCGGTCGCGTCGCTTTTCGGACGCGCGATGGAGCCGGGGGACGTCCAGCGCCATCCGCCAAGCTCGTTTTCGTAGAGGCCGCGCGCGATCAACGACTTGTGCGAGGTGCGGTCGCCGTTAGCTTGGGCGGCGGACAAAGGGGGGAAGATCATGCGCGACTTCATGCTCGGACTGGCGATCACGGCTTCGGTCCTGGCTCAGCCCGCCGCGGCGCGGCAGGTGAAGGTCGAAGAGGTATCGATCGACCAGTTGCAGGCGATGATGGCGAAGGGGCAGGCGACGAGCGCCGATATCACACGCGCCTATCTGGCCCGGATCGCGGCGATGGATCGCAAGGGCCCGACCTTGCGCAGCGTCATCGCGCTCAACCCCGATGCCGTCGCTCAGGCCCGCATACTCGACGAGGAACGACGGCGCGGCCGGGTTCGCGGACCGCTGCATGGCATTCCGATCCTGATCAAGGACAATATCGAGACCGCCGATCGGGCCCCGACGACGGCGGGCAGCCTTGCCCTGGCCGACAACGTCACGGGTCGCGATGCGCCCGTGGTCGCGCTGCTGCGGCGGGCGGGGGCGGTCATCCTGGGCAAGACGAACCTGTCGGAATGGGCCAATATCCGCTCGACCCATTCGATGAGCGGCTGGAGCGCGGTCGGCGGGTTGGTGCGCAACCCCTATGCGCTCGATCGTACCGCTTGCGGCTCGTCGTCGGGTTCGGGGGCCGCCGTCGCGGCGAGCTTCGCGGCGATCGCGGTCGGGACCGAGACCGATGGATCAGTGGTCTGCCCTTCGTCGGTCAACGGCCTGGTCGGGTTCAAGCCCTCGATCGGCCTGGTCAGTCGCACCCATGTCGTGCCGATCAGCCATAGCCAGGATACGCCGGGCCCCATGGGGCGCAGCGTTCGTGATGTCGCGACGATGCTGTCGGCGATGGTGGGCCGCGATCCCGCCGATCCGGCGACGGCGAAGGCCATGGCCCGCGACTATACGACGGGCCTGTCGACCAGCGCCTTGTCGGGAATGCGCGTCGGGGTGATCCGGCCAAAGTCGATGTCGGCCCCCTTACGGGAGCGATATGATCAGGCGCTGGACACGCTCAGGTCAGCGGGTGCCATTCTGGTCGATGTGACGGTGCCCGAACTGAAGGGACTGGGCGATGCCGAACAGACCGTGCTGATGACCGAGTTGAAGGCCGATCTTGACGCCTATCTCGCTACCACACCCGCCGCCGTGAAGACACGCACGCTCGAGCAGGTCATCGCCTTCAATCGCGAGCATGCGGTCGAGGAAATGCCCTTCTTCGCACAGGAATTGTTCGAGCAGGCGGTAAAGACAAAGGGCTTGAAGGATCCCGCCTATCTCGAAGCCCGACGGACATCCCAGCGGCTGGCGGGCGAGGACGGCATCGATGCGATGTTGAAGGCCGCGCGCGTGCAGGTGCTGGTCGAGCCGACCTATGGCGCGGCGTGGTTGAGCGATCCGATCCAGGGCGACCAGTATGACGGACCCTCGGCCTCCGAACTGCCGGCGGTGGCGGGCTATCCGCATTTGACCGTACCGATGGGGTTGGTTCAGGGAATGCCGGTCGGCCTGTCCTTCATCGCGACCGGGGATGCCGACGCGGTCGTCCTGAGCGCGGGCTATGCCTATGAACAGCGAGCCGGGACCCGGCAGACGCCGCGCTATCTGCCGCAGGCCGATGTGGGGAAGGGGTTGGACGGACAGTAAGAAAAAGGCCCCGGCGGAAACCGGGGCCTTTTTCGTTCGGGGCGAAGCGCGGTTAGAAGGTTCCGCGCAGGCCGATGAGGAACTGGCGACCGGGCTTGTACTGGGTGAAGGTCGCATTCTCGAACTGGAAATAGGACCGCAACGTCGCGTTGGTGAAGTTGGCGACGTTGATGGTCAACTGCGGCGCGCCGGGGATACCGAAGATCTTGTCGAGGTCGAACGCCGACGAGAAGTCGTAGGTGGTGTAGTCGGTCCCGAACAGCGCGGCGGCGGGGATGCCGTTCTGCGCCGCGCCGCTGTTCTGCGATCCCTGACGCGAGGTGGTGGCGACGCGCAGCATCACGCCGTTCTTCTCATAATAGCCGGTGATGTTGTAGGTGAACGGCGCGACGCCGAAGGCGATGGCCGGACCGTCGCTACGCTGGTCGACGATCGTCGCGTTGGCGTTGAAGCCGAAGCCGGTGATGCCGATCGCGCGGGTCAGGAAGTCGAGCGGCTGGACCCACTGGAATTCCAGGCCATTGATCGTCAGCTTGTTGGGCACGTTGACCTGCGACGTAACCTGGACCTGCGCCTGGCTGGGGCCGCCGCGCGCGTTGATCGCGATCTGCTGCGTCGGGTTCAGCGTGTCATAGGTGATGCCGTACTGAGCCAGGTTGGAGAAGGGCACCGTGTTGATCGCGGTCGTCGTGAAACCCTCGATCGACTTGCGGAAGGCGTTGAAGCTGATCACGCCTTCCCGACCGGTATAATATTCGAAGCCCAGGTCGAGATTGGTCGACAGATAGGGCGCCAGCGCCGGGTTGCCGATCGACGCCTGATCCGCGGAGGGCGCGCCGAAATTGACGCCCGGAAGCTGCGCCGAAGGATCGGGCCGGGTCATGGTGCGCGATCCGGCGACGCGGACCACCGCATGCTCGCCGACATCATAGGCGAAGGTCGCGGCGGGCAGCCATTCGGAATAGACGTTGCGCGTCTGGGCGATGTTGACGATGTTCGGATAGCGGCTGCCATCCGGCAGCGACCCGCCACCCGCCGGCGAGTTGCGCGGATCGGGCAGAGAGACACGGCCCGAGATGGTCTGGATCGTATTGACGTAGCGCAGACCGACATTGAAGCGTAGCGTGTTGCCGCCCAGGTCCTGCGCGCCGTTTAGGGTCGCGAAGGCCGACTTGACGACCTCGCGGATGAAGCCGCCGCTGGCGCCGGTGTTCGCACCTCCGCTCTCCGGCGCGGTGTCATGGAAATACTGGTAGTTGCTGGCGGCGGCGAAGGCGGGCCAGTCGACCGTCACGAACCCGGCGGGTCCCGGCTTCAGATAGCTGGGGGCGGCGCTGTTGGGGATCAGCGATCCGCCATAGCTGACCGGGCCGCTCATGCCCGCGCTGAAGCCGGTGCCATAACCCGGATAGGTCGGGTACCCGGCAGGCGCCGCGCCGGGGGCGTTCAGCCCTTCGCACGGCGGCTGCGAGTTGGGCGAGGGGACGGCGACGTTGGGATTGTTGCCGCACACCGCATTCTGCCAGAACTGGCTGTTGTCGAAACCGCGAATCTGGCGCGACGTGTTGTCATAGGCACCGCCGACCTTGAGGTTCAGCGCGGTGTCGCCCCAGGTGAGGTCGCCCCGGAACCCCTTGTTGATGTTGAGGCGGCGTTCGTCCTGAAGATTGACACGACTGCCCGCATACCAGCCGAAATTCTTCGGATCGTTCAGGTCCAGCGCGCTGGTGATGGTCGGCAGGCCGCCATCGTTCGAATAGGTGACGGTATTGCCGACGCCCAGCGGCGTGGTCATGCCGACGGTCGGGCTTTCGCGGTGGAAGGTCGAGCGGGCGTAATTGCCCTGGAAGTTCAGCTTGAGCTTGTCGGCGATCTCCCATTCGCCGCCGGGATTGACGCTCCAGAGATGCGTCGTCTCGGTATAGGGGCGGAATTCGTTGAAGAACTGGACATTGGCGAAGGTGCCGCCGGTGACCGTGCAGCCCGCGCTGCAATCCGCCTTGTCGAAGGTCAGGTTGGTCGGGATGATCGCGCCGTTGCGCACGATCCACGCCATGTTCTCACGGGTCAGCTCGTTCTTCTTGTAGCCATAGAGGCCATCGACATAGAAGTGGAGGGTATCGGTCGGTCGATATTCCGCGCTGACGATCGCGTTGACGCGGTCGCGCGGACCACGGATGCTGGTGAAGCGCCCGAGACGCGGCAACAGGCCGTTGTCGATCTGCTGGATCGTCGCGCCCGGATTGTTGGCAAGGAGGAAGGCGCGGTCGATCGTCGTGCCGGGGACCAGCCCGGCTCCGGCTCCGTTGGGAACCACCGCCGGGATCGTCCAGTTGCCGCCGCCGGTGCTGTTGCATCCGCTCGTCGCGCCGCACTGCGCGGCGGTCAGGGCGGGGTTGGTGTAGCCGATCGTCTCATACCCGCGCGTATCGGTGAAGATGCGCTGCGCCGAGACGCCGGCCAGGATGCCGAACGTATCGTTGCGCCAACTGCCGATCAGCGATCCGCGCGCGCCGATCCGGTCTTCCGGCGTCTGCTTGGTGCCCTGGATATTATAGGCCAGGAACGGGCCGTTGCGGTCGAACGGCCGGGCGGAGCGCAGGTCGATATTGCCCGCCGCGCCGCCTTCCAGAAGGTCGGCGGTGTAGCTCTTGTTCACGGTCAGCTTGGTGAACAGGTCGGTCGGGAAGAAGCTGAGGTCGACCGAACGGTCGGTGCCCTGCGCATCGGTTGCGCCCGACGACGCGACGGCGATCGGCGCGCCGTTCAGCGTGACGTTGGTGAAATTCGAGCCAAGCCCGCGAATGGCGACGTTGGTGCCTTCGCCGGTCACGTCGCGGGTGATGGTGACGCCGGGAATGCGGTTGAAGGATTCCGCGATGTTCGTGTCGGGAAACTTGCCGATATCCTCGGCGAAGATCGAGTCGGTGAAGCCGGTCGAGGCGCGCTTGGCATTGGTCGACTTCGCAAGGCTAGAGCGATAGCCGGTGACGACGATATCCTCGCTCGGCGTGCCCTGGGTCTGGTCGGTCTGCGGTGCCGGCGGCGTCGAGGGACCATTGTCCTGGCCATCGGCCGGAACCTGTTCCTGGGGCGGCGGAACCGCCTGGGCGAGCGCCGTGGAGGCGGTCATCGCGCCGACCGCCGTGGCGCACAGAAGCGTCAGGCGGCACAGGCGGATAGGGGGCGTGGATTTCATGTCAGGTCCTCTCTGTCGGCCCCCTGCCGTTCGTTGCGGCATGCGGGTGCATTCATGTGATGATGATGGCGGAAGCGCCTCGGTCAGGCGGAATAGGAAGGGTGCCGTGGGTGCGGCATGCTGCATCGGGAAGCGGCGAAGACGCCGCAGGTCTCCACCGCGCCGAGCGCCATGTCCGACGGAGCCGGAGATGCTATTGCCATGGAAACCATTCCGCTTCCCCTCATGACCGTCTGACGCGGTTTTACTGATAGCGCTATCGATATGCCTATCGGTCAGGAAGTCAAATGCAAATTGGTTAGGCCGGAATGAATGACGGCAAATTCACTATTGGCGGCGAGGAGGGCCCTCCCTTGGAGCCCACCTAGTTCCATCCGGTGCAAACGGCGTCTCTTGTCTCGGCATTCGACTCGGAATAAAGAATCGGACCGACCAAAGTGCAATCGTTGGTCATTTGAACCGGCATGGGGAATCGGCCGGCCAGCTCGAACGAGGGAGCGGTCGGTCGGGCGTCCATGGCCCCATCTCTAATGAGCTTGGCCCGGTGCATATGGAAATTGTTGCGCCTTGTACCACGCCAGATCATGCTCGGGCGGCCGAACGCCTGGCGGAAGTGGACGATGGTTGACCGACATCCAATAGGCCAGACTCGCATCCCGCCACCAGCGCGCCTCGCGCTCCTGCACGGCCAGATAAGTCGCGGTCTTTCGCCAGCGCTCCGCATCGATCCGATCGCGCAGGCTGTCCCACTGCCGCTGCATCTGCTCGACATAGGCGACGCCCCGATCATAACGCGCGACTAGGTTCGTCCATAGGGTCTGTCCGTTGGCCATGGGCCGGTCCCATGACACGTGATGGAACCAGAGGAGCATGGACTCCGGCGTCGTTTCCGGCTTGGCGAATGCCTTGGCGACGGGGCCGGCATATTGGCCGACCGCGTTGCTGCCCGATGTGGTGCGGTCGAAGCCGATCCCGGCGGCGTCGGCCCGGTGGTAGTAGACGGGGTTCCATTCCGGTCGCGCCAACTCGGACACCCAGGGGCCGGGTCCATAATGGTGGCCGGTCGCCATCAGGTGCGCCAGGCCGAATGCACCGGTATAGTCGACGACCGCCTCGCGCGATCCCATCATCATGGCGGTGATCGTGTCGACGATATAGGCATCGGTGCCGAAGGTCTGTGCGATCCAGGCGCGGGCGATCGCCTCCGCCGACAGGTCGGGGTCCCAGGCCAGGCGGCCGAAGGCATACCAGTTGGCCTGGTTAAAGGTCGATCCGCTCCAGTCCCGGTCACGCCCGATATTCGCGACACCCGCCATGCCGGACAGCTTGTGGTGCTCGGCTTGCCCGTCGACGACATCGGCCACCGTCTCGCCCGACTTCTGCCCGGTGCGGGCGTCGAGCGTCTCGGTAAAGAGCGGGCCGAGATAGGCGAGGTGGGTTGCGAAGCCGAGATACTCTTTGGTGATCTGAAACTCGATCATCAGGGGCGTGCCCGGCATCGCGCCGAACAGGGGGTGGAAGGGCTCGCGCGGCTGGAAATCGATCGCGCCGTTCTTCACTTGAACCAAAACATTGTCGGCGAACTTGCCGTCCAGGGGCTTGAATTCGGTATAGGCCTGCTTGGCGCGATCCTCGGGGTCGGTCTCGGCATAGACGAAGGCCCGCCACATCACGATGCCGCCATGGTCGCGCACGGCGGCGGCAAGCATGTTCGCGCCATCCGCATGGGTGGCGCCATAATCGCGCGGACCCGGCTGGCCTTCGCTATTGGCCTTGACCAGAAAGCCGCCGAAGTCGGGAATGGCGCGGTAGATTTCGTCCGTTTTGGCCTTCCACCAGGCCGCGACCGCCGGATCGCGCGGGTCGGCGGTCTTCAGTCCCCCAACTTCGATGGGGGCGGAGAAACGCACCGACAGGTAGACGCGGATACCCCATGGGCGGAACACCTCCGCCAGCGCCGCCGCCTTGGCGATATAGGCGGGTGTCAGGCTGTCGGCCTTGGCATTGACGTTATTGAGGACCGTGCCGTTGATCCCGATCGACGCATTGGCGCGGGCATAGTCGGTATAGCGCGGGTCATGAAAGTCCGGGAGCGTCCACCAGTCCCAGAGCGATTGCCCGGCATAACCACGCTCCACCGATCCATCCAGATTGTCCCAATGGTTGAGGACGCGCAGTTTCACCTTCGGGCTGGAACGGAGCGAAAGGGCGTCGGTTTTGCCGCCCGTCGCAAGATGGCGGATAAGCGCGAACGCCCCGTACAGGACGCCGCGGTCGCTATTGCCCGCGATGAGGAGGACCCGCTGCCCATCCAGCGTCACATTGCGAATCAGATAGCCCTCATCGCCCAGATGCTCGGCGGGGAGGTGCAACGGCTGAAGACCGGGAGCGGAGGTGGTTGCTATGACGATGGGGGGCGTAACCGCCGAAATGTCGCGACGAAGCTCCGACTCCGCCAGGCGGAGGGTGGGTGTATCGCCTAACCGCTTTATATTTATCTGTCCGACCGATGATGAAGCTGTGCGCAGCCAAAGGGCGTAACCGTCCTCCGCCTGCGCTGGAATCGGCAACATTGCCAACGGGATAGACAGCGATCCCAGCAATAGGCGTATCCGGTTCATGCCATTCTCTCCCGCTGCACCGCCGATTGACAAGCTGGCGCTTGATCATCACGGTACCGCTATCAGACCAATTGGCAAGTCGATTGAACGACTTTTGGACAGAGGAGAGGGTGTGATGGCCCATAAATCGGACCTGCCCCACCGGGTGGCGGCGATGAGCGCCTCCGTGCATGCCCATAGCGCATCGTCCGCCAATGGGTTTCTCGATGCCGTTTGCGGCGATGCCATAGTCGTCGTCATCGATATCGCCTGAAGGACCGTTCATGCCCAAAATCGTCGCCGCCCGCCTGATCGTGACCTCACCGGGGCGCAATTTCGTCACGCTGAAGATCGAATGCGACGACGGCACCACCGGCCTGGGCGACGCGACGCTCAACGGTCGTGAACTCGCCGTGGCCAGCTATCTTCAGGACCATGTCATTCCCTGCCTGATCGGTCGCGACGCGCATCGGATCGAGGATATCTGGCAGTATCTCTACAAGGGCGCCTATTGGCGGCGCGGCCCGGTGACGATGACGGCGATCGCGGCGGTCGACATGGCGCTGTGGGATATCAAGGGCAAGCTCGCCGGGATGCCCGTCTACCAACTGCTCGGCGGCGCCTCGCGCGAGGCGTGCCTCGTCTATTGCCACGCCAACGGCACCACCATCGAGGATACGATCGCCACCGCGATCCGCCACCGGGACGAAGGCTATCGCGCGATCCGTCTGCAATGCGGGGTGCCGGGGCTCGCATCGACCTATGGCGTCGCCAAGGCGGGGCAGCGCTACGAACCGGCCGATGCCGATCTGCCGAGCGAGAGCGTCTGGTCGACCGAGAAGTATCTGCGGATTGTCCCCGACCTGTTCGCCGCCGCGCGGGAGGCGTTGGGTTGGGACGTGCATCTGCTCCACGATGTCCACCACCGGCTGACCCCGATCGAGGCCGGGCGACTGGGCAAGGACTTGGAGCCCTATCGCCCGTTCTGGATCGAGGATGCGACCCCGGCCGAGAACCAGGACGCCTTCCGCCTGATCCGCCAGCATACCACCACGCCGATCGCGGTGGGCGAGGTGTTCAATTCGATCTGGGACGCCAAGCATCTGATCGAGAACCAGCTGATCGACTATATCCGCGCGACCGTGGTCCATGCGGGTGGCCTGACCCATTTGCGGCGGATCGCGGCGCTGGCCGATCTCTATCAGGTCCGCACCGGCTGTCACGGCGCGACCGACCTGTCGCCGGTCACGATGGCGGCGGCGCTGCACTTCGGCCTGTCGGTGCCCAATTTCGGCATTCAGGAGCATATGCCCCATACCGAGGAGACGGATGCGGTCTTCCCGCATCATTACCGGTTCGAGGACGGCATGATGCACCCCGGCGACGTGCCAGGCCTGGGGGTCGAGATCGACGAGGAGCTGGCGGCGACCTATCCCTATAAGCGCGCCTATCTGCCGGTGAACCGCCTGGAAGACGGCACGCTGTGGAGCTGGTAATATGAGCGACCTGACCCAGGCGGCCGAGACCGCGCCGGATACCGCCACCCACGCCGTACCTCCGCCGCGCGGTCGGGTGCGATGGGTGATTTGCGGCCTGCTCTTCGCGGCGGTGGTGCTCAGCTATATCGACCGGTTGGTGCTGGGGGTGCTCAAGCCGCAACTGACCGCGCTCTATGGCTGGACCAATAGCGGCTATGGGGACGTCACGGGCTATTTCCAGGTCGCCTATGGCTTTGGCTTCCTGTTGTTCGGCTGGCTGATCGACCGGATCGGGCCGCGTGCGGGGTATCTGGTGGCGATGGGGGCGTGGACGGTTGGGCATTTCGCCCAGACGCTCGTCACCTCGACCACCGGTTTCGCCATCGCCCGCATTCCGCTGGCCTTTGGTGAGGCGGGCACCTTTCCCTCCGCGCTGGCCGCCGCGTCGCAATGGTTTCCCAAGAAGGAGCGGGCCTTCGCGATCGGTATCTTCAACGCCGGTGCGAATGTGGGGGCGGTGGTCACGCCGCTGCTGATCGGTTTCCTGATCGCCGATCTGGTGCTCGACTGGCGCTGGGCGTTCATCATCACCGGCTTGTTCAATCTCGTCTGGCTGACCGCCTGGTGGCGGCTCTACCATCCGCCGCACGCCCATCCGCAGATCACGCCGGAGGAACGCGCCTGGATCGAGGCGGAGCCGGTCGAAACCACGGGCCGCGCGGGGTTCCTGACGGTCATGCGGCATCGGGAGGCCTGGTCCTATATGACCGGACGCTTCCTGATCGATCCCGTGTGGTGGACGTTCCTTTTCTGGCTGCCGGACTTCTTCCACAGTCGCTATGGATACGACTTAAAGAGCTTCGGGCCGCCGCTGGTGGCGATCTACATCATGGCCGATGTCGGGGCGATCGTCGGCGGCTGGTATTCTTCACGCCTGCTCAAGCAGGGGATCGCGACCGGTCGGGCCCGCAAGCGGGCGATGTTCGTCTGTGCCCTGTTCGCGCTGCCGGTGATGTTCGCCGCACAGGCCAGCAGCATCTGGATCGCGGTGGCGATGATCGGTCTGGCCTGTGCCGCGCATCAAGGGTTTTCGACCAATCTCTTCGCACTGCCGGGCGATCAGTTCCCGCGTTATGCCCAAGGGACGCTGATCGGGCTGGGCGGTTTCGCCGGGGCGACGGGCGGGTTCATCGCGTCGAAGGCGCTGGGCGTCCTGCTCGACCGGGTGGGCAGCTATCAGCCCTTCTTCATCGCGTGCGGCGTCGCCTATCTGGTCGCGCTGCTGATCTTCCATCTGCTCAACCCGCGCTACCGGGACGTGCGGATCGCGACATAAGGAAGGACAGGATCCCGGCGGCGGGCCGGGATCCTGCATTGGCGAGCGTTAGGCGCTGACGTTCAGCGACGCGGCGTCCAGGTCGACCTCCAGTTCACGCGGCCAGAAGCGCAACTCACCGCACTTCGCGACGAACGCCTTGGCCTCCTTCGCCTTGCCGAGGGCGATGAAGCCCTCGTCACGGTCCGTCACGCCGGCCGCTTGGAACAGGGCCTCTGCATCGGCACTGTGACCGATGAACTTGCAATGCGCGAAGGCGTCCGCGACGAAGTCCTTGGCGGTCGCATCCTTGGCCAGCATCGCCACTCCGGCCGAGGAGGGCAGGACCGCCACCGCATCGTAGAGCACCGAAGGGCCGCCATCGATCTTCTGCTTGGCCGCGACCCTGGTCCCGTCGTCCAGCGTCACGCCGCCGATCTTGGGCGCCACGACCTCCCACAGGCCACCCACGGCGTCGAGCGCCTTGGTCAGCCCGGCGAAGAGCTCTGCACTCGATCCGTCGGTCAGCAAGATGCCCATCTTGCGCCCCTTGAAGTCGTTCGGACCGTTGGCGACGATGCTCAACTTGGGCGACGGCGAGAGTTCGAGTGTCGGCTTGGCCGCCTTGGCGGGTTCGGGCAGGTCGAGCCCCAGGCCATCCGCCACCGTCGCCGCCAGACCTTCGTCGATCAGCCGCAGGTGGGAGACGGCACGGGCGCGGATATCGACGCGCTCGACCTTCGACAACTCGAACACCAGCGCATCGCCGATATGCTTCTGTTCGATCGGCAACTGGCTGACGAAGAACTGACGTGCCTGGCTATAGTGATCGGAGAAGGTCTCCGCCCGGATGCGCTGCTTGGTACCCTGCACCTCGGCGGGGTAGCTGCGATATCCGATGGTCGGATTCTCACGCGGACCGCCGTCCGGACCCCAGCTATTGGGCTCGTAATTGGCGCGCCCCTTGGGGTTGTGCATCGCCATATGGCCGTCCTGCTGGAAATTCATCACCGGACAGCGCGGCGCGTTGACCGGGATATGGGTGAAGTTCGGCCCGCCCAGCCGCTTTAGCTGCGTGTCGAGATAGGAGAAGTTGCGCCCGTGCAGCAGCGGATCGTCCGAGAAGTCGATGCCCGGCACGACATTCTGGGTGCAGAAGGCGACCTGTTCGGTGCTGGCGAAGAAATTGTCGACATTGCGGTTGAGGGTCAGCGTCCCGATGATGCGGACGGGAACATCCTCTTCCGGGATCAGCTTGGTCGAATCGAGGTGGTCGAAGGGCAGCTTGTCGGCCGTTTCCTGATCGAACAGCTGCACGCCCAGATCCCATTGCGGGAAGTCGCCTCCCTCGATCGCCTGCCACAGGTCGCGGCGGTGGAAATCGGGATCGGCGCCGTTGATCTTGACCGCCTCGTTCCACAGGACCGATTGCAGCCCCTGACGCGGTTTCCAATGGAATTTGACGAAGGTCGACTTGCCCTCGGCGTTGACCAAGCGGAAGCTGTGGACGCCGAAGCCCTCCATAGTGCGGAAGGAGCGGGGGATCGTCCGATCGGACATCTGCCACATCACCATGTGCCACGCCTCGGGGCTGAGGCTCGCAAAGTCCCAGTAATTGTCATGCGCCGACTGCGCCTGCGGAAACGCGCGGTCGGGTTCCTGCTTCACGGCGTGGACGAGATCGGGAAACTTGATCGGGTCCTGGATGAAGAAGACCGGGATATTGTTGCCGACGATATCCCAGTTGCCCTGCTTCGTATAGAATTTGACCGCAAAGCCCCGCACATCGCGGGCGAGGTCCATTGATCCCTTGTTGCCCGCCACGGTCGAGAAGCGGACGAAGACCTCGGTCTGCTGCCCCACCTCGCTCAGCACATCGGCGCGGGTATAGTCGGCCAGGCTGTCGGTCAGCTCGAACACGCCGTGCGCGCCGTAACCCCGCGCGTGAACGACGCGCTCGGGAATGCGCTCATGATCGAAGTGGAAGATCTTCTCGCGCAGGATGAAGTCTTCGAGCAGCGTCGGGCCGCGTTCGCCGGCGCGCAGGCTGTTCTGATCATCGGCGACCGGCACGCCCTGCTGCGTGGTCATCGTCCGTAGGGGGTCATCGGTCGTCTGATGCGTCTCCCCGCCATGACCCTGGGGTTCGGCATAATGGGTCGGCATCTCGGCGCCGGCGGGGAGGGGCGGGGCCTTGGCGGGCGTTTCGCCCTTGAGCTTTCCAGCATCGCCCTTGCTGCTTTTAGTCGCCATGTTGCTCTCTTTCGCTATTGATCGGGATCATCCCGTCAACGCGCGAGCCCCGACTTCGCCCGACGATTAAATGATTGATATGCGTCAAGTCGGGCTCGGCAGCGACCTTGATGGCTCAGGGGATCAGGCGATCCCGGCGGAGTTGCTCGAACAGGGCGTAAAATGCATCGTCGGTTGGTCGATAATCGGTGAAGCCCAGCCGACGGCTCTTGCTCATGTCGGTCACCACCTCGATCGGGCGGCCGAGGTCCGCGTCGGTGTGCCATGGCGAGGCCAGCCGGTTGAGATCCGGCTCGACCAGCCCCTCGCGCTCGACGATCCGACGCCAGAGTGCCGCATCGTCCGCCATCTGCTGCTCCAAGGGACGAACCGTGCCGTCGAAGGGGGCAGGCGTGACCCCGAACCATTCGGCGATACGGCCCCACATCCATTGCCAACGAAAGACATCGCCATTGACGACGTTGAAGGCTTTGTCATGCGCCGCCTCCGTCTCGGTCGCCCAGAGGAGATGGCGGGCGAGTTGTCCGGCGTCGGTCATGTCGGTCAGCCCGGACCACTGCGCGGCGGAGCCCGGAAAGGTGAAGGGTCGCCCCGTCTCACGGCAGAGCGTCGCATAGACGGCGAGCGTCGTCCCCATGTTCATCGCATTGCCCACGGCCAGCCCGATGACCGTATGGGGCCGGTGAACGCTCCAGGTAAAACCATCGCGGGCGGCGGCGGCGAAGACCTCATCCTCCTGCGCATAGTAGAAGTTCTCGACATCCAGCCGGCCCTGCTCCTCGCGGAAAGGCGTCTGCGGCAGCATGCCCTTCCCATAGGCTTCGAACGGGCCGAGATAATGCTTGAGGCCGGTGACCAGCGCGACATGGCGCGACCCCTTGGGCTTGGGGAGTCCGTCGAGCAGGTGGCGGACCATCCCGCCGTCCACGCGGATATTCTCCGCCTCGCTGTCCTGGCGCAGCCATGTGGTGATGAAGACGGCGTCGGGGTTCAGGTCACGTAACGCCTCGGCCGTGGCGGTCGCATCCTGCAGGTCGGCTGCTACCGGACGGACGCCGCTCTGTTCGCGAGGGCGACGGGCGACACCATGAACGTCCCAACCCTGTTCCACGAGCAGTTTCGCTGTCGCGCTGCCCACGATACCGCTCGCGCCCACCACCAATGCCGTTTTCGTCATGAAGAACTCCTTGTCACCGGGGAGTTAGGGATGGCTGGACAGGGGTTCCAGAAGGCACCATCTGGTGCCCTGGGTACCAGGGAGTAACCATGTGAAGCCAGGCACGGCGGACGACGAATGGCGAGAGGACTGCGCGCCCCGGCGCGTGCTGGAACTTTTCGCCACCAAATGGACGAGCATGGTGTTGCACACCCTCCATGCCCGTCATCAGGGCGCGGCGCGGACCGGTGTATTGCTCCGCAGCCTGCCGGGTATCTCCAAGAAGATGCTCACCCAGACCGTCCGCGACATGGAGACGAGCGGCCTGATCAGCCGCCATGTCCAAAGCGCGATCCCGCCGATGGTCGAGTATCGTCTGACGGAACTGGGCCGACGCTTCGTGGAGCCGGTCGAACTGCTGTACGGCTGGGGTCGGGACAATGCCGACGCGCTGGACCAGTTGTTGCCGCGCCCCGGTTCACGACGCGGTTAGCAGCCTTTCGATCGAACGCTCGGCGTGCAGTGTCACGACTTCGCATAGGGTGTGGGTGGCGATGATCGCATCCGCCTGGGTTCGGCCACCGTCGCGCACCGCCGTCAGAAAGGCGGTACACATCGCCTCGAATCCGCGCTGTTGCCCGACCGGCGTCCAGTCCCCCCGGCGATAGCGGCGTTCGGTGCCGTCCATATGGACCTGCTCGGAAATGTTTAGAGCCGAGCGCCGCATGCCGCTCCCCATCACATCCAGCCGCTCCTCGTTCAGCCCGCTGTCCCGATGCATGGTCCCGATCGCGGTGAAATCCCGACCCGCCAGCATCAGGGTGACCGCCGTCAGCATTCCGCGCTCCACCTGCGTTTCGATGGACTGTCGCTCCACCACCCCCGGAGCCAGGAAGAGAATCGTGTCGACGACATGGATGAAGTCGTCGAAGATCACGCGGCGCGGTGTGTCGGGCTGTCGATGGCGGTGCTTTTCCATGACGATCAGGTTCGCCGCCGATCCCCGAAGCGCGGCATAGCTGGGGGCGAAGCGGCGGTTGAAGCCGACGGTCAGCAACGTCTGCTGTCGCTCGGACAGGGCCACCAGTCGCTCGGCCTCCGCCAGATTGTCGGCGAGCGGCTTGTCCACAAATGTTGGGATGCGACGCTCCAGCAATGTGCGGACCAGCGCGGGATGCGCTTCGGTTGCGGCGTGAACGAAGGCGGCGTCGAAGTCCGCGCCATCGAGCGCATCCGTAAGGCTGTGATGCGTGGATGCGGCGTGGAAGGCCTTGGCCGCATGGTGGAGGACGTGCGCGTCGCGGGTCACCAGATGCAATTCTAGGTCTGGCCGGTTGCCCAATATCGGCAGATAGGCCTTGCGCGCGATATCGCCCAGACCGATGACCAGCACGCGCATTTCCATCTCCCTCGCCGTCATGACGGATTGCGTCACCTATCGCGAATGTCTACCAAATTCGGGTGCATGCCGTCCCATCCGATCCCGTCGAGGCGCGCGTCAAATTGTGCGACGCGCTGCGGCGTATCGGGTCGGAGGACCGGGATGCGCTGAGCGAGCTCTACCGGATGACATCGGCCAGGCTGTTCGGCATCTGCCTGCGCATTTGCGGCGATCGCAGCGCGGCCGAGGATGTCCTCCACGATGTCTATGCGACGATCTGGAAAAGGGCCGGGGCCTATGAGCCGGGTCCTGCAAGCCCGATGGCCTGGCTAGCGACGATCGCGCGCAATCGCTCGATCGATTGGGTCCGGGCGCGGCGCAAGCGTCCCACGTCGCCGATCGATGAGGCGGCGGAGATCGCGGACGAGACACCCGACCAGGCCCTGACCGCCGAGTGGACCGAAACCGCACGGCGCCTGCACGAATGCCTGGAGGCGCTGGAGGGGCGGCAAAGGGACGCCATCCGAACCGCCTTTTTCGATGGCAAGACCTATGCCGAACTGGCCGCTGCCAAAGGAGTGCCGCTCAGTACGATGAAGAGCTGGGTCCGGCGCGGGCTGATGCAGTTGCGGGGGTGCGTCGGTGACGACTGAGCCCGATCCCGACATGATGGCCGCCGAACTGGCGCTCGGTTTGCTCGACGGCGAGGAGCGGGCAGCGGCGCTTCGTCGCGTCCTGTCGGATCGCGATTTCGCGTGGGAGGTCGATTGGTGGCGTCGTCATTTGGATGAGCTGTTCGACGAGTATCGCCCGGTTGCGGCGCCGCAGGATATGGTCGATCGGATCGTGGCACCACCGCCTTCCGTCTCACGGGCCCCGCTATGGGCGGCGGTCGCCGGGGCGGTGGCGATCGCGGCGGTCCTGCTGCTTCTCGTCCTCCAGCGGCCGGAGCCGGTTTCTCTCCCCCAGCCCGAGGCTCCGTCCTCGAACGTCATGATCGCCGCGCTGGCGCCCAGCGACAAGCGCCTCACCCCGATCGGTGCGACGGTCGATGCGGATCGGGGCGAGATCCGTGTCGCCGCCACCGAACTGGCCCCGCAGGACAAGGCGGCACAGCTCTGGATCATTCGGGATGGCACGCCCCATTCGCTGGGGCTGCTGAACCGGTCGGGAGCGACGCGGATCGCGCTTCCCATCGGCAAGCGGGCGAACCTTCGGAGCGGGGCCGTGCTGGCCATCTCGATCGAGCCACCGGGCGGATCGCCGAAGCCGGTGCCGACCGGCCCCGTCGTCGCCACCGGCACGCTCGCGGCGACCTGATCTAGAAGAGCAGCGCCCCGCCGGTAACGAGGCGCAGGCCGGGTGAAGCGTGATTGAGGCCCGCGACGGCCAGAACGTCCAGCTGCATGACCTTCGTCGGTCGCCACGCGGCGGACAGCGCGGCCAAGGCCATCGTCTCGTGCTGATCGGGTTCGTTGTCGCGTTCCAACGATAGCTCGGCGGTGGCGGTGACCTTTTCGGTGAATTTGTAACGTAGCCCGGTGATCTCGCTATAGGCCAGGTGTCGACCCATTCCCGATTGATTGGCGGCGGCATCCGCCTCGCCGGTCAAGGCGACGGCGAGTTTCTCGGTCAGGTCATATTGGACCGGAACGATGACGCCGGTCGACCAGGTCCCCGCACCGACGGGATAGCGACCGGTAGGGGCGGTGACATAGGCCTGGACACCGGCGGAAAAGGCCTTGCCCTTCTGCCCGGCCAGATGCTGGCGGATCGCGAAGGTCAGATCGCCCGTGCCGGTCACGGTATCGATGCTGCCATCGGCCTTGTCCCGCGTGCGATCGCGGCCATAACCGACCCAGTCGAGTTGCAGCTCGGTGTTCTTGCCGATGCCCACCCGGGTCAGGATATCGGCGGTGACGATCCGGTCCTCCCGCTGATCGGGTTGATCGTCGCGTTGCCAGTCCAGGGACGAAACCTCGACATGGACGCGTCCGGGCTCGGTAGTGCAGCTGGAGCCGCCGATACTCGGGCGGGTGGGGCAGAAGCGGGGTTCGTCATCCTCGGCGAACACCGGCGCTGCGGCGAGGATCGCCATGACGCCGGCCGTCGCCATCATCGTACGTGACACCCGCATCATCTTCCCCCTAACCATTTGAAATACGATTTAGCTTTTTGTCCCGTCACCGTCCAACGCATCAATAGGGCGGGGACGTCCGGGCCCGCTGCTCTCGCGCGGCGGAGGTCCACCAGGCCAGATCATCGGCAAAGCGCGGAAAGGCGCGGGTCAGTGCTGCTCCGCCATCGCCGGTCGGCTTTCCTTCCGCATCCAGCGTTTGGCCGATCCCGCCGACGGTGAGCGTGCTGGAGACGACCACCATCCCCATCTCCGACAGCGTTCCATGCCAGGCGACGCTGGCATGCGCCCCCGCCAGCCGCCCCGCCGAATAGCTGGCAATCGCGGCGGGGCGCCAGAACCACTCCTCCAGAAAATGGTCGGTCAGGTTCTTGAGGCCCGGCTGCTGTCCCCAATTATACTCGCCGGTCACGAAGACGAAGGCATCCGCGTCGCGGATCTTGCCCGCCAGCCGCTCCATGGCCTCCGGCGCTTCGCCCTTCGGATATTCCTTGTACATGCGGTCCAGCATCGGAAGACCGACCGCCTTGGCGTCGATCAATTCGGGCTCCGCGCCGCGCTCGGCAAAGGAGCGGACGAGGTAATCCGCCAGACGGATGCCCTGTCGATCCGAGCGGTAAGAGCCGTAGAAGATCAGAATGCGGTCGGCCATCACTCACCTCGGATCGTGGAACGACAGGATCAACGCCAGCGCGCGTCGGACGATCCCGCGAGGCTCACCCCTTCGCCGCGATCGCCCCCAGTTCCTCCAAGTCGAGGTCATGTTCCAGATCATGCAGCGTCTCGTCATCGATCCGCCCGGCGCGGTGCAGACGGACCAGTTCGGCGCGCCCCGCCTGGACGGCGGCGATGATGACGTTGAAATGGCTTTCGATCGCGACGGTGCGCTCCTCCGCCGTTCCTTCGAAATTCTCGCCTGCCGTCGCGCGCGTGCGATATCGGCGGAGCAATTGCGGATGGACGACTTGTCCCTCGGCGTCGTGCGCCTCGCGCTCCACCGCCGCCAACTGGGCCCGGAACATCGCATGTTCGGCGGCATGAAGATCGAGCGGCGGCCGGGCTGCCTCGTCTTCGGCCAGCTTCGCCCACCGGATCATCCAGCCGAGCGATGTGCCCTGGACCAGCACGGTGACCAGGATGACCACGAAGGCGGTCACCAGCATCAGGTCGCGGGCGGGCATGGTCTCGGGCAGCGATAGGGCGACAGCGAGCGTCACCACGCCGCGCATCCCGGCCCAACTCATCACCAGCGCGGCGCGAGGTCCGAGCGGGCGGGCATTTCTCCATCCCATCCAACGCAGCGCCGCGACGATCGCGTCGATGCCGAAAATCCACAGGAACCGCGCCACGATGACCGCCGCCGCGATCCACAGCACGGGCCCCGCCATCCGTTCGAGGAACAGCGCCGGATCGCCGACCCGCTCCAGCAAACCGCGCAGGGACAGGCCGATCAGCGTGAACACCGCCGCTTCCAACAGGAATACCAGCACCTGCCAGAAGGCCAGCGCGCGGATCCGGACGCTCGCGCTGAAGACGACATGCTGGTGCCAGCCACAGGTCAGCCCGGCGGTCACCACCGCGATGACGCCGGAGACGTGGAGCAACTCCCCCGCGATATAGGCGCTCCAGCATACCAGCAACGTCGCCGCGATCATTAGCGTGTCGTCGCCCAGACGGCGGAGCAGCAGCACCCATAGCGTCCCGATAGCCGCGCCGACTGCAACGCCGCCGATGACCAGCAGGAAGAAACTGCCGGTCGCCGTACCCAGGCTGAACGTCCCCGTCAGCACGGCGGCGACCGCGAAGCGGAACAGGACGAGCCCTGCGGCATCGTTTAACAGGCTTTCCCCCTCCAACAGGGTGGACAGCCTTCGCGGCAGCCGCACGCGCTGAAGCACGGCGCGGGCGGACACCGCATCGGGGGGCGAAAGGATCGCACCCAATGCGACACAGGCCGCCCATGGCAGATCGGGCACCAGCAATCTGGCGACCACCGCCATGACCGCGGTGGTGAAGAAGACCGCTCCCACGGCCAGCGACAATATCCCGACCATATGGCGGCGGAACGCGGCGATGGCGGTGAACCAGGCCCCGTCCATCAGCAGCGGCGGCAGGAAGAGGACCAGCACCAGTTCGGGATCGATCGCAATGCTCGGCAGGCCGGGAACGAACGCGATGGCTCCGCCACCCAGGATCAGGGCAGCGGCGGGAGGTAATGATAGACGGTGCGCGAGATAGTGCAGACCGATCACCACGAGAAACATCGCGATGATCAATTCGAAACCCGCCGCTGCATGCATATCGCCGCTCCCCCGATCTGGCTTATCGAGGCAAAGCGGAAAAAGCCCGTCTAATCAATATGGGTGCGCGCCGATCTCAGAGCAGGGAGTTCGACTATAGGCCCGCCCGATCGGAGGCCTGGCCGCTCGCGATCGCCCGCGCGCGTTCTTCGAGCCTTTGCCAGACGGCACGCTCTTCCGCCGCATCGGCCAGCGCGCGATGCTCCGGCGTGGCTTGCTTGGTGGCGGTCGCCCATGCGATCAGATCTGTTGTCAGCGGCTCCAGCCGATCGGGCGGCACCACGTCACTCAGGATACGCATCGCGCTCTCCCGCAAAGCGACATCGGTATCCTTCAGCCGCAGGGCGTGCCGTGACAATCCCGCCGTGCGCAGTAACAGGCTGAGCCATTTTCCGTCCCAGGACGGTGCGCTGGCAAAGAGATCATGGCCGGAAAGCTGTTCCAGCATTCTGCGCGCCACCATGTCATGGGGGGCGCCTTCGCTCTGCAAGGTCGTACGCGAAATCCCGTGAATACGCTCCGCCGCCTCATCCCAGTCGTCCCAGGTCGGGGCGGGGGCGATCAGGTGGCTTTCCGATCGGCCATCCTCGAATATCCAGGCGACTTCGATCGGGTGGCTCTTGTCAGAAAGCGAGGATGCCTCGAAATCCAGAAAGACGTTCATCGGTCTTCCTCCAAACCCGCATACCACGGCGCATAGCAGGTGTTCCGCGCCATCCGGCGGTTCAGGTCCGGGCTGCCATCGTCCCACCAGACCGGGCCGCGTTCGCCCAGGGCGGTCTTGGCGGCCTGGACCCTCGACCGCGCGAGGCGGAGCGCGGCGTCGTCGCCCTTTTGCTTGGCGCTACGCACCGCGCGCCGCGCATCCATGAGGTCGTCGACCAGCGCCTGCCGTTCTTCCGCACCCAGATGGGGATTGCTCGTCCGCCATAAGCGTCCCCGGACGACGATATAGCGGCCATCCGGCGTCGTCGGCGGCGAGCCATCGGCCGCCCGTGTCACCGGTTGCCGGCCTCCCGCTGTTGGGCGGCGCGTTCGGTCAGGGTCTTCAGCGTCTCGTCGAAGCGCCCCTCGCGTTCGGCCTGGCGGAGGAACTGGACTTCATCGACCAGGATCTCGGACGGCGTCGGCGACTGGTCAAACTGCGCCGCCACGGCATCGGCAAAGGCGTCGAGCGGCATATAGCCGGGCCGGTTGGCCTGTCCCGGCGTCAGGTCGGTCTGAACGCCCGGCGGGGCCAGTTCGATGATCTCGACCTTGCCCGCCAACTGGGTCCGCAGCGACACGGTGTAGGAATGGATGGCCGCCTTGGTCGCCGAATAGGTGGGCGCGGCGACCAGGGGCACATAGGCGAGCCCGGACGTGACATTGACGATCGCGGCGTCCGGAACGCCGACAAGATGGTCGACCAGCGCATTGGTCAGGCGGATGGGGCCTAGGATGTTGATCGCCAAGGTCGCCTCGGCATCGGACAGGTCGCGGCGATGCGTCAGGTCCTCGAACTTCATGATCCCGGCATTGGTGAACAGGACGTTCAGAGCGGGGAAATCGCCGACGATCTTCCGAGCGAACGCATCGACCGCATCGGCATCCTCGACGTCAAGAACGGCGGTATGGATACGCTCTCGCCCGGCGGCGGCGCGGTCCAGTGCGTCCTGACGCCGTCCGGCGATAATCACGGTGTCGCCCCGGTCGTGGAAGCGATGGGCCAGCGCTTCGCCTATACCGCTACCGCCGCCGGTCATCAGGATGGTGTTGCCGCTGGTCTTCATGTTGGATCGCTCCCAATTCCTGTAGCGCCGTGTCGACCGAGGGGCGGTGGTTCACCAATCGCGATGATGCAGCCTCCTGGCCGGGTCGATGGCGTGTCAACTCAAGCGGCCGATAGAGCGTTCCGGTTGCGTAAATTTTCCTTCACGGCATGCCACGCTGCTGGCTCCCGACGCTCAGATTTCCAGCCTCAGCGATGCGCGAACGGTACGGGGGGCACCGGGATAGATCCACAACCGGCTGTAGGAACTGGCCGCATAGTGCGCGTCGAAGAGATTGTCGGCCTCCAACCGGAATCGCAAGTTATCGGTCACGGGCGCTTCGATGGCCGCCTTCGCCTTGACATATTCGGGCAGGACCAGCGGCTGGGCGTCGAGCGATCCGGCGCGGTCGCCGACATAGGCGACACCGCCGCTCAACTGCCATTCCCGTCCGGCAAAGGGCAGGCGGTGAACGACGAGAACGGTGCCTGAATGCTCGGGCACACCGAGAACGGCGGGCGTGGCGAAGCTCTTGTCGTCGTTGCGTGCATCGACCCAGCTGTAATTCGCGATGACCTGCCAGCGATTGCCGAGGCGCAGCGACGCATCCGCCTCGATTCCCCGGCTGTTCAACTGGCCGACGGGGGCGTTGAAGCCCGGATCGACGGGATCGGTCGTCAGGATATTGCTCTTGGAGATGTTGAACCAGGTCATGCCGACATCTAGTCCGGCCCAGCGTCCGGCGATGCCCACTTCATAGCCACGCGCTTCCTCGGGCTGGAAACCTTCTCCGGTCCGCCCGGTCCCGGAGTTCAGCAAGAAGGACTCGCCCCAATTGGCATGGACCGAAACATGGTCGTCCACGGCATAGCGGGCGCCCGCACGGAACTTGACCGGTTGCTCGACGATCCGGCCCACGCCGCCGGTTTGGTTGTTGACGATCTTCTGCCGATAGGGATCGACCCGGGCACCACCCACCAGGGTCAGCCGATCGGTCACCGCCCACATGTCCTGGACATAGATGGTGCCCGCCCAGCGGTTCTCATCATTGTTGGTGAAGGGCAGCAGCGGCGCGGCGGTGCCACCGTAGCCGGACGCCGGATCGTAGAGATCGACGGCATAGGGCGACGCGGCGGAGGGATTGCGTCGCATCCACCGCTCGCCATAGGTCATGCGATAGCCCTTGAGGCCCAGGCTGACCTGGTGCCGCCCGATGCGACCGGCCAGTTCCATCCGGGCCGCCAGATCGTCGATCGCGAAGTCTCGCGACCGCCGCTGTCGCCAGACCTGCGTGCCGACGATCCGCGACTGATCCGCCGAGAAGCCCTTGAGCGATCCGGTACGCCAGACGATGCCGCCATTGAGCGTCCAGCCGTCACCCAGTTGCGCCAGCCCCGTCAATTGATGCCGCTCGTTGCGGAAGCGGGTGAGGCCGTTCGACGGCTCGCCATAATAGTTGGAGCGGGGCAGGGCGTTCGCATCGTTGCCGACTGCCGGAATACCCCGGTCGAAGGGCGTGTCGAACTGCATGAATTCGGCCAGATAGGTCAGCCGTACCGCGTCGCTCGGTCGCCAGGTCAGCGAGGGCGACACCACCCGGCGGCGCAGCGTCACCGTGTCGCGCCACCCGTCGCTATCCTCCGCCGCGACGACGATGCGGGCGGCCAGGCTGTCGGACAGCGGCCCGGTGGAGTCGATCTCCGCCCGCCGGGTGTTGAACGAGCCATATGTGATCGTAGCACGCGCGGCGGGCATGAAGCGCGGTACCTTGGACACGATGTTGACCCGGCCCCCCGGATCGATGTCGCCGAAGATCGCCCCCGCCGGACCTTTCAGTACTTCGATTCGCTCAACGGTCGCCGGATCGCGCGGCGGCACCATGCCGCGATTGGCGGTGAACCCGTCGACATAGAATTCCGCACCGCCATCGGGTGTGCCCAGAAAGCCCCGGATCGCAAAATTGTCGAGCACGCCGCCGCGATTATTCTGCTGGCTGAACCCGCTGACGAGTTCCAGCGCGTCGTTCAGCCGGTAGGTTCCGGCCGCCTGCAACACATCCTGCTCGAGCGATCGGCTCGACTGAGACATGCGCTCGGTCGCCGGATCGGAGGACAGGGTGCGGTCGACCGTGCTCCGTGTGCCGAGCACCACGATATCGCTGCGCGTCTCGGCATCCTCGGGCCCTTCGACCTCTTTTTGCTCCGCCAGCGCGGGGGTCGCACACCATGCCATTGCCAAGCCTAAAGCGGAGATACGGAAACGCGAACTGGCCAGTGCAGTGAACATGCATGCTCCAAATAAGGAAGTGTCGGCTACCCCTTTTGTGAAAGGGTATGTTGCAACGTCTCATAATCAGCGAGCGCGGCAAATCAACCGCTCAGTTTGGAGGTGGCACGGTACGCCTTACCGGTCGAACCATAAGATAATGGCCCGGTTTTCCTGCAAAAACCGAGCCATCGTCATGTGTCGCCTGAAGCGAGCGCCGTCAGTCGGAGCCGAAGATATCGCGCGTGAACAGCTTCTCGGGGACATCGGCCAGTTCGGGCGCATTGCGGTTGGCGATGATGACATCGGACTCCGCCTTGAACGCGTCGAGATCGCGGATCACGCGCGATCCGAAGAACTGGTCTTCCTCCAGCGCGGGCTCGTAGACGATCACTTCGATGCCCTTGGCCTTGACCCGCTTCATGATCCCCTGGATCGATGACTGGCGGAAATTGTCCGATCCCGCCTTCATGGTCAGGCGATAGACGCCCATCTTGCGCGGCGCGCGGGCGATGATCTGATCCGCCAGGAAATCCTTGCGCGTACGGTTCGCGTCCACGATCGCGCGGATCAGGTTCTGCGGCACTTCGGAATAATTGGCGAGCAGCTGCTTGGTGTCCTTGGGAAGGCAATAGCCGCCATAGCCGAAGCTCGGATTGTTATAGTGCGTGCCGACGCGGGGGTCGAGGCCGACGCCCTCGATGATCTGGCGCGTGTCCATGCCGCCGGCGATCGCATAGCTGTCGAGTTCGTTGAAGAAGGCGACGCGCATGGCGAGATAGGTGTTGGCGAACAGCTTGATCGCCTCGGCCTCGCGCGCGTCGGTGAACAGGACGGGGGCGTCCTTCTTCTCGGCCCCTTGGATCAGCAGATCGGCGAAGATGCGTGCCCGCTCCGACCGTTCGCCGACGATCACGCGCGACGGATGGAGATTGTCGTACAGCGCCCGGCCTTCGCGCAGGAATTCCGGGCTGAAGATCACCTGCATCGTGTTCAGGCGCGCGCGGACGTCGTCGACGAAGCCGACCGGGATGGTCGACTTGACGATGACGGTCGCGTCGGGCGCATGCTCCTTCGCCAGCTGGATCACCGCTTCGACCGATCCGGTGTTGAACTTGTTCGTCTCGACGTCATAGTTGGTCGGCGTCGCCACGATGACATAGTCCGCCGCCGCCAGCGCTTCACCCGCATCGGTGGTCGCCGACAGGTTCAACGTGCGGTTGGACAGGAACTCCTCCAACTCGGCATCAATGATCGGGGAGACGCGCGCATTGACCTGCGCCACACGCTCTTCCGATATGTCGACCGCAACGACCTGATTATGCTGCGCCAAGAGAACGGCATTGGACATGCCGACATAGCCGAGGCCGAAAACAGCGATCTTCATTCGTCAAACCCCATATCCGTGGGCGGAGCCCGTTCAGGTCCGGTACGTCACTGCGACTAGCCGTCCCGGTCGATCGACCACAACCCCATTCATGACGCGAAAGACAGGCAATTTGCCCAAGCGTGGGACTTTTATCGTTAAGCGCTTAACCCCTGTCCCACACTCGCAGAAAATAATTGATGCTGCAGTGCGATGCAACCTTGACATTTGTAAAGGAGCGCGAACTCCGCTGGTTTAGCGTTGGTGGACGCTTGATTAACGCCGTGTTGCCAAAAATTCAGGCTTTCGGACCTATTCCACGGTGAGACGCTGCTGCGGCGCAAAATATCTAGTCCCGCAGCGGCCTTGGGGCTACATTCTGTCTCGTTCAAAGAAATCAGGGCAGGTCGGCTATCATGGATATGGGAAGATTCCATAGCAAGGCGCCGATGCAGAGGGTAAGGCGCTTGAGTATTCCAGCTTCGATATTGCGCTTTCGCGCGCTCATTACCCTTATCCTGATAGATTTGATCTGTGTCGCGGCAGGTTTTGCTGGAGCCGCCTATTTCCGTTTCGTCCTTCTGGGGCATACCCGCTGGACGCTTGCGATTGTGACATTGTTGTCAGTTTACTTCCTGACATCCTTCTCGATCCGCGCCTATGATCAGGAGAACCTGACCAATCCGCGCCATGCTGCAGCGCAAGGTGCCAAGGCGCTGCTGCTTTCGGTCTGCGCGGTCATCCTGGTGGCCTTCGTTTTTCAGGCGAGCGAAGATTTCCCCCGCGTCGTCATAGCCCTGGGCGCGCTGATCGGGACCCTGTTGATCGCCTCCGCGCGCTATACCTTCGTCCGAAATATGGCACAGGTTATCGGCGGCAATCCCTTTACCGTGATGCTGCTTCACGATGGCCGCTCGCCGATCCCGCAGGGGGAGTTTTCGCAGGTCATCGAGACCGGCGATCGTTTCGACCCCAATCTACACGACCCGATCATGTATGATCGCCTTGCCCGGCTGGTCGCCAGCGCGGATCGCGTCGTGGTGGCATGTGCGCCCGATACGCGGATAGCCTGGGCGAATGCGTTGAAGGGAACGGGCGTCCAGAGCGAGATATTCGTACCCGAACTCAGCCAGCTCGCGCCGCTGGGCATCTCTTCCTATGCCGCGACTCCGACCATGATCGTGGCGGTCGGGCCGCTCGGCCTGTTCGATCGCTTTCTGAAGCGTCTGTTCGATATCGCGGTGTCGGGACTGGCGCTGTTCCTGCTCGCGCCGGTGCTGGGGATCATTGCCCTGCTCGTTCGCCTGGACAGCCCGGGGCCGATCCTGTTCCGGCAGGTCCGCATCGGATGGGGGAACGAGATGTTCCACATCCTGAAGTTCCGCAGCATGTATGTCGAGGGCAGCGATGGGGCGGGCCATCGCTCCGCCTCGCGCGACGACGACCGCATCACGCGCGTCGGGCGGTTCATCCGCATGACGAGCATGGACGAGCTTCCCCAGATCATCAACGTGCTGAAGGGCGATATGAGCATCGTCGGCCCGCGCCCCCATGCGCTGGGTTCGCGCGCGGCCGAGAAGCTGTTCTGGGAAGTCGATGGCCGCTATTGGCAGCGCCACTCGGTCAAGCCGGGCCTGACCGGTCTGGCGCAGGTGCGGGGGTATCGTGGCGCTACCCTGATCGAGGACGATTTGCGCAACCGCCTTCAAGCCGATCTCGAATATCTGGAGCATTGGTCGATCTGGCGCGACATACGGATCGTGCTTCAGACGTTCCAGGTTCTGCTTCACCGCAACGCCTATTGAGGATCGAGGCGGGGCTTTCCGTATGGAAGGCTTGGCCCGGCCGACATCGCCTAAGGCCGACCGACATTCGCTCTATTCTTCCCCTGGAAGGGGAGGTGACAGGCCGAAGGCCTGACGAGGGTTTCCCCGTTAGCGAAATAGGTCAAATTCACGGCTGGCTACACCCTTCCGCCATGCTTCGCATGTTCCCCACTCCCCTTGGCAGGGGAGAAATAAGAATTGTGCTGCCTGAATGTCGATCCGCCCTGAGCGAGACGCCGTCGTCACCGCGTGATCGACGGCGATGGCCGACTGGGAAAGGACGCGCGACTCTCCCGCCCACCGGACCAATGAGGGCAATCGAATTGTTTGACTGATCGAGTCCCGAATGAGGGAGGGGCGCGACTTATCCCTTGAGCTTCGACGGCGCATATTCCTGATAGGAATGGCCCAATATGCCCATGGTCAGCCCGGCGCCCCGCAGCAGGTGGACCATCGCCCGTCCGCCCCAATAGGGTGAAACCAGCATCGCGGGCGACATCGCCGCACCCAGACCCATGCGAACCACGCCACGGGCCAGTTGCTTGGCCTTCTCCCCGCGCGATCCCTCGATCCGGGTCGCGACGGCGAAGGTATTGCCCAGCCGATACTGGCGCTGGCGCTGCCACTTCATGGTCAGCCGATTGACCGGGAACATGTCGTAGACGAGCGCCTGATCCGACCAATGGATTCGGATGCCCCGTCGCCAGGCCTGGTTGAAGAAAAGATAGTCGCTGCCGCCGGTGAAGCGCATTCGCGCATCGAAGCGCAGATCGAGTTCGCGAAACCGCGCTAGATCGAACATGACGTTGTTCGATGCGGCGAAATTCAGCTTCTCGCCCTCGGCATAGCGTTTACGGTCGTAAAGACGGCTGCGACGCAGCCAGTCGTCCACCGGCTCCTCGAAGACCGGTTCGATCGGTCCATAGACGCAGTCGGCACCGGTCGCTTCGCGCGTCCGCAGCATCGAATCGAGCCAGCCATCGACCGGCCATTCATCGTCGTCCAGGAAACAGAACAACTCCGTCCCCTCCGGCGCGCTGTCCATCGCGCGATTGCGGGCGATAGGGATGCCCTGCTGCGGCTCGATCACATAATGAAGGTCATATTCGGGGTGACCGGCATGGGCCATGACCGCCTCCCGGCTGCTACCCGACGCGTCGTTGTCGACGACCACGATGCTGAGCCGCCAGGGCCGCGCCGGGTCGCAATGCTGGTTGCGCATGACGCGAAGCAGCTTGTCGATCCCCTCCGGTCGCCGAAAGGTCAGCACGCCCAGAGTGATGTGGATCGGTGCGCGGTCGGCGGACATGGCGCTCACCGGCCCAGCAGCGACCGGGCCGCGCCGGTGATACGCTTGCGGATGACCTGCGTCGTCAGATTCTGCCGCGTCCAGCCCATGCCCCGTGCCTCGCGCGCGACGCGATCGATCTCGGCCAGCGTGTCGGTAATGCCCAGATGCGCATCGGCTATACCGCCTGTGACCAGGCTCTTGCCCATCCGCCCCAGTCCGTCGAAGCGACGCGCCAGATGCAGGCCGGTCGCCATCATGATCTGCGGCTTCAGCGATTTGGCGCGATCGGTGTTGGTGTAACGGTTATTCTCGTGCAGTCGCTGGAAGGTCAGCGGGGTCTCGACCAGCACGCCCGGCGCCAGATAGGCCGCCGCGAACTTCAGGTAATTGTCGCTCAGCACGACGTCATCGGCCAGCGGCATCGGCAGGATCTGCGACAGGATCGACCGATGGAAGGTCAGGCCGGACGTCGGAACGGGCAGCGTGGGGAAGCCGCCCGCACGCATCGTCTCGCGCTTGTCGATCGGCGTGATCACGATGTCATCGGGAACCGCCCCGCCTTCGTCATTGGTCACGCGGTCGAAACACCAGCCGACCTGTCGCTGGGCATAGATGTCGGCGATGCGGGCCAATTTGCCGGGAAGAAAGAAATCGTCCGCGTCGAGCATCATCAGCACGTCGCCGGTCGACGCCGCAAAGCCCGCATTGAAGCTGGAGGCTTGTCCGCCATTGGGCTTGAGCACCGGCGTCACCGCATCGCCATAGCTGGCGATCACCGAGCGGGATTCGTCGGTGGATCCATCATCGACCACGATGATTTCCGCGCCCAGGTGATTTTGCGACAACACGCTGTCGATGCAGGCGCGCAAATATCTGGCATAATTGTAATTGTTGATGAGGACCGACAGCTTCATTGCACTTCCCCGTTTGCCCTCAAAAACATGTCGCTATGCAGCATTAGCATAAGCGGGCGCATGTCCGCGATGACGAACCATTGCTGTCCCATAAGAAAATTCATTCCGGCTGATCCGCCATCACAGGCTCGTCGGCACCGATCCGGCCATAACGGGCGACGATGCGCAGGTTGCTGCGAATGACGCGCGCGGGATTGCCGGCGACCAGCGAATTCGGAGGAACGTCCTTCGTCACCACCGATCCCGAGCCGATGACGCATTCGTCGCCGATCCGAATCCCCGGCAGGATGATGCTGCGCGCGCCGATGAAGCAGCGACGACCGATCCAGGTGTCCAGATACAGGCCGCGAGTCAGATCATGCGTCAGGATCGCCGCGTCGAACGCGACATAGCTCTCTTCGCCGATATGGAGCCCTTTCGGGTTCGTGCGATCGAACTTCGCCGACAGCGAGAATTGTGCGGTCGGATGGATGTCCATCCCCCAGAACCGGACATACCAGAAACGCTTGGCTTCCACGAAAATGTTGCGCAGCTTCTTGAGGCGGTTGAGGCCCCATTGCGGCTTGGCTCCGCTGGTGCGTGCCACGGTCAATTCCTCCGATAATCCGCGAGGACGCGGTCGTAATAGTCTTCGAGCAGACGGGTCTGCGCATGCAGGTCGAAACGTTCCGCCACCCATTCCGGCGCCCGGCGATGGAAAGCACGCCAGCGGTCGTCGTCCGACAGCAGCGCAGCGACGGCCTCGGCCATCGTGGCGACGTCCCGCTCTTCCGCCAGCAGTCCGGTACGCCCTTCCTCGACTGCCTCGCCGACGCCGCCCGAACGGAAGGCGACCACGGGGGTGCCCACCGCCTGCGCCTCCAGATTGGCGATCCCGAACGCCTCGGCATGGCCGTTGTCCAGCGTCACGCTGCCGTGCAGATAGAGTTGCGCCTGGCCCAGCTCGGCTCGGATCGCGTCCTGGCTGAGGCGGGCGTGATGGGTAACGCTGGGCAGGCTGGCGCGGGCATACTCCAACGTCGCCGCCGCTTCGGGGCCGTCGCCGATCATCACATAATCGACCGGAACGCCCCGAGCCGCGACGCGGGCCAGCGCATCGATCATGTAGCGATATCCCTTATACTCGACGAAGCGCGCGATCGATACGACGCGGCCCGGGATGCGGGGGCTGGGATCGGGGCGGAACAGCCCGCGATCGACGCCGATATAATGGCGATGAATGGACTCCGCCGGGAAACCCAGGTCGAGCAACCGGTCACGGATGAAGTCCGAAACCGCGATATGATAGCCACCGCCGCGTGCCATCTGCGCGCGCCCCCTGGCGAAGAAGCGGACCTGGTTGAACCCACCCGGCTTTTTCGGATCGCCGCGATAGGTCGCGTCGAAGCCGTGGAAGGTCGTCACCAACGGCTTGTCCATCGCTCGGGCGAGCGGGGAGAGGACATAGCCGTTCTTGCCGAAATGCGCGTGGATCAGATCGGCGCGCGCCAGTGGGGGAAACAGGGCAGGTGCCGCGATCCGTGGGATCTTCAACAAAAGCGACCCCGCCTTCATCAGCGGCGAATTCGCGATGGAATGGACGGGCAGGTCGGTTTCCGCGCCATGTCCGTCACCCATGCGCTGGCCGACCAGAAACTCGGGCGAATAGCGTTCATAGCCGCGCGCCTGCGCCAGCACGAAAGCCTGACTGGGCGGAAGAAAGCGCTCGACGAAGATCGCAACACGCTTGCCGTCACGGCTAGGCACGGCGCTCATCGGCCGGGCCCCGCCTGACGCAGCGCGCCCGCCAGCGCATCGAGCGCGGGCAGGGGTACCATGTTCTCGTCATAGAGCAACGCGCGGGCGCGACAGCCATGGCCCTGCGCCGCCTCGGCCTTGCTGAACTTCTCCCGCAGGCCCCAGGTCGTCACGCCGCGCAACGTGCCTGAGGCCGATACGGTACGAACGAGGTCGGCGAAGGTCCGGCCATAGACGTCGGGATCGGGATCGCGCAAGCGATGCGCGAACTTGCACGAGCCGTCCATCTCCGTGATGTAGGTGCCCAGACCCAGCCGCTTGGTCTCACGAAGGAAGGCGCTCAGCGCGGGCGCGTCGAGGCGGTCGAAACCGGGACGGAAATGGGCCTGAAGGCCGATGGCGTGAACCGGAACATTGGCGGCGCGCAATTCCCGCAACATGTCGAGCATCATCGCCCGCCGCGCGTCGTAATTGGCGCCCGCCTTTTCGAGATGGGTTTCGTTGATGACCAGCGTCGCCTTCGGATCGGCGCGGTGCGCGCGCTCGAACGCCTCGCGCACATGATCCTTGCCCAGCAGGCGATAGAAGACCGACGACCGCCACTGGGCGGAGTCATATTCCATCACCTCGTTGACCACGTCCCAGGCATAGACCTGGCCGGCGAAATGGCCGACCGTCTGGTCGATATGACGGTTCATCGTGTCGCGAAGTTCGGCAGGGTCGGTGATCGCGGCGACCCAGCCTGGCACGCGGTACCAGATCAACGTATGGCCATAGAGACCCGCGCCGATCTCCTTGGCGAAGGCGGCGATCTTGTCGGCATCGTTGAACTGGACATGGCCCGGCTGCTTTTCGGTGCCCACCCATTTCAAGGCATTGCGCGGGGTCAGCGACGAGCAGTGGCGGCGAAACAATTCGCGCATGGCGGGGTCGCGCAGATCCTCGATATCGATCGCCGCGCCGAACCGGATGCCGCGCGTGAGATTGCGCAGGCTGAGGTCGTCGGCGGCCGCGCTCGGCATCCCCATCGTCAGCGCCGTCGCGCCGCCGCCCAGAAGCAGTCCACGCCGGGTGAAAGCCATGTCCTCTGCAGCCTTCGTCATTACCGGGCCCCGGCGCTGCGGATGATCGAGTCCAGATGCTGCATCAATCGCTGGCGTCCGGGCGGGACCACGTCGCCACCGGGGGGCGGGGCGAGATCGCTGGCGAGGAGCGTGTGAAGCTCCTCCGCGGTCCGCGCGACATAGAGGCCGGGCCGCCCCTCCAACTGCGATACGGTCGCCATCTGGTGATCGTTGCGATGTTCGCCATGCGCGGCGAGGCGCGGGAAGAGGATGGCGGGGCGACCGACCCGCTGACAGGTCAGGATCGTACCGATACCGGCATGGGCCACCACGACCCGCGCGCGCCCGAAATAGGCGTCGACATCCAGCGGGCGGATGCGCGGGCTCCATTCGATGTTGCGGGGGACATAGGTCGACTTGCCGGTCTGGGCGAAGATCGGCTCATCCAGGGTCGGGGCGATGGCGTCGATCGCTTCGATCAGCCGATCGAAGGGCAGTTGCGTGCCGACGGTGACGAAGATCACAGTACGGCCCCCGCGTGATGCGGCCCGTTCGGCTTGGCGAGATGCGACCATTGGGTCAGCCATTCGGTCGCGACGAATCGCGCCAATGTCCCACTTTTGGACAGTTGCTCGACATTGGCGACGCTGTCGATCCACACGGTCCGTGCACCGATCAGACGTCCGGCGAGAAGACAGAAGAAACCGGGGGCCGCGCCCGTCGAGATGATGACGGCGGGACGCAGCGAGAATACGGTGCCGAACGACCGGATGAGGCACTTGAGGCTCTGAAGGGGCTCGTTTCGGTTGCAGTCGGGCAGGACGATCCCGTCGGTGATTCCCGCCTTTTCCAGCAGGTCCGGCTCGGTCGTCGCGAAGCGCGTCGCATGGGTGTCGAGCATGCTGCGGAGCAGCATCATCTGCTCCCAATGGCCGCCCTGCGATGCGACCGCGAGAACCCGAGGGCCTGATCGGCCGTCTGCGGATTTGCCATTCAAAGCCATCTCGCAACCTCCCATTGCAAAGGGCGATCCCGTTCGCCCGACGCCCCGCGACATGCGGCGTGTCTTTGAGGCGGTAGCCTATATCAGGTGCTTCGTAACCCGCAAAAGCCAACATTTATGGGACAGTTGCAGTGCAGCAAAATTTGCCCGAAGACGGTGTCGGCTGTACGGGCCCGCCTGTCCTATCACGGATCGGTGGCGTTCCGGGGGACGATGCGCATTACCTTGCGTCAGGGTCGGAGACACCGGTACACAGCCGGATGACCAACCACGGCGCAGGATATCAAATGGTCGGGACGGAGATACGAGTATGAACCCGCTGGTGCCTGTCGAACAGGATTCGGCCAAGATCATCGACATCGGCGCGGTCATGAATGCGGTCCGTCGGCGTATCATTCCCATCGCGATCACGATGGCGATCGTCCTGGTGCTCACCGCGATCAGCTACAAGATGGCCACCCCGCGTTATAGTGCGGAAGGTCAGGTTGGCATCGAGCGGACCAACGAGGAGATCGTCAATGCGCAGCAGGATCAGCGCCAGCAGCCGCTGACCACCGATTCCTCCTCGGTCGACACCGAAGTCGCGCAAATCCTGTCGCCCGAAACGCTGGGACGCGTGGTCGACCGGCTCGGCCTTGCGAAGAACCCGAACTTCGTCGGCACCGATCCGCTCGATCCGACGACCGCACGAAACAACGCGATCGGCGCGCTGACCGGGCAATTGTCGGCGAAGCGTGCTGGCACCTCCTATGCGATCGATGTCAGCTTTTCGTCGACCGATCCCGTCCTGGCGGCGAAGATCGTCAACACGGTGATGGACGAGTATCTGAACCGTCAGCAGCTCCAGAAGCGTGACGAGCGGAACAAGGAAATCGCCCTGCTCAGCTCGCGCATCGCCAGCGCGCGCGGCGAACTGCAGGGTGCCGAAACCGAGGTCGCGCGTTTCCGCGCCGCGACGAACCTGGTCGATATCCAGAACCAGAGCACCAATGCGCAGCAGTCGATCGCCGTGCTGAACCAGCAGCTCGCCGACGCGCAGGCGCAACAGGCGGTGGCGGAAGCGCGCAACACCGCGCGTACCGCCAGCAGCGCCGGTGCGGGCTCGGCCGTGACGTCGCCGGTGTTGCAGCAGCTCCGCACCGAAGAAGCGGCTCTCAGCGCGCAGCAGGCGTCGCTGTCCGAGCGTTACGGCGACCGCCATCCGCAGGTCATCGAAATCAACGAGAAGCTGCGCGAAACCCGCCGCCAGATTACCAGCGAAACCGCACGAGTCCGCCAGAGCCTCGCCGCCGAAGCCGATGTGGCGCGTCGCCGGACCTCCTCTATCGTCTCGTCGCTGGGTGCGCAAAAGGGGCAGTTGCTGGAGGGCAATGCCGCCTCGGTCCGTCTTGGCGAATTGGAGCGCAAGGCGACGACCCTGAAGGGCCTCTACGAGGCGCTGCTCGAGCGTTATCAGCAGGCGGTCGCCCGCCAGGGCACCGAGCGTAGCGCGGCGTACATCATTGCCCGCGCCTTCGTCCCGCAAAAGCCGGACAGCCCCAAGAAGATCGTCTATGGCGGCGGTGGCCTGCTCGCCGCGATGCTTGCGGGGGCGCTGGTCCTTGCCGGACTCGAAATGGCGGAGAACGGCTTCACCACGCGCCGCCAGGTGGAGCGGGCGCTCGGCCTGCCGGTGCTGGCGTCGATCCCCGACTTGCGAACGCTCGATCGCAACCGGATCAAGTCGCCGACCCCGGCCACGATCAGCCATCATCTGGTCGAGCATCCGGGCAGCGTCTTCTCCGAGGCCTATCGTTCGATCCGTACGGCGTTGAAGGTCGGACGTGAGGAGCAGTCGGTGAAGGTTGTCGCCATATCCTCGGCGCTGCCCGGTGAAGGCAAGACCTCGACCTCCTTCTCGCTAGCGCGCTCCTCGGCGCTGGCGGGCATCACGACGGTGCTGGTCGATTGCGACTTGCGGCGCCAGGCAACCAGCCGCCAGATGGAAGGTGCGATCCAGTACGGGCTCGCCGACCTGCTGCGCGGCGAAGCGACGCTGGATCAGGTGCTGGTCCGCGACAGCGCCAGTGGAGCCTTCCTGCTGCCGCAGCGTCCGACCAACGGCGACACCGCCTATGACCTGATCGCATCCAGTGCGATGCAGAATTTGGTCGAAGAACTTCGCGAGCGTTTCGATCTGGTGATCCTCGACACCGCGCCTTTGCTGGCGATCGCGGACTCCCGTGCCATCGCCTCGATGGCGGATGTTGCGCTGCTCGCGGTACGGTGGCGCAAAACGCCCGCTCCGGCGGTGCGGCTGGCGCTGGACCATCTGTCGATGGCGGATGCGCGCATCGGTGGCATCCTGATGACCATGGTCGATCTGAAGGCGCAGCGTCGCGCGGGTGCCGGTGACGAGCTGCGTTATTACGATCGTTATTCGAGCTATTATAACTGATCCCAGCGACCCGCCGGATCGGTAGCGATCTGTCTTGCAGAGCCGCCGGTGCCTTCGTGGTACCGGCGGCTTTTCGCTATCCGGCACCGGATGGTTCGGGCGACTCCAGCCTTATCCGGGACGCCCCTTGCCGCATAAGGCGTTGCAATGCGTGCACGCCCCGATTAGGGCGACGCCACTTCCAGCCAACCCCCTATCAGGAGCTGCGTGACCATCATGGCCGCGAACCGTACCTTTTCGATCATCAAGCCCGATGCGACCCGTCGCAACCTGACCGGCGCCGTCACCAAGATGCTGGAGGAAGCCGGCCTGCGCGTCGTCGCTTCGAAGCGCATCCAGATGACCCGCGAGCAGGCCGAGGGCTTCTACGCGGTCCACAAGGAGCGTCCCTTCTTCAACGATCTGGTCGAGTTCATGATCTCCGGCCCCGTCGTCGTCCAAGTGCTGGAAGGCGAGAACGCCATGCAGCGCAACCGCGACATCATGGGCGCGACCAACCCCGCCAATGCCGAGCCGGGCACGATCCGCAAGGAACTGGCCGAGTCGATCGAGGCCAACACGGTCCATGGTTCGGATTCGGATGAGAATGCGGCGATCGAGATCGCCTATTTCTTCAAGCCGGAAGAGATCGTCGGCTGATGGAATGGCGGCTGCGACGGGCGGAGGCGGGCGATGCGCCCGTCCTGTCGTTCGTCGCGGCCGCGACGTTCCTGGAAACCTTTGTCGGGATCATCGCTGGTCCCGACATGGTCCGCCACTGTTCGACCAACAGCTCGTCGACCAAGTTCGACCAGTGGATCGCTGATCCGCAATGCGTGGCGACGCTGGCCGAACATCGCGATGGCGCGGCGCCCGTCGGCTATACGCTGCTGACCCCGCCCGACCTTCCCATCGAGACTTACGAGCGCGACATCGAGTTGCGCCGCATCTATACGCTGCTGCCCGCGCGCGGCACCGGGCTGGGCCATGCCCTGATGGCTCGGGCGATCGATGACGCACGGGCCTTGGGGGGCAAGCGGATGCTATTGGGTGTGCTGGGCATCAATCATATCGCGCGCGCCTTTTACGAGCGGGAAGGCTTCGAACTGGCGGGCATGCGCCACTTCCAGGTCGGCGACACGGTCTTTGACGACGCGATCTACGCCCGCGCCATCTGATCCTTCAAGGGCGGGCGCTAGCCCATGCCGACGCCAGTTTTGCGGGCGTGCCCACCCGGTCCCGCAGCCGCAATCCCTCCAGACGTAGCGCGCGACCGCGCAGCAGGCGTCCTTCGGTCCGCCAGATGATGTCATAGAGACCGGTCGCCGTGCGTGCGGTATCGCCGTCCCAGTAACGTGCGGTGATCAGCACCGGCAAACGCCCCTCGCGTTCGTCCGACCCGCCATCGGTCAGCGCCAGCAGCGGTGCCGCAATCGGTGCTGCTTCGATCGCGGGGGCGGAGAGGGGCGTCTGACGCTCGATCCCTGAGCCTTTGGGAAATTCGATGGTCAGGTCCGACAGATCATGGCGGGGATCGCGAAGTGCGATACGGCGTCCGCCCTGCTCGACATCGGCCAGCAGATCCAGCCGACCACGCTCGTGCCGCTGTGCGCTGGCGGACGCCGCCTTGTCCGCTGCGTCGCTCCGGCGCTGCGACCAGTTGAGATAGAGGGTCAGCGCGGCGACCATCAGCCCCGCCACCGCCACGAACTCCGCCAGCGTCAACAGTCGCCGCCGCGACCGCGCGCCGGGCGACGATGCGTCCCCGGCCTCGTCGCTCATCGTCCGCCCGCCTCCAGCAGCGCGGTTGGCGCGACCAATTCCCAACTCCGTGCGATCCGATCCTCGACCAGCGTCCAGTCGACATCGCCGCTCAACGGAATATCCGCCCAGCACGGCTCGTTGCTGGGATCGGCGGTACAGACGTGCAGTGTGGCCGCTTCGGTCGGCACACGAACGAACGCCTCTCCCTCGACCAGGAAGCAGGCTTCGTCATCCGTCATGTCCTCGGTCGTACCGGGCAACAACATGGCGATGTCACGGATGCGGGACAGGTGATCGGTCATCGGCGCACAAACTCCGTCAGGACGCGAGGATAGAGGCGATGCTCCTCGACCAACACGCGCGCCGCCAGGGCATCGGCGTCGTCACCGGGCAGGATCGGCACTTCCGCCTGGCCCAACACGTCGCCATCGTCCAGTTCCTCGGTCACGATATGCACCGAGCATCCCGCCTTGTCTTCGCCCGCCGCGATCGCGCGAGCATGGGTGTCCAGCCCCTTGTACAGCGGCAATAACGACGGATGGATGTTGACGATCCGTCCGCGCCACTTCGCGACGAAATCGCCCGACAAGAGCCGCATGTAACCGGCCAGCGCGATCACCTCCACGCCCGCCTCACGAAGCGCGGCGTCGATCGCTGCCTCATAAGCGGGCTTGCCGATTCCCTTGGGCGACAGGGCGAAGGTCGCGATGCCCTGCTCCGCCGCCCAGGCAAGACCCGCCGCATCGGGCTTGTCGGACGCGACGAGCGCCACGGTATAGCCCGCACCCTCCGCCCGCGACGCGGCGACGAGCGACTGCATATTGGAGCCGCGCCCCGAAATCAGGATGCCGACCTTCACTGGCAAGTCAGGGACTGGCGTGTCAGGCCGCATGGATCGCCGTCCAGTCGGCCTTGGCGCTCCAGGTGCCGGCTGAGCCCCTGACGGTGCAGCCGCGTTCGCCTGCTTCGACCCGGCCGATCGTCACGACCGTCTCACCCGCCGCGCGCAGCGTTTCGGCCAGCGTCTCGGCCTGGTCGGCGGCCACGATAACCGCCATGCCGATCCCACAATTGAAGGTGCGCGCCATTTCCTCGGGCTCGATCCCGCCTTGGGCCTGGAGGAAGGCCATCAGGCGCGGCTGTTCCCACCCATCGGCATCGACCACCGCATGAACCCCCACGGGCAGGACACGTGGGATGTTTTCGAGCAGCCCGCCGCCGGTGATGTGAGCCAGCCCCTTGATCGTCCCCGCCTTGAGCGACGGGAGCAGCGAGCGGACATAGATGCGAGTCGGGGCCATCAGCGCCTCGATCAGCAGTCGCTCCTGATCGAACAAGGCCGGGCGATCGAGCTTCCACCCCTTGTCCGCCGCGAGCCGCCGGACGAGCGAGAAGCCGTTGGAATGGACGCCCGACGAGGCCAGGCCCAGGATCACATCGCCATCGGCAATGCTCGCCCCGGTCAGGACCTGGGTCCGCTCCACCGCGCCGACGCAGAAGCCCGCCAGATCGTAATCGCCAGGCGCGTACATGCCGGGCATTTCGGCGGTTTCGCCACCGATCAGCGCGCAGCCCGCGATGCGGCAGCCCTCGGCGATCGAAGCGATGACCCGCTCGGGAACATCGCCCTCCAGCTTGGCGGTCGCGTAATAATCGAGGAAGAACAAGGGCTCCGCGCCCTGGACCACCAAGTCGTTGGCGCACATGGCGACCAGGTCTATGCCGACGCCGTCGTGGCGGTCATGCTCGATGGCGAGCTTCAGCTTGGTACCCACGCCGTCATTCGCCGCGACCAGCAGGGGATCGGTGAAACCCGCCGCCTTGAGGTCGAAGAAACCGCCGAAGCCACCCAGGTCGGCATCGGCACCGGGCCGCCGCGTCGCCTTGGCCAGTGGGCCGATCGCACGGACCAGCGCATTGCCCGCGGCGATCGAAACCCCCGCATCGGCATAGGTGTAGGACGAGCCGGAAGCGGCGGGCGACGGGGTGGCGGACGGCGTGCTGTTGTCGGTCATGTTTGCCCGTTAGCTATATCGCGCTTGGATTTCCACGCCTGCTTCGCCAAAAGGCCGCGATGCGTTTGCGATTGCCCTCCGCGATGTTCGGTCTGGCCGCTCTTGCCGGCCTAGGCGTCGGGGGCGGTGCCGTGCTTGCCCAGATCGAGGGGCAGGCGCGCGGCGTCACCCCGATCGACAGTGGCGGCGCCTATGAGGTGACCGGCGTGTCCGTCGACGTGTCGGGCAAGACGGCGGAGGCGGCGCGTCTGGGCGGCTGGCGGATCGCGCAGCGCAAAGCCTGGGCCGTGCTGGCGCAGCGGCTGGGGCGTGGCGGCGTCGGCGCATCCGATGGCCTGCTCGATTCGCTGGTCAGCGGCATCGTCGTCGAGAATGAGCAGATCGGCCCGACTCGCTATGTCGCGCGGCTGGGCGTGCTGTTCGACCGGGCACGGGCGGCAGGCGTGCTGGGCGTGTCCGCCTATGCCGACCGGTCGCCGCCAATGCTGGTCCTGCCGCTTCAGGTGTCGGGCGGCACCTCGCAGATGTTCGAGGCACGGACGCCTTGGCAACAGGCCTGGGCTCGCTTCCGCACGGGCAACAGTTCGATCGACTATATCCGGCCATCGGGCACCGGTTCGGACCCATTGCTGTTGAATGCCGGGCAGATCGGGCGGCGGTCACGCGGCTGGTGGCGGACGATCCTCGACCAATATGGTGCGTCCGACATCCTGATCCCCGTGGTTCATGTCTATCGCCAATGGCCCGGCGGGCCGGTGATCGGTGTGTTCGAGGCGCGGCACGGGCCCGACAATGCCCTGATCGACACGGTGACGCTGCGGGTCGGGAGCACGGACGCGATCAACCAGTTGCTCGATACCGGCGTGGCCCGCCTGGACGGCATTTATCAGCGCGCGCTGGCCAGCGGGATGCTGCATCCCGACGCGACGCTGAATCCGCCGCCCAAGCCCGAGGAAGCGGTGATCGACGACACGTCACCAGGTGAGGAGCCGATCGCCGGACTGGATGCGGTCATCGGTTCGACGGGGGCGGGGATCGCCGTCACGCTGCAATATGACACGCCCAGTGCCAGTGCGGTGGCGAACGCGGAAAGTCTTATCCGCTCCATTCCCGGCGTCGTGCGGGCAGGCACGACCAGCCTGGCGCTTGGCGGCGTATCGCTGATGGCCGTCACCTATGACGGTGATCCCGAGCAGCTTCGCCGCGCGCTGGAACAACGCGGATTGCAGGTGTCCGGCTCGGGCACGACCTTGCGCATCCGGCGCGCGGCTCAGGTGCCCGCGCCCGCGCTCCCTTCGGATAATGCGATTACCGGATGAACCAGATGGCGTTGCCGCTGCAATGGCCGGCGGACCCCCGATCAGATGCGTTTCTGCTGACCGATTCGAACCGGATGGCGGCCAAAATGCTCGACCAGTGGGAGGCGTGGCCCACCATGGCCGCGATCCTGACCGGGCCGCGCAAGTCGGGCCGGTCGCTACTCGCCCGCATCTTCGCCGCGCGCAGCGGCGGCACGATCATCGACGATGCCGAACGCGTGCCGGAGGTGCAGATCTTCCACGCCTGGAACAATGCCCAGGCGGAGCGTCGTCCGTTGCTGATCGTCGCGGACGCGCCGCCGCCCCGGTGGCAGGTCAAGCTGCCCGATCTTCGCTCGCGCCTCGCCAACAGCAGCCTGGCCGAGATCGCCGCACCCGACGACGAGCTGGTCGCGGCGCTGTTCGAGCTGCTGTTCCAGCGGCGCGGGCTGGACGCTCGTCCCGATCTGATCGAATGGCTGACGCTGCGGATCGAGCGTAGTCACCTTTCTGTCATCCGAGCAGTGGATATGCTGGATCAGGGGGCGATGGAACGGCGTGCGCGCTTGTCCATTCCTCTTGCACGATCCACCCTGACCGCGGCTGGCCTGATCGCCGAGCCGTAAGCCGCAAGCGAGCAAAGATGACCCGTCCAGCCCATATCGCGCAAATGTCCGAACCGGACGACGACCATTTCGCGGCTGAGCCCAACGGGCGGTATTTCAATCGCGAACTCTCCTGGCTGGCGTTCAACCGCCGCGTACTGGAAGAGGCCTGCAACAGCGCGCATCCGCTGCTGGAGCGTCTGCGCTTCCTGTCGATCTCCGGATCGAACCTGGACGAATTCTTCATGGTCCGCGTCGCGGGGCTGAAGGGACAGCAGGCGCAGGACGTCGAGCAGCGTTCGGTCGACGGACTGACTCCGGCGCAACAGCTGAGCGGTATCGTCGCCGAGGCGGATCGCCTGATGGCCAGCCAGCAGGAAGTATGGGGGGACCTGCGCGTCTTGCTGGACGAGGCGGGGATCTTCGTCCTGCGGCGTGACGCGATCGACCAGGAAGCCAGCGCATGGCTGGAAACCCATGTCCGAGAACAGATCTTTCCGATCCTGACGCCCCAGGCGCTCGACCCGGCGCACCCCTTTCCGTTCATTCCCAACAAGGGTCTGTCGATGATCTTCGATCTGACCCGTGTTTCGGACAAGGCGCCGATTCGCGAGTTGGTGATGATCCCCGCGACCATGCCGCGCTTCGTCCGGTTGCCGGGCGAGGGCGCGCGCTATGTCGCGATCGAGACGATCCTGCGGCGCTTCTCCGGGCTGCTGTTCCCCGGCTATGTCGTCAACGGTGCCGCGACCTTCCGCGTGCTGCGCGACAGCGATATCGAGATCGAGGAAGAGGCGGAGGATCTGGTCCGTTACTTCGTCAATGCGATCAAGCGGCGTCGGCGCGGCCGGGTGATCCGGCTGGAGCTGGAGACGGGCATGCCGGACGAACTGGCCGATGTGCTGCGTGATGAGCTTGGCGGGACCGGTGCGATCATTACCGAAAGCGGCAATCTGCTAGGCATCGGTGACCTCGACATGCTGGTCGACGAGAACCGGCCCGACTTGAAATTCCCCCCCTATGCGCCGCGCTTTCCCGAGCGGATTCGCGAATTCGCGGGCGACTGCTTCGCGGCGATCAAGGCCAAGGACATCGTCGTCCATCACCCGTACGAAACGTTCGAGGTGGTGATCGCCTATCTGAAACAGGCCGCCGCCGATCCCGATGTGGTGGCGATCAAGCAGACGCTCTATCGCGCGGGCAAGCAGTCGGCGGTGATCAACGCGCTGATCGCCGCTGCCGAAGCGGGCAAATCGGTGACCGCCATCGTGGAACTGAAGGCGCGGTTCGACGAGGAGCAGAATCTCTACTGGGCCTCCGCCTTGGAACGGGCGGGTGTGCAGGTCGTCTATGGCTTCATCGACTGGAAGACCCATGCGAAGGTATCGATGGTCGTGCGGCGCGAAGGGAATGACTTCCGCACCTATTGTCACTTCGGCACCGGCAATTATCACCCGATCACCGCGCGCATCTATACCGATATCAGCTTCTTCACCGCGGACCCGCTGATCGGGCGCGATGCGGCGCAGATGTTCAACTATATCACCGGCTATGTCGAACCGGCGGCCATGAACCGGGTCAGCCTGTCGCCGCGCGACCTGCGCCACAATCTGATGGCCCTGATCGATGCCGAGATCGCCCATGCCCGCGCCGGTCGCCCCGGCAGTCTGTGGGCCAAGGTCAACTCGCTCGTCGACCCGCAGGTCATCGAAAAGCTGTACGAGGCGAGCGGTGCGGGGGTGGAGATCGACCTGATCGTGCGGGGCATCTGCTGCCTGCGCCCCGGCGTTCCCGGCATGTCGGAGAATATTCGCGTCAAGTCGGTCGTCGGCCGTTTCCTGGAGCATAGCCGCATCTGGGCGTTCGGCGACGGAAAGCTGTTGCCGCATGACGCGGCCAAGGTTTTCATCTCCTCGGCCGACTGGATGCCGCGCAATTTCGACCGGCGGGTCGAATATATGCTGCCCATCCTCAATCCGACCGTCCATGACCAGATATTGGACCAGGTGATGGTCGCCAATCTGCTCGACAATGAACAGAGCTGGGAATTGGAGCCGGACGGCAGCTATGTTCGCGAAGAGCCGGGCGACCAGCGCCCCTTCAACCTGCATCGGTATTTCATGACCAATCCTTCCCTATCCGGGCGCGGCGCGGCGCTCGACACCAGCAAGGCGGTGCCGACCCTGTCGCTCCGGCGGCAACGTTGATGCGGGTTCGCTGATCGATGGCGGGACCTCGCGCGCCGCGCACGGCGATCATCGACATCGGGTCCAACTCGGTCCGCCTGGTCGTCTATCAGGGGCCGGCACGACTGCCCGCGATCCTGTTCAACGAGAAGGTGATGGCCGGGCTGGGCCGCGGTCTGGCCGCCACGGGGTCGATCGATCCCGCGGCTCTTGCCAAGGCACAGGTGGCCTTGGCGCGCTTCGCCATGCTGGCGCGGGAAATGGGGGTGACGAGCCTTCGCACCGTGGCGACCGCAGCGGTGCGCGACGCGGCCAATGGCGGCGAGTTGATCGCCTGTGCCGAGTCGCTGGGGCTCGACGTCGAGCTGCTGTCGGGCGAACAGGAGGCCAAGGCGGCGGGCGAGGGTGTCCTGTCGGCCATTCCCGACGCGGACGGCATCGTCGGCGATCTCGGGGGTGGCAGCCTGGAACTGGTTCGCGTCCGGGAAGGGGATGTCGAGGATCGCGTATCCTTCCCGCTGGGCGTGTTGCGCATTCCGGCCTTACGCGAACGCGGCGGCAAGACGTTCGAGCGGCATATCGCCCGGCTGATCGAGGATGCGGGCTGGGAAGGCCGGGGCAGGGGGCTGCCCTTCTATATGGTCGGCGGCTCGTGGCGCGCGCTGGCGCGGCTGGACATGACGCTGGCAGATTATCCCCTGCCGGTGCTTCATCATTACGAACTGACGCCGGTCGATATCCTGCGTCTGTCGCGGACCATTCCGCATCTCGGCAAGACACGCCTGCGTGAAGTCCAGGGCCTGTCGTCGAGCCGTGCCGCTACGCTGGGCGATGCTACCGCGCTGCTCAGCGTGCTGCTCAAGCATCTGGGGAGCAGCACCACGGTCGTCTCCGCCTTCGGTCTGCGGGAGGGTTTGCTGTTCGGGGCGCTCGACGCCCGGACCCGTTCGCTCGATCCGCTGATCGTCGCGGCGCGGGAAGAAGGGCGGCTGCTGGGCCGCTTTCCCGAGCATGGCGATCTGCTCGACGGCTGGATCGCCCCCTTGTTCGAGGAGGAAGCGGCGGCCGATGCCCGGCTCCGTCATGCTGCCTGTCTGCTCGCCGATGTCGGTTGGCGCGCCAATCCCGAGTTTCGGGCCGAACGCGGCGTGGAGATCGCCCTGCACGGCAATTGGGTGGGGATCGACGCGACCGGGCGCGCCATGCTCGCACAGGCGCTTCACACTAGTCTGGGCGGCGGGCTGGCCGTGCCCGTGCCATTGACGGAGCTAGCGACCCCGGCCCAGTTGAAACAGGCGACGAACTGGGGCTTGGCGATGCGACTGGGTCAGCGGCTGAGCGGCGGCCTGGCCGGGCCGTTGGAGCGGACCGGACTGGTCATGGGCGACACGACGCTCGCGCTCGCCATGCGGGATGAGGATCAGGGCTTTTACGGCGAGGCGGTCGAGCGCCGCCACGCCGCGTTGGCCACGGCGTTGGGAAGGACGGCGGAGCGGATCAGCCGCACTTGAAGCGGGTGATCCGTCCCTGCGCGTCGATTTCGACGTTCAGCCGGTCGGGCCGGAAGTCCATCGTGACGATCGTGTCGGGTGCAATGACCCGCAGAGTCCGCGCGCCGGAGGTTTTCATGATCTGATCGCGCATCGATTCGGCCCAGACCTTGCCGACGAGCCTGGCGACCTTGCCATCACCACAGCCCGGATTGTCGGTCGTGGTTTCCGTTTTCGGGGTAGGAGCACAAGCGGCGAGGCCGAGCGAAACGGCCAGGGCAACGACGCGCATCATGCTTCTTCCTCCGCCGTGCGGACCATCTTCAACTTGCCGCCCTTGACGACGAAGCCGGTCCGCCCCTCGACCAGATCGAGCGCATCGCGGCCGAATTGCTCGAAGCGCCAGCCCTCCAGCACCGAGAGGCCGTTACGAACCCCCGCCGCGAGCATTTCCAGATCGTCGGCCCGCGCGAGAAGACGCGGCGCCACATCGATGTCGCGCGCGCGGATTTTCAGCAGCAGCTTGAGCAGATCGGCGACCAGTGCGCCCTCGCGCCCCATGCCCGGCTTGCGGTCGTCGCGCGCGGGCAGTTCGTCGGCACCCAGCGGCGCGGCGCTTTCCAGAGCATCCATCAGGCGACTGCCGATATCGTTGCTCGCCCACGTCGCCGACAGCCCGCGCACCTTCGCCAGATCGGCCTGCTTGCGCGGCGGATGGCCCGCCAGATCGGCTAGCGTCTCGTCCTTGACGATACGGCCGCGCGGCAGGTCCTTGGCCTGCGCCTCCAGTTCGCGCCAGCGGGCCAGCGCCTTCAGGCGGCCCAGCATGTCCGGCTTGCGGCCCGAAACGCGCACCCGCTTCCAAGCGCAGTCGGGATCGTTGGCATAGTGCGACGGATCGGCCAGCCGCTCCATTTCCTGATCCAGCCATGCCCCGCGCCCGGTCTTGCGCAGCCGCTCCAGCATCTTGGGGAAGATCGCCGACAAATGCGTCACGTCGCCGATCGCATAATCGACCTGCCGCTGATCGAGCGGGCGACGTGACCAGTCGGTGAAGCGCGCGCCCTTGTCGACCTGGATGCCCAGCCAGCTGTCCACCAGGTTCGAATAACCGATCTGCTCGCCCTGACCCAGCGCCATGGCCGCGATCTGCGTGTCGAACAGCGGGTGAGGGGTCTTGCCGGTCAGGTTGTAGATGATCTCGATATCCTGCCCACCGGCATGAAAGACCTTGAGCACCGCGTCATTGTTGACCAGCAAGTCGAGCAGTGGCGTCATGTCCAGCCCCGGCGCCTTCGGATCGATCGCCGCGGCTTCCTCGGTATCAGCGATCTGGATCAGGCAGAGCTCGGGCCAATAGGTGCTCTCGCGCATGAATTCGGTATCGACCATGACATAGTCGGCTTGCGACAGGCGGGCACAGAGATTGGCGAGCGTGGCGCTGTCGGTAATCAACGGATGAACGTGCATCGCCTGCACATAGCCCGGCCCGCGCGGGTTGACAAAGAGGAACGCGTGGGCGGCCCATTCGGGCACATTGGGATTGACAAAAGGGGGGTAGGCGGGGAAGCGGCTGGGCTTTCCCAGACGTTCAGAGAATGTTCGCCATGCACGCCTATCGTACTCATAACTGCGCCGCGCTGACGGCCGAAGCCGTGGGCCAGACGGTCCGTCTGTCCGGCTGGGTCCATCGCAAGCGCGATCATGGCGGCGTGCTGTTCGTCGACCTGCGCGACCATTATGGCATCACCCAGATCGTCGCCGACAGCGACACGCCCGCGCTCGCCATCCTGGAAGGCGTCCGGGTCGAGTCGGTCGTCACCATCGACGGCGTGGTGAAGGCGCGCTCGGCGGGCACGGTGAACCCCAACCTCGCAACCGGTGAGATCGAGGTGTTCGCGCGCGGCGCGACCGTTCTTTCCGCCGCCGAGGAACTGCCCATGCCGGTCGCGGGCGAGCAGGAATATCCCGAGGATATCCGCCTGCGCTATCGCTTCCTCGACCTGCGCCGCGAGACGCTGCATGCGAACATCGTCCGCCGCACCCAGGTGATCGCCGACATGCGGCGTCGCATGGAGACGGCGGGTTTCACCGAATATTCGACCCCGATCCTGACCGCCTCGTCGCCGGAAGGCGCGCGCGACTTCCTGGTGCCCAGCCGCATCCATCCGGGCAAGTTCTACGCGCTGCCCCAGGCGCCGCAGCAGTATAAGCAGCTGCTGATGGTCGCAGGCTTCGACCGTTACTTTCAGATCGCGCCCTGCTTCCGCGACGAAGACCCGCGCGCCGACCGCCTGCCGGGCGAGTTCTACCAGCTCGACCTGGAGATGAGCTTCGTCACCCAGGAAGAGGTGTGGGAGACGATGGAGCCGGTGATCGGCGGCATCTTCGAGAAGTTCGCGGATGGCCGCACCGTCACCCCGATCGGCCAGTTCCCGCGTATTCCCTATTCGGAGTCGATGCTCAAATACGGCAACGACAAGCCCGACCTGCGCAATCCGTTGATCATCACCGATGTCTCGGAGCATTTCACGACGTCGGGCTTCGGCCTGTTCGAGAAGATCGTCGGCTCGGGCGGCGTCGTCCGCGCGATCCCGGCGCCGGGCACCGCCGAGAAGAGCCGCAAGTTCTTCGACGAGATGAACGAATGGGCGCGCGCCGAGGGCCATGCGGGTCTTGGCTATGTCACCCGCAAGGGCGGCGAGTTCGGCGGCCCGATCGCCAAGAACCACGGCACCGAGGGCATGGAGGCGATCTATGCCGCGCTAGGCCTTGGTCCCGATGATGGCCTGTTCTTCGCGGCGGGCAAGGTCGAGGCGGCGACCAAGCTGGCAGGGCTCGCGCGCACCCGCGTTGCCGAGCAGCTCGGCCTGATCGAGGAAGGCGCGTTCCGGCTGTGCTGGATCGTCGACTTCCCCTTCTACGAGTGGGACGAGGACGAGAAGAAGGTCGAGTTCGCCCACAACCCCTTCTCGATGCCGCAGGGGGGCATGGAGGCGCTCAACTCCGCCGATCCGCTGTCGCTCAAGGCATACCAGTATGACCTGGTCTGCAACGGCTTCGAGATCGCCTCGGGTTCGATCCGCAACCAGTCGCCCGAACTGATGGTCGCTGCGTTCGAGAAGGTCGGCCTGTCCAAGGCGGATGTCGAGGAGCGCTTCGGCGGCCTCTACCGCGCCTTCCAGTACGGCGCGCCGCCGCACGGTGGCATGGCGGCGGGTGTCGACCGCATCGTCATGCTGATCTGTGGCGCACAGAACCTGCGCGAAATTTCGCTGTTCCCGATGAACCAACGCGCAGAGGATTTGCTGATGGGCGCGCCGAGCCTGCCCAGCCCCAAGCAGATGCGGGAGCTATCGCTGCGCTCGACGGCCGAACCGAAAAAGGACGTGGACCAAGTCGTCGCCGCCTCGGCGGGCTGACCCCGTTACCATTGCCACGTAAAAAGGGCGGGCGCCGGTTTCGGCGTCCGCCCTTTCCGTGTCGTGTCCGGGCCAGGGGCCCGGACCGACTCCCTTAAGCCGCGGCCAGCGCCGGCGTAGCGGGCTTGAACTCGCCCTGCTCGTCCATGATGTGCAGCACGCCGTCGGCGATCGCGAAATAAGCGCCGCGCAGGGTCAGCTTGCCCGCTTCCTCGCGACTGGTGACGAAGGGGAAGGTGCGCAGGTTGGCGATCGACGTGCGGACCGACTCCAGTTCCATCTCGCGCATCGCGTCGGGACCGTCGCCATGCTTGGCGATGACCTTTTCGCGGGCACCGTCAAGCAGGCTCACCCAGTCGGAAACGAAGCCGCCTTCACCCTGCGGGGCGTGGGCGAAACCTTGCGTCAGCGCTGCCTTGCAGCCGCCGCACGCGCCATGGCCCATGACGACGACGTCGGTTACTTCGAGTTGCGTCACCGCGAATTCCAGCGCCGCCGACACGCCGTGATGACCACCGCCCGTCTCGAACGGCGGCACGAGGTTGGCGACGTTGCGCACGACGAAGATTTCGCCCGGCAACGTGTCGAAGATCTGGGCCGGATCGACGCGGCTGTCGGAGCAGGCGATCACCATCACCTTGGGGCTCTGGCCTTCCTTCAACTCGGCCCAGCGGTCGCGCTGGCGACGCCAATCGGAAGTCCGAAAGCGCTGATAGCCATCCACGAGGTCGTTAAAGTCGGTCATTGCTCTCTCTTATCCAGTCTAGGAAACGATGCTCTAGCAGGCGAACCCGAGCGCGGCCGTTTCGGTTCCATATCAAATTGTGTCTGTCGCGCGATACCCCGGATGCGCATAGCAGGCATTGTGTCCGGCGGGGACCATCGCTATTTCGCGGGGCATGAACGAGTTGACACCGTTGGTCGCGCCGGTGCGCGCGCGTAAGCCGGACTGGATCCGCGTCAAGGCTCCGACCAGCGCCGGGTTCGCCGCCACGCGCGAGCTGATGCGGGCCAAGAGCCTGACGACCGTCTGCGAAGAGGCCGCCTGTCCGAACATCGGCGAATGCTGGTCGAAGAAGCATGCGACCGTCATGATCCTGGGCGACACCTGCACCCGCGCCTGCGCCTTCTGCAACGTGAAGACCGGCATGCCGCGCAAGGTCGATGCGATGGAGCCGCAGAATGTCGCGGATGCGGCCGCACAGATGGGGCTGAACCATATCGTCGTCACCTCGGTCGACCGCGACGACCTGCCCGATGGCGGCGCGTCGCAGTTCGTGAAGGTGATCCAGGCGCTGCGCCGCACCACGCCGAACACGACCATCGAAATTCTGACGCCGGACTTCCGCAACAAGGCGCAGGCCGCGATCGAGTCGATCGTCGAGGCGCGTCCGGACGTGTACAACCATAATCTGGAAACGGTCCCCCGGCTCTATCCGACGATCCGCCCCGGCGCGCGCTATTATGCCTCGCTGCGCCTGCTGGAGAGCGTGAAGCGCCATGATCCGTCGATCTTCACCAAGTCCGGCGTCATGCTGGGTCTTGGCGAGGAGCGACTGGAGGTCCATCAGGTGATGGACGACATGCGCTCGGCCGACATCGATTTCCTGACCATGGGCCAGTATCTTCAGCCGACGCCGCGCCACGCCAAGGTCGCGGAGTTCGTCACCCCCAAGGCGTTCGACGCCTATGCCTCGATCGCGCGCGCCAAGGGTTTCCTGCTGGTCGCCAGCTCGCCGCTGACGCGCTCCAGCTATCATGCGGGCGACGATTTCGAACGGTTGCGGGCGGCGCGCGAGGCGAAGCTGGCAGCCAAGCGCTGATGCCCAAGCATAGCGAGACACGGCATCTGCCCTACACGCCGGAGCAGATGTTCGATCTGGTCGCCGATGTGGCGCGTTATCCGGAGTTCCTGCCCTGGGTCTCCGCCATGCGCGTCCGATCGGACTCGGATAGCGAGACGGTGGCCGACATGATCGTCGGCTTCAAGGGGCTGCGCGAGACCTTTACTAGCCGCGTGACCAAGACCCGCCCCGAATCGATCGACGTCGACTATCTCGATGGGCCGCTCAAATATTTGCGCAACAACTGGCGTTTCCGACCCGAGGAACAGGGGTGCGCGGTCGACTTCACCGTCGACTTCGCGTTCAAGAACCGGGTGTTCGAGATGCTGGCGGGGCAGGTGTTCGGCACCGCGCTCCGCCGCATGATCGGCGCGTTCGAGGATCGCGCCGCCAAGCTTTACGGCAGCAGCAACTCCAGCGCCAACAGCGCCGCCTGAAGCCGGATCGCGCCGCGCCCGATATCGCCGAATTCGTGGCGCTCGGCCTTTACATCCTCGGGGTCGCCGTCGCGTAGCGCACGGGCGAAGACGACGGTGCCGACCGGCTTCTTCGCCGTGCCGCCGCCGGGGCCCGCCACGCCCGTGATCGCCACCGCCACATCGGCCTCGCTGGCCGCCAGCGCGCCCTGCGCCATGCCCCAGGCGGTCGCCGTCGATACCGCGCCGAACGTCTCGATCACCTCTGGGTTGACCTTGAGCATCGCGATCTTGGCCTGGTTCGAATAGGTGACGAACCCCGCCTCGACCACGTCGGACGATCCCGGAATTTCGGTCAATGCGGCGGACACCAGGCCGCCGGTGCAGCTTTCGGCCAAGGCGACGCGGCGACCCGCCGCGCGGTTCTCGGTCACGACCCGTTCGGCCAGGGCGATCAATTCGCGGGGCAGCAGCACGTCCATCAGCGGTTCCCGTTCGTGCAAAGCGGCAGATCGGGCACGGCGACCTGCCGCCCTCGTGCCTTTTCCGTCTTGAGATATTGCAGCGCCGTCACGACGACCGACGCCATGTTGCGCGGGGGCAGGGGGGCCAACTGGGTCACCAATCGGTCGATCGTCCCGCAATCCTCCAGCCCGATCCGCCCGACGATGAACGGCACGAGCAGTGAGGTCAGCAGCGGACGGGCATAATCCGACTGCAACAGCGTATCGATCGCCGGGTCCGACAGCTTGACGATCGCGGCACGGGCGGCAGGCCAGGCCTGATCCGCCGCGCTCTCATATTTGGCGATCAGGGTTCCGCCACCCCGGATCAGGCTGGTGGCGGGCAGTCGTGCCCCGCATACCCGACCGGTTTCGCGCAATATGTCGGGCATGGCGACTAGCGTCATCGCCTCCGCCTCGGGCGCCGTGATGCAGGAGCGGGCCTGAGCGCTCGCGATCTCCGGCGCGATCAATGCCGCAAGCGCGACGATCAGACCCAGGCGCTTCATGCGGGCATTCCGCCGGGAAGGCGCACGGTAGCGACCGCCTGCGTCGCGATGCCTTCGCCGCGTCCGGTAAAGCCCAGGCGCTCGGTCGTCGTGGCCTTCAGGCTGACCCGGCTCTGTTCGATGTTCAGCAGCCCCGCGATCCGCTCGACCATCGCGGCACGGTGGGGGCCGATCTTGGGCGCTTCGCAGATGATGGTCAGGTCGACGAAATCGATCCGCCCGCCCTTGTCGGCGATCAGCTTGGCGGCGTGTTGCAGGAACTGGCCCGACTCGGCCCCCTTCCATTGGGGATCGCTGGGCGGGAAGTGGGTGCCGATATCGCCCGCAGCGATCGTGCCGAGCAGCGCGTCGGTCAGCGCATGGAGCGCGACATCGGCGTCGCTATGTCCCGACAAACCCTGATGATGCGGGATCAGCACGCCGCCCAGCCAGAGTTCCTCGCCATCTTCCAGACGGTGAACGTCGAAACCCATCGCGGTCCGGGTTTCCCATGCCAGTCGCATATCGGCGCCGGCCAAGTCGTCGGGATAGGTGATTTTCTCGAGCATGGCATCGCCCTGCACCAAAGCGACGCGCCCGCCAAGCCGTCGCACCATCTGCGCATCGTCGGTCGCCTCGGCATCGGCGGGCCAGGCGGCATGGGCGGCGATGACAGATTGCAGGTGAAAGCCCTGCGGGGTCTGCACCCGGACGACGCCGTCACGCGGTACGGTTTCGCCCAGATGGACGCCGTCCGGCCGCAGGCTTTCCCGCGCCAGCGTATCCGCTACCGGCAACACCGGCATCGCGCCATCGGCGGTTTCCAGTCCGGCCAGAACGCGGTCGATCACGTCCCGCGAGAGGAAGGGGCGGGCGGCGTCGTGGATCAGCACCTTCTCGACCCCCGCCAGGGCGAGCCGCCGCAAACCGTTCGCCACCGATTCGCGGCGGCTGGCCCCACCGGCCTCGCACCAGGCGTCCGGTAGAATGCTCCGCGCCATCTCCAACTGGTCCGGCGCGACCATGATCAGAACGGGGTCGATCGCGGGATGGCCGGCAAAGGCGGCATGGCTCCACGTCAGCATGGGCCGACCGCCCAGGTCGCGAAACTGCTTCGGGACACCGCCACCCATGCGGCTGCCGCCCCCCGCCGCGACGATCAGCCCGGCGATCTTTCCATTCTCGCTCATGCCGCGCCGTCTAGCGGCTTTTAGAGGGTGTCGCCAATCTTGCCTCTCGGCCCATGTTCGCGTAGAGCGCTGCTTATTTTTCAGGCAGTATGATGCGTAATCTCGCCCCCATTCAGGTCGGTCCGGTGACGATCGACAGCCCCGTCGTTCTGGCGCCGATGACCGGCGTCACCGACATGCCGTTTCGCACGCTGGTCCGCCGCTATGGTTCGGGCCTGAACGTGACCGAGATGATCGCCAGCCAGGCCGCCATCCGCGAGACGCGCCAGTCGATTCAGAAGGCCGCATGGCATCCGCTGGAGGAGCCGGTGTCGATGCAGCTTGTCGGCTGCACGCCCTATGAAATGGGCGAGGCGGCCAAGCTGAACGCCGATCGCGGCGCGGCGATCATCGACATCAATATGGGCTGCCCGGTACGCAAGGTCGTCAACGGCGATGCGGGCTCGGCCCTCATGCGCGACCTGAAGCTGGCGGCGGAGATCATCCGCGCGACGGTGGACGCGGTGGACGTGCCGGTGACGCTGAAGATGCGGATGGGCTGGTGCCATGACAGCCTGAACGCCCCCGAATTGTCGCGCATCGCCGAGGATATCGGGGTCAAGATGATCACCGTCCATGGCCGCACCCGCAACCAGATGTACAAGGGGCAGGCGGATTGGGCCTTCATCCGCCAGGTGAAGGATGCGGTATCCATCCCCGTCATCGCCAATGGCGACATTTGTTCGGTGGACGATGCCGATATGGCACTGGACCAGTCGGGCGCGGACGGCGTGATGATCGGGCGTGGCGCCTATGGCCGCCCCTGGCTGTTGGGACAGGTGATGCACTGGTTCGCGACCGGCGAGCGCCGCGAGGATCCTCCGCTCGACGAGCAATATCGCGTCGTTGCCGAACATTATGACGCGATGCTCGACCATTATGGCACCGAGACGGGCGTCAACATGGCCCGCAAGCATATCGGCTGGTACACGCGCGGGCTTCACGGCTCCGCCGAGTTCCGCAACAAGGTCAATCAGGAAGCCAGTGCCGATCGCGTCAAGGCGATGCTGTACGACTTCTACATGCCGCAGATCGAGCTTGCAGCCGCGGCCTGATACCACGCGCCATGGCCGACCGGGTTTCGCGGCATTGTTCGCCGCCCTGCCGGTCGCAGTCGTGGTGGTCGATCCCGAGGATCGGATCGCGCATGCCAATGGGCTTGCCGAGCAGTTGCTGAACCTGTCCGAGCGGCTGATGATCGGACAGCCGCTGGCGGCGATCCTGCCCCCGCCGGATGCCCCGCGCAGTCGCGACGGGCATGGCTTCGCCGTGTACGACACGGTCATCGCGACACCACGTGGTCACAAGATCCGAGTGGATTTCGTCGAAGCGCAGATTCCCGATCATACGGGCTGGCGAGCGATCACCCTGCACAGCGCCGGACAGTCGCGCCGTCTCGCCCATGCCTCGGAACGCAGCGCCGGAGCGCGGGCCGCCATAGGCGCCGCCGCGATGCTCGCGCACGAGATCAAGAACCCGCTGTCGGGCATCCGGGGCGCGGCGCAACTCCTCAACGGTGGCGAGTTGACCACGCTGATCACCACCGAGGTGGACCGGATCGCCGCGCTCATCGATCGGATGCAGGATTTCAGCGATACCCGGCCCTTGCCGCTGGCATCGGAGAATATCTATCCGCTGCTCGCCCATGCGCGCGGGGTGGCGCTGGCGGGTTTCGCGCGAGGTATCCAGATCGAGGAACGGTTCGACCCTTCGTTGCCGCCCGCACGGATCAATCGCGACGCCTTGCTTCAGATCGTCATCAACCTGTTGAAGAACGCGCGCGAGGCGGTTCGGTCCGTGCGCAACCCCCGGATCATTTTGACGACCGCCTATCGTCACGGCATGTCGGTCAGCACGGACGATGGACGGACCCGCCTGCCTCTGCCCATCGAAATCTGCGTAATCGACAATGGCCCGGGCGCGCCTCCCGACATCGCGGACCACATGTTCGACCCCTTCGTCTCCAGCCGCCGCGAGGGGCAGGGGCTGGGCCTCGCGCTGGTCGACAAGCTGGTCCGCGACATGAGCGGCATCATTCAATATACAAGAGAGGGCTCGCCCGAAATGACCGTCCTGCGTCTGCTGCTGCCCAGGGCCGCCGCATGAGCCATGTCCTGGTCGTCGATGACGACGCCGCGATCCGCACCGTGGTCGGGCAGGCGCTGCGCCGCGCGGGGCACGAGGTCACGACGGTCGAGACGCTCGCCCGGCTCGATAAGATGCTGGCGGGCGGCGCGCCGGATATCTTGGTGACGGACGTCATCCTGCCCGATGGCGACGGGATCGACCATATCCGAAGCGTTGCCCAGCGTTTTCCGACCCTGCCCATCATCATACTGTCGGCGCAGAATACCCTGACCACGGCGGTGCGCGCGGCGGAGGTGGGTGCGTATGAATATCTGCCCAAGCCCTTCGACCTCGACGCGCTGACCAATGCGGTGGCGGGGGCGCTAGCGCGGCGGGGGGTGCTGGTCGAGGACGCCCTGCCGGACGACGATCGCGCGCTTCTGCTGATCGGTCGCTCGCAGGCGATGCAGAGCGTGTATCGCATTATCGCGCGCGTGGTCGCGACCGACCTCACCGTGCTGATCTCCGGCGAGTCGGGAACCGGCAAGGAACTGGTCGCGCGGGCGATCCATGATCTGGGCCCACGCCGCGCGGCGCCGTTCCTGGCGATCAACATGGCCGCGATCCCGCGCGAATTGATCGAGGCCGAGTTGTTCGGCCATGAACGCGGCGCGTTCACCGGCGCGGCCCAGCGCAATGCGGGTCGCTTCGAACAGGCGGCCGGCGGCACCCTGTTCCTCGACGAGATCGGCGACATGCCGATGGAGGCGCAGACCCGGTTGCTGCGGGTCCTCCAGTCGGGCGAGTTCACCACCGTGGGCGGCGCGCGGACGATCCGTACCGATGTCCGCATCGTCGCGGCGACGAACCGCGATCTCGGCCAACAGGTCGTCTCCGGCCAGTTCCGCGAAGACCTGTTCTACCGCCTCAACGTCGTTCCCATCGCGCTCCCCGCCCTGCGCGAGCGGCGACAGGATATTCCCTTGCTCGCCCGCCATTTCCTGGAGAACGCCGCGCTGCAAGGGCTGCCGAGGCGGCGGATCGACAGTCAGGCGGTGGATGTGCTGGTGGCGCATGACTGGCCCGGCAATGTGCGCGAACTGGAGAATATGATGCGCCGCCTCGCCGTCCTTGCGCGCGACGAGGTGATCGATGCGGAGGCGATCCGCGCCATGATGGGCGAAGCGCGTCAGTCGTCTCACAGTCCGGACGACACGCATGGCGGCGATCTGGCGGCTGCGGTCCGCAGTTATCTCGCGCGGCTTGCGGTGGAGCGCCCCGCGTCGCTGGATGACGGCTCGCTTTACGACCATATCATCGGCGAGGTCGAGCGCCCGTTGATCGAAGCGATGCTGGCACGACACGGCGGCAATCAGTTGCGAACCGCCCGCGCGATGGGGATCAATCGCAATACCCTGCGCAAACGCCTCGACACGCTTCGCATTCCGGTCAGCGGCGATGACGAGCCGGCGGATTGACTAACGAGATTTTTACGAATTGTGGCTTGCAGGTCACGCTTCACGTTGTACGATTGCAACGATGTTGGCGTCCCTGAAGCCTACCGGTCCCACCGAGCCGCCGCGATCCCGCTTCGCGGTGACACCGGCGGTGGAGGTGGCGATCGTCATCGGCGCCATCGCCATCGCCGCCGGGACTTATTGGTTCATCGAACAGCGGCATGATGCGCAGGGCCTGATCGCGCCGCCGGTCATCGCCGGTTTGCTGGCGCTCAATCTGGTGCCGGGCATATTGTTGCTGATGTTGCTCGGGCGGCGGGTCGCCATGCGGCGCGCGGCCCAGTCCGCGGTCGGCGGGGGCGGGCGGCTCCATGTCCGACTGGTGGCGATCTTCTCGCTCACCGCCAGCGTACCCATCCTGCTGACCGTCGTGACGGCGTCGGTGATGTTCCAGTCTTCGGCCGAATTCTGGATTTCTGACCGCGCGCGCAAGGCCTTCAGCGACGCGATGGACATCGCCCGCCAGTCGCAGCAGCAGATCATCAACCGCTGGGTTTTCGCCGGGCGCGCCATGTCGCAGGACCTTGGCCGCAACCTCCCGGTGCTGCGCGAGAACCGGCGCGATTTCCACGATTATCTGGTCCAGCAGACGATCGTGCGCGACATGGAGGAGGCGGTCCTCTTCTCCTATGATGCCAAACAGGGCTTCAAATTCTACGACTTCTTCAATCAGCCGACCGATGCGAGTTTCCGGGAGCTGGTGACGCCGGAGATGATGGGCCAGGCCAGCCGGTCGAACCGGCCCGAAGTCGGCATCAACGAGCAACGTGTCTGGGTCGTCACGCCCCTGCCGGACAGCAGCGGGATCATGCTTTACGTCGGGACCAGCGTGAACGCCGCGTTCCTGAGCAAACAGCATTTCGCCGCCGAAGACGTGGTCGAGGGCTACCGCGCTTTGCAGGGCCGGGCCCGGTCACTCCAACTGAAGTTTAACATCGCCTTGTTCTTCGTCGCTCTGCTGATCGTCGGAATCGCGGTGTGGATCGCGCTGGCGGTGGCCGATCGGCTGGTACGTCCGGTTGGCGAACTGGTCGATGCGGCCCGGCGCATCGCGGGCGGCGATCTGACCGCCCGCGTACCTGATCCCCGCACCCGTGACGAGGTCGGTACGCTGGCCAACGCGTTCAACCAGATGACCGGCCAGCTCGAACAGCAGAATACCGAACTGGTCACGGCCAACGCCCAGCTCGACAATCGCCGCGCGCTGATCGAAGCGGTGATGGCCGGGGTCTCGGCCGGCGTCGTCGCGATCGGCGCCGATCGCCAGGTCCGCATCGCCAACAACTCCGCCGACATGCTGCTCGGCGTGGAGCCGGGCGGGTTGATCGGCCATCGCCTGATCGAGGTGGCTCCCGAACTGGACGCGCTGCTCGACCAGGGGCGGCGCGAGGCGACCGTGCAGGTTGCGCTGCACGGCGACATGCGGACCCTGGCGGTACGGATCGCGCAGACGGCGGACGGGCCGATCCTGACCTTCGACGACATCACGCAACAATTGCTCGATCAGCGTCGGGCCGCCTGGTCGGATGTCGCCCGGCGCATCGCGCATGAGATCAAGAACCCGCTGACCCCCATCCAGCTGGCGGCGGAGAGGCTCCAGCGCCGCTATGGCAAGGTCATCGATCCGCAGGACGAAACCTTCGGTCGCCTGACCGAGACGATCGTCCGCCAGGTCGGCGATCTCCGCCGGATGGTCGACGAATTCTCGTCCTTCGCGCGTATGCCCAAGCCGGTCTTTCGCGAGGAAGCGATCGCGGACATCTGCGCCCAGGCGATGTTCCTCCACGAAGTCGCTCATCCCGAAATCCGGTTCGAGATGGAACAGGAAGAGCCCGCGCCGATGATGGTCTGCGACCGGCGGCAGATGAGCCAGGCGCTGACCAACATCGTCAAGAATGCGGTGGAGGCGATCGAGGCGCGGCCGGAGGGGATGAAGGACGGCCATGTCATGCTGACCGTCGGACAGCAGGGGGGCATGGTGACGATAACCGTCGCCGACAACGGCATCGGCCTGCCGCCCGAGCGCGATCGGATCATCGAGCCCTATATGACGACGCGCGCACGCGGCACCGGCCTGGGCCTCGCCATCGTCAACAAGATCATTGCGGAACATGCCGGCACGATCGGCTTTTCCGACAATCCTGCCGGCGGCACCATCGTTTCGATGATGTTCGATGCCGGCGCCCTGGCGGCGCTGGATCAGGGTGGCGCCGAACCCGAACTGGCTGGGGAGGGCCAGCTCACCGCTTTGACTCGTACTCGGACGTAAAGAATCATGGCTTTGGACATTCTCGTCGTCGACGACGAACTCGATATCCGCGAACTGGTCGCCGGCGTGCTGGAGGATGAGGGCTATGACGCCCGCGTCGCCGCCGACAGCGATGCCGCGCTGGAGGCGGTGGCGGTGCGGCGACCGTCGCTGGTGCTGCTCGACGTCTGGTTGCAGGGATCCAAGCTCGACGGTCTGGAACTGCTCGATGAGATCAAGCGGCGTGACCCCTCGATCCCCGTGCTGGTCATTTCGGGCCACGGCAACCTCGACACGGCGGTCGCGGCGATCCGGAAAGGGGCCGCGGACTTCATCGAGAAGCCGTTCGAGGCCGAACGCCTGTTGCTGATGGTCGGTCGCGCGACAGAGACCGAGCGGCTGCGGCGCGAGAACGCCTCGTTACGCGCCAGTGCCGGGCGGGAAACCGATCTCACCGGTTCGTCCAGTGCGATCAACGGTATCCGAGCCACCTTGAAGCGCGTCGCCGCGACCGGCAGCCGCGTGCTGATCATGGGCGCGGCGGGCGTCGGCAAGGAAGTCGCGGCACGGCTGCTCCATGGCTGGAGCAACCGGTCGAGCGCGCCCTTCGTGGTCGTCAGTGCGGCGCGCATGACGCCCGAGCGCGTCGATGAGGAACTGTTCGGGGTGGAGGAGGGGGGTGACCTCGTCCGCACCGGGCTTCTCGAACAAGCGCATGGCGGCACCTTGTTTCTGGACGAGATCGCCGACATGCCGATCGCGACCCAGGCCCGTATCCTGCGCGTGTTGACCGACCAGAGCTTCACGCGCGTCGGCGGTACGCGGGTGGTGAAGGTCGATGTCCGCGTCGTCTCCGCCACGGCGCGCGACCTGACGCAGGAGATCGCCGAAGGCCGCTTCCGCGAGGATCTTTATTATCGCCTCAACGTCGTGCCTGTGACCATCCCGTCGCTATCCGAACGGCGGGAAGACATCCCGCCGCTGGTCGAGCATTTCATGGCGCATTACGCCACCGAACGCCGCGTCCGCACGCCCGAGATCGCGCCCGATGCCATGGTCGCGATGCAGTCCTATGACTGGCCGGGCAATGTCCGCCAGCTTCGCAACGTGGTCGAGCGAACGATCATCCTGGCGCCGGGCGACCGAGTCGGCCGGATCGACCTCGACCTGCTTCCCGCCGAAGTGCTGGGCGAAGGGGCCGATATGGGGGGCGGGGGCGCCACCGCCATCATGGGGGCTCCCTTGCGCGAGGCGCGTGAGAGCTGGGAGCGCGAATATTTGCGCGTCCAGATCCGGCGTTTTTCGGGCAATATCTCCCGCACCGCCAGCTTCATCGGGATGGAACGGTCCGCGCTCCACCGCAAGCTGAAGCTGCTGGGGATCAGCGAGACGCGCGACGAGTGACGCAATAGTCATGCCGTCGCCTCTGGACGAATGCCCCTCGAAACCATAGATATTGGCCGCGCCCGGCACACGGGCGCGGTTCCGACGCCGGGAAACGGCGCTATTCGCGGGCACGGACCCGCCAAGAACAAGGGCTCGACCATGGCCGACAAATCAGGTTCGCTTCAGGACCTCTTTCTGAATGCGCTGCGCCGTTCCAAGGCGCCCGTTACCATGTTCCTCGTCAAGGGCGTGAAACTCCAGGGCATCGTGACCTGGTTCGACAATTTCTCGGTGCTGCTGCGCCGGGATGGACAGTCGCAGCTGATCTACAAGCATGCGATCTCCACCATCATGCCGTCCGGTCCGCTGGACGTGGCCGCGATCGTCGACGGTGTGAACGAGCAGCAGCGCAAGAATCCGCTGTTGCAGGAAATCTTCCTCAACGCGGTGCGCAAGTCCGAAGACCCCGTCACCATGTTCCTGATCAACGGCGTGATGCTTCAGGGGCAGATTGCGGGCTTCGACCTGTTCTGCATGCTGCTCCAGCGCGAGGGCATGGCGCAACTGGTTTATAAGCACGCCGTATCGACCATTCAGCCCGCCCGGCCGCTGAACCTGGCCGAAGAGCAGGCGGGATCGGCCGAGGATTGAGCACCGGTTTCGATCGCGATCGCGGTGAATTCGCGCGGGGTGCCCGCACCGTCATCGTCCTGCCGGATCAGGGCGATGCGGCGCGAGACGCCGATGCACGTCTGGACGAAACCGCCGGGCTCGCCATGGCAATCGGCCTGGATGTGGTCGAGCGTATCGCGCTACGGGTCCGGGCCCCCAAGCCTGCGACCCTGATCGGCAGCGGTCAGGTCGAACAGGTCGCCCAGCAGATCCGGATGGAAGAGGCACAGCTCGTCGTGTTCGACGGCGCCCTCACGCCCGTCCAGCAGCGCAATCTGGAGACCGCGCTGGAGGCCAAGGTCATCGACCGTACCGGCCTGATCCTTGAGATTTTCGGCGAGCGTGCCGCGACCGCCGAAGGGCGGTTGCAGGTCGAACTGGCGCATCTGGATTACCAGGCGGGTCGACTGGTTCGCAGTTGGACCCACCTTGAGCGTCAGCGCGGCGGCTTCGGCTTTCTGGGCGGTCCCGGCGAGACGCAGATCGAGGCCGACCGGCGGATGATCCGCGACCGCATGGCGCGCCTGCGTCGTGAGCTGGATCAAGTCAGCCGGACCCGCGGCCTCCACCGCGATCGGCGTCAGCGCGCGCCTTGGCCGATTATTGCACTGGTCGGCTATACCAACGCCGGGAAATCGACGCTTTTCAATCGGTTGACGGGCGCCGATGTCATGGCGAAGGATTTGCTGTTCGCCACGCTCGACCCGACATTGCGACAGATCCAACTGCCGGGGATCGACAAGGCGATCCTGTCGGACACGGTGGGGTTCGTCTCCGATCTGCCGACGCAGCTCGTCGCCGCGTTCAAGGCGACACTGGAAGAGGTGGTGTCCGCCGACCTGCTGATCCACGTCCGCGATATCGCCCATCCCGATAGCGAAGCCCAGCGGGCGGATGTCGAAGCGGTGCTGACCGAGATTGGCGTCGATCCCGAAACCCCGCGCTTCGAGGCGTGGAACAAGGTGGATCTGGTTGAAGGCGATCCGCGCCACGACCTTCTCGCGGAAGCCGAGCGGCGTTCCAACATCGTTGCAGTATCGGCAATGACGGGGGAGGGTATCGATGACCTGATCGAGCAGGTGGCGCAGGCGCTGACCTCCGGCCACCGCCGCTACCGCGTAACGCTCGACGCAGGCGACGGGGCGGGGGCCGCATGGCTGCATGCCCATGGCGAAGTGCTCGATCAGGCGATCGAGGGCGAGCAGGCGGTTTATGATGTGCGCCTGTCCCAGCCCGATTATGATCGGTTCACCCGTCGCGGCGCTTGACCCTCTGCCAAAGGGCTTCCTTGGCTTCCAGATCGAGCGCCGCGAAGCCTTCGCCGGCTTCCTGCTCCATGGCACGAAAGCGACGCTCGAACTTGAGGTTGCCGTTACGCAACGCCGCCTCGGCGTCGATGCCATGGTGGCGCGCCCAGTTGACGACAGCGAACAGCAGATCGCCGAATTCCTCTTCGAGCGTCTCCGGCGTCGCTTCGGCAATCTCCTGCAATTCCTCGTCGATCTTGGCACGCGCGCCTTGTGGATCGGGCCAGTCGAAGCCGACCCTGGCCGCGCGGTTCTGCAGCTTCTCGGCCCGCATAAGCGCAGGCAGGCCGAGCGCCACACCGTCGAGCGTACCGCTCGCCGCCTTGGCGCGTCGCTCGTCGGCCTTGATCTGCTCCCAAAGGTGATGGCCGCCCTCGGCGACGTCGCCGAAGATGTGCGGATGGCGGCGCTCCATCTTGTCGCTGATCGCGGTCACGACATCCGGGAAGGAGAAATGGCCCAGGTCGGCGGCGATCTGGGCATGGAAGACGACCTGCAGTAGCAGATCGCCGAGTTCGTCCTTCAGGTCCGCCATGTCACCGCGCGCAATCGCGTCCGCGACTTCATGGGCTTCCTCGATCGTATAGGGCGCGATGCTCTCGAAGCTCTGGGCAACGTCCCATTCGCAACCCGTTTGGGGGTCACGCAGGCGCTTCATGATGGTCAGCAGGCGATCCACCGGACCTTACTCCTCAAGTTTGATAATATATATTATGTAAAACAATGTCAGTTGAGTTCGTTGAGGATGAGCACGCCTTCCTCCACCCTCCACGACCGCAGCCGTCGCAGCACATTCATTCCGATGACGTCCTGATCGCCGAAGCTGGGTGATACGATCGCGCCGACATCGTTCAACTCGATGGGCCCGATCGAGAGATGGCGGATCGTCGCATGATCAGCGGTGGTCCTGCCATTCGCGGTCTCGACCATCGTAGCGAACGGACTCTCGCCGAGATCGAGCCCGGCGGCCTTGGCCGTCGCCTGCGACAAGGCGGTCGTCGTGGCCCCGCTATCGATCAGCATACGCCGTTGGACACCGTTAATCCGGACATCTGCCCAGAAATGTCCGTCCTCCGCCACCGCGATGCGCACCACGCCCTCTGGCGCGCCACGGCCCGGCAGAAGCCTACTCAGCTGGTCACGCTGTGCGGCAACCAGAAAGGCCACGCCGAAGATACCGATCCACATCAACGCCATGCGCAGCGTCCGGCCAATCGGAATGCGCCGAGCCGCCAAGGCGCTCAGCGGCAGCAGAAGGATCAGGCCATAGTATAGGAAGTCCATGACCCGATCCGTGCTCACGGTATCAGCTCCAACCCGTCATAGGCCGGACAAACACCGGGCGGCAGTTCGCGGCACAATGTGGCATAGTCCATCGACTGATCCATATGGATCAACGCGCTCTGTCGCGGTTCGAGTTCGTCGATCCATTCGAGAACTGTCGGAAGATCGGCATGCGCGGGATGCGGATGGCGTCGCAGTGCATCCACGACCCATAGATCGACATGACGATAAAGATCCGCCATCGGTTCCGTTAACTGATGAAAATCAGTAGCATAGCCAATGCTCTTGCCATCACAGTCGAAGCGCAGTCCCGCAGAGAATATTCGGCCATGCGGCTGATCGAGCGACCGGATACGGATCGACCCCATCATGATATCGTCCTCCAGCACCGTCATGGTGGCGGTCGGCGGATAGCCCGTTTTCCCCTGAAACACATAGCCGAAGCGGCGCTGCAGGGCTTCCGCCGTCGCGGGGCGTGCGTAACCGGCGACCGGATGCCCCAGGGCATGGTAGATCTGCCGGACGTCATCGATCCCGTGGCAATGATCGGCGTGGTCGTGCGTCCAGATGATCGCGTCCACCGTGCCGATCTCCGCAGCAAGCAACTGCTCGCGCATATCGGGCCCCGTGTCGATCAGGATGCGCGTTCCGTCATGCTCGATCAGCGCCGAGCATCGCATACGACGGTTGCGGGGCTCGGTAGGGTCGCATGCCCCCCAGTCATTGCCGATCCGAGGGACCCCGGAGGAGGTGCCGCAACCCAGAATGCGGATTTTCACGCGGCGGTCTTCGCGAACAGACGATGAAAGTTTTCCGCCGTCGCGCAGGTCAGAACGTCCAATGGCTCACCGCGCAGGTCCGCGAGGAACGCTGCGGTATCCGCGACGAAGGACGGCTCCCCCGTCTTGCCCCGATGCGGAACGGGGGCCAGAAACGGCGCATCGGTTTCGACGAGCAACCGGTCTAATGGCAGGCGCGCGGCGGTGGCCTGCAAATCTCTCGCGTTCTTGAAGGTCACGATACCCGAAATGGATATATAAAAGCCTAACGCCAAAGCCTTATCGGCGAAATCTCCGCTGGCTGTGAAACAGTGGATAACGCCGGGATAGGCCCCCTTCCCCATTTCTTCGGTCAGGATTGCAGCAGTATCGTCCTCTGCATCGCGTGTGTGTACGACCAGCGGCAGACCGGTTTCGCGACAGGCGGTGATATGCGCGCGAAAGCTGGCCTGTTGCCGTTCGCGGTCGCTGTGATCGTAATAATAGTCGAGCCCGCTCTCGCCGATGCCGACGACGCGCGGATGCGTGGCGCGCTCGACCAGTTTCGCGGTATCGATATGGGCATGGGCATCGGCCTCATGCGGGTGGATGCCGATCGTCGCCCATACATCGGGTTCGCGCTCGGCCGTGGCGATCACCGCATCCCATTCGCTCTCCCGGGTCGAGATGTTGAGCATGGCCGTAACCCCGCGATCCCGCGCGCGGGTGAGGATCGCGGCCTGATCCTCGACCAGCCCCTTGTAATTGAGGTGGCAGTGGCTGTCGGCGAGCATCAGGCGTCGGCCTCGGCCGGGATTTCGAGGCGGGGAAAGGCCGGGGTCGGCGGCGACAGGGCCATGCCGCTGGATGCACGGCGGGCATACCAGCCGTCATCGTCGATCGCCGCATGATCGCGCTCCTCGGCCCCCAGCGTGTCGAGCACCAGCCCTGCCCCACGCGGCGTGACCGGCAGAATGGCGATGGCGAGCATCCGGATTGCGCGGACCAACGTCCCCAGCACGGCATGCATCCGCTCCGGGTCGGTCTTGCGCAGCGACCATGGCGCCTGCACGTCGATATACTGGTTGCAGGCATAGACGCCGCGCATCCACGCCTCGATCCCCTGGCTCAGCATCAGGTCGTCGAACGCGGTCTTCAACCCGGCACAGGCGACCACGACCTCCTCGATCAGGACCGCATCTGCGGGATCGGCGCGCCCCGGTTCGGGAAGCTCGCCGTTCAAATTCTTGGCGATGAACGACAAGGTCCGCTGGGCCAGGTTGCCGAAGCTGTTGGCCAGTTCGGCATTGACCCGCGTCACGATCGCTTCGGCGGAATAGGAGCCATCCTGCCCGAAGCTGACCTCGCGCAGGAAGAAATAGCGCAGCGCATCGACGCCGAAGGCATCCGCCAGTCCCATCGGATCGACGACATTGCCGACCGACTTGGACATCTTCTCGCCCCGGTGGAGCAGGAAGCCATGGCCGAACACCGACTGCGGCAGAGGCAAATCGGCCGACATCAGGAATGCGGGCCAATAGACCGTGTGGAAGCGGACGATATCCTTTCCGATCAAGTGCAGATTGGCAGGCCAGAAACGTGCCAACTCGCTGTCCTTGTTGGGATAGCCCGTGCCGGTCAGATAGTTGGTCAGCGCATCGACCCACACATACATGACATGGCCGGGGCTGTCGGGCACCGGCACCCCCCAGTCGAAGCTGGTGCGCGATACGGACAGGTCGGACAGCCCACCCTCGACGAAGCGCATCACCTCGTTCCGGCGGCTTTCCGGGCGGATGAAATCGGGATTGTCGCGATAAAGGTCGAGCAGCGGCTGCTGGTATTTCGACAGGCGGAAAAACCACGTCTCCTCCGCCGTCCATTCGACCGGCGTCCCCTGCGGCGACAGCTTGGTGCCGTCTTCTCCGGTGGTCAGTTCGGCTTCGTCGTAAAAGGCCTCGTCACGGACCGAATACCAGCCCTCATAGCGGTCAAGATACAGGTCACCCTTGTCCTGCATCGCCTTCCAAATGGCTTGGCTGGCGGCATAATGATCGGCGTCGACCGTCCGAATGAAACGGTCATAGCTGATATCAAGACGATCGGCCATGACATGGAAATAACTGGACATTTCGTCGGCGAACTCGCGCGTGGAAATGCCGCGTGCGCGCGCCGCCTGGGCCATTTTCAGGCCGTGCTCGTCGGTGCCCGTCTGGAACAGCACGTCGCGCCCCGCCTGGCGCTGGAACCGCGCGATGACGTCCGCTGCGACCATTTCATAGGCATGGCCGATATGGGGACGGCCATTGGGATAGTGGATCGCGGTGGTGATATAGAATGGATCGGCCATGCCCGGTCCCTAGAACATCGCTTCGTGCAGGTGAAGCCCGCCCCGCTCAGCCACGCAACGTCCAGGCCAGCCACAGCCAGCCCAGGATCAGGATCGTCCCGCCGATGGGCGTCACCGCGCCCAGCCAGCGCGGCGCACCGAACGCCATGGCGTAGAGCGTGCCCGCGAAAATCCCGCCGCCGATGACGAAAGACCATGCGACACCCCGCGCCTCCATTCGAAGCGCGACGAGTGCGGCGACCGCGTGGATCAGCTGATACTGACCACCGGTCCGCAGCCACTCGACCGCGATCCCCTCGGCCCGGTGCGCGCCGAACGCCCCCGCCGCAATGGCGATCGCGCCCGACAAGGCCGCCAGGATACCCAGTAACGCCATGATCAGACCTTTCGTTCGTCCTGCGTGATGATCCGGTCGTTAGCCGCCCGAAGGTCGCCCGACGCGGCCTGTGCCGCCAGCCGTTCCTTGTCGCGGGCTCGGTACATGGTTTCGACCCGATCAATCTCCGCACGATCGATCTTCAGGCTGTCCATCGCCAGGCGCGCCATCTTGACCGCCGACTCGAGAACCTCGCGAACCACATAGGATGCGGGCCCGCCCTTCAGCCGCAGGACGGCGCGGCGATCATAGGCGCGCACGAACAGCGAAGCGTTGGGGAAGGCCGCATGGACGCTTTCCAGAAGCTCCAGCGTGATCTGATCCTCGTCGAGGCAGAACAGGATCAACTCGGCTTCCGCCGCTCCCGCCTGTCGCAGCAGGTCCAACCGGGTGCCGTCGCCATAATAGACCTTCGCCCCGAACTCGGCGGCGATGTCGATCATCTCGATATCGCGGTCGATCAGCGTAACGGGAATGTCGCTGGCGATCAGCATCTGCGCCACCGTCTGGCCGAACCGGCCATAGCCGACGATAAGCGCGTTGGCGCCGTCGGTCACCGGGCCCTCACGCTTCTCGCCACGCATGATGACCGGCTCTTCGCGAATGCGGCGGGTGGCCGCCATCAGGAACGGGGTCGTCGCCATCGAGAGGGTAATGATCGCCCCGAACAGGCTCGCCGCCTCGGGTGCGATCAGATATCCCGCCTGCGCCTGCGCAAACAGGACGAAGCCAAATTCGCCGCCCTGACTCATCAGCAGCCCGAGCGCGAAGGCCGACCGCCAGTTCATCCGGAATGCCAGTCCGATCAGGAAGATGACGAAGGTCTTGGTCGCGATCAGCGCCAGGGCCATGACCGCGACGAAGATCGGTCGCTCGATGATCGCGGGCAGATTGAGCATCATCCCGACCGCGAGGAAGAACAGGCCGAGCAGGATCGATCGGAACGGCTCGACATCCGCCTCCAGTTCGTGCCGATACGGACTGTCGGCCAGCATCACCCCGGCGATGAACGCCCCTAGCGCGGTCGAGAGGCCGAGCATCTCCATGACCGCGGCGCTGGCGATGACGGTGAAGAGCCCGGCAAAGACGAACATCTCCCGCTCGCCCATATTGCCGATCAGCCGGAACAGCGGGCGTAGCAGGAAGCGGCCCGCGACGATCAGGCCGATGATCGCCGCCCCAGTCTCCAGCGCCAATATCCATCCCGGGGGGCCGGCATGATCCGCCGGATTGCGCGACATGGCGGCGACGATCGTGATCAGCGGGACGATCGACAGGTCCTGAAACAGCAGGATCGAGAAGGCCCGCTCGCCAAAGGGGGTGCGCAACCGCCCGGAGGATTGCAGCATCGGCAGGACCTGCGCCGTCGAGGACAGGGCGAGCGGCAGGCCGAGCGCCAGGGCGGCTTCCATCGAGAAATGGGCGAGCAGCACGATGCCCGTGATCGCCAGGCCGCATGCCGTTACCTGAAGCAGGCCCAGACCGAAAATCTCATGCTTCATCCGCCACAAGCGGGCCGGGTTCAACTCCAGCCCGACGATGAACAGCAGGAGCGTGATGCCGATCTCGGCGATGCCCAGCTTGGACTCCGCGTCCCCGACCAGCCCGAGGACATGCGGGCCGACGACCGCTCCCGCGACGAGATAACCTAGCGTCGCACCTAGACCGAGGCGACGAAAGACCAGAACGAACGCCAGGCCAAAGCCCAGCAGGATCGCCCCATCCCTCAGCAGCGAGATCTCGCTGTGCATCAGCGGGGACCCTGCGCCACGGCGTCTTGGGCCGCATCCTGGGCGGCCCGTGCGGCGGCCTCAAATGCCAGGCGGATGGAGGGATGGCGTGCGCTATAGGTCAAGGCGGGCGCGAAGACGTTCATGCCAGGCCAGTCGGGGACTTCCCTCCGCGTACCGGCCAGCCATTCGGCCAGGGAATCGCGCGCCGCAGCCAGCTCGGTCACGCTGCGACCGATGACATTCGCGGACAACAGCGCCGACGATGCCTGTCCCAAGGCGCAGGCCCTGACCAGCATGCCGATCTCCGCCACCCGGCCATCGGCGTCCAGATTGAGATCGACGGTGACCCGGCTCCCGCAAATGGGTGAGCGGCGCTCGACGCTGGCCATCGGGTCGGGCAGGCGCCGATCATGCGGAATGGCGGTGGTCAGCCGCAGGATCTCGGCATTGTAGAGAGGGGCGTTCATGATGGGGTCTCGCTGGCATTGGCCGTGCCGCTGTCGTTGGATGGGGTCGGCGCGCCGAAGACGGGCAGGCCGCGACGACGGCGGTCGACGAAGTCGGCAATGCCCGCGCTGGTGGCATTGAGCAGCTTATAGGTGCGGCTCTTCACCATCCATTCGGGTCGCCTTGCCGGGCCGCCGCTGACGGTGTCGATCATCAAAGCGACGACCAGGAAGACGAGGCTGGCGAGGATCAATCCCTTGAGCGCGCCGAAGCCGAACCCCAGCGCGCGGTCCACCGGGCCCAGGACAGAGGTGCGCGTCCGGCTGCCGATGGCGCGAGCGACCATGCGCCCACCCAGATAGGTGACGCCGACGATCAACGCGAAGGCCAGCACCGCCGATCCCGACACCGTCCCGACCAGCCCGGTCAGCGCCTGTGCCAGCGGGATATGGAATAATTTGAGCGCTGCCACGATCGCCACCCAGGCGAACAGCGCCAGAAACTCGGTCACGAAGCCACGGAGAAAGCCTTGAATGGCCGCGCCGAACACTGCGATCAGGACAAGAATATCGAGGGCAGTCAATGCTTTCTATCCCGTACCTTATCCCGAGCGTTACAAACGGGCCATCTCCGCTATGGCGCGAGGAACGGACATGGCGGTGCCTGACGCTCTTCGCTACCCCCGGCCCAGCATATGGTCAACGAACTCGGCCAATGTCCGGAAGCCCGTCATCCGCAAGCCCCCTTCGTCCCCCGCCATCGCGCGGGGCACCATCGCCTTTTCGAAGCCGAGCTTGCCCGCCTCCTTCAACCGCAATGGGCCATGGGCGACCGAGCGGACTTCCCCTGAAAGGGCGATCTCACCGAAGACGATCGCGTCGGCGGGCACCGGTCGCTCCGACAGCGCCGAAATCAGTGCGGCGGCGACGGCCAGATCGGCGGCGGGGTCCTGCACCCGGTATCCGCCCGCGATGTTGAGATAGACTTCCGCCGAGGAAAAGCTCAGCCCGCACCGCGCCTCCAGCACCGCCAGGATCATGGCGAGGCGGCCCGTATCCCACCCCACCACTGCCCGCCGAGGCGTCGCACCCGATGCCAGCCGGACGGTCAGCGCCTGGATCTCGACCAGCACCGGCCGCGTCCCTTCCAGCGCCGGAAAGACCGTTGCGCCGGTGACGCCCTCCTCGCGACTGGTCAGGAACAGCGACGAGGGATTGCCGACCTCGGTCAGTCCTTCGGTCTGCATCGCGAAGACGCCGATTTCGTCGGTCCCGCCGAAGCGGTTCTTGATGGCGCGAAGGATGCGATATTGATGGCTGCGCTCGCCCTCGAAGGCGAGGACGGTGTCGACCATATGCTCCAGCACGCGCGGACCCGCGATCGATCCGTCCTTGGTCACATGGCCGACCAGCACCACGGCGGTGCCGCGTTCCTTGGCGAAGCGGATCAACTCCTGGCCCGATGCCCGGACCTGGCTCACCGTCCCCGGCGCGCCCTCGATCAGGTCGGAATGCATGGTCTGGATCGAGTCGATGATGAGCAAGGCGGGCGGCGTGCCGATCGACAAGGTGGTCAGGATATCGCGAACCGACGTCGCCGCCGCCAGCCGGACCGGAGCCTGCCCCAGGCCCAGCCGCCTGGCCCGCAGACGCACCTGATCGGCCGCCTCCTCGCCCGAGACATAGGCGACCGGCCGCCCCGCCATGGCCAGCTTCGCCGCCGCCTGAAGGAGCAATGTCGACTTGCCGATACCCGGATCGCCGCCGATCAGGGTCGCCGACCCTTCGACAAATCCGCCACCGAGCGCACGGTCCAGCTCGCCAATGCCCGTCTCCATCCGGTCGGGGAGCGGAATGTCGGCGTCGAGCCCGACAAGCTGGATCGCCCGGCCCCCGCCCTGAAGATTATGCTTCGCGGCAAACGGCGTGACCTGAACCGGGGCCTCTTCCAACATCGTGTTCCATTCGGAACAATCGGGGCATTGCCCCTGCCAACGGGACGATACCGATCCGCAGGCTTGGCAGACATAGCGCTTTTGAACCTTGGCCATGCTTTCCATCTAATCGGCCCGGAACGAAAATGGAACATCGTTCGCGATCCGGCTCGGGATAGTTTTTGATGGTCTATAGTTTTTGATGGTCTATATCGCTATGGGGCGGCCTCCATGACCCCAGACCCGTTTCGCGTCGCGTTGTTCAGCGGCAACTATAATTATACCCGCGACGGCGCGAACCAGACGCTGAACCGGCTGGTCGGGCATCTGCTCGATCGCGGTGTGGCGGTCCGTGTCTATTCGCCGACTTCCGCGACGCCCGCCTTTCCGCCGGTCGGCGATCTGGTCGACGTGCCCGCCATTCCGATGCCGTTTCGCGCCGATTACAAGCTGGCGCGCGGCCTGCCTGCCAAGGTGCGCGCCGATCTGGAGGCCTTCGCCCCCAATATCGTCCATGTCTCCGCGCCCGAATTTCTGGGCCATGCGGCGGTTCGATGGGCGCGGGAAAAGGGCGTGGCGTCGATCGCGTCGGTCCATACGCGGTTCGAGACCTATCCGGCCTATTACGGCCTGGGCTTTCTGGAGCCGGCGATCATCCGGTTGCTCACCCGTTTCTACAACCGGTTCGACCGGATCGTCGCGCCCAGCCCCAGCATGATCGCGCTGTTGCGTGGCTGGGGCGTGACGCCGCCGATGGGCATCTGGTCGCGCGGGATCGATCATGACCGGTTCCAACCCTCGCGCCGGAGCCTGGAATGGCGGCGGTCATTGGGTATCGCGGACGATGAGGTGGCGATCGGTTTCCTGGGGCGATTGGTCAAGGAAAAGGGCCTCGACGTCTTTGCTGAGGCGCTGGCCGAACTTCGCCGTCGTGGCGTGCCGCACAAGGTGCTGGTCGTCGGCAAGGGGCCCGCACAGGAGTGGTTCGCCAAGGCGACGCCCGATGCGATCTTCGCGGGCTATCAGACCGGGGTCGATCTGGGCCGTGCCGTCGCGTCGATGGACATCTTCTTCAACCCCAGCGTCACCGAGACGTTCGGCAACGTCACGACCGAGGCGATGGCGGCAGGCGTGCCGGTGGTGGCCGCCAATGCGACCGGCGCGATGGACCTCGTCGCGGATGGGGAGACCGGCTATCTGGTCGGCGCGCGCGATATCCCGGGCTATGCCGACGCGCTGGAGCGGATCGCGACCGACGCCGCCCTGCGCCGCCGGTTCAGCGAGGCGGGGCACGCCCGCGTCGCCGATTACCGATGGGACAAGGTCAACGACGCCGTCCTCGACGCCTATCGCGCGCTGTTCGCCGAGCGAGACTGAGTCACCCCTCGCGCCAATCGAAGGTCAGCGGCGCCTCGCGAAAGGCGAAGCGGTCGAGGTGGCTGGACACGACCTCCCGCATCCGGGCGGTGTCTTCGCCGTCCGGCACCGTCAGGACGATATCCAGCGTCTCGCTATCCGCTCGCATGTCCAGTTTCGATCCGTTGGGGAACAGGATCGTGCCTTCCTCCGGCGTGAAGTGGACTTCCATCTTGTGCGACCAGTGCTTGGCAAGCTGCTGGAGGTAGCGGCTGGCCGAAAGGGTCGGCACGCGTGCGACGGACCGGCTCATTTCAGGCGCTCCACCTTCTGGGCGAGTTCGTCGATCATGGCAGCGACGTCGTGGATCATCGCCTGCGACGCATCGCCCGCGCCGAAGCGTTCGCCCAGCGCCATTTTCAGCCCACCCATGGCCCGCCGGATCGGCGCGGCATCGACGCGCTGCCGATGCTCGCCCAGCGCCTGGAGACGCGCCAGCAAAGCCTCGACCTGCTCGGCATTCTCCGACAGGTGCGCATGACCGGCGTCGGTGGCCGCGAAACGTTTCTTGGCCCCTTCGGAGCGCTGTTCTTCGATAAAGCCCATCTCGTCGAGCAGGGTGATGGTCGGATAGATGACGCCGGGGCTGGGCGCATAGGCGCCGCCGGTCATTGCCTCGATCTCGCGGATCAGGTCGTAACCATGGCGCGGTTCGTCGGCGATCAGCTTCAGCAGGATGAGGCGCAATTCGCCGCCATCGAACATTCGCCGGCTGCGCCCGCCAGGGCCCCGGCGACGATGCTCTCCGTCGTTAAGCCGCTCGCCCCGGTGGAAGAAGCGCTCGACGTCCATCTCCGGTGCGAAGCCATGCCGTGCGGCGTGATGGCGACGATGACCGCCGCCGTGTGAAAAACGAAACATGAGGAGTCCTCGATATGAATTGATGCACTCAAGATATATCTTAGGTTCGCCAAGTCAAGATGCTTTGCGATATATCTTCAGACGTCAGGGTGACGTCGCGCTCCGCACCCCTTACATGATGCTCATGGCCGATCTGTTCGCGGGCATGGAGCCCGCCCCCCTTCCCACCACCGTCCCCGCTGATGCGCCGCTGGCCGATCGTCTGCGCCCTGCCCAACTGAGCGAGGTCGTGGGGCAGGATCACCTGACCGGGCCGGAGGGCGCGATCGGGCGGATGGTCGCGGCGCAGCGACTGTCGTCGATGATCCTGTGGGGGCCGCCGGGTACGGGCAAGACGACGATCGCGCGCCTGCTGGCGGCGGCGGTCGGCTTGCGATTCGCGTCGATCTCGGCGGTGTTCTCGGGCGTGGCGGACCTGAAGAAGGTTTTCGCGGAGGCGCGCGAACATTCCCGCATGGGCCAGCGGACGCTGTTGTTCGTGGACGAGATCCACCGCTTCAATCGGGCCCAGCAGGACGGGTTTCTGCCCTTTGTGGAGGATGGCACGGTCACGCTGGTCGGCGCGACGACCGAGAACCCGTCTTTCGAGCTCAACGCGGCATTGCTCAGCCGGGCACAGGTGCTGATCCTCCATCGGCTGGGCCAGACCGCGCTCGAACAGTTGCTCACGCGTGCGGAGGCGGAGATGGAGCGCCCCCTGCCTCTGCAATCGGCGGCGCGAGAGGCGCTGATCGCCAGTGCGGACGGCGACGGTCGGTTCCTGCTCAACCAGGCCGAGACGTTGTTCGCCGTCGACCTGCCCGAACCGCTCGACGCCGCTGGGCTGTCGGCCTTCCTGCAAAGGCGGGTCGCGGTCTATGACAAGGATCGCGAGGGGCATTACAACCTCATCTCGGCGCTCCACAAATCGATCCGGGGATCGGACCCCCAGGCCGCGCTCTATTATCTCGCCCGGATGCTGACGGCGGGCGAGGAGCCGCTCTACCTGCTGCGTCGCCTGACCCGGACCGCGATCGAGGATATCGGGCTGGCCGATCCGCAGGCGCTCAACCAGTGTCTGGCCGCCAAGGATGCCTATGAGTTTCTGGGCTCTCCGGAGGGGGAATTGGCGATCGTCCAGGCCTGCCTCTACTTGGCCACCGCGCCCAAATCGAACGCGGCGTATAAGGCGCAGAAGCAGGCGTGGCGGATCGCCAAGGAGACCGGGTCGCTGATGCCGCCCGCCAACATCCTGAACGCGCCGACGAAGCTGATGAAGCAGATCGGCTATGGCGCGAACTATCAATATGACCATGACGCAGAGGGCGGCTTTTCGGGCGCAAATTACTGGCCCGACGAATTGCCGCCGCAGGACTTCTACGCGCCTTCGGGGCGTGGCCTGGAGAAGCGCATCGCCGAGCGGATGGCATGGTGGGACGAGCGACGGCGGGCCCTGCGCGATCAGGACGGGGAGGTTGGTGATCGCGGCTGACCGTTTCACCGGCTTTGTCGCGATCGACTGGTCGGGCGCTCATGGCTCCTCGCATAACGGCATCCGCCTGGCGATGTGCGAGGTCGGACAGACGGCGCCGGAAATCGTCGCGCCGCCGGGCCGTCCCTGGTCGAGGGAGGGCGTCGCCGACTGGGTGCTGGAACGCGCCGCCGAGCCGTTGCTGATCGGCTTCGACTTCAGCTTTTCGGCGCCTTTCGTCTCCCGTGGCGCGCATCTGCCCGGCGAGACCCCGACCGCCGATGCGCGCGCACTCTGGGCCTATGTCGACGAGAGCTGTGACGATCCCGATCTCGGCGCGCGGAGCTTTTTGGAGGCGCGGCGCGGGCGGCATTTCTATTTCGGTGTCGCAGACGGAAAAAAGGCCGACTTCCTCCATTGGCGGGCCTGCGAGGTGGCGGCGGATGGCGGGCGGAAGCCTTCGACCGTCTATGATGCGATCGGCGCGTCGCAGGTCGCCAAGGCGAGCTTCGCCGGGATGCGGTTGCTTCGCCGGCTCGACGGTCGGGTACCGGTCTGGCCGTTCGATCCCGTGCCGCCGGCGGGCGCATTGGTGGTCGAAATCTATACATCCATCGCCGCCAGAGACGCCGGGCGCCCGCGCGGGCGAAGCAAGATGCGCAGCGCCGAAGCTCTGGACGACGCGCTGACCCATCTGGGCAGCGAACCGCATGGGACGCTGCAACGCTATGACGATCACAGCACCGATGCGATCCTGACTTCGGCCTGGCTGCGCAAGATGGCGGGACGCGATGATCTCTGGCATCCGGCGGGCCTTTCTCCCCTGATCGCGCGAACGGAGGGCTGGACCTTCGGCGTTTCTTGAAGCATGGAGCCGACGACGCCGGATTAGCACAGCGGTAGTGCAGCGGTTTTGTAAACCGAAGGTCGGGGGTTCGATCCCCTCATCCGGCACCATTTCCTATCGTCTCGCCGTTTCGCCATGGGCACCAAAAGCCCGGCGCTGCGTTACAGTGGCGGAATGATCAAGGTCGCCAGCTATAATATCCGCAAGGGGATCGGCGCCGATCGCAGGCGCAATCCCGACCGCATCATGGATGTCTTACGCGAGGTCGATGCCGACGTCATCGCCTTGCAGGAGGCGGACCGGCGCTTCGGCGACCGCGAAGGCGTCCTTCCCCTGCACCTGCTCGACGAGCACAGCGACTGGAAGCCCATCGTCTATGGCATGAAGGCTCGCTCGCTCGGCTGGCACGGCAATACGATACTGGTCCGCAAGTCGACACAGGTCCTGGACTACGAGGCGATCCACCTTCCCTCTCTGGAACCTCGCGGCGCCGTGATGGCCGATTTGCGGACATCGGGCGGGGTGATCCGTGTCGTGGGCATGCATCTCGACCTGTCCGGGCTGTGGCGGCGGCGGCAGGCGGCGGCGATCCTGTCCCACCTGTCGAGCTGCCTGCATCGCCATCCGACCGTGATGATGGGCGACCTCAACGAATGGACGCGCGGGGCCGGGTGCCTTCGCGATTTCTGCCGCGACTTTACCATGGCGGATACCGGACCGAGCTTTCACGCGCGGCGGCCGATCGGACGACTCGATCGGATTATGGTGTCGTCCGACCTCCGCATCGCCGATTGCGGCGTTCACGCCAGCCCGACCTCGCGAAAGGCGTCGGACCATCTGCCGATCTGGGCCAGGATCGGATCGCGCTGATGCGCGAAAAGGAACTGCGGCTGGCGCTGGTCTGCTATGGCGGGATCAGTTTGGCCGTCTATATGCACGGCATCACCAAGGAAATCTGGCATGTCGTCCGCGCCAGCCGCGCCTCACACGAGGGCGATCCGCCCGCCTCGGCGGTAGATGCGGTCTATCACGATCTGCTCGACGAAATGGCGGAGCGGGGCGGCGTGCGGGTCCGCATCCTGGCCGACATCATCGCGGGGGCGAGTGCGGGTGGGATCAACGGCATCTTCCTGGGACAGGCCCTGTCCACCGGCCAGTCGCTCGATCCGCTGACCGACCTGTGGCTGGAAGCGGCGGATATCGAATCGCTGATCGCGCCCGACGCCGCCCCGACCTCGCGCTTTTCCAAGATGTGGGCACTCCCGATCGCGTGGATGGCGGCCGGGCGCAGCGGCGAGAGGGTCGAAGGGTTGGACGAGGAGACCCGCGAGGAGGTGCGGCGCAAGCTGGGCCACCTCGTCCGTTCGCGCTGGTTCGAGCCGCCCTTCGCCGCCGATGATTTCACCGCGCGTCTGCTGGAGGCGTTCGACCGGATGGCGGCGGCCCCGGTGGGCAAGAGGCTGTTGCCGCCCGGTCAGCCGCTCGACCTGTTCGTCACCGTCACCGATTTCACCGGCCAGCCGCAGCGGCTTCGGCTCCATTCGCCGGGCGAGGTGGTGGAGACCGAGCACCGCATGGTCGTGGACTTCACCGAGCGTGGCGAGGGCAAGCTGGCGGCGGTTCCCGAACTGGTCTTCGCCGCGCGCGCGACCTCCAGCTTTCCGGGCGCCTTCCCACCTTTCACGGTTACCGAACTCGACCGCGTGCTGGCGACCCGCGACCAGTCCTGGCCGGAGCGGGATGAATTTCTTCGCCGCGTCCTTCCGCGTCATCATGCGGCGGGCGCAGCGGACAAGGCGGTGCTGATCGACGGATCGGTGCTGGTCAACGCCCCCTTTCGCCCCGCCATCGACGCGCTGGGTCGCCGTCCGGCCCGGCGACAGGTCGACCGGCGCTTCGTCTATATCGACCCCTTCCCCGGCATGCATTTCCGCCTCCCCGGCGGGGGCGGGCATCCCGGTTTCTTCCAGACGATCATCGGCGCGATCAGCGAATTGCCCCGGCAACAGCCGATCCGCGATAATCTGGAAGCGATCGCCGCGCGCTCCGGCCGGATCGACCGGATGCAGGCGATCCTCGCCGCGATCCGCGAGGATGTGGAGCAGGAGATCGAGCAGCTTTTCGGTCGCACCTTCTTTCTCGACCGTCCCACCGCCGCCCGGCTGGCGTCGTGGCGGGTCCGCGCCCAGGCCGCCGCCGCCGCCAAGGCCGGGTTCAGCTATGCCGCCTATGGCCATCTGAAGGTCGCGGGCGTCATCGACTCGATCGCGACGATGCTGTCCGAGGCGATCGGCGAGGACGGAGCGCAACGACGCGTGCGGCTTCGCGCGATGGTCGAGCGGACGCTCGCCGCCCGCAGCGCCGATGGCGAGGCGATCGCTTTCACCGGCGGCCCGAGCAACGGGGCTAAGGCCTTTCTGCGCAGCTTCGACCTGGGTTTCCGCATCCGCCGGCTGCGGCTGCTCGCCCGCCGCCTGACCGAGTTAGAGGGCGATCATAGCGAGGCCGAACTGGCCCCGATCCGCGACGCCCTCTACGAATCGCTGGCGGAATATCTGGAGCGGCAGAGCGGAGCCGCTGACGACGACCTGGCCCAGGCGGTGCGATCCGCGCGCGATGACGGCGATGTGATACTGGATTGTCTGGAGAAGCGGCTTGACCTGATCAGGCTGGACGGAGAGACGGATACGCGGCTTGCGGGCGCCTTGGCCGGGCTGCCCCGTGCGGCGCGGCGAACGCTGCTCCTGACCTATCTGGGCTTTCCCTATTTCGACGTCGCGACCCTGCCGCTTCTCCAGGGCGAGGGGCTGGACGAGTTCGATCCGATCAAGGTCGACCGGATCGCGCCCGACGATGCGACCGCGATCCGCTCCGGCGGGGCGGAGGCGACGTTGAAGGGTATCCAGTTCCTGACCTTCGGCGCTTTCTTCAGCCGCAGTTACCGCGAAAATGACTATCTCTGGGGGCGGCTGCACGGTGCAGAGCGGATGATCGACATCGCCGTCTCCACCCTGCCCCCGACCATCACGCTGAAGCCCGGCGCGGTGGCGGCGTTCAAGCGGCGTGCGTTCCTGGCGATCCTGGACGAGGAGGAGGATCGCCTGACCGCGATCGCCCCCCTGATCGCCTCGCTTCGCCGTGAGATCGGCTGAAGGCTGGTCATGCCGGGACAACGCGGCTAGACCCCGACGCCAGGCGATGATCGACCGCTCATGGGTCGGCTCGACAGGGGTTAGGCGGAGAAGCGCATGCAGTTCCTGAAAATGCTGTTCTGGTGTCTGCTGGCGTTTCTGGCCGCGGCCTTCACGCTAGGGAACTGGACGACCGTGCCGATCCGGCTGGTCGGCGGACTGGTGGCGGACGTGAACCTGCCGCTGCTGCTGTTCCTGACCTTTCTGCTGGGGCTGGTGCCGACGCTGATCTGGCAACATGCGGCCCGCTGGCGTTTGCGGCAGCGATTGAACGCGAGCGAGCGGGCGCTCGCCGCCGCGACCGCGACGACCGAAACCAGTCCCTATGTCGCCCCGACCGAACCTGCCCCCCTCCCCATCCAGCCGACGGTCTGACCTACCATGAGCAATCGCATCTATGTCGCGATCGATACGCCCGATCTCGCCCGTGCCCAGGCACTGGCGCAGAAGGTCCGCCATCATGTCGGCGGTCTTAAGCTGGGGCTGGAATTCTTCTGTGCGCATGGCGCGACGGGCGTGCGGGAGATGGCGCATATCGGCCTGCCCGTCTTTCTCGACCTGAAGCTGCACGACATTCCCAACACCGTGGCGAAGGCGGTGCAGTCGCTCGGCCCCCTCGCGCCTGCGATCCTGACCGTTCATGCGGCGGGCGGACGTGCGATGCTGGAGGATGCCAAGGCGGCGGCGCCGACGGGAACCAAGGTCGTCGCGGTCACCATGCTGACCAGCCTGGATGCCAGCGACCTGTCCGACACCGGCGTCACGGGCGCGCCCGCCGATCATGTCCGCCGCCTCGCCGATCTGGCGGCGGAAGCGGGCGTCGACGGGATCGTTTGTTCCGGCGAAGAGGTCGCGGCGGTACGCAAGGCGTGGCCCAAGGGCTTCTTCGTCGTACCCGGCGTCCGACCCGCCAATGGCGTCGTCGGCGACCAGAAGCGCGTCGTCACGCCGCGCGCCGCGATCGATGCGGGCGCGTCGATCCTCGTCATCGGTCGCCCCATCACCCAGGCCGAAGACCCGGATGCCGCCGCACGAGCCATCGCCGCCACGCTGTAAGCGTCTGTTTGGAAATAGGCGAAAGAGCCGGTTTCCAAACGGCCTCTAAGACGTTTCTCGACTCCTCCCATTCGGGAAAACGATCATGCCGACCACTGCCAAGATCTGCGGATTGACGACGACTGCGACCCTCGACGCGGCGTTGGGCGGCGGAGCCACTCATGTCGGCTTTGTCTTCTTTCCCGCATCGCCCCGGCATCTGACCTTCGACGTCGCCGCCGGGCTGGCGGGGCGCGTGCCCGATCATGTCCAGCGCGTCGGGGTCTTCGTCGATCCCGACGACCAACTGCTCGAGGCCGCCGTCCGTGCCGGAATGCTCGGCGCGATCCAGCTCCACCGCACTGCGCCCGCCCGCGTCGCCGCGATCCGCGCGAAGTTCGACCGGGAGGTCTGGGCCGCCGTCGCGATCAAGCAGCGCGCCGATGTCGACAAGGCGCGCGACTATGCCGGTGCCGCCACGCTGATCCTCTACGATGCCAAGACCCCGGACGACGCCTCGCTGCCGGGCGGCATGGGGCTGCGTTTCGACTGGAGCCTGCTCGACGGGGTTCACCACCCCCTGCGCTGGGCTTTGTCCGGCGGGCTGGATGAGGGCAACGTCGCCGAAGCGATACGCCGGACGGGCGCGCCGCTTGTCGATGTCTCCTCGGGCGTCGAGCGCGCGCCCGGCGTCAAGGATATGGACAAGATCGCCGCGTTCCTTAAAGCCGTTGCGACAAATCAGTGACAGGATCGTTTGCAGGGCACGCCCCGCCTACGCCCAAGGAATACGAAATGAACGCCCCCAACTCCTTCCGCGCCCAGCCCGACGAGCGCGGCCATTTCGGTGAATTCGGCGGTCGCTATGTCGCCGAGACGCTGATGCCGCTAATCCTCGACCTGGAGCGCGAATATCGCGCGGCCCAGGTGGACCCGGCCTTCAAGGCCGAGTTCGACGGGCTGATGACCCATTATGTCGGCCGTCCCAGCCCGATGTACTATGCCGAGCGCCTGACCGAGATGCTCCGCGAGACCGCGCCGGAGGGCAAAGGCCCCAAGGTCTATTTCAAGCGCGAGGAACTCAACCACACCGGCGCGCACAAGATCAACAACTGCATCGGCCAGATTTTGCTCGCCAAGCGGATGGGCAAGACGCGGATCATTGCCGAGACGGGTGCGGGCCAGCATGGCGTCGCGACCGCGACGGTGGCGGCGCGCTTCGGCCTGCCCTGCACGATCTTCATGGGCGCACGCGATATCGAGCGCCAGGCACCCAATGTGTTCCGTATGAAGCTGCTGGGGGCGGAGGTTCGCCCGGTGACTTCGGGCGCGCAGACGCTGAAGGATGCGATGAACGAGGCGTTGCGCGACTGGGTCGCCAATGTCCACGACACCTTCTACATCATCGGCACGGCGGCGGGCCCGCATCCCTATCCGGAGATGGTTCGCGACTTCCAATCGGTGATCGGCACCGAGTCGCGGGCGCAGATCCTGGAGGCGGAAGGGCGCCTGCCCGATCTGCTGGTTGCGGCGGTCGGGGGTGGGTCGAATGCCATCGGGCTGTTCCATCCCTTCCTCGACGATTCCGACGTTGCGATGCTGGGGATCGAGGCGGCAGGCCATGGCCTTGCCACCACCCAGCATGCCGCCAGCCTGACCGGCGGCAAGCCCGGTATCCTGCACGGCAACAAGACCTATCTGTTGCAGGACGAGGACGGTCAGATCACCGAGGCGCATTCGATTTCGGCGGGCCTCGACTATCCGGGCATCGGGCCCGAGCATAGCTGGCTGAACGACACCGGGCGCGTCGTTTATGAAGGCATCACCGACAGTGAGGCGCTGGACGCGTTCCAGCTCTGCTGCAAGATCGAGGGGATCATCCCCGCGCTCGAAAGCAGCCACGCGCTGGCGGGCCTCATCAAGCGCGCGCCGACCATGGACCGCGACCAGATCGCGCTCGTCAACATATCGGGCCGGGGCGACAAGGACATCTTCACCGTCGCCGACGCCATGGGAGTGAAGATGTGAGCCGGATCACCGACCGTTTCGCGCATTGCGCTCAGGCGGGCCGCGCCGCACTGGTGACCTTCGTCACGGCCGGCGATCCGACGCCGGGCGATACCGCCGCGATCCTCGACGCGCTGGTCGAGGGCGGCGCCGATGTGATCGAGCTGGGCATGCCCTTCACCGATCCGATGGCCGATGGCCCCGCCATCCAAAAGGCGAATATCCGCAGCCTAGGCGCGGGCACCCGCACCGCCGATGTGCTGTCGATCGCCTCCGCCTTTCGTGCGCGCCACCCGGGGGTGCCGCTGGTCCTGATGGGCTATGCCAACCCGATGACGGTGCGCGGACCCGAATGGTTCGCCAAGGCCGCCGCGGAGGCGGGCGTGGACGGCGTGATCTGCGTCGACGTTCCCGCCGAGGAAGACGATGCGCTGGGCGTCGCTCTTCGCGCGGAGGGCATCGCCTCGATCCGCCTCGCCACCCCGACCAGCGATGCCGCGCGCCTGTCGACGATTTTGACGGGCGCGGACGGCTTCCTCTATTATGTCTCGGTCGCCGGGATCACGGGACAGCAACAGGCCGCGCAATCCTCGATCGAGGAAGCCGTCGCGCGGTTGAAGGCGGCGACGCATCTGCCGGTCGCCGTCGGCTTCGGCGTTCGCACCCCCGAACAGGCGGCGGCGATCGGACGCGTGGCCGACGGCGTCGTGGTCGGCTCGGCGATCGTCGAACTGGTCGGCGAGCATGGCGCCGCTGCGCCCGCGCCGGTCCGCGCCTATATTGAAACTCTGTCGTCGGCATTGGCCGACGCGCGCAAGGAACTCGCATGAGCTGGCTCAACAGCGTCCGCAACGTCATCCCCTTCGTCGTCAAGAAGGAGACGCCCGACAACCTCTGGCACAAGTGCAAGGGATGCGGGCAGATGGTCTTCACCAAGGAGCTGGAAGACAATCTGAACGTCTGCCCGAAGTGCGACCATCATGATCGCATCGGGCCCAAGGTGCGGTTCCGCCATTTGCTGGACGAAGGCAGTTGCAGCGAACTACCCGCCGCCAAGGTGCCGGAGGACCCGCTCAAGTTCCGCGACTCGAAGCGCTATGCCGATCGTCTGAAGGCAGCGCGCGTCAGCGCCGCCGAGACGGACGCGCTGATCAATGCGCGCGGCAAGATCCTGGGCCACAAGGTTGTGGTCGGGGTTCAGGACTTCGCCTTCATGGGCGGATCGATGGGGCTGGCGGTCGGCGAGGCATTCGTGCGCGGCGTCGAGGCGGCGATTGCCGACCAATGCCCCTATGTCATCTTCACCGCCTCGGGCGGCGCGCGCATGCAGGAAGGCATTCTCAGCCTGATGCAGATGCCGCGCACCACGGTCGCGATCCAGATGCTGCACGATGCGGGCCTGCCCTATATCGTCGTCCTGACCGACCCGACCTCGGGCGGCGTGATGGCGGCCTATGCGATGCTGGGCGATGTGCAAATCGCCGAGCCCAAGGCGACTTTGGCCTTTACCGGTCGCCGGGTGATCGAAAACACGATTCGCGAAAAGCTGCCCGACGATTTCCAGACCTCGGAATATTATCTCGACCACGGGATGCTCGACATGGTCGTTCATCGCCGCGATCTGCGCGAGCGTCTGGCGACGGTCATCGGCTATCTGACGGCGTCGCGCCAGGCGGCCTGATCCGTCGCCTTTTGCCACCGATCGCATTAGAGAGGCGGGCCGAGAGGTCCGCCTCTTTTCATATCATTTGCCAAGAGACCGGCCGATGCCCGACCATGCCCGTTCCGACCACCCGGCCGTCCAGGCGCAACTCGATCGCTTATGGTCGCTGTCGCCGGGTGCGGACATATTGGGACTGGAGCGGATCACGACATTGCTCGCCCGGCTCGGCGACCCGCACCACCATCTGCCCCCGGTGTTCCACGTCGCCGGGACCAACGGCAAGGGATCGACCTGCGCCTTTCTGCGCGCGGCGATCGAGGCGTCGGGGCAGAGCGTCCATGTCTATTCCAGCCCGCATCTCGTCCGCTTCAACGAGCGTATCCGCATCGGCGGTACGCTGATCGGGGATGACGCCCTTGCCGCCATTCTCGACGAGGTGCTGGGTCATGCCGAAGGAATCGGTGCCAGTTTCTTCGAGGTGACCACGGCGGCGGCCTTCCTGTCCTTCGCGCGCACCCCCGCTGCGGCAGCGATCATCGAGGTGGGATTGGGGGGACGTCTGGATGCGACCAACGTCCTTCCCCCGCCCGCCGTCTGCGGTATCGCCGCGCTCGGTGTCGATCACGAAGCGTTTCTGGGGCGGAGCCTGATCGGCATTGCACGGGAAAAGGCTGGGATCGCGAAACCGGGTACACCGCTCGTCACGATGGATTATCCCCGCGCCTTGCAGGAGGCGATCGCGGAGGTGGCGGCGAGCGCGCGGGCGCCGGTGGTGGCGCGGGGGCGTGACTGGTTCAGCCAGACACGCGGCCGCTCGGTCGAGTATCATGACGGGCGCTACGCGCTGACATTGCCGCGTCCCGCACTGACCGGCGGGCACCAATCTCGAAATCTCGCTTTGGCCGTGGCGATGATCCGGCATCAGGAGGCGGTGTCCGTCCCCGAAGACACCTTGCGAACCGCCGCGACGCAGGCGCGCTGGCCCGCCCGGATGCAGAAACTGCGCCCCGGCCCGCTCACCGTCCATCTCCCGGAGGGCAGCGAATGTTGGCTCGACGGCGCGCATAATCCCTCGGCGGCGACACCGGTGGCCCGCGCGATGACGGGCTGGCGATCGCAGGGGCCCAGCGCGCTGGTATTGGGCATGCTCGCGAACAAGGAGGCCGGGCCGGTTCTACAAAAGCTCGGCGCGATGGTGGATGTCGTCGTGACCGTCCCTGTCCCCGATCACGCCACCCACGCGCCGGACGATCTCGCCGCACAGGCCCGTGCCATGGGGATCGACGCCCTCGCGGCTGGCGATCCGACGGAGGCTCTGGCGATCATCGCCGATCGTTTCCGCCAGCCTGTTCGCGTGTTGATCGCGGGTTCGCTATACCTTGCTGGACAGGTGCTGGCCCAGAACGACGAGGTGCCGGATTGATGCGACGAACGATCATTGCAGATCGTCTTATTTGCGATTGACTATCAATAGCGAGCAATTAGCATGGGCTTCGTAATCACGGAGTCCCAGCCGATGGCCGAAACCACCACCCTTGCCACCACGCTTCCCCATATGCTTCCGGCCTGCCCCTATGCACGGATCGCGCTGTTCGCGGTCCGCAGGATGGGCGCGCATGGGCTCTCCGATGCACGGGCCGCGCATACCCTGTTCACCGTGTTCGGGCAGGATTTCCGGCGACCGCTGCTCCTGATGCGGACGCTGATGGCCGACTTGGCGGCACATGCCACGGGCCAGATCGCGATCGCACCGTGCTGCTGCGCGCGGATGACGGCGGCGGAGGCGGCGCTGATCACCATCCTGGCGCAGATGGAAACCGCGCCGGAAAAGGCCCGATTCCTGATGACCGATCTGCTCGGCGTCCGGCGGGTCGATGGCGTGCTGGCGAGCGCGGCGGCGGTCAGCGCGGCCTTCGCCGACGAGGGGCGACCGATCAGCTTCTGACCGGCTCTCCGCGACGGGCGTCGCCTTCCCCCTCGACGCCCGCGCTGCCGATCGAACGGTCGATCAATCCGGAGCGCGCCATCCACCAGAACAGGATGACGCCAGGCGCCGCGACCACGGTGGTCAGCAAATAGAAATCGACATAGCCGAACCGCTCGACCAGCGCGCCCGCCGTCGTCCCGCTGAGAATCCGACCCACGATGCTCGCCGCCGCCGAGATCAGCGCATATTGCGCGGCGGTGAAGCGAAGATCGGTCAACGCGGAGAAATAGGCGACCACCGTCACTCCGCCGATGCCGCTGGAGAAATTCTCGAACCCTATCGCACCCGCCATGCCCCAGTTGGAATGGCCCAGCGCGGCGAGCCCCGCGAAGGACAGGTTGGACACCGCCATCAGGACCAGACTGATCAGCACCGACCGCTTCATGCCCAACCGCGCATAGAGCAGACCGCCGACAAATACGCCGATCAGCAATGCCCAAAAGCCGACGCCCACATCGTAAAGCGCGATCTCGTCCTTGCTGAACCCCAGATCGTTGAACAGCAACCGGAAGGTGAGATTGGCAAGCGTATCGCCGATCTTGTGGACCAGGATGAAGGCCAGGATGATCGCCGCGCCCTGCCGCCGGAAGAACTCGGCGAAGGGCCCGACGACGGCACGCACGATGCCCTCGGTCGGGCGCTTCGCCGTGATTTCGCTATGCCGCGCCGGCTCACCCATCAACAGGGCGGTCAGGACGGCGGGCAGCGCGAAGGCGCAGCTTACCAGATAGGCCACGCTCCATCCCGCGCGCGTCGCCACGACCAACGACAGTGATGCGACCAGTGCCGATCCGATCCGCCAGCCATATTGGCCCATGCCCGCGCCCACGCCCAATTGGCGCGGTTCGAGAAGCTCGATCCGATAGGCGTCTATGACGATGTCGAAGGTTGCGCCCGCGACCCCCAGCGCGATCGCCGCCATCGCGGTTTGCGCCAGCGATACGCGCGGATCGGTCAATCCCAGCCCGACCGCCGCCAGACACACAAGGCCAGCGACCACCAGCAGCCAGGATACCCGCTGGCCGAGCCGGTGAAGGACGGGGATCTTCACCCCCTCCACAATCCAAGCCCAGAGGAATTTGAAGTTATAGGCGAGGATGACGAGTGCGAAGGCCGTGACGCTCTTCTTCTCAATCCCTGCCTCCGCCAGTCGGCTCGACAGGGTCGCGTTGATCATCGTCAGCGGGAAGGCGGAGGATATGCCCAGCGCCAGAGAGGCCAGCGGGGCCGCCTCGACATAGGGCCGTACTCCATCCAGCCACCGCGCACTCGCCATATGAAACCGATCCGCCCTATCGCAAAGCGCGGACCGTAGAGGGCTTGGCCGCGCCCGGCAACGGGGCGTCGATCAGGCGCGGGCGAACAGGCGAAATCCGGCGGGCAGACGGCCGGGCGATTTGCCGGTCCGCCGCTCCTCGATCGCCGCGATGGCACCCAGCAGTTCGCGGGAGCCATAGGGCTTCATCAGGATGCCCTCGGCCAGATCCTCCACCCCGTCGGGTGGCGTGCCGGTGAGGAACAGGACGGGGATGTCACGGGCGTGCGCGGCTCTGGCCACATCGACGCCGCTGCCGTCCGCCAGCCGGACATCCGCGAGCACCAGGTCGATGGCGGCGCCGCCCTCGATCAGGGTGACGGCCTTGCTGACCTGATCGACCGTGGCGACGATCTCATAATCGGCATCGACTAGCACATGCTCGGTATCGAACGCGACCAGCGGTTCGTCCTCGACCACGAGCAGCTTGACCAGCTGCCGCTTTTTCCGCCCGAAGAATTTCATCCCTCTATCGGCCCGTCTTTCTTGCCCCACTCCTCGCCGTAACGCTTTGTCCAGCCGAAACGACGCAATTAATTTCCTTTGGCTCATACCCTATGTATCAGCGTCGATCATGACATCAGATCAACGTATCGCCAAGCTGCTGGCCCGGGCCGGTGTCGCATCGCGTCGAGAGGTCGAGCGGATGATCGCCGAGGGGCGGATCGCTCTAAACGGCACGGTCATCGACACGCCCGCGACCCTGCTTTCCTCGCTCGATGGCGTCACGGTGGACGGCGACCCCGTCGCCGCGCCCGAGCCGACCCGGCTGTTCCTGTTCAACAAGCCGACCGGGCTTCTCGTGACCGAGCGGGATCCGATGGGGCGGCCGACCATCTATGATCGGCTTCCCGCAGGATTGCCCCGGCTGGTGCCCGTCGGACGGCTGGACGTGAACACCGAAGGGTTGCTGCTGCTGACCACCGACGGCGGGTTCAAGCGCCAATTGGAACTGCCCGCGACCGGCGTGGAGCGAACCTATCGCGCGCGTGCCTATGGCGAGGTGAGCCAGGCGCAGCTCGAGGAACTGATCCACGGCATCGAGATCGACGGCATCCGCTATGGCCAGATCGACGCCAATCTGGAGCGGCGGACGGGCGCCAATGTCTGGATCGAGATGACGCTGCGTGAGGGCAAGAACCGCGAAGTCCGCCGCGTCCTCGAGCATCTGGGCCTGCAGGTCAGCCGGTTGATCCGACTGCGCTATGGCCCCTTCGTCCTCGAAGACCTGCCGGTCGGCGAAATCGGCGAGGTGAAGGGATCGGCGATCGTCGAGTTTCGTAAGACGCTGGAGGGCGGCATTCCCGCCGACGCCGTTCGTCCCACGCCACGCGCGGGCTTTCGTGCGCCGCCGACCCGGACGGCCCCGCCCCGCACGCGCCCGGATCGTGACGATGGGGAGCGCCGCGATCGGACGCCCCGGCCCGCAGGCGCGGGCGGCGAGCGTCCCGCGCGTGACAGCCGGTTTGCCCCGAGCGAACGCCGTGGTGAGCGTCCGACCGGGCGGCCCACCTCTGGCGATCGGGCCAAGCCTTTCGCCAGCCGGGGAGCCGGGGCACGTGAAGAGCGAGGCGAACGGCCCGCGCGCGGCGCAGGATCGCCGTCGGCGCGGCAAGACCGGTTCACGCCCCACGACCGTGGTGGTGAGCGCGGCAAGCCCTTCGCCACCCGCCCCTCCGACGACCGCCCGCAGCGCGGCGAGCGTCCCGCACGCGGAAAGGGATCGCCATCTCCGCGACCGGACCGGTTCACCCCCAATGAGCGCGGCGGTGCGCGTCCGGCCGGGCGTCCCGCCGGTGGCGACCGGGGTAAGCCCTTCGCCAAGCGTACGACCGACCAGCGCCCGGAACGCGGCGATCGGTCGGATCGCGGCGGCGCGTCCCCTTCGGCGCGGCCGGGTCGCCCCGCGCGTGACGGGCGGAGCAACAACCGACCGACCGGCGGACCTGGCGGTCGTCCGCGGGGAGGACGCTGATGCGAGTCATTGCCGGACAATGGCGGGGCCGCCCGCTGGTGGCGCCGAAGGGCGACGTGACCCGACCGACCGCTGATCGGACACGGGAGGCGCTGTTCTCCATGCTGACCGCCCGGCTGGGTGATTTCGAGGGGCTGGCGGTCGGCGACTTCTTCGCGGGTTCGGGCGCGCTGGGAATCGAGGCGCTGTCGCGCGGGGCCGGTTCGTGCCTGTTCGTCGAGCAGGATCGCAGCGCGCTGGATGCGCTACGTGCCAATCTCGACAAGCTGGGCGCCAAGGGCGACGTTCGCGCCGCCTCGGTCATGGCGCTGGGGCCCGCGCGCCAGCCGCTCGACCTGATCCTGATGGATCCGCCCTATGGCACCGGTGCGGGCAGCGTGGCGCTCGACAAGCTGGCGCGGCTCGGCTGGGTCGGCGCGGGCACCTGGGTCAGCATCGAGACCGCCAAGCAGGAAGAGATCGAGGTCGCAGGCTTCACCGTCGATGCCTCACGCGTCCATGGCAAGGCGCGGCTAACCCTGTTGCGTCAGGCCTGAACGGTCCTTCCGCGCATCAGGGCGAGCCCGGCGAGGCTGAGCAGACCGGCGGCGACCAGATAGCCGCCGACGAAGTTCAGCCCGCCGCGCTCGGTCAGCGCCTGCGCGGCGATGGGCGCCAGCGCGCCCCCGATGATGCCGCCCAGATTGAACGTCATCGACACGCCGGTATAGCGCACGCCCGCCGGGAACAGGGCGGGCAGCCATCCGCCGAGCGGCCCATAGGCGAAGCCCATGACGAACAGCGCCAGCGCCAGCCAGACGAACACGACGGCCAGGGACCCCGCGCCCAGCATCGGCCCCATGATCAGCCCGACGAGCACGCAACCGGCGAAACCGAGCGCCAGCATCATCGGCGCGCCGCGTCGATCGGCCATCACGCTGGAGATGATGACGCCCAGCGCCAGGAACAGGATCGCGACGAGCTGAACCCCCAGAAATCCCTCGCGTGGATAGCCCAGCACGGTCGTGCCGTAGCCGAGCGCGAAGGCGGTCGCGAGATAGAAGATCGCGAAGCACGCGACCACGCCCCCCGTCCCCGCCAACAGCGCGCGGCCATGGTCCTGCACCAGCGTGGCGAAGGGAATGCGGGGCAAGACCTCGGTCCGCTTGGCTTCGGCGAAATCGGGCGTTTCGGTCAGGCGAAGCCGCACCCATAGCCCCAGGATCACCAGCACCGCGCTCGCCAGAAACGGCAGGCGCCAGCCCCAGGCGCGAAACTGCGCATCGGTCAGGATCAGGCCGAGCAGCAGGAAGAAACCGTTCGCCAGGATGAACCCCACCGGAGCACCCAGCGGCGGGAACATGCCCCAGGTGTTGCGGCGACCCGGCGGCGCATTCTCGACGGCGAGCAACGCCGCGCCGCCCCATTCTCCGCCCAGGCCGAGCCCCTGCCCCAACCGCGCCATGCAGAGCAGCAGAGGCGCGACCCATCCGGCCTGCGCATAGGTCGGGAGAAAGGCGATGGCGACCGTCGAACCGCCCATCAGCATCAGGCTGACCACCAGGGTCGACTTGCGCCCTACCCGGTCGCCGAAATGACCGAAGGCGATGGCACCAACCGGACGCGCGACGAAGGCCAGGCCGAAACTGGCATAGGACAGCAGCAACTGCGCCGTCGCCGACGACGCCGGAAAGAATAGCGGGCCGAAGACCAGCGCCGCCGCCGTCGCATAGATATAGAAATCATAGAATTCGACCGCCGTACCGGTCAGGCTGGCCAGCAGGATATGACGGTGCGACGGGGGCGATGCTTGGGTCATGCATCGCCCGTGCAGAAGCGGAACGGTTCCGTAAAGACCTATCCGGTCAAAATCGCCCGGATCGCGGGGCTCATCGTCGATTTAACGGCTCAGCACGCCCGCCAGCCCCAGCATCATCCAGTATAGCAGGCCCGACAGCAGCATCGCGGCGGGCAGCGTCAGGACCCAGGCGAGCACCATGTTGCGGATCGTCCGCACCTGAAGCCCCGCACCGTTCGCGACCGAGGCGCCCGCCACGCCCGAGGTCAGGATATGGGTGGTCGAGACGGGGCGGCCCATGAACTCCGCCATCAGAATGGTCGCTGCGGTCGTCAGTTCGGCGGCGGCTCCCATGCCATAGGTCAGATGGGTCTTGCCGATCCGTTCGCCGACCGTGACCACGATCCGCTTCCACCCCACCATCGTGCCCAGGCCCAGCGCCAGCGCGACCGTCACCTTCACCCAGAGCGGGATATAGCGGGTGCCGCGCTCCAGCTCCTTGGCATAGCCGTCGAGCGACTCGATTTCCGTGGCCGTGAAGCGGCTCTTGGCACCTTCGCTCTTGGTGATCATCCGCGTGGTGTCGAGAACCAGATACATGTCGTTGCGCAGATTGGGCACGACGGCGGCCGGCACGCGGCTGAACGTACCGTAATTGCCGATCCGATCCCCGATATCGCGGGAGAGAATGGCAAGGCCGGTATAGACTTCGGGCTTGTCGACCGCCTTCGCACGAACACCGGCGACGACCGCCGCGCGCGCCTGGTCGATCGAGGGGTTCGTGCCCGCACCATGCGCGGCATAGGCGGCAGAGGCGACCTGCGCGCTTTGCACGAAGGCGGGCATGGCGCTCTCCGGCAAGGTGCGGTTCAACGCATAGGCCGTCGGCGCGCAGCCGATGAGGATCAGCATGATGAGCCCCATGCCCTTCTGCCCATCATTGCCGCCATGCGCGAAGCTGACCGCCGTGCAGGTGAAGATCAGCAGCGCACGGATGCCGCGCGGCGGCGGCGCGTTCCCCTCCGGCTCGCGATACAGGCGGTCGTTGCGGAGGAAACGCTTCATCACCAGCAACAGCAGCAGTGCACCTGCAAAGCCGATCAGCGGGCTGAACAACAGGGCCGACAGCACCTTCTGCACCTGAGCCATGTCCACGCCCGACGTGCCGGGAATATCGGACAATAGCTGGTTGGCGAGGCCCACGCCCAGGATCGATCCGATCAGCGCATGGCTGGACGAATTGGGCAGGCCGACCGCCCAAGTGGCCAGGTTCCACAGCACTGCCGCCAGCAGCAGCGCGAAGATCATCGCGAAGCCCGCTCCCGATCCGACATGGAGCATCAGATCGATCGGCAACAGCGTGATGATCGAATAGGCGACCGCCCCGGTCGAGAAGAGGACCCCAAGGAAATTGAAGAAACCCGACCAGACGACCGCCAGCGGCGCGGGCATGGAATGGGTATAGATCACCGTCGCCACGGCGTTGGCGGTATCGTGAAACCCGTTTACGAACTCGAACCCCAGCGCGATCAGCAGCGCCAGGCCGAGAAAGGCGAAGACGCCGATCGCCATCGGCTCGCCGACCCGGGCGGTATCGACGAGGATGCTATAGCCAGCGTAGCCGAGGCCGCCGACCAGCAGCCCGGCGAATATCCAGCGCCCCATGGGATGGAGTCCGGCATCGAGGCGCGGTCCGCGAGCGCGGGATTCGGATTGGCCATCGGCGAGCGCAAAACTTGTCATGACGATGCTGCGTTGCGCCCCCGAAGTGACACTTTGATGACGACGACCGCTATCGATTCCGGTCTGTCCCGCAAAGAAACACGACCGGGCGAGATGATGCATCGCCCGGTCGTCGGTTTCCCATGATCCTATTTATTGCTGGCGAGCGCGACCGGGGCCTGTACCGTCAGCGCGGCGACCTTGATCGCGGCATCGGCGCGCATTTCCTTGCGGCACCGCGCCACGTCGGCGTTGATGATTAGGTCGGTGGTCATCGGACCGCAGGCTAGGGTCGTGGCATGACGGATACGAGCGTCCAGCATCGTGCGGTGATCCGCCCGACGCAGATCGAGATCGGCATGGGGGATAGCGGCGGTGACTGTCTGGCGCTCCGCTGCCTGGACGGAAGGCGCGAAAACAAGGGCCGCCAAGGCGACCGCGCAGAGATTCTTCATCGGTTTCAGCTCCTGCATCGGGTCATGCCCGTCACGGGTCCGTGAGCGCATCTGAAGCGCTCCGGTCCTCGTCGGCACGCAGCGCCCTCTAGGCGGGATGCGTGTAGCTTTCGCGTCTGGCGTGCGACGCCATGATGACGATTGCACCCCGGGCCGCGCGAAACATATGCAGCCCGTGGTTGCCCCGGCTGCAAACGTTCCCTAACTGTTCGCGATGACCGTTGCTTCTTCCGATCCCGCCGCGTCGCTGGCCGATTATCCCTATCTGCGGACGCTCAACCCGGCCCAGCGGGAGGCGGTGCTGACCACCGATGGCCCCGTGCTGGTGCTGGCGGGCGCGGGGACCGGCAAGACCGCAGCGCTGACCGCCCGGCTGGCGCATCTGCTCTATACGCGCAAGGCCTGGCCGTCGGAGATCCTGTCGGTGACCTTCACCAACAAGGCCGCCCGGGAAATGCGCGAACGTGTCGGGCGGCTGGTCGGCGATGCGGTGGAGGGGATGCCATGGCTTGGCACCTTCCATGCGATCGGTGCCAAGATGCTGCGCCGTCACGCCGAACTGGTCGGGCTGCAATCCAACTTCACCATTCTCGACACCGACGATCAGCTCCGGCTGCTCAAGCAGTTGATCATCGCGGCGGATATCGATGAGAAGCGTTTCCCGGCGCGGGCGCTGGGCGGCCTGATCGACGAGTGGAAGAACAAGGGGCTGGTCCCGGGCGACATCGACGCGGGCGAGGCGGAACGCTACGCCAACGGACAGGGGGCCGATCTCTACCGGCAATATCAGGACCGGTTGCGCAGTGTGAACGCCTGCGACTTCGGCGACCTGCTGCTCCATATGCTCACCATATTGAAGACGCATCGCGACGTGCTGGAGCATTATCAGCAGCGCTTCCGCTACATCATGGTGGACGAGTATCAGGACACCAACAGCGTCCAGTATCTGTGGCTGCGGTTGCTGGCCCAGGCGCGCAAGAACATCGCGTGCGTCGGCGATGACGACCAGTCCATCTATTCGTGGCGCGGGGCGCAGGTGGAGAATATCCTGCGGTTCGAGCGGGACTTTCCCGGGGCGAAGGTCATCCGGCTGGAGCAGAATTACCGTTCGACGCCGCATATCCTGGGTGCGGCATCGGGGGTGATCGCGAATAATGGCGGACGGCTGGGCAAGACGCTGTGGACCGAACTCGACGTCGGCGAGAAGGTGCGTGTGCTCGGCGTCTGGGACGGTCCCGAGGAAGCGCGGCGCGTCGGCGAGGAGATCGAGGCGGCAAAGCGTTCCGGCACCTCGTACGGCGATATCGCGATCCTAGTCCGCGCCTCGCACCAGACCCGCGAGTTCGAGGACCGGTTCATTGCGATCGGCCTGCCCTATCGGATCGTCGGTGGCTTCCGCTTCTACGAGCGCGCCGAAATCCGCGATGCCCTGGCGTATCTGCGCATCGTCAACCAGCCATCGGACGATCTGGCATTCGAGCGGATCGTCAACGTCCCCAAGCGCGGGCTGGGCGACAAGGCGCTGGCGAAGATCCACCAATTGGCGCGGGCGGAGGGACTACCGCTGACCATCGCGTCGGCGCGCATCCTCGATACCGACGAATTGACCCCGCAGGCGCGGCGGAGCCTGGGCAATCTGATCGGCGACATCGCCCGCTGGCGCGACATGGCGCGCGACCTCGCCCATCCCGAACTGGCGCGGCAGATGCTGGACGAAAGCGGCTATACCGCCATGTACCAGAACGAAAAATCCGCCGAGGCCGCCGGGCGGCTGGAAAACCTTTCCGAACTCGTCCGCGCGATGGAAGATTACGAGTCGCTCGGCGCGTTCCTGGAGCATGTCTCGCTGGTGATGGACCGCGACGGCGACCAGCGCGAACCCGAGGTGACGATCATGACGATCCACGCCGCCAAGGGGCTGGAGTTCGACACGGTGTTCCTCGCCGGATGGGAGGAAGGGCTTTTCCCCTCGCAGCGCGCGATCGACGAGGGCGGTACGCGCAGCCTGGAGGAGGAACGCCGGCTGGCCTATGTCGCCATCACGCGGGCGCGGCGCAAGGCGGTGATCCTCCACGCCGCCAATCGCCGCATCTATGGTCAGTGGACCTCCAGCCTGCCCAGCCGCTTCGTCGGCGAGCTTCCGCCCGAACATATCGACAGCGAGACGAGCATGACCGGCGGCGAAAGCCTGTGGCGCGCCAACTGGTCCGAACATGGCGATCCCTTTGCCGATATCGGGCGGGGCACCGGGCGCGGGCCGGGATGGCAGCGTGCGGCGACCAGCCAGAACGGGCTGCAAGGCCGCCCCGCGCGCGTGGTCGAGTCGCGCGCGCCGTCCGTGGGCCTGGGCCAGAAGGGGCGTGACGACCTGAGCCTGGGAGAACGGGTGTTCCACCAGAAATTCGGCTATGGCCAGATCGCCGCGATCGAGGGCAACAAGCTGGAGATCGACTTCGAACAGGCGGGTCGCAAGCGGGTGATGGACAGTTTCGTCACCAAGGGGTGATGCGGGCGCGACGCCGTTCAGGAACCATATCAATTCGTGTCCGTATCGGTCGCATGGCCCGATTGTCCGGGCATGGAGGATAGGATCGATGGGCTTTCGTCGTCTGGCCATCGCAGCAATCTCGACCGCCGTCGTCGTCACGGCCGTTCCCGCCACCGCGCAATCCGGTGCCGACGATGCGCGGTTCCGCGCGGCGCAGGCGCGGTTCGACCGGGAATATCAAATCTATCGGCAGGAGGTGGACCTGTATCAGTCCCGGCGCGACCGGGGCGGATATGAGGATGGCGACTATCGTCCCGCTCCGCCGCCGCCCGGTGGCCCCGGCGGGTATCGCGTCGCGCCGCCGCGTCCCGCCGATGGCTATGACGGCAATGGCGAGCCCTATTACGATCCGGTCGGAGACTATCGCGACGGTCCGCAATATCGCGAGCGCGTGCTCCAGCCGCAGGATCGGGTCTATGCCGGGACCGATGGCCGCTATTATTGCCGCCGTTCGGACGGAACGACCGGCCTGATCATCGGCGGCGCGGCCGGTGGTATCCTCGGTAATCTGGTGGGTGGTCGCAGCAGCACGATCGCGACGCTGCTGGGTGCTGCGGGCGGTGCGCTGGCCGGTCGCTCGATCGACCAGAACCAGGTCCGCTGTCGCTGAAGATATTGGCGCCGCGCTCCATTCTCGAGGGGCGCGGCGCCGTTCCGCTCAAGGTCAGCCAGGCTCGACCATCATGAGCGCGGCATTCTGATATTTGTCCGCATCGCGCTCGAACAGAGAACTCGCGGTGAAGCGGCGCGGTGTCAGGCGCAGCGAACCCAGCCCCGCCAGCTTGAACGTCCCCATCTTCTCCTCGCGCGGCGGCTTGCCATCGCGCTCGATCGTCGTCGCATCGACATAAAGCTCGTCGTGGCGGGTGAAGATCACGTGAGGCGCCAGCACCACCTCGCCGCGATTGTACATGGCAGACACCGCCTGCATCTTGACGATCGCTTCGAAGATGATGGCGGGAGCGCCAGCCGCCGGCTCAGCCGGACGGCGCTCGGTCGTCGTCATATCGGTCATGCCCTGCATTTGCCCATCCTGCCGCAACGCAGCAAGAAGATTATTGCCGCATACGTCATACGGGAAGCGACCGAGCGGCGCTACCCGCCCGGCCCCCCGACCTCAACGCTTGGGCGTATCCATCAGCTTCTGCGCGAAATAGACCATCTGCTGTGCGTTCAGCCGCGCCCCTTGCGCGATATCGGCATCGCCCGAATGGCCGCCCGCCGTGTCCTCGTAGAAGAGATAGGGGATGCCATACTCCGCCAGCCGCGCGGCGAACTTGCGCGCATGCTGCGGCCCGACGCGGTCGTCCTTCGTCGTCGTCCAGATATAGGGCTCGGGATAGGCGACGCCTTTGCGGATATTGGCATAGGGCGAGATTTTGCGAAGGAACGCGGCCTCTTCCGGCACGTCGATCGAGCCATATTCGTCCTTCCACGAATCGCCCGCCGCGATCTTCTGGTAACGGACCATGTCGAGCAGCGGCACCTGGATGGTCACCGCCTTCCACAATTCGGGATGCTGGGTCAGCTCGACACCCATCAGCAGCCCGCCATTCGACCCACCATAGATGCCCAGCTTCTGCGCACTGGTGATCTTCCGCGCGAACAGGTCCTTCGCGACCGAGGCGAAATCGTCATAGATGATCTGGCGCTTGGTCTTGCGACCCGCGTCATGCCATTTCGGCCCGAACTCGCCGCCGCCCCGGATATTGGCGAGCACGAACGCCCCGCCCCGCTCGATCCAGATCTTGCCGGTCGCACCGAGATAGGTCGGCAGCCGGGCGATCTCGAACCCGCCATAGGCGGTCATCAGCGTCGGCGTGGTGCCGTCCAGCTTCGCGCCCTTGGGCAGGACGACGAAATACGGGATCTTCGTCCCGTCGGTGGAGGTCGCCTCATATTGATGAACCGTCGTGCCGGCCGCATCGAACCGCGCGGGCAGCGTCTTCAGCACTTGCGGCGCGGCGGCGCGACCCGCGTCGAAGCGGGACAGCACGGTCGGCGTCGTGAACCCCGCCGTCGCAAGATAGACGACGTCCGAACGGTCGCTGGTGCTGACCACATCGACCGCCATATTATCCGGCACCGGAACCGTCGTGGACGACCAAGCCGCGCCCTGGGGCGAGAACACGCTCGCACGGCCCCGGACATTGTCGATATAGGTCACGACCACCCGGTCCCTGGTGGTCGACACCCCTTCCACCGCCTGCCGATCGGTCGGCGTGAACAGCGCGCGGGGCGCGATCCGGCCCGCTTCCAGTTCGGACAGCGGCGCCCATACCACCGAGCCCGCCGGATGCTCGCCCCAGGGGTCGCTGGTCTGGAAGACCACGCGTCCGTCGACCATGCCGGACGGAAAGGCGCGCGCGGGCATGGCGATGGGCTTCGCGCCGCCCGTCGGCGTCCAGAGCAGCTTGTCGCCGCCAAAGAAGGTCTGCCGCCGCTCGATCACGACGGCGCGGTTGCCCTTCGCATCGTTCAACACGCTGGCATAGGTGCCGAGCTCGTCAGAGGGCGCGCCCCGGAAAATCTCCGTCGCCTGCGACAGGGGGGCGCCGCGCTTCACCATCTTCACGACGAAGGGATAGCTGGACTTGGTCAGCGTCCCCTGCCCCCAATCGCGACTGACCAGCAACGTATCCTTGTCCAGCCACGCCGCCCCCTGCTTCGAGGTCGACAGGCGGAAGCCGTCAGGAACGAACTGCCCGGTCTGCATGTCGAATTCGCGATATTCGATCGCGTCCTCACCGCCCTCGGACAGCGCGACCAGGCAAAGACGCTCCTCGGGGCTGAGGCAGTTGACGCCCTTCCATACCCATTTCTTGCCCTCCGCCTTGCTCAGCGCGTCGAGGTCCAGCAGCGTCGTCCATTTCGGATCGGGCGAGGCATAGTCGGCCTCTGTCGTCCACCGCCACAGGCCCTGCGGATGATCGGCATCGCGCCAGAAATTGACAATCCGCCCATACATCTGGCCCGGCATCGGAATGCGATCCTTGGCCGAGGCGATGGCCAAGGCCTCGCCATAGAAGGTCTGATAGCGCGGATCGTTCTGAAGCCGCGGCAGGGTCTTGGCATTCTCCGCCTCCACCCAGGACAGGGCCTTGGCGCCGTCCTTGTCCTCCAGCCAGATATAGGGATCATTCTCGGTCATCTGGTTCGTCTGCGCCATCGCCGCTCCCGTCGCAATCTGGCCGGCGAACATCGATCCCGCCAGCATCCACCGCCATCCCCGCATCCGTTACGCTCCGTCCTGTGCTCCGATGGGCGGGAATGTGACTTCATCACGCGACACTGGCAATGCGTTACGGCAGCTTTATCGTCATGGCGGCCTCAGCGCTGCGCAGAACCACGGAAATCGACGCGATTCGATCGACATGTGCTGCCACCGCCCGGACGGAACGGCTTATCGGGCGGTCCGTTCACGCTGCACCTTTCCCGCACGAATGCTCAGGAGCAGACGATGCCATATGTGAAGACGCGCGACGGTACCGACATCTATGTCAAGGATTGGGGCGAGGGCCGCCCCGTCGTCCTGCTCCATGGCTGGCCGCTGTCCGCCGATATGTGGGATGCGCAGATGATGGCACTGGCCGAGGCCGGTTTTCGCGCCATTGCCTATGATCGTCGCGGCTTCGGTCGTTCGGGCCAGCCTTGGTCGGGCTATGACTATGACACGCTGTCGGACGATCTGGCCGATGTGCTGGAGGCGACGGGCGCAGAGGATGCGGCGGTCATCGGCTTCTCGATGGGTGGCGGCGAGGTTGCGCGCTATATGAGCCGACATGACGGCAAGGGCGTAATCGCTGCCGGGCTGATCGCCTCGGTCGTGCCTTATATGCCCAAGACGGACGACAATCCCCAGGGCACCGACCAGTCGGTCTTCGACCAGATCGGCCAGGGGCTGCGCGACGACCGCGCGCATTTCCTGCGTCACACTTTCTTCAAGCAGTTCTTCGGCGTCGGCTATATCACCAGCCCGGTCAGCGACGAGGTGCTCGATTGGGCGACCAGTGTAGCGATGCAGGCGGGGCTCAAGCCCACTTTGGCCTGTGCGGAGGCGTTCAGCCAGACCGATTTCCGCCCGGACCTGCCCGCCTTCCGCGTGCCGACCCTGATCGTCCATGGCACCGGCGACCAGACCGTACCGATCGACCCGGCGGGTCGCGCGGCGGCGGCGGGTATCGCCCATTCGCAGCTCGTGGAATATGACGGCGCGCCGCACGGCCTGAACGTCACACATGGCGATCGCCTGACCAGCGACCTGCTGACCTTCCTGGGTCGATGATGGGGAAAGGGCGGCCTTGCGGGGCCGCCCTTCTCATTTCAGCGGAACGATGACCTCGTCCGGATGGGCGACGTTCAGTTCCTTGCGCACCATCTCGTCCACCATGTCCGGATTGGCATGGTCGGGGTCGAGCAGGGCGACGCGGTTCTTCAGCACCGTCCGCTTCTTGTCGAGCGCGGCATAATCCTGCTCACGCTTCACCAGCTGGCGCTGATACTCGCCATAAGCCAGCAGACCGTTGCGCCCCAGCACCGCATAGGCGCCGAAGAACGCGACGATGGTCAGGCCAAGGGCGGGCAAGGCTGCCCGCCGCATGGTCCGCATGAAAGGCGTCGACTTTCTGGTCACAGCGGCCATTGTCGTACCGACGCCCCTCGATTTCAAGCGCGGATCAACACGTCACGGCCCGCATAGCGCGCCGCATCGCCCAACTCTTCCTCGATCCGGATCAGCTGGTTGTACTTGGCGAGCCGGTCCGAACGCGCGAGGCTGCCCGTCTTGATCTGGCCGCAGTTGGTGGCGACCGCCAGGTCGGCGATGGTCGAATCTTCGGTTTCGCCCGAACGGTGCGACATGACGGCGGTGTAGCGCGAGCGCTGCGCCAGCGACACGGCCTCCAGCGTCTCGGTCAACGTGCCGATCTGGTTGACCTTGACCAGCAGCGAGTTGGCATAGCCGCCGTCGATGCCCTGCTTCAGACGCTTGGGGTTGGTGACGAACAGATCGTCGCCGACCAGCTGGACCTTGTCGCCGATCAGGTCGGTCAGCGCCTTCCAGCCTTCCCAATCGTCCTCGGCCATGCCGTCCTCGATCGACAGGATGGGATAGCGGCGGGTCAGGTCGGCGAGATATTCGGCCATCTCGTGGCTCGACAGGATCTTGCCCTCGCCCGAGATATTATACTTGCCGTCCTTGAAGAACTCGGTCGCGGCGCAGTCGAGCGCGATCATCACGTCGTCGCCCGGCTTGTATCCGGCCTTCTCCACCGAGGCCATGATGAAGTCGAGCGCTTCGGTGGTCGAGGCGATGTTGGGCGCGAAGCCACCCTCGTCGCCCACACCGGTCGCCAGGCCCTTTTCGTGCAGCGCCTTCTTCAGCGTATGGAAGATTTCCGAGCCACAGCGGACCGCCTCCATGATGCTTTCCGCCCCGACGGGCATAATCATGAATTCCTGGAAGTCGATCGGATTGTCGGCATGTTCGCCGCCATTGATGATGTTCATCATCGGCACGGGCAGCAGATGCGCCGAGACGCCACCGACATATTTGTACAGCGGCAGGCCGCGCGCTTCCGCCGCCGCCTTCGCTGCCGCCAGGCTGACGCCCAGGATCGCGTTGGCGCCCAGACGGCCCTTGTTCTCGGTGCCGTCCAGCTCGATCATCGCGCGGTCGAGATCGGCCTGATCCTCGGCGTCGAGGCCGATGATGGCATCGGCGATCTCGTCATTGACCGCCTCGACAGCGGCTTCGACGCCCTTGCCCATCCAGCGGCTCTTGTCGCCGTCACGCTTTTCGACCGCCTCATGTGCGCCAGTCGACGCGCCCGAGGGCACGGCGGCGCGGCCGAAGCTGCCGTCTTCGAGCAGAACGTCCACCTCGACCGTGGGATTGCCGCGGCTGTCCAGGATCTGGCGCCCGTGGATGTCGATGATTGCGGTCACGTAACGATGCTCCTACATCAGCCTTGAAGGTCCCGGCGGCCTCTATCGTGTGACCGCACGAAGGGCAATTGCGCGAAAGCATGGAACCGTCGTTCCGCCGCCGGGGTTAAGAGGCGAACTGCCCGGTCATCCGGGCCAAAGAGGAAAGGATTTCCCATGGCCGACACGGACAATATCTTCCCCCCATCGCAGGGTAGCACGCCCGGTTTCGCGACCAACACCGCCGTCGCGCCCGAAGTCGCGGCCCCCAATGCCACACCCGAGGCGTTCGACACGGACGATGCCGCCAAGAGCACCAATACCCTGTCCGACGCCAAGCAGCAGGTGAAGGAAGGTGCGACCAAGGTCCAGCAGCAGGCGGTCGACAAGATCCACGCGCTCGCCGGCGACGGCAAGGCCAAGGCCGGGTCTGCGCTCGATCAGGTGGCACAGCTCCTGAACGATGCCGCCGGTCAGGTGGATGAGAAGCTGGGCAGCCAATATGGCCAATATGCCCGCTCGGCCGCCGACACCGTCACTTCCTTCTCGGGCGCGATCAAGGACAAGGATGTCGAGGAACTGATCGACGACGCCCGCGCTTTCGTAACGAAAAGCCCGGCGGTCGCGATCGGCATCGCTGCCGCGCTCGGCTTCGTGCTGGCGCGCGTCGTCCAGTCTGGGGTCGAGACCCGCCAGTCGGTCGACGCTGCCGCGTGACCCGCGTTACCGCTCCCCTGTCGGCGACGAGGTCGGACCCGGAGACGCTGACGTCGCTGGTATCGCAACTGGTCGATGACGGCCGGTCCTATATCACGGCGGAAATCGATCTGGCCAAGGCGCGCGCCTCGGACAAGATCGGGCGCTATCGCAGCGCGGCGATCTTTCTGGGGGCCGCTGCCGTGCTGGCGCTGGCGGCGCTGATCGCGCTGCTTGTCGGGCTGATCTTCGCGCTGACCCCGATGACGGGACCGTTGGGTGCGACGTTGATCGTGGTCGGCCTCGCACTGGTTGCCGCCGGGATCCTGGCGATGGTGGGCAAGTCCCGCCTGTCGGGAGGGAAGGCATGACCGTCGCCGAAGCCGAAGTCCGGGCCGCCGCCGCGCGTGAGCGGATGAACCGCACCGTGTCGCGTCTCCAGGCGCGGTTGGAGCCCCAAGCCTTGGCTGCGCAAGCCAAGGAAGCCGGGTTGTCCGCTGCCAAGTCGAGCCTGGATTGCGCGAAGAGCAATCCGGCGACCGTCGCCGGCGGCGTCGCGGTTCTCGGTCTGCTGCTCAATCGCCGGCGGATCGCCCGCCTGTTCAAGCGCAAGCGCTGATTTGGCCCGCCGATGGGCGACCATCGGCGACATAGCCCAGAAGGATGTTCGCAATGACCACCGAAACCCAGAACGAACAGCAGACCGACCGCCTTCGCGAGAAGCTGGACCATGGTCGCGAAACCGCGTCGCAGGCCTATCACGATGCCAAGGACAAGGCCGGTGAGCTGGCACACAAGACCGCCCAGACCATCGAGGCCAATCCGCTGGGCATTCTGGTCGGCGGCCTGGCGGTCGGCGTGATCGCGGGCGCGATGTTGCCGCGATCCGCGCGTGAGAAGGAATTGCTCGCACCCCTCGGCAAGAAGCTGGGGGAGACCATCCGCCAGGCAACGCAGGCGGCGCGCGAGACGGGCCTGCGTGAGCTGGAGAATGCCGGCCTGACCAAAGACGCGGCGAAGGATCGTGCCCGCTCGCTGCTCGACGATGTCGTCAAGGTGGCCAGCAACGCCAGCTCGGCGGCGGCGAAGGCAGCGACGAACAAGCCGACCGACACCGCTATCTGATGGCGTTATAAAAGGCGCCTGGCGAACCGATAGGATCACGAGGCGCCTTTTCCTTCATGTGGCGATGGACGGTGGCTTGCGGGTGACGGGCGGGCTTTCTACCAAGATGGCTCGTCTGCTTTTGAACGGGATATCCGCTTGCGCCACCTTTCCCTCGCCACCCTGCTCTTTTCGCTCGCCCTCCCCGCCACGCCGCTAGCCGCACAGGCCATTCCCCCGTCCCCCGCCCTCCCCGGCGAAGGGCAACAGGACGCGCGGCTAAAGCAGCTTTTCCATGACAGCGACGAAGCCAGTCTGGCGCGGAGCCCGATCAACGGGCTGTTCCGGGGCGATATGCGCCGGGCCGACCGGATCGGCGATTTCTTCTCGGACGCCTGGATCGCGGCGGAGCGCGCGGCGGCGGAAAGCGATCTCAAGCGCTTCGGCCAGATCGACCGCGCCAAGCTGACCCCGACGAACCAGATCGCCTATGACGTCTTCCGCCAACAGACCGAGACGGCGCTGAAGGGCCTCGATCCGTCGCTCGTCGCGCTGACCATCGTGCGGCCGATGGACCATTTCTTCGGTATCCAGACCTTCTATCCCGAATTCGCCTCGGGCCAGGGCGCGGCCCCGTTCAACACGGTGGCGGATTACGACAATAATCTGAAGCGCAACGTCGAATATGCCCATCTGCTGGACGAAGCGATCGAGCGCTTTCGGCAGGGTATGAAGAGCGGCGTCGTGCAACCCAAGCTGGTCGTGCGCAACATGATCGCGCAGTTCGACAATCTGCTGGCGGTGCCGGTCGAGGACTCCACCTTTTACGGACCGCTCAAGCGTTTCCCGACCACGATCCCTGCCGCCGAGCAAGCCCGTCTGAAGGCGGCTTATGCGGCCCAGATTCGCGACGTCATCGTCCCCGCCGAAAAGCGGATGCGGAGCTTCCTGGCCGACACCTATCTTCCCGCCGCACGCGACTCGGTGGGGCTTGTCGGGATGCCGGGCGGCGACAAGCTCTATTCCTATCTGATCGAGCAGAACACGACCCTGCCGCTCAACGCGGAGGACGTGCACCAGCTCGGCCTGTCCGAAGTCGCACGTATCCTGAAGGCGATGGAAGTCCAGAAGCAGGCGGTCGGGTTCAAGGGCAGCCTGCCTGAGTTCTTTACCTTCCTGCGCACCGATGCGCGTTTTCAGCCCAAATCGGCGGCGCAACTGCGTGAAGGCTATGAGGCGATCGGACGGCGCGTCGATGCGCGCATCCGCGAGCAATTCTCGCTGATCCCCAAGACCGCGCTGGAAATCCGGCCCGTCCCGGCCTTCAAGGAGAAGACGGACGCGGGCGGCTCCTATCAGGGCGGCACGCCGGACGGGACCCGGCCGGGCGTCTTCTATTACAACACCTATGACCTTCCTTCGCGCTATATGTGGGAGATGGAGACGCTCTATCTCCACGAAGCAGTGCCGGGGCATCATTTCCAGATCAGCCTGGCGCAGGAAAATGCGGCGCTGCCCGCCTTCATGCGGTTCGGCGGCAACACCGCCTACGCCGAAGGCTGGGCGCTCTATGCCGAGACGCTCTGGCCCGAACTCGGAATGGAGACCGACCCCTATCAGCGGATGGGCGGCCTGAACGACGAGATGCTGCGCGCGATGCGGCTCGTGGTCGATACCGGCATTCATGCCAAAGGTTGGACCCGCGATCAGGCGATCGACTATATGCTCGCCAATTCCCCCATGGCGCGAACCGACGCGACCGCCGAGGTGGAGCGCTATATCGCCATTCCGGGTCAGGCTCTCGCCTACAAGATCGGGCAATTGACCATCAGCCGCCTGAAGGCCCAGGCCGAGACGGGATTGGGCGCAAAGTTCGATCCGCGTCGCTTCCATGCCGAAGCGCTGGACACCGGCGCACTGCCCATGCCGGTTCTGGAGCAAAAGATCGCCGACTGGATCGCCGCCGAAAAGAAGCGCTGATATTTGTCTCAATTCCTCCCCTGTAAGGGGAGGTGGCAGGCCGGAGGCCTGACGGAGGGGTATCTCGCTCGATGGGCTGATACCCCTCCACCCGTCTTATGGAACGTGGCGCTTCTCCAGCTTCCGGGCCAGCGTCCGGCGGTGCATGCCCAGCCGACGCGCAGTTTCGGAAATGTTGAAGTTGGTTTCGGCCAGCGTCTCGTTGATCCGCTCCCATTCCAGCGTCTTGATCGAACTGGGCCGGTCGGTGATCGCAGTCGTCGTATCGCCACCCGCTTTGTGAAAGGCGGCTTCGATGTCGTCGGTGTTGGACGGCTTGGCGAGATAATGGCACGCGCCGAGCTTGATCGCCTCGACCGCCGTCGCAATGCTGGCAAAGCCGGTCAGCACGACGATCAGCATCTCCGGGTCATGCGCATGGAGCGTCTGGACGCAGGCGAGCCCCGACGCCTGACCGAGCTTCAGGTCGACCACCGCATAGCGCGGCGTCGTTTCCGACAGGACCGCGACCAGCGCATCCGGCCCATGCGCCACCCACACGCGGTAGCCCCGCCGCTCGAACGAGCGTTGCAGCGTGCGCGCGAAGGTCTCGTCATCCTCGACGATTACCAGGGACCGTTCCTCGTCCATCATGCCTCCCGATCCGATAAGCCGATCATGCTTAGAGGTAGTGTCAGGGTGACGACCGCGCCACCCTCCGGCCGATTGGCGGCCTCCACGCGTCCGCCCAGCTTGCGCACGACGCTGGAGACTAGGAACAGGCCGACGCCATGCCCCTCCCCCTTGGTCGATTGCTGCGGTCGGCCGACCTGCGACAAGGTGGAGGACGTGAAGCCCGGCCCCCGATCGGTGACCCGGACGGCGACCGCCCCGCCCTCGCGCGTGACGGACAGCCCGACCCAGTGCGGCGACGCCTCGGCCGCATTGTCGAGCACGTTCCATACCGCCTGCTTGATCGCGGGATCGGACACGATCGCCGCGTCATCGTCGGTCCGTCGATAGTCGAGCGCCACCTGGGCATGGCTTTGCCGCCACTCGCCGACGATCGTGTCGATGAACCGCCCGACCTCGGACAGTTCCGCCGCCTCGCCGCGCGGCTCTCCGGCGGATTGGAGAATGCGAGTGACGATCGCCTTGCAGCGCTGCACCTCGGCCTGCATCTCGGCGATCTCGCCCATGAGTTCGGCGTCGTCGCGCAGCTTGGGCACGCGCCGCCAATCGCTCAGGATCACCGACAGGCTGGCCAGCGGCGTGCCCAGCTCATGCGCCGCACCCGAGGCGAGCAGGCCCATGCGGACGATATGCTCTTCCTCCGACGCCTGCTCGCGCAGATCGGCCAGCCGCGCCGCGCTCTGGCGGAGATTGTGGCTGATGCGGGTGACGAACAGAATCAGCAGCCCCGCGACGATCGCGAAACTCAACCAGTTGCCCAGCGTATGAAGCCCGGCGATGTCGCCGAACAGCCATGGCGGAAACGCCAGCGGCCGATGGTGGAGCGACAACAGGCCGAAACAGACGCCGGTGATCCCCGCCAGCGCCCAGGCGGACCAGGTCTCCAGCAGGACCGCGCCCAACACAACCTGGATGAGATAGAGCGAGATGAACGGATTGGTCGCGCCGCCCGCCAGGAACAGCTGGAGCGTCAGCGTGCCGACATCGAACATCAGCGCGAAGAGCAGCTCGGTGTTGGTGATCCGGTGGAAGCGCAGGCGGAAATGGCTGAGCAAATTGATCGCCACCGCCATGCCGAGCACGCCCATCATGGCCACCACGGGAAGCTGAACGCCCATGACCCGGTTGACGAACAGGATCGTCACCAACTGTCCGGCCACCGCCATCCAGCGAAGATGGATCAACTGGCGCATATTCGCCGTCCCCGCCGTCGCATCCGCTTCGCGCGGGCGGATGGTGAACGGCAGGAAAGGCGGAACGCCCGTCACTCGCGCCCCCGCCTCCACAGGATGACGAGCCCGACGACGGTCAGGATCGCCAGCGCGAACCAGGTCAGCGCATAGGACAAATGGCTGTTGCGGAAGGCGACGACCGTCAGCCCGCCGACCGGATAACCGCCCGGATTGAGCGTGGCGTCGGCGTCAATGAAATAGGGCGCGATCGGCCCCAACTGCTTGGCCGCCGCGATCGCCTTGACATCGCGCGAATACCAGCGATCCGCGACCGGGTCGTTCGAGCGGAGGAACGCCCCTTTCGGCTCGCTGATCCGGACAAGTCCGGTGACGCGGACCGGTCCGTTCGGGCGGTCATGATCGGCCCGGTGCTCGGCGGGCACGAAACCACGGTTGACGAGAATGGTGAAGCGCGGCCCGACCAGCGGCGTCAGGACCCAATAGCCCGGGCCCCGCTCGGTCACCGCCTGGACGAACGTCTCGCGATCGTTGCGGAAGGTGCCCGTCGCGGTGACCCGTCGATAGACGTCCTCAGGACCGGCGGTCGGGGGAGCCGCGACCGGGGCGGCGTGGAGCCGGGCATCGACCTTGGCGATCAGGTCCAGCTTCCAAACCCGGCGCTGCAACTGCCATACGCCGAGCGACAGGAAAGCCGCGATCAGGGCCAGGCCGATCGCGGTCAGGATCGCCGGCACCAGCGGCGAGCGGCCGCGCCGCTCTCCGCTGACGCCAGCATCGGCCATTACATGCCGCCGCCCAATTGGGCGGCCATGTCCGGCATCATGTTGGTGTTCATGTGATACATGACCCAGATCGATCCGCTCAGCGTGATGACGACCAGGACGGCGGTAAACACCAGCGCCATCATCGTCCAGCCACCCTCCGACTTGGTGTTCATGTGGAGGAAGTAGATCATGTGGACGACGATCTGGACGAAGGCCAGGCCCATGATAACCAGGGCGGTCGTCTGGGTATCGCCCAGCGCGCCGGTCATGACCGCCCAGAACGGGATGGCCGTCAGGATCACCGACAGCACGAAGCCGATCATGTAGCCCTTCATCGAGCCATGGCCATGAGTATCGCCATGCGCGTGGAGATCATGGTCCAGATTGGCGTGGTCGCCATGACCATGGGGAGGATGAGCGCTCAACGGAGAACTCCCAGCAGATAGACAAAGGTGAAGACGCCGATCCAGACGACGTCCAGGAAGTGCCAGAACATCGACAAGCACATCAGGCGACGCTTGTTCGCCTCGATCAGACCGAAGCGCCCGACCTGCACCATTAGCGTGACGAGCCAGATCGAACCGAAGGTGACGTGCAGACCGTGCGTGCCGACCAGCGTGAAGAAGGACGACAGGAAGGCCGAACGCTGCGGACCCGCACCCTCATGGATGAGGTTGGCGAATTCGTAGAGCTCGATCGAGAGGAAGGCGAGACCGAACAGGCCGGTGATGCCCAGCCAGATCAGCGTGTTCGACTTCTGGTTCTTCTCCATCGCGATCATGGCGAAGCCATAGGTGATCGACGACAGCAGCAGCATCGAGGTGTTGAGCGCGACCAGCGGGAGTTCGAAAATCTCCCGCGGGGTCGGCCCACCGGCGTAGCTGGTGCCCAGCACGCCGTAAGTGGCGAACAGGATGGCGAAGATGAGGCAGTCGCTCATCAGGTACATCCAGAAGCCGATGGCGGTCGAGCCACCGGATTCATGATGATGATCCTCGTCCTCGACCAGATAATAGGTCGGGTTCTTGGCCGGATCGGCGCTTAGAACGTCGGTCGACATGGATCAGGCTCCCTGCCCGAGCAGGCGACGCCGCTCGCTTTCCGTTGCCACGACTTCCTCGACGGGGATGTAATAATCGCGGTCATAGTTGAACGTGTGCCAGATGGCGACGACGACGACACCGATCAGGCCCAGGGCAGCGAGCCACCACATGTACCAGATCATGCCGAAGCCGGCGGCGGTCGACAGACCGGCGATGATGACGCCGGTGCCCGTGTTCTTGGGCATGTGGATCGCGCGATAGCCCTCGATCGGCGCCTCGGCCTTCTTGTCCTTCATGTCGTACCAGGCGTCCAGCTCGTGGATGACCGGCGTGAAGGCGAAGTTGTAATCCGGCGGCGGCGAGGAGGTCGCCCATTCCAGCGTACGACCGTCCCAGGGATCGCCCGTCACGTCGCGCAGCTCTTCCTTCTTCCAGATCGACACGCCGATCTGGACCAGGAAGGCCCCGATACCGCCCGCGATCATCAGCGCACCCAGCAGGGCGACGACGAAGTAGATTTGCAACGAGGGGTCCTCGAAATGGTGCAGACGACGCGTCACGCCCATCAGGCCCATGATGTAGAGCGGCGTGAAGGCGACCCAGAAGCCGATGACCCACAGCCAGAACGACACCTTGCCCCAGAACTGGTTGAGTTTGAACCCGAAGGCCTTGGGCCACCAGTAATTGATCGCGGCAAAGGCACCGAACAGCACGCCGCCGATGATCACATTGTGGAAGTGCGCGATCAGGAACAGCGAGTTGTGGAGCACGAAGTCGGCGGGCGGAACGGCCAGCAGAACACCGGTCATGCCACCGATGGTGAAGGTCAGCATGAACGCGATGGTCCACATCATCGGCAGCTCGAACCGGATGCGCCCCTTATACATGGTGAACAGCCAGTTGAAGATCTTCGCGCCCGTCGGGATCGAGATCACCATGGTGGTGATGCCGAAGAACGAGTTGACGCTGGCGCCCGAACCCATGGTGAAGAAATGGTGCAGCCAGACCAGGTACGACAGGATCGTGATGACGATCGTGGCGTAGACCATCGAGGTATAGCCGAACAGCCGCTTGCCTGAGAAGGTCGAGGTCACTTCCGAGAACACGCCGAACAGCGGCAGGATCAGGATGTACACCTCCGGGTGGCCCCAGATCCAGATCAGGTTCACGTACATCATCGGATTGCCGCCGAGATTGTTCGTGAAGAAGTTGGTGCCGACATAACGGTCGAGCGACAGCAGGACGAGGGTTGCGGTCAGCACGGGGAAGCTGGCGACGATCAGGACGTTTGCGCAGAGCGAGGTCCAGCAGAACACCGGCAGCTTCATCATGGTCATGCCCGGCGCGCGCATCTTGATGATGGTCGCGATCAGGTTGATGCCCGACAGGGTGGTGCCGACACCCGCCACCTGCAGTGCCCAGATATAATAATCGACACCGACATCGGGACTGAAGTCCAGTTCCGACAAGGGCGGGAAGGCCAGCCAGCCGGTCCGCGCGAACTCGCCGATAAACAGCGAGGCCATGACCAGCACGACGCCGCCCGCGGTCATCCAGAAGCTCAGATTGTTGAGATACGGGAAGGACACGTCGCGTGCGCCGATCTGGAGCGGCACGACATAGTTCATCAGGCCGGTAATGATCGGCATCGCCACGAAGAAGATCATGATGACGCCGTGTGCGGTGAACACCTGATCATAATGGTGCGAGTTCAGGAAGCCCTGGTTATCGCCGAACGCGATCGCCTGCTGCCCGCGCATCATCAGTGCGTCGGCGAAGCCGCGCAGCAGCATCACGATGCCCAGGATCATGTACATGATTCCGATGCGCTTGTGATCGACGGTGGTGAACCACTCCTTCCAGAGATAGCCCCACAGCTTGAACTTGGTGATGAGCGCCAGCACCGCGATGCCGCCGACCGCGACACCCAGGAAGGTGCCGACGACGATGGGCTCGTGGATCGGTAGCGACTCGATCGATAGCCGTCCGAAGATGGTCTTTATGATGTTGTCCATGATGGCGTGCCTCAGCCGCGACCCGCACCGGCATGACCGAAGGTCTGCGGGCCGGGGGTCTGCGGGATGGAAAGGAAGGACATGCGGCGGTTCTTCATCTCGCCTGGTTCCTGCGCACCGTTGGACGGCACAGGTTCCTTGCTCTGATGCGGAGAAGTCTGAATCTCCTCGGGCGACTTCTCCAGCGCGCCCTTGGTCCGCTCGCCGTGCATCGGGCCGGTATTGTTGACGGGCGGATTGCCCTCACCGACCTTCATCTTGTGCGGATCGCCACCACCGGTCATCCGGTCGTGCATCATCACGTCCGACATGCACGGCGTGTTCTCGGCGACGCAGCGATTGACGACGCGGTCGAACAGCCCCCCCTGCACGGTGTTGAAGTACATGGCGGGCACATACTCGCTGGGCTTCTCGATCGTCAGGAAGACCGCGCGGGTCAGTTGCCCCTTGCCCTTGTCCTGACCGGCCTGCGAGCCGCGAACCTTCTCGACCCACTGGTCGAAGCCGTTCGACTGGAGCGCATAGACGGGGAAGTTCATCCCCGAGAAGCCCGCGCCGCTATAGTGCGACGACAGCCCCTTGAACGTGCCCTCGCGGTTCATCACCGCGTGCAGCTTCGTCTCCATGCCGGGCATGGTGTAGATCATGCCGGCCATGGCGGGCACGTAGAAGGCGTTCATCACCGAGGTGCCGGTCAGGCGGAACTCGACGGGACGGTCGACCGGCAGCGCCAACTCGTTTACCGTGGCGATACCCTGCTCGGGATAGATGAACAGCCACTTCCAGTCGAGCGCGACGACCTGAACCTCGAGCGGCTTGACGCCCGCGACGACCGGCTGGCCCGGTGCGGTGCGCTCGATCGGGCGATACGGGTCGAGCAGATGGGTGCTCGTCCAAGTGACTGCACCAAGACAGATGATGATCAGCAGCGGCGCCGACCAGATCACCAGTTCGAGCATGGTCGAGTGATCGAACTCCGGATCATACTCGGCCTCGGTATTGCTCTTGCGATAGCGCCACGCGAACAGCACCGTCAGCGCCATCACCGGAATGATGATGAGCAGCATCAGGGCCGTCGCGATCAGCACCAG